>Ga0265797_10003134_pt1 | contig 26842 bp, 19 predicted proteins | sample P2T30metagenome_FD_192433 | JGI IMG/M metagenome (GOLD analysis project Ga0265797, IMG submission 192433) | Plant litter microbial communities from East Loma Ridge, Irvine, California - P2 T30 | ecosystem: Environmental > Terrestrial > Plant litter > Unclassified | place: USA: California... | reverse complement strand
TTACGAAGGGAAGGCGGTGGCCGTACCAACGCGCTTTTTGCTCTGTCGTCCGCACCATTGGGCAACTTGGCAGTGCACTATGGAAGTGATCCACTTCTTGGCTTTCGCCTACCACAAGTCTTCGACACAGATTCCAAAGCAACAGATGTGCTCGAGCGTCTTGCAGATGCTGCCAAATCACAGTTCAAGGCCTGGTGTGAAAGTTTCATTTCACACGTTGTGCTTGACACCGCGACTATCCACTTCCATTGCGGTGAGGCTCTCAGTCTTTGCTATGAGCTACAGAACCATGACGATGGATATCCAAAGCTCCCGAAAGATTTTTACCTCTACTCAACTCCTTGGTCGTGCGAGTCTCTCAACCTGACGAATATCGAGACCCCAAGTACGGCCTACAACGAGTACGACGTCATCGACTGTTCCAACATCAGCGATCACGTCGGCATTCTCAACCTTCTACCCGCTACAGTTCCCTTGCTCAGCAAGACCAGACACGCCACACTCTATACTGAGACCCTCTTGCCTACTTCAGAAGATACAGAACGCTACTTGGATGAGCTGCTTCGAGCCGACGTGAGCTCGATCTTTTTGATAGCTGGCATTGCTCCGACTGGTCTCCTTTTGGGTGTCTCTACCGAGCATTTTGGATCAGAGCTACTTATGCGAGGTCAAGGGGCTGGTGAAGGGTCCCGAAATCAAATCCGCATGCGACTTGATTGGAAACGACCGTACGGTGGTGATTCCGATGTGCGGCTCCATCAAGTCACAGACTCCCATGCGCTCTACGTTGACCCAGAGGACATGTCGTCTTTGTTCTTCAGATGGTATCTTGAAATTTTCTCGGATTCCGAAAACATATCGAATCTGCTGTCGGTCCACATGAGAAGGGCGTCGGGCCCAGTGCTACACGATCTCAATCACTACACACGCATGACTCTCGTCGCGCTGATCCTTCTAGCGGTGACGATCGTGCACACTGATTGGAGCAGATGCATCTCTACTTTGCTTGCGAGCATCGAACAAGACAGAAGTCTTATGGTGGGGAACAATTCCCTCCAAGAATTGTACATGTTACTACACATGTCTGGGCTCTATTCAAAATATGCGTTACAAAAGAATTTCAACATTACCGCGATGGACTTTGCAGACACCATGAACTACCCAACTTCACCTGGAATACCACAAAATTTCGATATCTCGAGCATCGTGACCATCGCTCTCACAGTCCCACGGGAAAGCCTTAGGTTCTTAAGCAGCACCAGTCTTGACCAAGTGGGGACCCCCGGGCTTCACTTAGCGGTCTACAACAGCCAGCTGTTCGAGAACAGTTTCTTTTCTCTTTATCTCCACTTTGGCAAGCTTTTCGTCGATCCCGGCGGTAACACCGGAAGTATTGATGAAGACGCGCAGGGTTGGAGGGGAACCTCTGATCTAATTGTCACATGTCCAATGCCAGCCTTCCAATTCCTGGTCGGAAACAATCGCAACACCCGGGTGGCCTTGGTCATCAACTCGACTCCCGCATCCTCCCGCTTTGCGACTGTTCTTGGGCCTCAAATGCGTATCTACGACACGTCCATCAAGGATCGCGATAATGTCCACATCTTTCCAAACACCCCGACAAATGTTGCATCTCTGGGTGTTCAAGCTCGCGCGTCGAACAGGCATTGCGAACGTCTCAAACCGAAAACTGAGGCAAGACTAGCAAACAGCCGCTTACGGTATCTTTGCGTTCGCGAAGATCTGTCGTGTAGCATTGGTCGTCAGCTTCTTCTTGAAGGCGTTCCTGTTGAGACCAGTCAGAAGTCTCCGTGTACGTTGGTGGTGAAGCTTGGTCCTCAGTCTTGGACACTCGAGTTCCCGTTCCCGATCGATCAACGCCACAGTACGACGCGAATTGCCCGCAAGCAAGCATGGGTAGAAGTCATCGTTCCTATTTCTTCGGCGACTCAAGCTTCTGGCTATGCTCTCTGCCCCTTCCCGGTGGTTCACGCAAATGATCAGATTTCCACTTGGGGTCTTAGTAGAGTCAACTTATCGCAGCAACCTTCATTCTCACGCGATGTGAGCCCAAGCTATTTGAGCGGATTCTTGGGGATGACACTCAGTGAGAGGGAGAGACAGTCAAGTCAAGCAGCACGCAAGCATATCACGCTTACAGATCCTTGGTTTGACATGAAAGAGACGGTGGCGGCGTTGTTCTCTGGGTTTGCGGGCTATGGTACAACACCGCATGCGAGAAGAAAGTGGAAAGGGTTCCGCTTAGCCTGCGGCGAAGACTCTGATACATTGATTCTCGCAAGCGCTCTTCGACATGATCTAGATTCGGGATCGCTGTGTCTCGATTGCCACGTGGTCCCCTTGACAAATGACCGAATCCCGACAATCTCTAGAGCTCTTGTCGATGCCGTCAGGCAGGAGGAGCTCCTCGGCGTACGAGTCGGCAAAGATGAGGAGATCCTATGGAAAAGAGCCCTACCGTCGCTCGTCGAACGTTGCCGGACATCCTGGAATCATACGGCACAATGCGAATACCGCAAAGTACCTTTCCAATGCCCCCTATCTATTGCGCATGGACAGTCACCCATCTGCACGTGTGGCGAGGGCGTGGACATTCACACCCTGCCCAAGGTATTCCACGGATTTAGTTCCCACGCCACGCGGATTGCCATTCCAACACTATCAGCGATTCCATATGTCGAAAAAATGGCAGTGAGCTCACTTGCAAAGTCAGGAGCGAGGACATGAGTAGTAGTTAACTTAACGTTATGTCCAAGCGAATTCTCTATCGACCATTGAACATATTCTTCGCAGGAATGTGATCAGCTATTGTTTTGTAGTAATGAAACTTTGCTTTGATCAGTCGGTCAATCAGTGTATTTAGCTTGCTTCGCCCTACTACTTGATGGCTTATCCCTGCGCGGCTGTACCTCTCTTTTGGTGCTTGGTAAGCATCTTCTCACGCCGAGCTAATAGATAGGTAAGCCAGTACTCCGCTCCTTTCATGTCTTTCTCCAGGTGAGCAGTCTCTGTTCCGACACAATACAGCTCAACATGGCACTCTTTCTTCGCATAGCCAACGGCCTTCTCGATGTTGCCGGACTTCAGACTGTACTTACCACACTCGCGGTATCTGCATCTGGAGTCAATGGAAAGCTGTGTTGTCGAATGCGACTTCACTTACACTTGGGCGAGCTGGAAGTCGGTGATGGTATCCTCGCGAAGTAAGCTGAGCATCTCTTCGCTAATTATGAGGGCTTGCCGTGCGGTGAAAGGAATCTTGACGCCGGCCAACGGCTTGAAGCCTTTATCATACATAGCCAACGCCTGGTCAATTTTGAGCATTCTCTCGCGCCTCCTTTCACTGTTCGCCGCGTTTGGACCAACGCAGACTTTGCATGCGCAAGAGAAATTCCAGCCTTGTTGGAGATGTTCAGTACGTTGTTTCCTCGTACGCCAAGCGGCAGGCATGTAAGAGGTCACAAGCTCCTCTCCTTTGTTGATTTGACGGACGGCGTAAACAGTTTCCTTTCCAGTAGTGACGTTGAAACTATGATGAACATTTGCGTTGCAAGAGTGGTTCAGTCGGCTGAAGAGCGGGAATAGACCAGTGCCATACTGACCAGCGTCGCCCATACTAACAGAGTTGGTATGAAAGATTGCCATCCGGATCGCGGTCAAGCGAGAGTGTTGCAACAGGCGAGAATCGATTTTACGAGTGTCGTAGTAAAGCTCGTCAATGGTTGTGGCTTTCCCAGAAGAGAGTTCGGAAAGTTGGCGTGCAAGGGCCGTTTCAGATTCTTGCTCTGAAGTATTTGGTTGTAGCCAAACGATTGGGATCTCTTCAATGATGCATGTTCCTCTCTTGATGCTTTGGCTTGCGACGAGACCGTGGCCTTTACCGCTCACCTGGAGCAGCTGGAAGAACTGCTCTGAGGTTAAGCAGGGTTCGCCGTCGACTGTATCGCTAGCCATATCGGTGCTTTTTGCGAGACGTGCGGTTTTGTCCACGGCAGACGGTGGGACATCCAGTTCTTACAGACCCCTCGTGATATAATAGTCCAATGAGTGTTATCTTGGTAAGCAAGCAGATGCGTCAGACTCTATGCTACGGCCTCTTGGGATACGTTGGTAGCGCGGCTGATCTCGGAACCAAAGTCGCGACTGCCTCGTATGGTCTGGTCGTCTGACTGCTGGTAGGCAGCTGTGGAAAGCATCGTAGCAGCTGCAAATCATGCAGATCTGTGATGCACGGTGTGCTGCGCTGTCACAACGCCATGAACATGCAGGTTTAGTCTCATTATGCAGTGAGACTACTACTACACTGTGTTGCAGCGCAGCACTGCGTTCGGAGCATAGGAGCACCTGTCGCATCTCGAGTGTCTACGTTCAGGTTTTGTCCCAAGCCCGCTTGGGAGCCGATGACAGCTGTGTGAGTACGGGAGAGACCTGTACTTAAGCCTAGCAGCGCCACCGTAGTGTTCTATATGTCTTGGACTTGGAGGGATTTTTTTCCCAGAAGCCATATATCTTATCGCCGTACCTAGCGCGCGCGCTTCCGTTCGCGATTCTGTCGACTCTCCCACCATGCTATCCCGCGTTTCTGCAATGCGCCTCTCGGCTTTACCTCTATTGAGCGAGCTCGACGTGCATATGCATCTCTTGCACCTGACGCCGCATGCGTGCGTCTTTCATGGCGTGTGTGTGTGTGTACTGTCACCATCGGCTCGTCGCACACGCTAGATCAAGGTAATACTGGATTTGCTTGCACAGTGATGATGTTGGTGACTTAGGGCTGGGCGGGGGGGAGACCAGATTCTCTGGCGAGAGTAAAGGGGTAGATATAGGTTATACAGAATGCGGGTCAGCTGTTGGGCCTTCTTATTGGATCAAGCTATCGCATATAAGGTGCTACTGCTTACGATTCACATGACTCACCTCCGAGCCGCTACTCACCCGACTGGCTATCGTATTAGGTTATCTCAAGCGATCTCGTTTGGGAACGATGGATCCTAGCATCGGAAGAAACTCTACACCTTTTGGTTTGGTTACTTTTCCACATCTTTTTGCTGACACGCTATATTGGACCGACTGCTTTATTCTTATGACGACGAGCAGAAAGTCTTATCATTCACCCTTTACCCGCTGTGAATCATGTCAAGCTTTGTGGAGAACTATGAAATATCCCAGCCAGCGGTACGCCTTTTCAGATTGATACGTTCGTACTTCTCAAAATTACTGATACAATGCCTCATCGCAGAAGCGAGATCGATGGATGTTCAGGCATACTGCGGACATATTTCACTTCTTGGATCTTGTGTCTATCCAGCCTGTAGACTCTCCGGTATCTAGTGCAACGGAGGTAGAATTGATCTGTAGTTACAATCGGATAGATCTCTCAACACCCAGTGTCCTTGTCCCAGGTACGTACAAACTGGCATGTACTTTGGCCTAGCTGATACAATCAAGGAGGAGCACCAATTTGGACGGAGAAAGACTTGCCAGTACGCATTCAACCATACTCGGGCCCACAATTTATCGACCAGAACAGCTCGAAGGTGCCCCAGTATCCCTTTGAGGTGGTTTTCAGGGCTCTTAAGTCCATGGGGACAATATACCGCTTCGACACAGTTGACACGCTCGTCAACCGCAACAGTTTGCGGAAATTGTTTGACTTCTGTGCCGGCAGCGGTCAAGACAGCTTCCGCATTGATCTCCACTCTGTTCACAATACTCTCATTATGGAGAGATGTGAACGGAGCGCGAAAGAGATGATCCACGGCTCTGCTCGATCCGGCTATGGTCACAGTTTTGAGCGATTGTTTACTAAGCCTGCATTTGGTTTAGAAGATAACACATCGCATCATCGAGTTCTGCGATATGACATGGGAGGGTTGAATGTCGCTGTTCGCTTTGAAGTTGATGCTTCGTACAGCGATGCTGAGGATGATGTGTCACAAGAACACGGGGAGGATTCAATTGACCCAGATAATGTGGCACAACTAGCCGCCGATCTCGACTCCCTACAGTTGTCTCCAGTCGGTGAGGGAGACAGAAAGATGCGTGCTCAGTCAGTCTTTGCAAACCCTGGAGGTTACGGTTCGGCGCAGTCTACTATCGCGGAACTAAAGACGAGCAAGAAAACGACAGCGAAAATCATGCCACAAATGTGGTTTGGTCGAACCGCATATCTTATCAGAGGGCTCCACGATCATGGGGTCTTTAGGAAGCTGGTGATCAGTCGAGTTGGCGATAACTTCCAGTCTTGGGAGATAAAGTTGGAAATCCAAACCGCACTTCGCAAGATGGTTGGACTCATCGCTCGAATTAGGAATCTGCTTCTGGACGCGGAAGAAAACGCTGCAATAATGATTTTCCAGAAGGACCAACCTGGGAAGCTGCGGGTCTTCCGTCGCACCATAGTCAAAATGCCGCTTCCGGATGAAATCGTTCGAGAGTTCTGGTCTGAGAACAGCGGCTGATGGTAAAGCTCTCCTGGAAAATATGCTAGGGTGGACTTGCCTAAGATTCCGAGTAAAGCGGTGTTCTGCCTCGGCAGTATCCTTCCATCCCTCCACGCCCTCCAAGCATATGCGTATCAGTTTCCCTGTGGCGCGAGAATGAAGCTGTCGTGGAGATTGTGCTATCATGGCAGCGGTTATCAAAGATGACCTCGGTATATAGAATGGTGGCATCCTGAATCGCATTCTATCAAACTGGTCCACAAACAAAGCAGTGACAAAGCCTTTGCCCCTTTTGTTTTTCCAAACAGACAAAGCAACGGATATCTGCTTTGACCACGTGATCAAGTAAACAAAGCAAGTGTGGCCAAGGTTTGCAAGCCTTGCCAAAGTACAATCGCGAAGATCACCGCTAGGGTTGGGTTGGGGTTAACTTATGCTATCGCGCGCTTGCTTGCAGTCCTAAACTGGAGTCGTCCGCTTTCCTCACGCCCCGAGCTTCAGCGGGACTCGTCACGTACCTAACGGTCGCTACGCGCACGCGACTTAGGGTAACAGTCAATTAAAGCATGGACGGCGATAGTGGTCTTGCACGCTGCAACAATGAACATGATTCGAGAGTCACACTTGAGGCGTCTTCTTGCAGGGATGACTTTGCGAGCGTGAAACCGACACTATTTCAGCAGCTCAAGCGAAAGGTCCCGGCGAATGGAGTAAGTTGGAAGCGCCTTGAAGGATACAGACTGCCGACCGACGAGAAGGAGGTATCTTGGATCTGGAAGCACGAGTGGAGGATCGTAGATGGATATGAATCACGAGTATTGGCTTTGCAAGGTCTGCCATCAGCACTGGTACCTGAAGGGATACCTGTACCGGACAGAAAAGTCAACAAGCTCCGCTCTGGATCATATGAAAATAAGACACAGGCTTACAGAAACTGGGTTACGAGGTTGCGCGACTTGTGGGTTATGAGATGCTATGATAGTCATCAATCATCTACTTGATTCACTCGCGAAAAGACTAACATGCCATCTCCAGTGCCTTGTTGTCTTTGAATAAAACTTCACGTTGCGTGCACCGCGACCCTAAGATCCTGATGCTAGTGAACCAGATTAGTTTTAGCATCTCGTCATGTGTGCATTTTGGGTCTCCCGTACAGGGCTCATCGTGCAGGAGCTTCGTGACACCGCGTTACTTGTTGAGTCCGCGCAGTAAAACTCGTGGGTTCCTAGAAGCGTGCACAGATATGATAATCAATGCACTAGACGAGCGAACTCAACTTCTAAATCAGTAAGTTCGTGAGTCTAGCTTTGTTTGTTTGGGAAAATAATAATCTGGAGTCGCAATTGAGGTGTTGTAATGAAGCTGCTGACAGAAGGGAAATTTGGAGAGCGGCGCGCGCGGAATGAGGGCAAACCTAGTCTCGGAGTTCATCTATTTAGGGTCACTCGTAGCGAATGTGCGACAAGATCAAGGATGACTGCATACGCTGTGCAAGCATACCTGTGCCTACCACTTCTCGGTCAAACCCTTCGAAGCGAGATGACCGAACCGACAGTCTCTACCACCTTGCCACATGCGTTTTCTGGTTGGGCTGTTTCTTTTTTCGGCGAAGACCCACACGTCTGGCAGTAACTCGGTTAAGGCGAACAGAGTCTATCCCCGAATACAGTACCTGGGGAACGATCACTTCTTGATTGCAGGAAGCGCGCCTTTGCATTTGTTCCAGACTCAGCAGTTGGTTTCGGATTTCTATCAGTGGTGCCGGCCTGAGCCTGGCGGTGTCCGCACACGATCATCTCATCACAACTACATAGTCAATCAGTGTTGTCATCGGGCCGACGTGACATGCGTAGTTAGCGTTTGTAGGGCCCTCAGAGCAGACCTCTCAGCTGAGAGCATGCGGGGAAGTGCTATTCGCAGCCGGTACTTCTTCCAACCAATCGTAGTTAGCCTGTGACCGGTGAAGAAAACATCGAGTGTACTTTGCGTTTGCATCAGCTGGAAGTACCGCAAGCTGCAGCAAAGCAATTAGTTAGACTGGTAGCTTTCAGACAGGAAGAGAATCCTAAACAGTATCGCCAAGAAAGCAAACTCCAATTCACCACTTGCGGGCCTGTCAGGAGAGAGCTTTAGCATGAAGTATGAGATCGGATGCTTTCGAATCGATGTAGTTACTTGAGAAATCCTGAGACCAAGAGGTCAACCTCGATGCATGATTGACTTCGTCTAATGTCGGTTCAAGCTATCATGTCGGGTTCCATCAAGGAGTCACGTTGCTAGAGGCACCGCAGCTGGAGGAACAAGAACAAGCAAAATATGTTGTTGCCGCAGGGCGGAGAAATCGGTTCACTGAACGGGATTGAGTTGATTCGGCCCTCAAATCTCGTTCCTTACCATTTGACTACGTGCATATGCACTGGCAAAGCACTTCCAATCATGTAAGCTGAGACGGGCTGCAGAAGCTACCGCATGTGATGGTCTGCACTGGCGCGCATCGCACGCTCTGCTAGACCTGCATATCCAGGACATCTGACCACGCGCGTGTCGTACAAGCAATACCGGCACGTGGAGCGCACACATTGATTCAATGGTGGGCGAGAATCTCATGGAATGATCAACGCAGAAGCCTTAACTGGAGAAGGCGATGTATCTGTCGTCACATAACTCCATAGCTGGCATCGCTCAGCTGACGAACTATTTGGTTCTAGCTCTTGCGCTAACAAGAGCTGCTTGCGGTGCCTGAAAGCACGCAGATTCGCCAGAATTCTTACCGATCCCACGCAACATTTCTGGCGCTTATGCACGGTGGAAGTAATCCCTGTTCTGTATTTCCGAAGGTTGGTGTTCCTCAGCTCCTCTCGTGGCCCATCCAGTCTTCGAGGCCAAGAATGCGTTGGCGCTTTGACCGCATATTTCGTGCGAACCTGTATATTTGCTCCAGTCTTTTCTTTTGGCTCTCGGTGAGCGTGAACAACGTGGCCTCTGTCCTTCCTAGCTTAGCATTTGTCTCTTATTCTGGACGTGTTCTTCATGGCTCTAAATTTCATATGACCACTCTAAAACTCCATCAGTCCAATCAAGCGCTTCATAACACCAATCCCATAAGAAGCCACAAATACCGACTAATCAATTCGTCTCAATGGAGTCCTTGTCGAACGATCTTGAGCGACTCGATCTTCAGGCGCCTAAAGTTGTCGCATTTGTTCCAAGCAGCTCGGATCATGGATGGAACATCAAGCTCGAACCAATTCCCCGATACCTCTTCCGCGTATTCGACTCGACATCCCCGGGAGAGTCGAATGACGTCAGGATCAAATCCAAAGATGCTGTCCGGCATCAGCCAAATGCAGGAATTGATATCTTCAAGAGAAGAGATAAAACCCACGCAGCCCACAGCCTTTGGGGACATTTAGAGTGGAAAGGTCTCCATGACGATAACCTCATGTCGTGGACAAGTTCTTTACTTTTCGCGATCCAGTACATCTTCTACAGGCACAACAGCCAGTGGGGACGGCCCTCTTATACGGACATCAGAATTTGCGTCTTAGACACCCAAACGATTGCTCAAGGGGCCTTCATCCGAGATGTTGATCTCGTTGAAGCTTTTTCTCCATTCGACGGAGGTCTGAGAGGAATCGCAAGAATGCGCGGCGGAAAAAACTATTTCGGAGAATATCTTTCTCAGGGTGCTCTGAATATCGCAGGATATAACACCATTGTGTCTGCACAAGACATGATCAACAAAGGTCTCTTGCTATTGCGACCTGAGTTCAAGGCCAGTGTCGATAACAGTGACTGCCGCTGGGCAAAGGACGTCGTTGCAATGTACGACATGCTAGAGCAGGATATGGCGAAGGCAGAGCCTTGTCAAACGCTCCAGACAGTCCGCAAGGCCTTACATATTGCTCTGTTATTTGGACGAAATCATCGATTACATGTTGCTATGAGTCTTGTTGCGGTTGTGCCTGGGCAGATGAATGCCGAAACTATCGCACAAGCATTTCGGGAAGCTGATTTTTCTAGTGAGTGAAACTGTCCAATACTTAGCAATGTGGAGAGATAGCTAAGCATTCAGAAGGAACTGAGAGACTGCAGACTTATCAGACAGTCTTGCATCAAGGCATGAGCGACTTGGCAAGGTTTCGAGAAATCCAAGGAATGGTACACACCGAATGTTATCAGCATGACTTGCAAGGTTGGTAATGCGCAAGAGTGATGCTATTGGCATGGACTAACGAATCGCCAGAAACACTGTCGTCAGCCCAGAATTGTATCGCACAAGCGGATGACTTTGCTTGGATTATCAAAGATGAATGCACGAGTGATCATAGGCAGCTAACACAACTTGCTGTTTGTGAAGAGAAAGTCCAAATGATGGTTCACTGTCTCGGGAACCTGAGGGAGGTTTTAGCCGATATTCGAATTAGTCTCTAAGCAGTTGGCGTACACTGCTCAAACTGGTGTATCGGTGACATAAACTATTCAATCAAGGTGCTGATCTATACTGTCTCCCTTTAACCTGTATTCGTCAAGGATCAGAATTTTACTTGATCACGTGATTGATTGATTGATAACTGAGTAATCGCTCAATCAGAACTATGCTTCCAATCAATCAATCTTCGAAAGTCCGAATTGATAACTTTGATATACGGCACCTCAATGGCCCGGAACATCGTCTACCCTGAAATCACCATATGTAATGCTCTTGCACATCTCGGTGGCTACGAGACGTAAGCGCCTACCCACAATTCGTAAACGGGATTGTATCAATCCCATTTTATCACTGGCCGCAATCGTTTGTTTGTTTGTTCGATTCAATCAGGATATTCACTGAACACTTATGCGCGTACCATTCGACTCGATTTCTTTGCTCGCCCAATCGTCTGCCGCTTCCTCCCTCGGGACCGGCCGTGTGCGGCGCGTCGTTCCCGTCGCCCCATGCACCCCGGACTTCCTCGACTGCGGCGGATCGCATCACCCTGCGATACGATGTGCATATTCTGGCTGGAGCGTTTGTGTATTTCGAGCAAGCTATGCAGCAAGAGAAGATGACCTCAAGCATATGTTTCACTATCATCCTTTTCTCAAGGATCAAAAAGAGAAAAAACGCTTTATCAGAGTGGTTGGTGAGCCTCTGGCACCATGGATATATTGCTTCACTTACCGGCACATCGCGTCATGGTATGCCTACCCTGTGGCATTGCAGTTGCTCCCCATAGATTGCAAAGTCATCTCAAAAAGCTCCACCTAGGGCAATCGGGGCCATTAGCAACGCGCGAACTTGTCCGGCGGTTCGTCATCGACACGTTGCCATCAATACTGGACCGACCTTTACTCGACCCCCGCGCCGAATCTGTTCAGCTACCTGCTACAGACTCCAAGGCTTTACCCGGGTTGAAGGTTCACACTGGCCTAGGGTGTAATCACTGTGCGGTGGTATGCAAAAACGCCAATCAGATTCGCCAACATTACAACACCTCTCATGCTGCCGTCAGAAAGCATCGCGGAGGGCCAAGGACTCGCCAGAAAGGATTCAGTCTTGGCCCATCTGCCGTCTTACCGGCTGACGAAGCTCCTCAATGGCATACAGCCAACTATCAGCGGTTCTTCGGAGGCGGCCGAGGCTCGCAGTGCTTCCGCGTGAAATTTTCGGCACCACTCATCGAGGGGAAAGAGAATGACACCAACCCGGTCAACCATTTACAACTCGGCGAGCTGGATACTGTCGCGGACAGAATGATACGTTGCTTGAAAGACCTAGAGACATCGCCTATATGGGTTCGTGATACAGCAGCCAAATCGGAAGTTTCGCCATGGCTAGAACGGACGCGATGGACGAACTATCTTGAAGGGCATATCTTGTCCGAAGTTTCGGATCTTGGAAGGCCCATTGAAATTGAGCGCGAGCCTTTGCTTCGAGCTTTGGGGTGTTCTGTCGATCGCCTGGTCGAGGCAGCCTACGTTACTGTCTGCAGCGACAAAGTGAATTACTTCGGTCAGCGATGTATCAGCTCGTTTCTCCCGGCGAACAAGATGTACAGCCGACCACTCCTGGTCAAGCTCCAGGCGGCTACCTATAAGCGATACAAAGAGTCGTGGAAACGTTTACTTGCTTTCGTGTACCGCTCCAGCATATGTACGGCGGGGAAGCAGCTTCGCCATCGCCTGACGAGTCGCCAGACTGCCCTCTTCGACAAGCTGCTAAGCCTTAGCCGCGACGTCGTAGAAAGTGACTTTGGAGAAGTAGCTATGGAGCATCTAGAGCGCCAGCTGGATGACGCCTGTCTCGACTTTTGCATTGCGCTCCTCGACCATGACCTCAAAGGAGACCTTTTCGAAAGTTCAGTTTTGGGATACCTTGCGACAATGGGAATCGATACGAAGAACTCCCGATTCTACGAGGCACAGACTTACACACCCATGCTATCAGGATTCATCAAGATCAGTCAAATGCTGGTCCTACAGAAAGCGATCTCTGCTACCGACAAGGGGCTAACGGAAGAGCCTATGGACGTTCTCGAGGAAATGAGAGAGCGTTTCATGACTATCGACTGTCGTTCACCATTCAGCTGGGCTGTACAGCTTCGATCATTTGGAAAAAAGATCCGTGACAGTATTACCTCGCTTGGGTATATTCAGTGGTCCGATGATGAAGAGACCCTGTTTTACAAAGACTTGGAGCTCCAACTCAGTCGTTTTCGGTCATTCGTGGCATCTCAGGTCAAAGTTGCGCAGCTGCTGCTAGAAGATCTCTTCATGCTTCACCCCGAGGAAAAAAGAGAAGACATCGTGCCTCCAATACGCCTGCATCTGGTTCGAGATAATCCAACGGTCGTTGATAACGGCTGGAACTTCCTACACGACGATCGAAATAGGAACAGTCTTCCTAACCAATCCACCTGGCTCCTCCGGCGGGTTCTCGACAATGAATGGCTTCGTGATGACTTCACCCTTGCAGGCCTGGACAAAGAGCCGAAGTGGAGAGCAAACAAGGTGCAAGAATACAAAAGTCGGGTCAATCGCTTTCTAGAGCATCTGCTATTGCTGATACACATCACATCAGGCCAGCCTGCCAGAGGAACGGAAATCATCAGCCTGAGGCATACCAACACATTGCACCATCGGAATATTTTCATTGAGGATGGTCTTGTGGCTATTGTCACTTCTTACCACAAGGGATACACATGCACGGGATCAACCAAGATTATACATCGTTATCTGCCTAAGGAAGTTGGCGAGCTGCTAGTGTATTACCTTTGGCTCATTTTTCCATTTACCAAACAGCTCTCGCTTCTCACGCACCCAAGAATAACACAAGCAACAGATGCTTTTCTCTGGTCACGAGGTGGTGAGAGCTGGAACAGCCAAAGGCTGACAGAGGTCATGAAACGAGAGACACACACCATGCTAGGCACGCCATTGACGATCTCTGTATATCGACATGTGGCTATCGCAATATCCAGAAGGCACCTTCAGGGCGGCGGCTTCCGTCGCGACTACGACGTGGCAGAAAACACAAGCGACCGGCAAACAACATATAAATCCTGGACTGCTGGTCGGCTTTACGCGAGAGGCCTAGAAGAGGCGCCAGGCCACGTCGAAGCTAGGAGATCAGAGTTTCGAGCAGTCAGCCGCAGGTGGCATGCCTTTCTTGGGTTTAGTCACTATCTTGGCTCGAGAAAACGGCCATTACAAGAACTCTGCGATAACGCTGTTCCCAAGCGCCAGATGACCTGAGTAGCTATGTGCTGCCCGGTACTCAGGATCCAGCCCAGAATTCCCCGCCCTCGGCAAGTAGCGGTGGTGCCCCGCAGACCGGTGAGCCGTGGAGCCAATAGGACGCTATTGACGGCAGCACATGTTCTATGAACTGCTAGTATACAAGACGAACACCTTCATCTTCCACGCCTACTTGCTCCAGGACAGTTTTGGCACCACCCTATTTTATGCGTTGCGGCGATGCGGCTCCTTGACACCAACACGTGTCAATTGTCGCAACATGTTGTTGGACAAATTCCTCCATATGCGACCTTGTCCCATTCCTTAGCCGTCACGCTATGATCGAGCCATTAGGCACATCGCGATAGGCAGCCTGCTATGGCTTCAATCTTCGGCCTTCCCGTAGAACTCTTGAACAATGTCCTTCTCGAGCTCGAACGAGAGAGTCTCAAAGAGTTCCGCTGCGTGTGCCGCGAGTCCCGCGTACGCGTGACCCCAATACTATTCGACAAGGTGTACTTCGATTTTGATCTCGGCGGCACCGATGGCCTTGTGAAAATCTCTTGCGAACCCCGGCTGGCCGTACATGTAAAGACCATCGAGTTGCAAAGGAGAAGTGGTCTGAAGAAATTGGACGACTTCCAGATGTGGCACGACGCTACTATCTACGAGTACGAGCCCTTTGTGCCAGAAGATAATAATGCTGAGGTCGAGATTATGGAAGGCGTCATATCTGTGAGGGACTGGCACGGCATGACCGACGACTCGCGTCATGCGCTCTTCGAAGGGTACCAACACGATTACGACGCCATCAACCGGCAAACCTCGCAACTCGCAGCCGCGATGTCGTCCGCCATCCAGTACAGTCAGAGTCACACTCCCGAATTGTCGCAAAACGTCACTGAGGCTCGCCGGACAATAAGGGAGTTTGATGCGGCCGTCGAGCGTCTCCCGAACGGCACGAGCTTCCACCACTGCCCCACATACCACTGCCCCACATACCACTACGACAGGTGGGGAGAGCGCTGGAGGCAGATCCAGTTCCACCGAGATGCATTGATATTAGGACCGGGCTACGAGGACGACGTCGACGCGGATGCCCTGCAACTGTTCGTCGCCATGCAGGGCATCATGCTCGATGCTAAGCCCGTCCGCAATGTCGCCTTCCGGACTCGCGGGTGTGCCTTTTGGAGTGCGACACACCTACGCCGCTTGCTAGATTGGACCGACGATTGGCTGACATGGTGGATCACTGAAGAGCACTTGGAAGTCGGCATCGAGGGTTGGTTGGACCGGATCGGTGGTCCCCTCGCCGCCTGTAGATACATTGAGTCTGCGACAAGGTACCTGGCCCGCCTGGAGAGCAGTTTCTCCTGCCTGAAATCGCTCGAGTGTCACGTCGATACGGACGGCTTGGGAAACGACAGCGAGACCTACTCGGTCTCGACAGCCGTATCGAGAATGGTAGGGTGCGGCACGAATCTGAAGAAGCTCAGGCTAGCGCTCCGCGAGTCCAGCTGGGATCCCGACGAGCATACCCTTCTCTACCGCCATACCTCAAGTTCGGCACCAAGGTGCCAGCTTTCTCCGGATTCGCGGCCATATCGGTCGGCTGTATCGGCTTCGGAAATGTTATTCGAGGGGCTCGTCGCTTCGCAGGCTTTAGGTCAGTTGCAGATATTGGACCTGACTGTCGTTACGGTCGGGCAACATCTGTGCGCACTCCTGTCCCGACTTCACTCGTTGCGCCACCTCGCGCTAAGATACGTCAGTCCCTTACCTGCCGGGGGCGCTTGGGAGTCTGTCTTCCAGCTAATGTCAACCTCCCTTTGTTTGGGGAGCGTAGATCTGGTCGCATTAGAGGACGTCATCGGTGGATCCCCCCGATTGCTCTTGCAGCCTGATGCACCAATCTGGAACATTGGCGCTGCCACACACCTCGATTATTCACGCTACGAGAGCGCCATCGTCGACTACGTACTACGCAGGTCCACCTCATTACCAGCGATCCATCCAGCAGAGTTCCTCCGTTAACAATTTCGATAAATCCGTAGACGAGTCTGCTAGGGAAGTGTTGCTATCGAATACGAGACATGGATCTTTCGGCATTGTCAGCCACTTTACGCAATTATGCTTCCCCGGAATGCGTCGCATTCCCGCAAATCACCCAAACTGCCGCATGTTGCACATGCGGAACGCATCGCATTCCCTGAACGTGCACTATTGAAGTCGTGGCTGCAGATTAGAAGCTTTGACGTAGACTTGTATACATGTCGAGTCTAGCTGACTTCGCAGACAGTTTCACAAAATTGATCATCGCCCCTAATATAGAACGCCATGTCGAAAATCCATCTTGCACCTGCTTTTAGTCTTCGTTGCTTCTGCACCTATGCTCCAACTCTGACCATCAATCTCTTGCTGCTTTGTGGCTGTTTACCCTGTTGAGGCTATTTGATATTCTGCGGTCGAGGCTTCTTGCTCTAAGGCTGTTGATTCTGCGTTTGGTGCTTCTGCGTTTGCTGTTTCTGCAGCTGTGTATTGACTGCCTCAGGTGTCATCTAGGAAGCGACGACGTTCGCTTAAGGTTGCAGCAGAGCCGCAGATCACGTGACCTGCAGGTTGCTCTGTTGCTCTGTTGCTCTGCTGCTCTGTTGCTCTGCTTGGCACAGAGCAGGTTGCACATACTCACGAGTCTCCTTGGTATATAGGATAGTTGGAGTTCCATCTTTCATAGGAGCCTCGTGCTCAACTTAAGTAACATAATTGGAGTCATTGTTCATAACGCAACTTGATCAGTGTGCTACTCAGACCTTCTTCCTTACCCTGAAATACTTGGCACCCCGTTCTGCGTTCATACACCGAGTACACCCCATTACAAGCTGCTCCTTTTTACTCGGCGACTGCTGAGGCTTCGGCTGCTTCTTCTTACTAGATGACTCTTGAGCTTGTGGCTGCGTTTTCTTGCTCGGCGACTGCTGAGTTTGCGGCTGCTTCTCCTTACTCTGTGATTGATGGCTCTGCAACTGCTGACTCTTGCCCTGCGACAGCTGAGTCTGCTGCTGCTGCCGCTGCCGCTGCTTCTTTTTCTTCTTCTTGCTCAGCGGCTGTTGGCTTTGCGGCTGCTGCTCATGTTTCCGTGGTTGTGAGCTCTTCGACTGTGTAATATCTTGGCCATTGGTGTTGCTCAATTCCTTGCCACCTCTCGGTTGTTTAGCTGTTGGTGGTTCACCAGCGACTTTGACTGAACCCTGCAACACAACGCTAACAGTAGCCGGCTTGGGAGTTGTAGAAGCTGTTGAGTTTATAACGTTGTAACGCAGGCTCTTAGCGGCAGTATCAACAGCTTTCCGAGTCCATGGTGGAAGTCTGAAGCTGAAACTACCTACGCCCCTACAATTGAGCCTGTCTGGTATGCGATTCTCTGGCCAAGTTTGGTACTCCAGTTCTTCAAGAGTCGTCAAAAGATGTACTGTATGGATCTCAACAGCACAGCAGCATCCCGACGCTCATTTCAGTATGGGCTCTTCTAAGGTGCGATACGTCGATCTGGGTCGAATGAATTCTGCCCAAGAAGGAGGCAAGGTCAACACTCTGACGATACCACGCCTGCAGGCATACCGTGCAAAGATTACAGATGCACCTTTGATGTACTTGCTCCATTCTTCTAGCTCCTTGTACCTTCTCAGACAGCGTGGATCCTTACGGTCCATCAAAGGGCCCATCGCCGAGGTAAGTGTTAGTATGCCATGTTCGTCTGCCCATTGCTGGACCCCTTCTCTGGGTATACCCGTCCAGAATACCAGTCTGTCATAGCTTCGTGGAATCTCCATGAAGCGTGCAATGATCTGCTCGGCCTCTTCCTGAGTAAGATACTCCAGATCATTGTCAGTCACTGCTAGGAACCCGTCGGTCTGAGTTTCCGAAATAGTTGATTCTCCACAGAAAGAATCCTCTCTTGGGGCATGATTGCAGGTCCGTAAGTTACAATTCCAAGCCCACGGGATCAGCCAGGCAATGAAGTGCATGAAAGAGCAGAGAGGAAAGCATGTTCTCCTGATAGGTGTCATGTTTTGTAGTGCTATTGACATTCATGGCGGTTCGACTTGGTCCTTGAACGCAGCAAGCAGGGTAACTGGACAAGAGATCATATATCTATGGATGCAGGCATTGCAAACGACAGTTTTAGCACAGCTCGCCAGGCGAGAGTGCCTGGGAAGGTAGGAGAGGTGATCGGGTCAACCAGTCAGATTGTCTTGCGAGAGCAGCTCGCGTCCCTCACATAACCATGGTTGCACTTGACATAGATGTCATGACACGTCACGTGCTCCAATAGAAGACATCTAGGCATCGGTCGACCAAAGGTACATAGCTGTACTGACTTTCCACTTGAAGAAGCAACCACAGCGTGCTTCTCGGCGACACTGGTGGTGAGGGGTAGGTTCCAAAACATGTTCACAAAGAATGTTGAGAGGTCAGCGCTTGCTCACATGCCAAATCTACCACGATACTCATGATTCTGCAAACGATTTGCCATGGTTTGGCTTCAGCGCCGGCATCAAGGTTGATCATGACAGCTGCCACCGTTCTAAGGTGATCGGACCCCGCAAACGCGCGCCGCGGCAATGTCTGGACCCGAGCCGACTCGAGTACGGCCGTGAACGTCACTCAGCTCTTCGGGGAAATGCGGTCGCCCGCTTCCATACGAACTCAACCTCCCTTGTACATGCAGATGTGTCTGGTCCAATATACTTACTGTACCGGACGATCGAGCGGGAGCAACCGAGCGGCACATGATAAGCTTGCCAACCTGGTAATGGTTCCTCGCTACCCCAGTATCGCAATTCCCATGCGCCGTTCCCCAGAATTTGCGTCATCTTCCTCTGCTGTCACATGATTGCAGACTGACCGGTCGGATTCTATCATGTAACAAAGGGCTGAGCCAGTTCGATCAAGTATCCGACGATTCTCAAGCGCCACAGTGGCAATAGTTGTAATCAAACTGGCCGGATTTAGGCTGCCAGCGATACGCGATGTCATATGCATGCTGGTAAACGCCGTTGTGGCCTTCTCCGCTGTGATGGTGTGACTGAGGTGCAGGTAGGGGACCTGGATGCGCCCCGAGGCGCGGCACGACGAGAGAGCGCATTCCCAGCCGGCGCTGGCGTGCGTGTGACCGGGAACTGCCTCCATCAACGAATGCTGAAGATCCACGGCTGGGTCTCCGCAGCCCGCCCACACATGCATTAGCCATCCTACGCAGCTCTGCTTTATCCTTGACACCAATCACACCTCGAAGCCTGGCCACGCCGCACTCACACCCTCATCTGTCCGAGTCGTACTGCTGCCGAACTTGAGCAGACCATAGCGTTTGGTGCCAGAGCGGGCACTGGACAAGACGAGCGTCCGATGCGGAATCTGCCCATTGTATGATATGTCGTCTCACTCTCATCCTAATCAGTCTAGTGCAAGGAAGCTCTCGCGGTCTGGGAGTCTAGATTGCTCGCTTTGCCAACTTCGTGGCTTCGAGAATTCGTGACCTTGCCGCTTTAGGGTAAGTGGATCGTGCCAGCTCAGCATCGGGAGAAACTCTAACATAACCGGATTACAGAGGAGGAGGACTCTATTCGTGCCTGCAATCACAATCGCAGTGTTCTGATCATGCCGCATGCATTCTTAGCGGTGGTGGCATCCAGCCGTGTCGATAACTTGCCGCTCATGCATGCAGAAGCCTCAGCGGCTACCGAAGAATATGGACGAATTGAATCGTGTGGTGCCATCAGTCTATTGATAGATGCTGCATCTACATGTTACAAGGAGCTTCAATGTGGCCTGTGCAGCTGTTCAGCGATGGTCGAGGTCTATGGGAACAGAATTCGAGACGAATGAACTCCAGCCAACAACGGAGGGTTCATTTTACTTGCTGTATTCCTCATCAAGTACATATATACAACATCTTATCAGACTCACGAGGTTTTTTTTTTTCTTTTAGCTATTATCACCCGCCTGCCCGCCCATCAAGATCGACATGATGAAACATGGTTTAGGCTTCCGATCAAAGAGGGACGGTAAACAAGTACGATCCGCCCAGCTTCATTCTTTGACGCACGCTCTAACATTCGGGTAGGCTGTTGCAGCATCTTCAACAATCTTGTCGCCAGCAGAAGCGCTTACCACCTTACCGCCGGCACCAACAGCTGGCGCGACCCAATATGGCCTGCAGGTAGTACACGAGGGCACTGACCCAACCATAGAGTTCGTCTTCCCAGTATCGACTCTTGGTATCGACAGCTAATCTCAACGTAGCATTGTTGCGGTCCACGGCCTGAACGGACACTATGAGAAGACCTGGACGGGAGGTAATGGCGTACACTGGCTGCGTGACCTGCTGCCGCAGGACCTACCCCAAGCACGCATACTCAGTTGGGGCTACGACGCAAATACGCACGGGTCGCAAGTGAGCTGCCAGTATCTATACGACCACGCGCGGACACTAGTATCAGACCTGTGTCTAGAGCGGCAGCTCACAGAGGTATGTGAGACTGAAGGCACGAGCTTGGATTAGCAGGGCTAATGTCAAAGACAGTCTGGCAAGCGGCCGATTATCTTCGTGGCACACAGTTTGGGCGGCATTATCGTCAAGAGTGTGAGTGAGAATTGCTCTAACGGTTGGCAAAATTTAACTTACCAATGCAGGCTCTAATCCACTCGAGCCTCGCCCGCCAAGGCGCCGTTAAGGAGCACCGCGCCGTCAAGCTGTCGACATATGGCATCATCTTCATGGGCACGCCTCACCAAGGTGGCAGTGGCGTCGCCTTCGGCCGAATATTGGTCAACGTGGCGTCCGTGTTTGTTGCGGCAGACGACCGGCTGCTGCAGCACCTTGAAAAGCACTCGGAGTGGCTGCAGCAGCAACTTGGGCAGTATGCGGCAATCAGCAACGACTTTGTGACTAAATTTGCATACGAGGGCTATCCAACACCGACAGTGCTTGGCGGGTCTATCAATGTGAGTCACACCGAAAGAGTTCACGTACAATGGCTACGTGCTGATCCCCATTAGGTAGTTCCAAGATGGTCGGCTGTGGTGCCGGGCGCGGCAGACAGTGAGGCGATCGTGATACATGCCGACCACGTCAATATGGTCAAGTTCGAGGCGAAATCAGATGCTGGGTACAAGACAGTGTCGGGCCACCTGAGGTTGATGGCTAGGAAGGCTACCAACGAGGTCGGTAGAACATGGGAAACAGAGGGCAAAGTAGACGCAGGTACGCGGACGATGCTTGTTTTGAACTAGGTTGACGGTAGCTGAATATTTGTAGTCCGCCTTGATAAGGACGTAGTGTCGTTTGTGGTGCCGTTCAGCCTCGAAGGTGTATCCAACATCAACCACTTCGTTAAGCGTGAAGCAGAGGCGAAACAAATGGACGTGCTATTGAACCCTGACGGCACAGCTGAGCGGAAACTTGTTGTTTTGTATGGTATGGGTGGTATAGGCAAAACCCAGCTCGCTGCCGATTTTGCACGAAGGCACAAAGAACGCTTCTCAGCAATATTCTGGATTGACGGATCAAGCCAGGACTCAGTTCGTCGAGGTCTCGTGGCATGTGTAGCGAGACTCCCTAGCGATAGCGAGAGGTCTCTAACCTCGCACATCGACGTCACCAACCACATGAACATGGACACGGATGCTCGGATCGAACGATTCATGGCTTGGCTTACCCAGAAGGAGAATACGAAGTGGCTCTTGATATTTGACAATGTGGACAGGGAGTTCTCTGTCACGACTAATGACCCGCAAGCTTACGATTTCGGAAGATACATCCCGAGATCAAGCCACGGTAACATCTTGGTGACCACTCGGGTGGCTAGTCTAAAAAAAGAAGGGAAGAGTATAATTATTGGCACAGTTAACAAGAACCAGGCTAGGGAGATGCTGGAGTATGATGACAATGGAGCACGACATCCTGTTGCTAGTATGTTTAAAATTTTGTTACATAAGAGATGCGACTAACATTCGCAGACGCAGACCCACTCATTGAAGAACTGGGTGGCCTCCCTTTGGCACTGGTTCAGGCTGGAGCCTACCTTCGTGAGCATCCGGTCTCTGTTTCTGTGTATATGACGCAATATCGAAATGCATGGAAACGGCTAAACGAGGATGATGAATATGGATCACCCCGCGACGCTGAGAAAAGTATCGTGACTACCTGGACAATCTCAGTTGAACAGATTTGCAAGATGGGACAAAGGGGTCTTGATGCAGTCAAACTGCTGATGCTCTGGGCATATCTTGACAATAATGGAATCTGGTATGAGCTCTTTTGTACTGGCCCTGCAAGTAATACATCTGGATACTCGCATGATTCGCTCGAACAGGTGCGTCAAGATCGTACTCTTGAGTCAACCAATACATCGACTAGGCTAAAAAGGATACTTCCTGGGTGGCTGGAACGAGTCCTTGTGGACAAGACAGCGTTCAGCGCTACCCTTGGGATCTTGCTTCGTTTCTGCTTGGTCTTCACCAGATCACAAACCTCGAGCTACTCAGTGCACCCGGTCGTGCATATGTGGAGCTTGCATAGCGTGAGCTCCGAAGGCGAGAAATACTGTCTACGATTCTCTGCCTTGAGTCTTGTCGAAAGTGCAATCGAGCGTATCAACAAAAATCCATCGCGCGAAGATCGAGAGCGACTGGTACTGCACATGAGAATGTTGAGCCAGCGAGCCGTAGACTGGGAAACGCCTAATGTCAAGGTGATCAACAAGATGTCCAGCATAACGTCCGCTGCATACGAGTGGCGCTATCCAAACGCTGTAGTGGGGTTATATCAACAGATGCTAAAAGGGTGCGAGAAAGCATGGGGGCTCAATGATCCATCGACTCTTGACATCGTCAACATACTCGGCTTGCTCTACTATGATCAAGGGAGGAATAGAGACGCAGAAAAGATGTATCTACGGGCGCTGAAGGGAAAAGAGAAGGCTTTAGGACCTGATGATATGTCGACTCTTGGTACTATTGTCAACCTCGGCTTACTCTACTCTGACCAAGGGAGGAAGGAAGAAGCAGAAGAGATGTATCAGCGCGCGCTGAAAGGGTACGAGGAAGCCCCGGAGCCCGATAAGCAGTCGATTCTTCGGACTATCCATAACCTCGGCATGCTCTATTCTGATCAAGGAAAGTCAGAAGAGGCAGAAAAGATGTATCAACGGGCGTTGGAAGGGAAACAGGAGGTGTGGGGACCCGACCATCCATCGACTCTCGACACTGTCCATAATCTTGGCAGCCTCTACTCTGACCAAGGGAGGAAGGAAGAAGCAGAAGAGGTGTATCAGCGCGCGCTGAAAGGGTACGAGAAGGCTTTTGGGCCTGATCACCCGTCGACTCTCAACACTGTCAATAACCTCAGTAGCCTCTATTCTGATCAAGGCAAAGTAAAAGAGGCGGAAGAGATGTGTGAGCGGGCATTGAAAGGATACGAAAAGGCTTTAGGCCCAGAGCATCCGTCGACTCTTGGGGCTGTCAACAACCTTGGGAATATCTATTCTGATCAAGATAGACAGAGAGAGGCGGAAGAGATGTATCAGTGGGCGCTGAAAGGGTACGAGAAAGCTCTGGAGTCAGATCATCCGCGGAATCTTGATACCTTCAACAACCTGGGCAAGCTCTACTCTGACCAAGGAAAAGTAAAAGAGGCAGAAGAGATGTATCAGCGGGCGTTGAAAGGAAAACAGAAGGCTTTTGGACGTAATCACCGGTCAACTCTCGACACTGTCAACAACCTCGGCTGCCTATATTCTGATCAAGGCAAAGTAAAAGAGGCGGAAGAGATGTATCAGCGGGTGCTGAAAGGGTACGAGGAAACTTCCAGGCTGGAGCACACGAGTATTCTCCGTACCATCTATAACCTCGGCTTGCTCTACTTTGGTCAAGGAAAAGTAAAAGAAGCAGAAGAGATGTATCAGCGGGCGCTGAGAGGGTACAGGAAGACTCTAGCGCCCGATCATCCGTTGACTCTTGATACTATCCATGATCTCGGCTTGCTCTACTTCAATCAAGGGAAGAAAAAAGAGGCAGAAGAGATGTATCAGCGGGCGCTGGAAGGGAGAGAGAAGGCTTTGAGGCCGCAGCATCCGTCAACTCTTGGGACTGTCAACAACCTCGGCTTGCTTTACTTCAATCAAGGAAAGAAAAAAGAGGCAGAAGAGATGTATCGGCGGGCGCTTGACGGATACGAGCGGGCTCCCGGGCCTGATCATCCATCGAGTTTTGATACTTTTCACAACTTCGGCATGCTCTACTCTGATCAAGGAAAGGTCAAAGAGGCAGAAAAGATGTATCAGCGGGCGTTGAAAGGGAAAGAGAAAGCTTTTGGGCCTGATAACCGGTCGACTCTCGACACTGTCGACGCCCTCGGCCTGTTCTACCATAATCAAGGAAAGGCAAAAGAGGCAGAAGAGATGTATCAGTGGGCGCTGGAAGGGCGTGAGAAAGCTTCAGAGCCCGATCGTCCGTCGACTCTTGATATTGCCCATAACCTCGGTTTGCTCTACACTGATCAAGGAAAAGTAGGAAAGGCAGAAAAGATGTATCAGCGAGCACTGAAAGGGAAGGAGAAGGCTTTGGGACCTGATCACCTGTCGACTCTTCGTACTGTCCATAACCTCGGCTTGCTCTACTCGAGGCAAGAGAGAGCCGATGAGGCAAAGGAGATGTATGAAAGGGCGTTCAGAGGCTACGAGAACTTTGGGATCCTCTATTCTGATTCAGATGACACAGAGGTAGCAGAGAGGCTATTTCTGCGAGCATTGCAGGGAAGGGAAGAGGCATTCGGTCCACATCATTTGTCGACTCTGAGCACTATCCACAACTTTGGCATCTTCTACCATAAACAAGGCAATATGGAAAAAGCTGGAGAAATGTATCTGCAAGCGCTGGAAAGAGGGGAGGAGTTACGGGGGCTAGACGACACGTCGACTGTCGAAATCGTCGTTCGTCTTGGCGAAGTTTACAGCAGTCAGGCTCGAGCGGCATATTCTCGGGAGACCACCGTCGCTGATCACGATTCTCTTGAGCATTTTCTTTCGATGATGATATCACTGTGCCACCGCTTTCCCATCAAGGACACAGTCTTGTTCAGCAAGGTCGGACATATGCTTCTCTGGGCTGGGGACGATAAGAATGCTCAATTCGCATTCCAACAGCAGTTCACCAAGGTAGAGAGCAACTGGAAACACGGCGATACACTTTGCGATAATTGCGAACAGTCATTGAATTTCGATACAAAGCGTTTTGTTTGCAAGATATGCGTTGACGTAGACCTCTGCGAAGCTTGCTATCGAAACTACGGAATGTTGGATCCTGCAACAAAGGCTGCTGATGCTTGCATTCGTCATCCGTTCCTGGCTGTTCAGCAGCCTGACTGCTGGCAAGGAGACTCGGTGGAAAGATTGCATACCTGGATGAGTCGAATGCTTCAACTCTATCCGATCGCTACAGAGATTTAGCAGAGCTTGTGCTTGAATTTTCTTCTTGAGACGTACTGTGTTCAATCTGTTGTTCAAATGGTCAGAGATTTCGCTATCGACTCAAGAGCATTCAAACCAGAACAGTCAAACAGCTTACTAGAAGTCTGTCTCACTGCGCGCACAGACTCACTGCGCGCACAACGCGCCACTACCAGCTCAGTCGCTTTTCCACGTCCGTAACATGCCCACATCACAATTTATTGACCAGATGGATTGAGCAGTATGGAGTCACAAGATTGCCTTGAAAATGTATCTATTCGGTTTTACAATAAACGCGCCGGGTTTCTAATGGCCCTGCTACTTCTTGAACTCTGCTGATTTGGAGCTATCTGAGCAAGAGGCTGTCTACTCAGGTAACTTATTCTACGTTGGAACGTGTCGCGTTCCAGTCCGTGCCCCGCATAGCTGGAAGTTGCGACCTCGGATCGCGTCGCGTTCCAGGTTTCGCACAGACCGCCATGTGCAGCATTGTTGGCCCTCGGGAACGCGACGCGTTCCTAGACACATCACCTTTTTCTGCTTGACCTTCTCGTACTGTTAGCCACTACCCGCAATCGTTTGTTTGTTTGTTTGTTTGATTCAATTAGGCTATTCACGGTGACCGTATGAGCCGTCCCTAGAGAGTGACCTTACTTACAAAAGAGATTCGCTGCCTTCGCTCATGAATGAGAGTGATCCATCCCCATGGTTGCCTACTCAGCCTCTGGCTGATAGGTCAACCTGCCTGTCTTTTCTAGAAACCGGATAGTAGCTTTCACTACCTCGATATCCGACTTCCATTTCTCTTTAGGACCGTCTAAAAACTGTCCTAGCTTGGATAAGAATGGCCGCCTGATCCGAGGTAAGCGACTTATACAGATGTAAGGTGTGCTTCCCCGGTAAGGCTTGATCCATCTTCCACGTGTATTGCCCCGGTAGTCTCGTAATGTCGAACAGGGTCGGATTTTCACTCCTGTCCCGATTTATCAATCGGATAACGCCTGTCACCTCTCGCACCCTCTCTCGTGCTTGAGCTGTAGGCTTACCCTCTTGACTCGACGCCTCCCGAGCTGCATCGTTCGCTTCTTCGTTCCCTACTATGCCTTCGTGACCCGGAGACCATTTGAATCTGACGTCTATCCCTTTTCTGCT
>Ga0265797_10003133_pt1 | contig 26855 bp, 14 predicted proteins | sample P2T30metagenome_FD_192433 | JGI IMG/M metagenome (GOLD analysis project Ga0265797, IMG submission 192433) | Plant litter microbial communities from East Loma Ridge, Irvine, California - P2 T30 | ecosystem: Environmental > Terrestrial > Plant litter > Unclassified | place: USA: California... | reverse complement strand
GTTTGTAATACAAGTTGTTTCTTTCCTATATCTTCAATTTTGCTTCTATAATTTATGGTTGAAGGTAGAGTAGGTGAAATTTTGATCCGCTCGCTTGCGTGATCCGCCCGCTTGCCGAATACGTTACACGTTCACATGTGATGGGGTTACAAGGGTTAGTGTAAGATCATATCACGTGAGCAGAGTCAATTCACGGAGGTGACCGAGAGTTGTGTCAGCCGTTGAGACCGTTTTACGAGCTCTCTTCTACGCGCTGGCCTGAGCTCGACGTGAAGGGGCCAGGGTTGAGCGACCGGTGGCTTCTCTGCGAGTCTGCTTGACTGCATGCAGGTAGCTTGAACAGCCACACAGAAGATCGCCCATGTAGTAGTGTGTAGACTCGGCAGAGGGATCGGTGCACATCCGAGAAACCCGATTCCAAGATTTGTATTTTGTGTCTGATGCATCATGTGGCATCTCGGACATCTAGGCTCCTAGGATAAGAAAGAAGATTGCGATACACGTCACTGTTTGAGTTTAACTCTGATCGAGAGGATGGCGATTCGGGCATCATTCTCGAAGTTTGGCAGTCGGCGGCGCATTGGGGTCAAAATTTTATGCTGAAGCTGCACAACAAGCTCATCTTCGCGCCAGACTTGAAGTGAAGCTTGAGGCTGACAGCTAAGCGAGCTCCCGATGGTCCAACCTCGCACAGTTGTTACAGACAATGATTGTCTGATCGTCATTTATCTCAATGGCAAGCGTAGATTGATTGCCTCCCAGATTAACACCAATGCGCCAGTCGATCGATTGGCGTTGAAACTCGACCAGCCACGCATCGTCATAGACTTTGGGCAAAAGCCAAGCAAATCGACAAGGTGTAATGTATCTTAGTCGAGTCGCGATCAAAGCAACACCCGCCCGACGAGATGAAACGTGTGACCGTACTCGTCGTATTCACGGATGTGACAGGGTGCCTGAGTGGCAGCAGGGATTGCAGCCGTTTGACAGCCCAGCCCATGCCAGTCAAGCAAACGCCGTCCAACGAAGCATGGATAAGGGCTGGACTCGAGGATTCCTTAATAATGAATCTCTTGTCGAATGGGCGCGGATGCCTCGAGGTGCCGAGAGACAGTGATAGCCCTAGCCGGAATGGCTCAACTAAGCACAGGCGGTTCAGGGGCAGCGTGCGAGTATAATCTCCGAGTAATTTAGCTTGGGCGCGCGCTCCCGCGAGGTGCCACCGGGAGCCGAGTCGGAGTGTGAGGGATTGGATCGCGATTTTCTTTAGGCGCCGTGCTCGACCGCGATTGTTCTCGATACCGTTGTTCTCGTGCAGTGCTTGCGAGGTATTGGACTATTGTCTGCTGATCGACTGCAACTCTCGTCGCCAAACCAAAGCGCCAAACGAATCCTTCGACCACCGAGCGAGTCAGCACCGAGAGCTCCCGACGCCCAGACCCCAGGAGACAGAGAGACGAGCAGGAGTTCAAGATTGGGATTGAGTGGGAGCGATTTGGAGAAGAAGACAACACTCTTTGGACAAATCACCCAGAGCTCAGCGGTGTTTGCGAGCGAAGCTGGAATGAACGCATAGGTAAGCACAGCCTGGCTACACACCCTCCATTCCCATTCGCATGCATTGGACTCAGCCTCGGTGGTGAGGTGGTGCAGACGCACTTCCACTGCGGCGCAAGCTGGCACGAGACGGCCACGCGCCCGCTGAGACGCACAACACCTCTCCTACACGAGCAAGCAGCACTTCCAGCACTGTCTGCAGCCTCAAAGTAAATTGGCGTGGCATAAGCAGGCTATTGCCGTCAGCAGCGTCATCGCTTTCGCGTGCACTCTAGCAGTGCAAGCATAGCGGCTCGGCGACGGATCGATCGCTGAAGTTGCTTTCTCGCCTACACCCAAGCGGGAGGCTGCGGAAGTCGTGCCTGACGATTTGATGCTGGGCCTGCTTGTGCTACTATACCCAAACACCACCCTCACCCTCGTTTCGCTGCCTCCACCTGCAATCTCCTCCCCTCAGATCTTCTCTACATACACACACGCCACCCCTCTTCCAGCCTCCACCCTCGATCAATCCTCACATAACATTACACCGCGGCCTCGTCGCCCGCGCGACACCGCCCAAACCAACCCGCCTGCCAGTGGCTAATCGTAATTGCAACACCAGAAACATGCCGATCCGCACTCTCAATCCATTTGCCTCATCACCCTCCCCTTCTCTCGACCTCCTCAACGAGAAGGAGCCAATTCGCCCCGATACACGCGAACCCAGACTCAAGTACAGACCACGCTTCAACCTGCCCTTTACCAACAGCACGCCCAAGCCTGCAAACGCGAGACTCGAAGCGCCTCAACAACACCCTTCCTTCCGCCCGCCTTCGCCTCAGACGCCTTCGCTGAGCCTCCCTACGATCAACCTGACCACTGCCACCGGCGAGAAGAGCAAGATGGACGACGTCACCAGGCCCTTGACTCTCTTCTCGCCGCCTACGCCCTCAGAGGCGAAGAAGCTCGCCAAACAGCATGCAGCCTTCGGTCCTCTTGGGTCAAAACAGCACCTCTATTCGTCAAGATTCGTGGGCGAGGAGTTCCCAGAGCCAGTAGAGGATGAGCCGCCTTACTACTACCTGATCACAACCTATATTTCTTACCTGATTTTGATCATTTTCGGACACGTGCGGGACTTCTTTGGCAAGCGTTTCAAGCAAGATCGGTACAAGCAACTTCAGGAACGAGACGGATACGCACCCCTGAACAGCGATTTCGACAACTTCTACATTCGCCGTTTGCAATTGCGCATCAATGACTGCTTCAGGCGACCAGTGACTGGCGTGCCAGGCCGTTTCATCACGCTTTTGGACAGGACGAGCGACGACTTCAACCTGTCCTTCAAGCTCACAGGCACGACTACGGAGACTTTGAACATGAGCTCCTACAACTATCTCGGTTTCGCTCAATCCGAGGGAGAGTGTGCAGACGCAGCTGAGGCTACCCTCCGAAAGTACGGCATTTCATACTGCTCGCCTCGCGGAGATTCTGGCACCAGCGATTTGCACGTCGACGTAGAGAAGCAGGTTGCTGAGTTTGTGGGCAAGGAAGCTGCCACCATCTACAGCATGGGTTTCGTCACAAATGCCACTGTTTTCCCGGCTTTGGTCGGAAAGGGCTGCCTCATGATCAGCGATCAGCTCAACCACTCCTCCATCCGTTTCGGTGCTCGTGTCTCGGGCGCTGTCATTGATATGTTCAAGCACAACGACATGACCGATCTTGAGCGTCTTCTTCGCGAACGCATCAGCCAGGGTCAGCCGCGTACACACCGTCCTTGGAGGAAGATTCTGGTTGCTGTAGAGGGTTTGTACAGCATGGAGGGCACTCTCTGCAACCTCCCTGGTCTCATCGCATTGAAGAAGAGGTACAAGTTCAACCTATACGTCGACGAAGCTCACAGCATTGGCGCTCTCGGACCCAAGGGACGCGGTGTCTGCGACTACTTCGGCATTGACACCAAGGACATCGATATTCTTATGGGCACTTTCACGAAGTCTTTCGGCGCCAACGGTGGCTACATCGCCAGCAGCAAGGCCATCATCGACAAGATTCGTGTACTCAATGCCGGCACGATTTACGGCGAATCTCCCGCACCAGCTGTGATGGCCCAGATCTCAAGCTCTTTGCGCATCATCTCTGGTGACCTTGTGCCTGGCCAGGGAGAGGAGCGTCTGCAAAGACTCGCGTTCAACAGCAGATACCTCAGACTTGGATTGAAGCGTCTCGGATTCATTATTTACGGCCACGATGACTCGCCCATTATCCCGCTTCTTCTCTACCACCCCGCCAAGATTCCTGCCTTCTCACACGAGATGCTCAAGCGCAAAATTGCCGTTGTCGTTGTCGGATACCCTGCCACACCGCTCATTTCTTCTCGCGCCCGTTTCTGTGTTTCGGCCGCCCACACCAAGGACGATCTGGACCGTCTGCTCGCCGCTGTCGACCAGGCCGGCGAGACCCTGCAGCTCAAGTTCAGCTCTGGTATCGCCGGCGGCCAGGAGCCTTTGCACGACGGTCTAACGAACGAGAAAGAGATGCAAATCCGCCATAGCCTCGAGGCGGGCGAGAAGCCCAACGTCGTTGCGCCCAGGTGGAAGCTCGAGGATGTCATCAGGCGCGGCGTCCAGGACGTCAAGCAGCCGCTCTTCTAAGAGCCCTCGCTTCGGTACCCGAGCGACAAGAGTTCGCATTGAAACTTACAACTTACGTTATGGCATGGCGTTGAACTTGTGATTATATGGAGAGGGCGGTGTTTCAGAGGCGCGATGTATAAGCTTCGGACGAAAAACCGCTACTGGGTTACGATGAACACCAAGCCACGAACCCAGAGCGGGAAAGAAACGTCTGTATGTGTCAAAGGCGGCGAGTCAAAGCACATCGCCAGGGAGTTACTATTGGTGTTTTGTTTTATTGCCCGTAAAGCGCCGCAGCATGGCGCGAAGGCGGGTATTCTGATTCTTTTTTGTTCCAACGTTCGACGGTCGAAATACCCTACACTTTGTAGGCGACAGGGCGGGACTTTTTGTTAACTTCCTTTCTTATGTGCAATTGGCGGTACTGCTTTTTGCATATCCATTCTATTTTGTTCTCCTTCTTCGCTCTTCACTTCTTTGACTTTGGGTTTCAAAGTCTTATTTTCGAGCGAGAGTGGGACTCTTTTTCTCTAGAACGATGATAAGATAGATGGGTGGAGTAACTTTTTGTGTGCTGGGGTGGATGGGATAGGACGAAATAAGTGTAATGCATGATATATCTTCAACTTCCGGGTTCTATTTCTTCATCCTTTAATTCAGAATTGCATGTGACGCTGTAATTTGCAGCGCTCGCTGGCAAGGCAGGAGCAAACTTGAGGAAGGAGCGATGGGTAGCGGACTTCACTTGTCTCTCTGGGTCGCGTTGACGGGAATTTGAGGGGAACACGATGGTAGTCCGCAGTCACATCTTGACGACGATGAGGGCAATATATAATTGTTTCTCTATCTTGCGCATGTGTATGTCAATTTGGACTGCTGATGGGCTGTGCTTACCATTGAGAGTTCATCGGGACGAAGTAGAATGCTGTCCGTTGTGCTTGTATCTAATATAAGCCGCAGATAGACTGTAAGATTTAATTAGATAGTTGCACTCTAACTGCCTACTTCAATGTGTCTGTTGAAATCTGATGTATCCAATCCTCTGTCATCATGCAACCTGAGTTATTCGGCTCCTATCTCCTTCCATCTATATTCTGCCCTGTAATATACCGCTGCAGGGTCACATGGTTTCAATCGCACAGGCAGCGTTGCCACGCCTACATATATGCAGGAGATCATAAGCCGCAAGTCGACGGCTTTACCTGAGTAGGGAGGCGTGTGCGTGAAGGATGCACTGTATAGAAGACTGATGCCCAAATTCTCGTTTCAAGGTCAGTAGAGTACAGTCCGCGCTCTGATGAGCTTCTATCACAAGAACTTCTCTTGGGGCCAGAGTGCCGGCAGAGTGTTTGGCATCAAGTCATGTCCAGCTTGGTTGTCCTACCTCATACCGTCTGTGCATTGCGCTAGACCGAGAATGAAGGACCCACAATGGAGCCAAAAGCCGTGGAATCGAACGCGGAATCGACTTGATAGGCTCACAGTTGATGCCACCCCTCCACGTCTCGAACCGCAGGCCGTGTCGCGCCAGGAAGGAGGAGCGTTGCTCGTGTGTGTGTTGATTCCCAGCACTTCCCCATTCACTTCACTTCACTCCTTGTCACCTGACTCTGCCAGCCTGTCGCCGCCCGAAATTAGCAGGAAGAAGCAAAAGACGTCGTCAGTCGCTCAGCAGCCCGTGTGCACCCCGCCTACGCAAGCGCACGCACGCTCAAGCTGCGAACCAAACATCAGGGCACCACCGTTTCTAGCCAACTCCCAGTCAGCTGGCGCGGCCCAGCACAGCACCACCACGAGCTCCTGCAGCGCGCGCCCGCCTATCTCATTGAGACACCCGCACAGAAAGTGCCCCCCGAGAGGTCTCGCACCACCCACCCTTGACCATTAGTCCACATCCACATCCGCACCCTTGCCCATCATGGACCCGCCGCCCTCGGAGCAACCACCACCTCAGGCCACGCCGGGCAGCAGCAGCAACATCGACGAAGCCAGCATGCACACAATAACCGCATCCTCTCTACAAGCCCAAAACAACATCCCCACCTACGACGTCCGTCCCCAGACCTCTTACTCAGACACTGGTTTCAGCCGCGCCTACTCACAGTCTGCCGATAACACCCCAGACCGAGAACACAGCGGGAACGGTATAAACAGGCCACCGAGTGCAGGCGGACAAGGCAGCCAATATGGCGACAACCGGTCGAAGGCAGAGAAGAACTCGAGCGTGGTGATCAAGGTTGGCATGGTCGGAGACGCGCAAATCGGCAAGACCAGCTTGATGGTCAAGTATGTTGAGGGCAGCTGGGACGAGGATTATATCCAGACACTTGGTAAGGAGATATGTGCGCATATCGAGCTTGCACACAGACAGCTAACATGACCACAGGCGTCAACTTCATGGAAAAGACAATCTCCATCCGCAACACCGAAATCACCTTCTCGATTTGGGATTTGGGTGGACAGCGCGAGTTCGTCAACATGCTTCCTCTAGTATGCAACGACGCAGTCGCCATCCTCTTCATGTTCGACTTGACCCGCAAATCCACACTTAACTCAATAAAGGAGTGGTATCGGCAAGGCCGCGGCTTCAACAAGACCGCCATCCCTTTCTTGGTAGGAACGAAATACGACCATTTCGTCAACTTCCCCAAGGAAGAGCAAGAAGAAATCTCCCTGCAAGCAAAGCGATTCGCCAAAGCCATGAAGGCAAGCTTGATCTTCAGTTCGACCAGCCACAGTATCAATGTGCAAAAGGTGAGATTTCCAGCTATATTTCCATGATTCGCAACATTCCGCTAACACAGCAATCCCAGATCTTCAAGATCGTCCTCTCAAAAGCCTTCGACCTGCGCTGCACGATTCCGGAAATCGAAAATGTGGGCGAACCACTCCTGCTCTACCAATCCGTTGGCTGAACAAAACACCCTTCTGAGCGACACACGAGCGCCTCAATTGGAACAAGAACAACGAGGGAAACGCGAAACATGTCCGCTACGAAAGAAAGAAAAAACCAAACACAACTTTGATTTGATAACAAAAAGAGGACTCGCAAGGACGAGTCTGGCGCATTGATCGCAGACCCTTGATCGGCCAAGGCGAAGGGAAAGGAGAAATCACAAAGGACTTAAGCTGTATTCTACGCATGCAAAAGGGCGTCTCTTGGCCAGCTGGCTCTCGGCGCGAGGCGGATTTTGATTTTCCTTTTCTTCGGGATTCTTTTTTCTTCTGGGTTTCCGGAGCATTATACGGCCCTGGATTAGGCTGTTCAATCAACTACTTTTGTGCGCTCGCACGGCGGAATTGCCTTCAGTTGGAGGTTGGTCTCGCGTGCCTGCCCACTAATTACTGTCTAGAGATCGTTGGGAGAAGCACGGCTGTCTTTCTTTTCTGACCTAGCTCTTTTATTAGTAGTATTTTCTTATGTTTCGAAATGCAGAATGATAAGAAGAGAGAGACCTTTTCTCAATTCGTGCTCATGGGTCGACCTTTCAGTAATCACTCATGTTTGGTGCTCATGACCATCGCTTGATTGGCAAATGGCACTGTAGAAGAGACTCAACCAACTGCCCTTTGGTTTCCTCCCTGTAAGCCATATGAAAACAGCTAGTCAAGGAAGCCCTCGTATTTGTTAGCTCCAATGGCCAGCCATGCCATCATCGTACATTCTATAGCTGCGTGCTTACGAGTCAAGCCGCAACTAAATGGAGCCGTTGCTGGTAGCGTGGGAAATGTTGTCACCGCCTATTTCTTGAGACATCGATTTCACTGACAGCATTAGCATGCTAAGACTCAAGGGGACGATTTCAAAGGTGGCATTTCGTACAGAGCTCAGTCTGATCCTCACGGAACCACCACCATTACCTTAGTACTTCTTGAATCGTTTCTACAACTGGCTGCGAGCTTATGGCCATCGGCATGCGAAAATGTTGCAATTCCTCATTCACGCAGACAAGCATGAGACCTACATCAAGTTGATGGCCACAAGGGCTGGTGGCCGAGGGACGAAAACAGGCAAGGCGATCCAGAGCACAACCAACCATTCGACGTCTCTCTTGAGACTCTCAGATCCGAAGGAGACATCGATGAAACTGTCGTTCGAGGCGTTCTAGCCGTTCGAGCCTGCACCATCGACAAGTTGCAGGAGTTCATGCGCACGAGTCCAGAAGACCGCATCTGGCTCATGGGTTTCGTGCTAGACGGACTACAGGCTCTCCCGAAGTCGAATGAAGAATACGTTGCGCGGACCCAAGGCGAGCTTGAATAGCTTATGCGATTCTTTCGCAGCCTACACAGGCGTGAGCTCAAACGCGGGAACAGATCCATGAAGGACATTGATGAGAATGACGATGAGATCGGTATGCGTAACAAAAAATTCTTTGACGAGCTGCATTCTGCCTTCAGCACTACTGTCTCGGTTCTTGGGAAGAACAGCGCGGCGGTGAAAGGCATAGATCCCTAGCAGCCCCTGGCAGCTGCAGAACAGAAGGCGCTTCTGCTCTTGTGGGCTACTGATTTCGAACTTCTTCACTGGGTGACATTGACCACCGCTGAGATGCGTCCTAAACCGTAAAGAGTTCCCAGAACCAGTGCGCTAGTTCCGCCAGGCATAGGCGAACTTACACTCACCCTTGCCGCTGAGATGCACGTAAAAGTGGACGTTTCTTAGCGTTTGGCGTACTTGTGCCACCAACCGCAGCCGATGATCCGCTCACATTTGCCACTGAGATGTTATCAGAGCTTAGTTCATGCCTCAGTCTACAGTGTACTGGTACTGTTTGACTCAGATATTGAAACGACTATGGTCGTCAGTGAGATGCCAGCAATGGAGCGATTAAAGCTGTAAGCGTTTTCATGCGCCATAAATGTATATTGTTTGACGCTACGACCACGACTACGATGATGGTGATGAGTTGTGGATCAGCTAAATACACATCAAGCATGATCCTAGGCCCAATCACCAAAGATACGGATATTCGTGGTTGCGTTCCACTATCAGCTTCCAATCTCAGGTCGCACAGTCAATCGCTAGTGCATCGAAGAAACATCAACGCATCACCTAACATACAAAGCACTCAAAAACCGAATCCTCCAAGACAACATCACATCACCACAACCCACACAGCCCCTCGTCCCCCTCCCCCAAAACAGGATCTCTCTCCGGCTTCGCCACCTCCCAGACCCGCTGATACACCCCTTCGGACTCCCCTCCCACAGCAAAATCCCACTCGCTGCCCATAGGATACGCTCCCATCATCGTAAAACCCTCCAGTTGAGCTCCCGCTTTCTGTAATCCTGCAAGATCAACAGCGTGCCCGTCACCAGGCGTCAGAAGTTTCAGCGAAGCTTCCGGCAGCGTGTTGAAAGTCTTGTGCGCCGTGCCGGCGGGCAGGATGAAGACGTCACCTGCGTTGGCTTCGACTTCGATACCGCCTTCTTCGGAGATTGTGTTGTTGCTACTACTAGGAGAGGAAACGTCGTTATTGTCAGGTTGATGTACGTCGGCTACTCCGAATCGGATTCTAGCCGAGCCGGTTAGAACGACCATACATTCGTGTGCTGCGGAGTGGTAATGTGCTGTTTGGTCTTTGCCGTAGCGCCAGATCCATTGTGTCGACCATTTGTTACGGGCGAAAGTTTCGTGAAGTGCTGTTGGAGAGCGATCGTGTTCTAACGGGAAGAGGTTGCGATAGTGGATTAGAGGGCGTGGCGAATTGGGGATTAGAGGCGTTGGGGGAAGGTGGTAGGTTTTTGTTTCGGGCATTGCTGTTGAGTTGTGATGACGGAACGCGAATCTACACGCTCAGATGGATTGATTGATCGTTTTTGACGCGAGCGCAAAGGATAATTGCTCGATGGTTGATGTGATGTATGAATGATAAGTTACATAAACCTTGCCCCGCTCGTTGATCGGAAGGCCATCCGTTGTCGCTGAAAGTGGTCAACGAATCCGGAACGGAACCGGTACTTTGTAAAAACACAACACGGACTGAATAGTATTAAAAGCTTCAAATTAATATACATGACATTTTACTGTGTTGTACAAACAACGATCTTCCAATAACCGCGGGTCTTTAGAACCATGCCGCCCAACCAGCGAACAAAGTAGCCAGGTTCTTCTCGTCCGTCGCCTGCTGGATCAGCTCGTTCACCGTAGCCGCTGTGCTCAGTGACTTCGATAACTTCTTCTCTACAATCGCCAGCGCACGACCTGCCTCTCCACCTTCGGCCTCCAACTTCGCCTTCGAGCCCTCCGCAGCTTCCACGTTCTTGGCGTTGTGGATGCCATCCTGTGCGTCTTGCATTTGCTTCGCTCGTAGAGGAGACAGCGTCCAATTGTACAGTGGATCGTAGCGTAGCACGTTCAGTAGCGTCATGATGCTGTCCTTGTCCTCACGGAGGGCGTCCATTGTAAACTCGCAGCAGCGGCGGAAGATTCCTTCGGTCTTGTTCACACCCATGCCGTCTATAATGTCGCGTGTGAGTCGGAATGGAACTAGTTCAGGCACAGGCAGTACTCGCCCAGCTTCAAAAGCCACGCCAAGGTCGATGTGCACCACTTCGCCGTTGACCTCATCAAGCATGATATTGTGACCGTGTCGGTCGCCCAGACCAAGGACATGGCCGAGCATGGACACTGATGCAGTGGTGCGCGTGTATGCTGTACGCTTCTCGAACCAGTCGTCCGGATCGTCGAAGCGTTCGAGGAAGAAGTGGCGCATAACTGGTTGGAAGTTCTCGCACACTTTGCGGAACTCCTTCACACGTGTTTCCGTCGAGTTATTTTGTGCGGTTCTCACCTTTTCTCGCGCGGTGCTGTTTTTCATATCCTGAGGATTGTACATCGGATGAGCTGGAGTGAGGAACTCGTTGATCGGAATCGAGTTCGGTACGAACTCAATGATTCCAGCGGTAGGTGACAGAGGAATCACCTTATACGTGCGGATGTGCAAATTCCTCTGTCGCGTAGCCTTGTGATTCTGCAGCATCTTGCTGACCTCTTCAAACACCTGTTCCATGATCGCGTCCTGCCGGAGGTCATCGTTACCACTCTTGAAGAGCTGCTTGTAGTACTGGCCAGTGGTTGAGACCGCAGTGAGCACCTTGGGGGAGCTGAGACCCGACATGATCGAAACTGTGGGTTCAAACTTGTGCACAACAGGTATGTCGTCGTAGTTGCCATCTGGCCTCAATGGCAAACTGATGGTAACAGGTGGTAGACGGAGGGTTGGAATGTGCTTCGCGACTGCGACGGCTCCTCTGATGTCCTTCAGCGCCCGTTTGCCAGTCTTCCTGTCGGCGAGCGCTTCGTCTGCAAGCTGTCTGTAATTGCTATCGGCTGAGAATAGTCTCCTAAACAAATTCCCTTTTGTCGAGTCGCTTGAAACATATTTGCGGACGATGACAGCCGCCTCGTAGCGGGTAATTGTGGCGGCATCTCCAGAGCTGGCCCCTTTCGTTGAAGCGTACACATGGTGGACGCTGTGGTACGGATGCTGGAGACACAGACGCTTCGTCAAAGCCATCAAGGCTACTTGGAAGGTAGAATTCTCATTTTGAAGACGAGACATCAGTTGGTTCAGGAGTACGACGAATTTCCAGCTCGGGACATTTGGGAGGTGAGTCTTGACCACTGCGTTCCCAAGATCCGATTCCGAACTTTCGAGCCAAAGAGCGAAGAAGCGAAGGACGGACAGATCGTGCTCATCTGAGGCGTGCAGTGCTAGAAGATAGTTCTGAAGACTCTGCTGCACGAATGTCTCGCGGCTTGCTTTCTGGTGCTCGAATTCCTGATCATCAAGCTTGAGCCATAGTCTGGCCTTGGCTAGGGAGCGTTCGTGCTCCTTTGCCTCCGTTGCTCGTCGCGTGGCTTTCACCAATGTCTGCAGTTGCTGTACTTCCTCACGCTTTCTCTGGCGCAGCGTAGTAATACGATTGAAGTCCTCAACGTTCGCAGGGTGTTGGAGTTGCTGGTCACAAAACACAGCAAATGCGTGATAAACCTTGCCAGCTTCTTTGCCCACAGCGTTCCTGGGCAAATGAGCTATCGCGGGTCTCAGATAATGTTCCAGAATGTCGCTTGGTTTCTCCAGCCTAGCATCGGCAAGCTGTGTGCCCAGTTGAGCCAATAGTCCGGAACGCCCGACTTTGATCTCCTGTGCCTCAAATTCAGATTTGTCGAGTGTATCACGGAGCATCTTCACCGACGCAGTTCTTTCTTGAGAATCCCACATTACCGATGCGACCTCATGCTTCGCAGCAACATCGACATATATTCCAGACTGCTCGAGATCTCTAGCTAGGTCGTTGACTTGAGTCGCTGCACAAAGAGCAGTCTGAAGCTGACCGTGCTGCCTTGCCAGTGCAGAGTAAGAGAGCAGAGCTTGTACCTCCGATGTCCGCATCATGTTTCGTGTAATGCGGAGATCCTTGAGAAGGGGTTCATTGCGGCCAAGGACACTAAATGTGGTGATCCGGCCCTGCTGAAGAAGGTCGAAATCTTCAAAGCGTGCATTGTTCATCCAGGATTCACGATTCTGCAGTCTGCTCCATGATGCCGTGAGCTCAGTCTGACTAGCGCTGGAAGCCAGTTCAAGCGACTCCGCGATCAGACCAAGGCAATTGAACCATGCGCGAGACGGCCTTACAGATGCCTGAAGGCTTTGAGCGGCGCGCACATGGTCGAGAGTCAGGCCGCTGAGTGCATCGACCGCAGCCGTCATGTTCGTTGCCTGGCGCAATTCTTGATAGATAGTCAGCAGGCGCGATGAGCCATCAACACTAGACTCCGGCAGAGCAATGTCCCACTGTTGAAGCTTTCGCGCACTGTCGAGCATTTCTTCTGTCGCTGCAGTCGCAATGCTTCCCATTTGGCCAGACGTGAGTGCAAAAGTCAAGCTGGTGAGGTTGAGCGAAGATAAGGAACGAACTACTCCCAGAGCGTCCGTGGAGCTGAGCTGACCTGATTGTCGCATGTGGCTGTCAACTTGAGCCGAACGGAACATGAGGCTCTTGAATCCAGCTTTCTCGTAATCTAGTCGGCCAAGCACTGACTCGAGCGAAGCGGGTTGCTCGACTCCGTAGAACGAATCTGGCTCATCGACTTGCTCGAAAATGGTCAGTAGCATGCTATCAGGAATGTCGACCGGGAGCTGCTGAACCGAAGACATCCTGCTAGACGCCCTTCGGCTGGTCTGTACAGGTGGTGGTGCGCTTGATTCCGCCAGCATCAGAGCCAATGTAGGTTTGCCACGTTCGGTGGCCGTGGCTGCTGCGCGCATGTAGTCAATGTCTAGCCAGCGCAGCCTGTCGACCTTTGTGTGCTCCTTGGGATAGGGCTGACGTCGCAAGTATAGCACAAGGTCGAGCAGATAATCTTGCCTGGGCCCAAGTTCCCCTGCCTTCTCGTCAAGATACTTGTTGATCGCGAGAGATAGCTCAGGACGCAATTCTTGCTTGGCCTCTGTTTCAATCTCAAGTATCAGATGAACCATTACAGGAAAGAATTCCATGGCAAGGCGCGGAAAGTTGAGGAACACTGCAGGCAGCGCCCTCAGAAGCGAGAGCGCAGTCGGCCAGCGGCACAGTACCAACGCCACTCCTGTCACCCACTCATCCAGCGGGGCCTCGCTGAAAGCTAGTGAAGTTTTGAGTTGTTGGCGGGTGCCAGCTTCAACGATAGATGGAGGGATGGATGGCGGCCTGTAGCCGTAGGTACCTCTCAATACTGAAGGGGCCAGAGTATTGGGAATTGTTGCCTTGAAGGTGTCCTCATCCGGAGAATCCTCCTCCAGTTCCATGGCTACAGTCCGCAGTACGTACTCTGCTAAGCCGGTTTGCAAACGTGACGGTGAAAGCACCATGTTGCACAGTCGCCGCACGATGTTAGCATACGGTCTCTCGGCACCAACGAAATCTTTCTCCTGTGCAAGTAGTGTTCCTACATCGCGCTTGAATGAATACGCCTCATAGTTGCCGCTTGCGGCGTATGCTCTGCCGATGGCTTTTCCCGCCCAGAGAAGAAATTGCGCGTCGAAAGAAGCTGACTGAATCGTGCGCCACAGATGAGGCGCCATCTCAGCACATACATCATCGTCAACCAGCGCGTCTTCGCTCGTTGATCGAGGTGCGTGGAAATTTCGTGCTAGGATGGCCAAAGCAGCGGTGATGTCGACCACGTCAAACAATCCTCCGCCAGCACTGCCATGACGCACAAGAATGAGCAAGAGCGTGCTCTCTGGACTGTCCTTACGCGCATTTCCAGGAAGCTCCAAGTGTGAGAGAGAGGTGACCAGAGCATCATAGTCTGTGAGCCATTTCGAATCGATGATCTGCCTGAGCTCTTGCATGTATTGAGCGGCGAAGGTACGGAATTCCTGCATCTTCTGGACTGTCTCGCGATGCTGAGTTTCCTGAGTCGTACTGTCTTGTCTCGTACCCATATGAGCGCAGGTCTCCAGTAGCAGGGTGGTTAGCATGCCACACATGAAATTGGTATTGATGCCGAGTTGTCGTCTGCCCCGACGCATGAGGTACTTCAGGATTCCAAGAGCGTCATCGGCGCATTGACTGTCCGTTATGTATGGCCGGATACCACGAAGCAACATCTCAAGTGGGTAGCCGTCTACTGCAGTCGATCCAGCCGTGGCTATGAGAATTCTGAGCTTTCTCAACACGGTACAGTTGTGCATAGATCCCAAAGCCGAATCCAGAGTATCAAACAGCATGCGAGCAGCGACTGCGAACGTTGAGGATTCCCAAGGAGCTAAGGGGTCTTGGCTTGTTCGCCGGCAGAATCGCTCCATCTGGTCAGGCAGGTATCGACTACGGAAAGATGGCTGCTGAGTAGCAGGCAGAGAGCGTACAGAATAACTGAAGCCTTTGATCTCAGAGAGCACAGCTTGTGTGGAAGTATAAGCCCCCGGCTTCTTTCCAAGCCATGAATCTTCGACATCATCCTGGTTCTGGCAGACAAAGAAGTAGCCCATGATGGTGGCAAAATGCTCTGCGGAAAGCTGACGGTACTCGTCTTTGCTGCCAATCACGTTGCGCAATCTTGCTTCGCAGGTTAAATTCTGATCTGAGGGAGGTCGCGCAATGTCCCAGCTGATAGCATATGCAACGCTCTTGCCGAATGCGTGTTTAAGTAAATCCTTGGTCTCGGTGCCCAATGTTGAGGCCACGAGCTGCATGTCATCGTTTAAATCCCGCATAAGCAATTGCGCTATAACTTCTGTCTGAACGTCGACAAGTAGGCCTCGAAGATTTTCGAATCCAAAGGTGTCGTACGGCAGATCTTCGATTGGTTGGTCTTCGAGCCAAGTGTGCAGAAGTTGTGGTGCGAAAAGTCGAAAGAGCTTGCGAGGAGATTCAAAATGCAAAGAGGCAGCGACATCTCTAACGCAAGTCGCAGCGTATGGCTTCGAGTTGTTCACACGTCCAGCCGTTTCGAAGATGTAGTACACGGATTGGCGGAGAAGCGATTGCCACGACGAAGCAAGCTTTGCGAGGAACAGCAGACGCATAGCAAGACCTTCCACCCACTCTGACTCGACAGGCAGACTGCTTTGTAGGTCGTCGAACATCGCTCCATGGGTCGAAAGGACAAATTTGCCAAAGATCGTAGAGATACGTTCCGCGAGGTGGAACTGTACCGAGATAGCACCTCGGCGCAAGAGGTCAAACAGACTTGTGCGCACGGATGGAGCGCCCTCACTGTGTCCGTATTCAGTGTTGACATGACACAGCTGCAATAGAAGAGTCGACACCTTTTTTTGAACACTAGGAGATAGAATGCCCGCCTTCATGGCCGTGGAAACGCACCACTCGTACGTGTCGAGTCCCAGATTCGCCAATTCTTTGTTGGATGTATCGATCCAGAAAGATTTCAGAGAGATCATAGTGTCCAGAAGTGTTCCAATCGCTACCTCCGAGCGCTCAAACTTGTAGCCTTCCAGAAATGTTTCGGTGAGATGAAGGAGCAGGCGTTCAACGTCATCCGTGGTCAATCCTGGCACTAGAAGTGGCAGCTTGGTAATGACCACGCGGCCGGCAAGAATGGAGGATTGGGGTAAAGCTAGAATGTTTTCCACCACGGTATTTGAGATGGTGTCTGCTTCGTCGAAAGAGGAGGAACCGCGTGTGACAGTAGCGACAACCGAAGCATACAGAGGGATCACAGCACGCAGGGCAAGAACACTGTGCGTTACACTGTCATCGTTCGCAAGTTCGACTGCTCCAGATTGAGTACGTCCTCGTCTGCTCTCTTGAGACTGGTACGAGTCGTCCATGTCCATCAAGTCTTCATCATCGGCTTCTTCGTCGATGAACTGTGATGCAGTTCTTGATGCAATTGCCTCCGTGATCGCAAGACAGTGCTCCTGCCGACAGCTCCGGGACTCGGACTCATCACTTGTCTCAATGTCGGATGGTGGCCACAAATTCTGTGAGAAGCAGGCCAACATACTGTCAACTTTATCTTGTCCACATGTGTTGGTCTTCACATAGTCCTTGGTGAGCTTGAATAGCGCGCTGCAATGATCTTGCACTTTTGATAAATCCCGTGCGTTGGAGAACTGTGTGCAATGCGCTAAACACGCTGAGGCCGAGAGAAAATGGCACAATGCAGAGAAGATATCCAGACTTATGCTCTGCGGGCGATCGCGAACCAATTGAGTCCAAGAGTCCACTGTTTGCGCTAGTTCACTTGCCAAATGGTTCATCACCAACGCTTCCGCGGAAGACTTTGGGATCAGGGTTGCAACTGTATTGGCAGAAACCAAAGCAGCACTGGGATGGACACACTCTTGATTTCTCGTCAAAGACAAGAGATAGAAAATGAGCTGCTCGTGCTCCTGTGCGAGTAGCCAGGTCCTGCCCAGGGTATCCCACACGGGGTAGCCGGACAGAGCGGTCAGATGAGAAGATTGCCCTAGGAATTGCGCGATGAGACCGACCACATCCGCATTGTTATACATGTTGCAAGTCGTGGCGTAGGAGCGTTCATCGAATTTGCTGGGCGTCCATCTGCGTAGAAGCCAGCCGATGATACTGTTACCAATGGTGGAGGCTGAAGTGGGTGATACTGAGATTGACTGTGATATTGCGAGCCGCCCGAACTCCACCGCAGTGTCACAAAGTATGTTGGGTCCACTCAACTCGAACGCAACGGCGAGTGACTGGAACAGCTCGGAAACAGGACCAGAAGGCACCAGTTTGACACGGATCAACATGCACAAAACTGCACACGCTGCACGGCAGGTGTTTGCATTGGCCATGGAACGACAAGCGAGCTGCCACATAGATGCCCAGAGAGCAGAAAGCGTGTCATCGGTAGATGCGATTTGATATGCACAACTCGTGACCACAAGCATAGACCAAGACACGATCGTGGCGTTTTCATCGCTGCACATGACGAGAGTCTTCGTTAGAATATTGGCGAGCTGCGACGCTGACATCGCGCTTTGCTGCAACACAAAGATGAGGGTCTGGAGCGCAGCGATTCGTGACCCAGTAGTGCCGTTGGACGATAGTGATAGCAAGTCTTCTAGTTCATCGCTAGTACGTTGGCGTTTGCGAGCTCGCCGCTGGTCGTCTTCGTCTTCGTCATCCGAGGAGATGTTTGCTCGGGTTTCACGCAACAGGCTTACAATGAATGCCATTGATTGAGCGACGGTCCACGACTGTTCAGCGCGGATGCCGACGCACTGGAGGCTTATGATTCCCTGCTTGATGAGTCCCGAGAAATCATGAGCAGATATCTCACCTCCGAATCGAATGTCATCGAGACGCAGCTGATCTCGTTCTTGGCGCTTGGAGTATTCGGATCGTAGTGCCTCGAGGAGGCCTTGTAAGTCCAAGCGCAACGCTTCATCACTGATCGCGTTGCACTGATCCTGGATGTACAGCTGCAGATGAATGAACACGACTATCATTTCCTTCAGGCCAGTAGTTCTGGCACCCCAATATGTTCGAATCAGGCGAACTAGCTGTCCGGTAACTTCCCGCGTCAGACGAATGTCTTCGGTTTTGGTCCAAGCGAGCACATTGCCAATCGTGCCGAAGGCATTCTGGTGTGCAGGGTTGGTAGCACTGTTGACCTGCAGGAATGCGATCATCGCCCAAAGGATTTCAGAAGCCATGGTGGTGACGGGTGCATTTGGTGCGCTAGTTAGTAAGCGTAAGCAGGCAACCATCTCTTCCGCCACTTGTCTGGCGGGTCCACGCACAGGCTGGGATCCCACGGAGTTGTTGATACGCGACCTGGATGACCGAGAGCTCATGAAAGTAGTGTTTACGCCCAATGAGGCTGCCTCGGCTTGAGATTCAGATTGCACTGTTTGGATATGTTCGAGACAGAATTTCGCGGTCCGTTCCCATTCCGCCTTTGGAAGATGCGCAACATGTGGTGGATAGGCAAGCACTGCATGCATTGCTTTCGGATACTCCGACGCCAGTGGTTCGCAGATGGCACCGCCGGGTAAGTATGTGGTCTCGATGAAGTGGTCAAGAAGGGCCTTAACCGTCTTGAGTCTTACCGAGGCGACACCCACCTCGACTGCAAGGCGCAGTACGCCGGCGCATGATGAAAGACGGTTCGACGCTGCGGATTTGAGTGTGGGTGTTTTCGCAGTGGCATGCGCGTTTTGTTCAGTGACTACGACCCCAAAAAGGGTTTCATAGATGCGGTGGAATGAAGCATCACTCAAAGAGTCAATAGATGAGCTGCGCTGATTGTGACGGAGGACATGTTTGAGGTCGGCCAGACCATCAGAGCGTTCCCTTACGCCCTTCCTGACGCGTTCTGGTTTCTGTTAGTGTGAGATCGTGTATGCGTACGCAATGTGGCCATACCTAACGCATCCGCAAGCGTGATCTCGCCGTTCATGTTAGCGCAATGCGGGAGCAGAGGTCAAAAGCAGGCAGGGGAAAAGGCTCGCAGATAGCAATCGAATGGTACTCAAGAGCTGTGGCGTCTCTGCTGGACGTCAGAGAGTGATCCTGATCTGTGCAGTATCATTTTGGTACAGTTTTCGCACTTGGACCGATCTCATGGAAAGTACGCTGCACTGATCAGACTGACTCGCTGTAAGTCACTTCTGGTTGATGACGAGCGCAGTAGCTCATCTCAATGGTTGTGGTAACTGCAGGAGCCACGGCCGTGAAGTGAACGCGCGCGGAGACGGCTCGAAGTACGCACGGGCCAGCTCGCGTCTCACGGTTGCTTGAGCTTCTTCAACTTTCACAATAGCCAAAAAGAACAATAGAGCGACAGACTATCACCCACCTTGCGCGCACCCAATCGAGGGTCTCGCCAACTCTTTCTTTTTCATCGTAAACTCGGCACACCACTTATACCAGACTAATCCACCACAATGGAGTTCGACGAACCTTTTGAGCGGCTGCAAAACCTCCAGCGGGACCTCGTCTCATTCACGGAATCGCGTTTCGCCAACCTTAACCGCCTAAGCGATGAGCTGGAAACAAGCATCGAGGACCTACGGAGGCTTTTGGAGCGCAAGAGGAAGAGCCAAAAGAGCAGGGAGGCATTGAGCGCGACTCCATCTGGCAGCCCACCCACGATCAAAGTACAAATCGGAGATCAGGAATATCAGATCAGCAACGAGTTCCGCGACAGCGCAATTGAAGTCTCCGATGAGCTTGACCTGGACGAATTAGAAGCTGCGAAGCTGTGCTTGATCATTGTCAAAGACGCCGAAGATGAACCCGACACACTCTCACTTCGAGCTATCCTCCACTACCACCGCCAAAGAGAAGTCATGCTGGATTGTGTCCGCATGATCTTCCGTAAAGCTACCGACCAGGACGCAGACGACGAGAACGCGCTGTACCTACAAGACATTGTCGCGCGTATCATGATGGGCGAGGAGCGACGTCCGAGCGAGCGGTCTGCCTATTGGCGGAGGTGCATCGAGGGTTTGACAGATGTGGAGGCGTCGATTCGCAAGACCCAAGATCATGTCCAACTCATTGCCATGACCGGACAATCTCTTGCAACACCCAATGGCGAGGCGCTGCAGGCTCAGCGCATGTTTCTGGCGCACCAGCACGAGACGCTGGCTGCGATCATGACATACACCATTCGCGGCAATCATGTTCTCCCTGAAGACTTCCGACAACTCCTGAGTAAGGCTGCCAGCACAGAGACTCCTTTGGATATCATGGCCCATTACACTCCAATCCTCATCTGTGGCTCGGCATACTTTGGATCTGACCCTGCGACCACTGAACAAGCAGCGCAAGACCTACATAAGCTATTTGCTTCCGGCCCGGGACAGCTGCAATGGAAGATGAAGAACTTCCAATATGCCACAACAATCTGGTGGCTCGCCGAGTACAGTGCGCGGTTCGCCGACTACCCAGCAGACGCCAACGTTAACGGTAGCTCGATCGCCAAATTGGAGCAGGAGCGAAGCAAGCTCTTCACAGAGTGCTGTCGTGAAAAGGCATTCCATCTCATGCTGTCAGTTGCCGACTTTCTGAAACCTGAAGTGTGGTATGACCCTGCGAAAGCCGGACTTGTTGGATTCCTGCTCGACAATTCCGCCTTGTTCCCACACGACGCTACTGGACCATCAAGGCACTTTGCTATACTCACCATGGAGGAATTCCAAACCTTTGTCAACGCTTTTGTGTCGAACATGCCAGACCTGCTTCGTCAGCTAAAATCTCAGGAAGATGACGAGAGGCGCAACTATCTCTCAACCACCATCGAGCAAGGCCACCCGGATACAATGGACCTGGAACGATTCATACTGGTGGTTGCGCGTGCCTACCAAGAAGATCAAGAAGGCGCAGAAGACTTCTGGTCTGACAAGGATGGTAATCTCTATGGTTTCCTGCGATGGGCTTCTCAAAGGCTACCCACCCCTCGTGTTGCTGCGTTTTGCGAGTTGCTCAGGTCGGTCGCGACAGATGAGAAGTCCGCAAACCATGCCCACAGATTCTTGCTAGAAGATACTGCGATGATATCGGGAAAGCTGCGAAAGGCTTACGCTGTCAGTTGGGCACAAATATTCAATGAACTCGAGGTTTATGCCGCGACGACAACAAACAAACCGGCAATCTCACAGCCCCTCACCAATCCTGATGATATGATGGGCGACCCGGACATCCAAGAGAAAGAAACTCCCATCATGCTAGAGGCTTATCTTCGTCTCGCAACCCATATATGCATCAACAGTTCTGATGCTCGCAACTGGATTTTGAGGGAGCAGCCGTTTCGTCTGCATGATCACCTACTCCAGCTAGTACAGAGTGCATCACCCTCCAATGTGCAAGCATGTTGCTTCGACTTGCTAGCGGCGCTACTGACCGACAAAACACCGGATATCAACGACGGTCTGTGGAGCGCTCTGGACACCTGGATTGGTGGCACCGGACAGTCGAGCCCCACTGCGCCCAGGCCTCAAGCATCTGGTGCTAAAGGCTACTCCGAGAAGCAATACTTGCAATCCATCGCCGCCAACCCCGAGGTGGCTACCTCTTTTGTGCACCTTCTCAATGCATTGGTTATACCCGCAAGCGTTGACTCAGACACTACACTCGATTCTCTCCCCTTCCCTGAATCGCTCGGATCTGTTCATCGTCACGTTGGCATGGAGCCGTATGTCGATTTCGTCCTGGGACAGGTTCTGACTCAGCCACTGGCCCAGCAAGGCCTTTACGAAAATCGCGTACTCAGCAATGTACTCCGACATGCATGCCTAACGTTTGCTTGGCTATGTTTGTCGACATTCAACGAGAACCTTGTTGTACTTGCAAACTCAACGAACGTTGCCGTGGAAAGTTCGATGAAAACATCATCACTTGCCACATATACACGTCTTCACCCATTTGCACGCACCATGGAGCACTTGTTCAACAACAACACCATAGCTGCGCTCTTCGATAGTGTTCATCAGCTGCCGGAAGAGCTGGAAACTTTGGACGCAATGTCACCACTCGTACAAGCTACTGCTAAAGCCATCGAGGTCATGAACCTGGCAATGGAACTGCAGCCAACCTACTTCGATATCGTCAGGCCAGTCGTTAAGACACAGACCCCATCGAGAGCGATGACCGTGGCTAACGCCGCGATCGCATCTTTTGACGAAGTCATGCTCAGTCAGCTGGATGTGGTCGTCTACTTGGTGAACTACGCTGCATGCAGACACACTGACTTGGCCCTGCACGCTCTAGAATTGCTGCAGAAGTTGTCTGCGTCGAAGAAACTGACAGGCATTGTCGATAGCAGATCGGGTCAGAGAGTTGGTAACAGACTCATCGGCAAGATACAAGAAGCCACTGATGTCATTGCAATCGAACTGAGTCGCGATTTTGATATCGACACCATTGACCTTGAGTCCGAGACTCAGCCTTTGAAGTGCATCAAGGCGCAGAAGCTTTTGGATCTCCTCAACGGCGCCGTCACGGCATCGCCAAACAAGCCTAACCTTGCACACAGTCTGCTCGGACTCCTCTCAGGCCAGGGGTCTGTTCGCCCTGCAGAGAAAGTCGATGATAGCCTCTTCAGTGCCGGTCGATCACTGTTCCACACCATTGCTCGATGCGCTGTGGAGCTTCCTACAACTAAAGGCTCGGGCAATGTTTCATGGCTTCTCGCTATCAAATCTGGATGCTTGGAACTCATTTCGAAGCTTGCCACTGCGAGCTTGACAGCATCCCTGGTACAGAGCGAGCTCAGAAACATAGATTTCCTCCCTGCTTTGGCTATGCAGCTCCTCGAAACTGACGCCACTGTGCCGTGGGATTCTCTTCCTCTGCACGAGAGAGACATCTTACTGAAGCCGGCAGGCTGTGGTGTGCGTGACTTCATGCGCATTCGGGAAGCCTGGTTCGAGTACGCCGTTCTTGAAGTGCAAGCCGTCGCCGCCGCTCGCATGGACTCTGTTCGCGAGAAATTGGTTGGTGCGCTGTTGGGCGCGGTAGAAACTGGCGGCGAGCAGCTTCCATCTGCCTCCGTACTCAACCTCATCGACTTCTTTGAGATTGAGGTTACGCACCCGCTCGAAGCCGCCATCCAGCTTCTCACCGGCCTCAACTTGTCAGTCTGCGTGGTCGAGGACGCAGAGGCCGTCATCAAGTTCGACCTGGACATGGTTGAGCAGCTGTTGACACTTCGCAAGCGTGAGCTCCGCCTAGATGGAACGATCAAAGATTCGAACGACGATATTCAGGCTGACGATGAGATCTCCGCGGTACTCGCATCGTTGAAGAGTAAGAACCAGTATAGCGAGATCCAACGTGCACGCTTGGACGCGGTCGAGGCATGGACAGATCTGATGTCCACCATTGTCACCGATGGAGGCTTACACGAACCCGACCGAACCCTTGTCGCATTGCAAGCGTTGCAGATTGTCTTGCCAAAGTTCGAAAAGTCACTTGGAGAGAACATGGACTTGGCGGGTTTGTTCGCACGACTGACACTTACGCTCGTCAGCGCGGCGGCGAACGCGACCTTTGACGAACACAACCAGCAAATCGCAAACAATAGGGATGAGCGAGTGCTGGCCGCATTCAGAGTCTGCCTGAAGGCAATCGCTGACGCCGACACAACCCCTGCCCTCAGAGATGTGTGCTACCGCACGTGCTGCTTGATTCAGAGTACATCGGCCTCCCTTTCATCCACGGCGCCCATCGAGCCTGGCAGGGCTCAAACAGCAAGGTTCAACTCCAGTGCTAAACAACTCCTACAACAGGTCCAGACTTCTGGCGAGCGCATCGTTGCAGTTTTGACAGAGGACGCATTCTCCGGCCGAGGCAGCACCAGAGTCTCGGCTCTCCTCTTCCTCGATGCGCTTGTCGCTCTCTTTCAAACAGCAAGACTCACGCCATCTCTGCTCAGAGCGCTCACAAAGCTCAACTTCGTGCCCGTGCTGCTCGATGGCAGCCTCGGCGGCATCAGCGCTGCTTTCCGCGGCGACCACAAAGACCTGCCGACCACCCTGTCGTACTTCCACACCGCCCTGGCTCTCTTGCTCAACCTCTGCAGAACCACGGATGGTTCCCAGCTCGTGCTGAACTCAGGCTTCTTCGCCTCGGTGAGCGAATCGCAGCTTTTCTCCACAGACCCGGACATCGGGCTTGACATTGACAACCCTACCGCGCTGCACCACTTCTACCGCCTCCTTAGCTCGGTTTTGCGGGTCATTGTGGCTGTCGTGGCTGCCAGAGGGCCGAGCAATGCTAGCACTGTTCAGCAGGCTAAAGCGTTCTTGACGCAGAACAGATTCTCTATGCAAGCCATCTTCAAGCGTGCGAGCAGAGTTTCGCAAGTGAAGGGAGCGAGGGAGCAGCAGGACGATGCTGAGAGCGTCGCGGAGGAGTTTGGAAGGCTTATTGTTCTTACTGGATTCTTGGAGGTAAGCTTTGATCAAAATGCTGGTCACACATCATTCACTAACTATCATTACAGGACGATGAGCCAGTTCACTCGAGGGGTGTCAGGCGGAATGGATTCACGTGATTGGTCATCGCAAAGGTGACAAATGATTGGCATGTGATCAGGAGGGAAAGAAGTCGATAAAAGTGAAATCTACAATTTCAGTACGTAGATCATATCATTATTTTATGATGAATTGCTCTCAGCATGGTGATGCTCTCAATCTCTATGAAAATGGAGGACACCCTTCTAATACCGTATTTATCAACAGAGGAGGCTCGAGTGACGGCATGTGCAAGCTTCTCACATGCCACGCTTGTCGCCTCACTTTGCTCAACCTACCTCACTTCACTTCGCTCGTGCACGTGGCTTCGTCATGCATGACCCCGCCGACTCACCCCAAACAAACACTTACTCACCAATCTCACACTGTACGAGCCTGACACTTCCTGACCTTCAGCACTACATTTCAACTGTTAAAAATGTCGTCGGACGAGTTTCAGGATAACGCCCTCGGCATGAACGGGTAAGTGGAAAGCATTCTGACCACATCACTCCCGCCACCACTGACAAGAAGCAGACACAGCCACGCCGCCGGATCCCCCGACGTGACGATCAAGTTCGTCGGAAGCGACCTGACCATTCAAGGCCACAAGAACGCTCTCATTGTTGGCTCTGCTTTCTTCGGCGACCATTTCTATCAGGTAGCTCCCTTCCCTGCAAGCGATAGCGAGCCTCAGCTAACCGCTCACAGCATCCGTCGTCAACCAAAGTCCAAGCGCCGAAATGCATCCGCCCTGGGGTGAACATCAGCTTTGACCTGGTGCGAGAGGCCATCGACTACCTGCACGGCAACGACATCTCGGAAGAAGACGTCGCCAAACATAGCGTCGAACTCATCCTAGCCGCCAAAGCCTTCTGCATCTTCGCCTTGGAAGAGAGAGTAAAAAAGCATCTCACGGACAAGCTCGATTATCAGTTCGAGTTCATTGCCAGTGAGATCCAGATCATTGAGCTTGTTCCTGCTTTGCGCGATCTCTACGGCACGCTTGGCGGAGCAGGAGACGTCGAGATTGGGAAACAGGTGGTTGGAATTGTCACTGGTGCTGCGGCTCATGCTTGTTGTCGCAAGTTTCCGGTACTGAAGAAGTCGCCGGAGTTCATGGGGTTGCTGAAGGAAGTTCCGGTGCTGGCGTATGATATGCTGGCGTCGGATGTGGAGGTGGTGGCTGTGGTGAAGAATGGTGAGGCTTCTTCGGAAGGTGAGGAGGATGTGAAGATGGGCGGATGTTCGGATGAGGTTGTCACGGAGCAGGTCGTCACGGAGGAGGTTGTCATGGAGGAGGTCGTGACTAAAATTGTCGAAGAGGTCGTCGAGGAGACTGTGGAGGAAGTCGTCGAAGAGGTCGTCCAGGCAGTTGAGGAATAAGTGCGCGGACAGGGTATCGCATAGTGGCTGTCGCGATACCACACGCTAAGCATGACAGACATGTGGTAGCCACGTGTTGCGCCTTGTTCTTGGACGAAGTGTCAGCATGGCCTAGCTGAAGTCTACTCGGTTGAACAGGGTTGGAAAGAGCGAAGCGCGCCAACCACGGAGCTCCATATCAAGCTTCAACAAGACACTCTTGACAACAACTCTCATATACTACGTTTATCCGTACCCAATCACAGTCGTGTCTTGCCGTCAGCGAGCTGTGCGCAAAAGGACGCGTGCTCGGAAAGAAAATGAATAAAACCTGCCAGGCGATCGAGTCACGTGGACCATTTGTGCAGCACATTTACATGTTAATAGCTTCTGAAATACTACAAACAAGCGACCAAGACTTCGACTGGAACACTCTCAGAGCTTGGTTTGTAACTGAGTATAGAGTGCGCTAATGCAACCAGATTTGGGTTCAGTCATAGCCATGCTTACCACGGAGATCCGGAACGAAGCGAGCGAAGCTGTAGGAGGCATCTTGAGGTAAGAAAGGTAAAGCCTGCCCCGATCTCCAGGTGTCGATGGCTAGGACCAACGGTGCGGTATCCGAACAAGCCTCGACCTTGTCTGCTTGTGTTCGTCCGCATATGAGCACGGACGTGAACATGCATGCATGACGCAGGTTCGAGCTGACATTCGAGATGCGCCACAAAAGAGCTGATGTTGGCTGACGAGAACGAGATGAGAACGATGAACTCTGCTCAATTGTCGCGTAAGCAGGACATGTATACTGTACCAGTTACCGCCGTCGTATCCGCGTGACCACAGCATAATTATTCCTGCAACAAACCAG
>Ga0265797_10003132_pt1 | contig 26860 bp, 21 predicted proteins | sample P2T30metagenome_FD_192433 | JGI IMG/M metagenome (GOLD analysis project Ga0265797, IMG submission 192433) | Plant litter microbial communities from East Loma Ridge, Irvine, California - P2 T30 | ecosystem: Environmental > Terrestrial > Plant litter > Unclassified | place: USA: California... | reverse complement strand
TCATAACTTGTATCCCAGCCGTAATACACCCTAGAGGCATACGCTGCATCATACATTATCATACTAGAGACTATAGCATGGTAAACACCTTCAGGATGCGATGTGACTGGGGTAAATCTCATGAAAATCTAGCTTTTTCGCAACAACTGTAATTGCTGGCTCCCATCCAGATACTATCATTCGTATTCATATAGCATATCCCAAAGTCCTAGCCCGCGATGACATACCTAGCTTAAGATAGCCTACTCTAAAAAAAACCCGCGTTCTTTTAAAGGTGATAAAGTGGGTTGTGCTACATGGAGTGATAGTAAAGGAGTCGAACTCCGAGTTTGACGGGTGCTGTCTTGATAGTAAAAGCTCAAAAGTGAATTAGCTTCTTACATTCTATGCCATGCATAGAATGAGTTGGTATAGACAAAACTCGACTGGAAGGAGGTGACTATCTATTCAGACCTCGCAAACGTCCAAGGAAGATAGACGTGTCGTATGAGACGACGTCCTAGAGGACTTTACTGGATGTGAATCTTTCACCAAGATCATCTGCTCCATGCACAAGTGTTTGGAGATGGTTGGTGGGGAAGTATGGGGCTGTCGTGTTGATGGCACGCGCCTCAAACGACTAGCGCCACCGGAGCGGAGAAACAAGGTGGGCTGCGACCAACTCCCATCCCACTAGGTGGGCGCGCAATTCACTCCGCAACCGCGTCCCGACCCGTGCTTGCGCCTGATCGCAACGCCCCACCACGCCGGTGGTCGTAGCCTACAGAGAAGACATACAAACGCCCATATCCTTCGGAGCCCATCGCCGAAAGCAAGCGCATCATGGACGACTTCAACAGCGACACGGATAGCGACTACACAAGCTACTGGCGAGATTGGGTGAGTACCCTGGCTTCCTATACTGTCACCATTGGCATCCTCTGAGCGCCCGACATGGCCCTGCGAGGATTGAGTGGAGGGGACTGGGACAGGAGGTTCTTGGTTGCATGGTATGGCTCACCGGCCTTTCACTGCGGGTCACGTCTGACCTTGCGCCAGCGGTGGCTGCGCCCAGAAGGGCTACATTTCCACACGCATGTGCCCTCATGCAATCGACTCCGGATATGCACCCATCTTCGGTGCCGAGTGGGGTCCGCTCATGGCCATGCAGTCTCTGTGGTGGTCAGACTGGCACGAGAACGATGCACATGTAGAAGCAGCGAGCGCGCTTTCAGACACATGCTGACCAACGACTAGTTCATATCCTCGCGAGGCAACGAATACTTCTGCGAGATTGACGAAGAATACCTCACCGATCGCTTCAACCTCACGGGTCTGAACACCGAAGTTCAGTACTATCAATATGCACTCGATCTTGTAACCGACGTCTTCGACTTCGACTGTGACGATGATATGCGGGAACAGATTGAGAAGTCGGCGCGGCATTTGTACGGACTGGTACATGCACGATACATTGTCACAACCAGGGGTCTAGCAAAGATGGTACGCAGCCCTGTCCCATGACAGCTTAATATGCTAACATAACCACCACCAGCTCGAGAAGTTCAAGAAATCCGACTTCGGCAAATGCCCCCGCGTCATGTGCGAATCGCAACCCCTCCTTCCCATGGGTCAATCCGACGTCCCCAACGCCTCACCCGTAAAACTCTACTGCGCTCGCTGCGAGGACCTGTACAACCCCAAGTCCTCTCGTCATGCCGTAATTGACGGCGCCTACTTCGGCACCTCGTTCCACAACATCCTCTTCCAAGTCTACCCCGCGATGCTGCCGCCAAAGTCGCAACGGCGGTACGAGCCGCGCGTTTTCGGCTTCAAGGTACACTCTGCAGCAGCGCTGGCGCGATGGCAAGCAGACAAGAAGGACGAGATGAAAGACAGACTCAAGACACTGAAGATGGAGACTGGATTCGAAGAGGAGGATGAGGAGGAAGACGACGATGAGGATGATGATGATATGGAAACTGCAGAAGTCGACGCTGCAGCTGCCCAGCTATGACAAATGGGCCTCTGACGGCCTTTTCACTATTGTACAGAGCGGGAAAAACGACAATAACAGGAAGCAGGAATAGTAAGCATGGAGGGTTATGAGTAGTTCGATAGCATCCACAAGGAACTAGCATGGGTTCGGCGATAGGCGTCATGGGTGGCTGGGTTAAAGCAGTATCTGATATACCAAACGACGATTAAGCAACGCAGAGTTTCACTTGCACATGCTTGAATTAGCAAAGTCTCACATGTGCACCGACATCACGAGTAGGCACAGGTAGCACGATTCATGATTGCACTGTTGGCTTGTATAATGTAAGAGAGTGGGTATCTATCTCACACCCCATCAGCCCATTCCGTAAATACCCAAGAAACTCAAGCAACGATGTGACAAACCCAGGGGTATAACAAGAATGTAGTGACTGAAGAAGATGCTGAACAAGATAGAATGAAGGAAGAAGTAAACTAGTTCTCATGAATAAAAGTAATAAAGTAGACAAGAATAAGTTCCCAAGTTGGAACCAAGAACAAAAACCCGCGAACGAAAACGCCGCGCAATGCGTTAAAAAGGACGAATCCAAAAGTATCAGACCCATTTCGCTTCGTTCCATCCATAATCCAAACATTTCCAATCAAAACATATACACATCCAAGAATGTCATCTCGTAGAATCCATATTACATCGTGAAATCCAAAACCGGGGATAGAAGATTAGAAAAAGAGCCGTAGCTTAGAAGAACTTCTTCATCCAACTTCCCCTCTTGGCAGTAGGCGCACCACCATTGACGGCTGGTCTGCCATCCCAAGTACGAACGGGCAGCTCTTCATACGCAGGTGCATAGCTCGTCCTGCGCGAGGTCCTCTTTCTCTCCGCCTCCTCTTCTGGCACCTTCATGCCTTCATAGTGCGTCGCCCTTCGACTATGTTTGTGTGACCTGTCGCGGTCACGTTCCTTGTCTTCAGCCTTGCGGCGTTCGGCGCGCTCTTTGTCGCGCTTTGGTCCCCTGCGGCCGGCGATACGCAGGCGGACGTCTTCGTCTTGGGAGAAAGTTTCTTCGTCATCGAGCTCCTCACGGGTGCCTGGGGCGGGATCGAGAACTGTTTCGGAGATGGGTGGAGGGAGGGGTGGCTCTTCGGCGAGAGACTCGACCCAAGAGGAGGTCTTGTCGCCGCTCTTGTTATTAATGTACGGCATGTTCTCTTCCTCGGGAGCCTGGCGCGAACTGCGATGTTTTGAGCGCCTTGCGCCGTTGCGCTCGTCGAAATAGTCAGTGATAGGCTCGCCGCTAGCTTGCACTGGGTAGTCGGAGTTGCGTCTAGCAGCGCGGCGTTCTTCGTGACGACGACGGCGTTCTGCATCCTCGTCCACATGTGTTGTTCGACGGCGTTCGGTCTTCGGACGGGGCTCTTCGCGGTCTTTTTCTTTGCGGCGCGAAGAACGCTTCTCGCGCTCTCGTTCGTCTCCGCCTCGTGCTTTCTTTCGTTCCTCCTTCTCTGCCATGCGGCGCAGTTGCTCCTCGGCTTCCTGGTTGCGCCGCTCCAATTCGGCCATTTGGCGAGCCTTCTTCTCCGCAAGAGTCGCTTGTTCATTCTCACGCTGACGCTCGCGGCGGCGTTCTGCCTTAGCCTCTGCTTCTTCAAGCTCAGCACGTCGAGATCCTTTCTCTGCATCGCGCTTGGCCCTACGCTCAGCTCGTCTTGCCTCTCGCTCCGCATCATAATCGTCAGGAGTGCCATTCGCGCCAGACATCATGATATCTTCGGGGGGAGGATTGCGCAAGCTGCGGCGCTCGTGTCGCAGTCGCTTTGCCTCATCTTCTGTTGCGCCCCCACGGGTTGTTGATCGTTTGCGATGTCTGCGCTCGTCTTCGGTCTCGTAGGCGGTGCGACGGCGCTCGCGGGGTGCCTCTTCAGCCGGCGCAGTCTTCTTGCGACCAAGGCCAAACATTCCCTTGAAGCCCTTTACAGCTGCAGCAGTGCCGGCGACACCAGCAAGCGTGTTGATGGCATCAGAGTTGCCGCGCGCACGGCGAGGTCGCTCCCGCTCTCGTTCGCGGCGGGGCCGTTCAGCTTCAGCTGGGACAGGGTCCAGGTCCATAGGGTCGACGATGATAGGATCGTCAGCGCTAGGCGGTGCAGTCACGGGCTCGAGGGGTTGCGCTGAGTCGCGCTTAGATTTGCGACGCGATGGTTCTGGACGGGTTGCTGGGGGAGGAGACTCATCGTCGAGATCTTGGTCATCGTCTACAGGATATGGGTCTGGAACAGCTGCCATGCGGTTAGCTCCATGTGTTTGCTTACGGCTACGCCGGCCAATTACAGGCGTATCATGCTTAGCGGGGAACGGCTTACCTCGAGAAGACCTGCCCTTGTCTCTGGCGTCCCTTGTACTGGTCCTGCGCGACGAGCTTTTCATACCCATCATCTTGGCGGCCTTTGAAGACACCCTCGCGTCGGTATCTGTTTGTGGCGGCGACATCATGGCAGCGTCCTGATCAATTGAAGGTCGGCGCGATAACGTCTTGGTGCGATGCGACTTTGAGCGCGAAGGCGGGGGCGGCGCCGCAACACCAAACATGGCACCTAGTCCGGTAGCAGCGCGTGTTGACTTGGAACGTGATACTGTTGGCTTAGACATGTGCACTTCATTTGAGCCTGATGATCGTGACTTCATATCGTTGTCCCGAGTAGACGAGGTTCGCGCAGACTTTGTGCGTGGCATATCAGGCTTGCCTGCGCCTTCTTCACCACCGGATACTCTCCTAGTCTTGGAAGTTTTGGCTGCACCAAAGAGGCCCCAGCCTCCAGCTGTGGTAGCACTGCGACCCAGCTTAGCGCGCTCCTTTCTTGGAGATTCTGGAGGTGGCGTAGGAAGTTTAACGTCTGCATCTTCGTCATCCATGTCACCCGGATCTGCATCTTCAGCGGGTTCTTCAACGATCGGTTCCGGCTCAGGTGCGGGTTCAGGTTCAGGCTCTGTATGGCGCCTATATGACTTGCTGCTTTTCTTAGATTTCTTGAGCTTCTTCTCAGGCACCACTACAACAGGCTCTGGCTCTGGCTCTGGTTCAGGTTCAGGTTCATCTTCCGGATCTGGTTCAGGCTCTTCCTCTTCCACAATTGGCTCCGGCTCCGGTTCAGCCTCTGGTTCTGGAGGCGGCGGTGGAGGTGGAGGGTCGTCAAATGTCATGCCCCTTGATCTGCTGCTCTTCTTGGTCTTCTTCAGCTTCTGCAACTGCTGGAGAATGGAAACTGGCTCAGGTTCTGGCTCAGGCTCCGGCTCAACGTCAGGCTCGGGTTCTGGTTCTGCAGGCTCCTCTGGTGGCGGCTCCTGCGCATCAGCAAAGTCCATCATATCGTCATCGTCATCAGGGAATGCACCAACTCCAGGCGACCTCTCGGCAGGTACCTCTTCCTCTGGCTCAGGTTCAGGTTCAGGTTCAGCTTCGGGTTCAGGGGGAGGCGGAGGCGGAGGCGGAGCTTCTACTATCCCCTTCTTCCTGAGCTTCTTCAGTCGTTTCTCCTCTTTCAGCTTCTCTTCTTCCAGTTTTTTCTTCTCCTTGGACGAAAGCTTCTTCTTGGGTTTTTCGACCACCACGACCACCTCCGGTTCAGGCTCCGGTTCGGGTTCAGGTTCAGGTTCAGGTTCTTCGACGATTGGCTCCGGCTCAGGTTCCGGTTCGGGCTCGGCGTGTCGATGTTTCTTGGACTTTTTGAGTCTTCGCTCCTCCTTGGGCGTGAGTTTTGGTGGCGGAGGTTCCTCGATGACCTCCGGCTCCGGCTCCGGCTCCTCTGGAGGCTCTTCAGGCTCTTCCATCTCATCCATCTCAGGCTCTGGTTCTAGCTCCGGTTCAGGGTCGGGAATAACGGGTGCCGGTTCAGGCTTCGTCTTGCGGAGAGAGATACCCCATGCGCTACCCCAGCCTGTTTCTGCGGCCTTCTGTTCTTTCCTAGTGGGCTTCTCGAGTTCAGCCAAAAGCTCGCCCGCATCTTCATCCTTGATAAGATCAAACAAGTCGTCATCGTTCGTAGGCTCAGCGGGTGGAGGCGGAGGAGGTGGAGGGAGTTCTTCAACAACCCCCCTCTTCTTTTTCTTTTTCTTCTCTTTCGAGGAAACTGGCGGCTCAGGCTCGAGGACCATGTCCTGTTCAGCAGCAATGCGAGCAAACTCGGCTTCTTCAGCTTCCTTCGCAAGACGCGCTTCCTCCTCCGCGGCTGCAGCTGCAGCTGCTTCAGCTTCGGCGGCCTCGGCGGCTTCGGCGGCTTCAGCGGCTTCTCTAGCTTCACGTTCTAGCCGCTCCTTCTCTTCACGCTCCTTCTTTTCCTTGGCCTCTCGCTCACGCTTCTGCTTCGTCGACTCCTTCTTCTTACCCAGACCAAACATGCCCCATCCAGAACTTGCCTTAGCTTCCTCCTCAGCGATACGACGAGCTTCTTCCTCTTCCGCGGCCTTACGTGCTGCCTCAAGTTCTTCAGCCTCAATACGTTGCCGTTCTTCTTCAGCAGCACGCTCAGCTTCTTCTGCCGCGATGCGTTCCTCTTCTTCACGCTGAAGGCGTTCCTGTTCTAAGCGTTCCTCTTCTTCGCGCTGAAGACGCTCTTCTTCCTCACGCTCGAGACGCTCCCTCTCTGCTTGTTCAGCAGCTTCCTTCGCCAAACGCTCTTCTTCCTCTTTCTTCTCACGGAGTCTCTTCTCTCTGGTGGATTCTTTCTTCTTTCCTCCGCCCCAGATACTGGCGCCCCAGCCTGCGAGCTTCGACGCTGCTGACTCCTCCTCGCGCTTCCTCTGCTCCTCCTCTAGTCGTTCTTCTTCTGCTATGCGTGCTGCCTCAGCTTCAGCCTCGATACGTGCCTGTTCAGCTGCAGCCGCCTCCTCAGCTTCACGGGCGAGACGCTCTTCTTCCTCTTTCTCAGCAGCCTCCCGTTCTAGACGCTCCTGCTCTTCCCGCTCCTTCTTCTCACGTTTCTCTCGCGCTCTCTTTTCCAAAGAAGTTTCCTTCTTCGGCGCTTTAGAGCCGCCCAGAGAGCCCCACATGCTACTTGACTTTGAGCTCTCTTTTTCTTTCTTACTCTTCTTCTTCTCTTCAACAGGCGGTTCTTCCACAGCTGGTTCTTCAGCTGGTGGCGGTTCGTCAAGCGATATGAGATCCTCGAAGGTGTCGGTTGGAGCAGGGGGTTGAGGCTCAAATTTGCTAAGAAGACTGCCCACGGTCTTGCCCTTCTTCTTTGAGGATACCTTAGCAGCAGCACCCCAGATATCCTCGTCCTCAGCTGGCGGAGGAGCTTCGATTTCTTTGGGTGCCGGAAAGTCTCCATCAAACTCTCCCGGGGGCGTGGGCACGTTAGGCGGAACGAGCCCCTTCTTACCCTTCTTTGCTTTCTTGCCGATATTAAAAGCTGCGCTACCCCAAGGGTCGTCCTCATCTGGTTTTTGAACAGGTGTCATGGTGTCCTCAATGACTTCTACTGGCGCGTCCTTCTTTGGGTCCTTCTTCTTTTTCTTGCTCCAAGATGGTGCGCCCCAGTCGTCAGATTCGTCTTCCTTGGGCTCTTCGACATCTTCGGGTTGATGAACGGAAGCGAGTTCTTCGATGACAGGCTCTGGTGAAGCTGCAGGAAACGCGTCTAACTCGACCGACTGGTTCCTTTTCTTTTTCTTCGATCCGCCCCAGATCGAACTCAGACCCCAGTCGGACCCCTTCTCTTCTTCTGGTGGTGGGGAAGGCTCCGGTTCTGGCGGTGGTGGCGGCTCCTCGACGACCGGTTCAATGACTCCCTTCTTGCTCTTCTTTCCCTTCTTCGTGATAGGGGCTGCCGAGCCCCAATCGTCCCAAGGGTCGGCGGGCTTCTCCTCAGGAGCAGGCTCAGGCTCGACTTCGGGCTCAGGCGGAGGTGGTGGAGGAGGCGGAACTTCTTCCTCTGCACCTTTCTTGCCCTTTTTCTTCTTCTTGGACGTCGTCGGAGCAGCACCACCCCAATCGCCCCAGAGGTCGTCTTTCTTGCTCTTCTCGGCTTCGGCGGCGGCAGCGGCAGCTTCCTCTTCTTCCATCCTCTTCAACTCCGCTTCCTCCTCTTCTAAGCGTAGCCGTTCTGCCTCTTCTTCTTCCTGTCGTCTGATCTCAGCAGCCTCTTCCTCCTCTTTCTGGCGCTTCGCATCTTCCTCTTCCTTCAACTTCGCCTCTTTGTCCAACTTGGCCTTGAGTTTCTTCGCTTGTGACTTACTAAGCCCTGCATAAGGATCTACCTCTACCTTTGGGGGCTCAGGTTCCGGCTCAGGTTCGGGTACGGGCTCAGGCTCCGGTTCCGGTTCTGGTTCGGGAGGCGGTTCTTCCTTGGCTCCTTTCTTACCTTTCTTCTTCTTGGTACCAGCAGCAGCCGCTCCCCATCCACCACCCCATGGATCCTCTTCTTTGACAGGTGACGGTTCATCGACGACAGGTTCCGGTTCTGGCTCAGGTGGTGGAGCCTCTTCCTCAACCACTCCCTTCTTCTTTTTCTTCTTGTCCTTTGCGGTGCCACCAAAGCTGAATGCTCCCCATGAGTCGTCCTCCTCTTTCTTCTCAGGCTCTGGCGGTGGAGGAGGAACTTCCGGTACACTGTCGTCAATCAAGGCCCCTTTCTTGCTCTTCTTCTTGACCTTGGTCGTGGCGCCTAAGCCACCCCATCCGTCATCTTCAGCAGGCTTCTCCTCAGCTGGGGGGCTCTTGAACGCATCGAAGTCGAAGTCGAAACCATCATCCTTCTTCTTCTTATCTGAAGAACCCCAAGGATTGTCGCTTTCAGCACTAGCCTCTTTGTTCGATGAGCCCCAACCAGAAGTCCAACTGCTAAGTCCAGGAAGTCCAAATCCAGATTTCTTTTCGCCTGTATCACCGAAATTCATGTCAATCTTTGGAGCGCTTCCTTCGTCAAGAATAATGTCGTCGAATGTTGTCGGCGGTTCCGCTGGAGGGTCAGGAGGAGGCGGGGGTGCGGGCTCGGCCTGTCGTAAGTTAGCGTGCTGCTATGTGTAACTAAAAAGCCGAAATGACCAACCTTCCCCTTTTTGCCCTTCTTCTTCTTGCCGGGAGCGGCCGCGCCAAAAGATGCCCAGTCATCTGTGTTTGAAGCTGGCTCCTTTCCCCAGCTTAAACCTGAGGTGGCACTTAATATCGACGGTTTCGCTGCAGCTGCAGCGGCTGCTTCTTCCTCTTCCTTCTTCTTGCGCTCGGCTTCTTCTTCAGCCTCCTTCGCAAGACGTTCTTCCTCCTCCTTTTGCAAGCGTTCCTCTTCTTCCCTCGCAAGACGCTCTTCCTCCTCTTTCTTCGCACGCTCCTCCTCTTCCTTCTTCAAGCGCTCTTCTTCCTCCTTCTCCTTTTTGGTCTTTTTCTTCCCCTTATCCCCGTCGCCACCATCGCCTCCAGCCCCGCTATCGGCAGGCGGGTCACCCCCACCGTTATCGCCACCACCAGCTTCCTCTCCTTTGCTGTCGTCCGCTGGTGGAAGTGCTGCCGCGGGTTTCTTAGCTGCTGCTTTCTTGGCTTTCTTTGCGTGCGATCTGATGCCGGTGTCACTATAGCCAAAGTCGATGTCCACATATGGAGATTTCACATCGAGGAGGAATGAAGACTTTGGAGATGAACTGTTGTGTTTGCGCAAATGATTGACACTAGAGCATAATGAGGCGCGGAAAGAAGGAAACGGTGAAGAATCAGGCGTTTTCGCAAATGCTAGCGCATTGGTGGAAGTGTAGTCTGGGGGCATATCTGCAACCGATTCATCGTATGAGGGTGGTGGGGATCCATAGTTTCGCAGTGATGGACTCCATGATTCCATGGAGGACTCAGATGTCGATAGATGGAAGCGCGACAACTGGGTGTCAAGACTATGCCGCTGAGTAGTTGTTAGAATGTGAGCCAGGAATCAAGAAACGCGAAAAGCGGTCAACAGTGCAGTGCGGAGTGTGGAGTGATCGTGAACCAAACATGGGCAAAGGGACCAAACAAAGCAGTGTCGTCATACCAGAATAAAACCTCCACTCGGACTCTTGTCTCCAGTGCTGGTGCATTCCAGCCGATCCAGCGCCTGGTACATGTCCGCCATCAACTCAGCAATGGGCCAGTCATTCTCAGACTCCCAAGCTGTTGTGTTTCCAGAGGCGTAGCTTGCTGGCCAAGTATGCTCAACTTGCGTATCATCAGTTTTTGTGTCCCAATCTCTTTCATCCGATCCAGTCCTCGAAAGCAGCGGGATCCTTGGTCTCGCAGATGGCGCGACGGCGGCGACGTGACGAGAGCTGGCGAGAGACATTGTGCGAGTGAGAGACGCGCAAATAGAAGGAGCAGGGCGGAGGTAGGCACATGAGCGCTCGTGCGAAACCGCGAGCGTGGAGCGGCGAGGATGCAAATGCGCGGGCGGTAGGTGTCTTCGTATACGATACGGAGGCGGGATGGTGCAGCGTGACTTCCCTCGCGGTCTGCTGCTGCAGGGTCTCGATGCGTCCAGCTGTAGTAGTACACGAGGGCAAAAAGTATGGCCCTCAACAAGCGAAGATGGTGATGCAATCCGTCGCAGATTACAGCAAGCAAATATTAAAACTCCAAGACGAGGCGATCGGCAAACGTCGAATTAAAGAGTCGCGGTCGCAGCAGGTACAGGAGGATGCAGGAGACTGCAGACGCGCAGATTCAGATTCAGTGAGCGTCAGAGGCGAAAGCAGGGGAACGGGCTTCGCGAGTGGTCACAAGGACTGTGTGGTGTGTATGGATGTCTTTCCGCAACGCCAATCGTTATCGGGGTCGAATAGGCTTTGCTCGTTGCGCGCACCAAGCCTGTTGGAGCTTGCGGTTCGTTTCATCCACCTTCGTCACACACACGCGCCCGGGCCAGCCGTAGGCGAGATTTCCAAAAATGAGGGGTGGCTCGTCGAGGGGCAGGAATTCAGCCGGGGCGGGCTGGGGGGAGGGTGGTTGTGGGAGGTTTGTCCCAGATATTGTGAGATGTCGAGATGGGATCAAATGCAGGGAAACTGCGACGATGCGCGATGCGGGCGGCAGGTCTGAGTTATTCCGCTGGGAGTAAAAATTTACGGTTAGGGCCGGGGCGCATTGCATGAGCGTGTGTTGTGGATGATTCAATGTTGTGCTTCAGTTTGGAGGCGCCGGGTGCAGCAAGCAGCATGGCTCTTTCGGAACCCATCCTTCTCTGTCTAGCACGCCCCCAGCCACGCCGTAGTGGGCCAATTGCGGAGTGTCTAGTGGGTATCCGTGCTGTTGGCATCTTGTGTTGCATATGGTTACCATGGCCGTCTCTACACCGCCAGTCCTCATGTTGCCGCACATGTGCGCACTCTACCCAATGGTAGCGCGCCGCCGGCACACATCGCAGAGCGCGGCAAACCTGCACGCGTACCACGCGTGCATTAGAGCTGCCGCTCTCGCTCGCTGTCGACGTGACGGTACATGTACAACGCAGAGCGGGCTGTATTTTGCATGCGTTTAATGTCAAAGAGGGCCAGACACGGCTGTGTTTGGTGGGGCTGTCACCCCAAAGTTGGAGGCAATCCTCCCATGGATCTAGGTTCGTGACGGTCTCGGGAGGGGTAAATCTCGCGCCCGACTCCACCCTAGAATTCCATCGTCTTCTGATAGCTTTCCAGAGACGTGACTTGACAAACGGTCAGGCCCAATGTGTTGGGTGCGCAGATCTGTAGATTGGGTTTGTAGATCGTAGATTGGTTCTGGCAGCCCTACGTACGTGGAAGATGGGCTTGTTAGATTCTAGAGCTAAGAAGTACCTGCACTGCCATGTGGAAAAAAACGTGTCCACATACACCGGAGTCCTATGACCCCACCACCGCCGCTTCCCGGGTATCAATACACATAAGAGAAATTATCTATAATCCAATAGTCATGACCTCCTAAACAAAATACAGCACATCTGCCAAAGCAAAAGAAATGGTGGGATCGAAAGAAAGTAGGGAATGACCCGAAATTACACATGATATCGAGTAAGCTCGTGAAAGTGGAGACGAGACGCTAAACCGCTGCAGTCGAGTTAGACATTACCGTAAGTCGGGAGAAAGGAAAATCAAGAGAACGATTGCGGCGCATTAAAAGGACTGGTCGTCTTCAATGTCCTCGCCATTAAGTATTTTGCGGGCTTCATCAAGTCTTCGTCGCCATGCCTTGCGTTCGTATGCATCACCATATGTGTGTTGCAGATTGGAGCAGACATTCTGGATGCTCGAGGCAAGCCCGTAGATGAGTTGTGTCTCTTCTTCGCTCAGTGCTACCCGTGGTTCGTCCCTGCTGCCTTCTGTGAGGATAGAGAATATCCTCGAGGTTTGAAGTCCGCTGGCAAGCTCTCCAGGCGAAGATGAGCCACGTGATAGTGATGATTGTGTTGGAGATGCGCCGTTGCCGCGTCGCATATTGATCGCCGAGTCGGAGCGTAATGAGAGGAGGCCGTTCTGGGTGCCAGGGCGAGAGGGCACCCGATTTTGGCTTGACATTATCTGCTGGGAGAATTGATCCATATGCTCATTCTTATCGTCGTCGTCATCGTCGTCTTGTTCTTCTGCTGCAGTAGCAAACGTGGCGACAGTCGAGACCGAGTCGACGCTGGGGTTCCGTTGGTGGATAGAGACTCTCTTCTCAGCGGTGCTCAGATCGTCAGTGGTCTGGACAGCTGTCACGGGTCGGGTCGTTTCGGTAGAAGTACCAGAACTGGTACTCGATCGGCGATCTTCTAGGCTGTAGGTTCCCATCGCACTGTGCAGGAAGAATGTCTCGTAATCGAATGCATCTATACGATCTTCGTGTCGTTCTGTTACAGGCATCTCATAAACAGCGTCCTCATACACACTATCAGGGCCAGGTTCTTCGTCGTCTCCATTGACCGAGACGAAATCAGACTCAGTCTCATCAGCATCGTCGTCGTCTTCAAACGCTGTTGATGCACCCGACTCCTCCTCAGCCTGGTCGTAGGGCTGAACGGAGTACGCGTTGGCCCCTTGACCTTGTTTGCTGAAGTGAGTAACGAGTTTCTCGCCGTGTTTCTGAGAGGTGGTGGTAGTGGCTGTCAACGGACGTTCTTGTTCTTCGTAGGGATCCGTCGTGATACCCAAACCAGCGTTTGTTGTGTTCCCTGGATGCCATGTCTCGGAAGACGTGAAGGGGCTCGGTGCGCGTAGGCTTTGCATGCTTCGGCGTCGAAGATGGTCTTCTTGTGCCTTCAGCTTCAGACTGGAAATTCTGCCCTTGAGGTCGTTCATCTGGTCACGAAGACCACTAGCTGCAGAAGTGGACCGATGTACCCTCGCGCCGTCTTCATCCTCTGGCAAAGTCTCCAGTGCAGTCGGGGATCTTGAACTTCTTGAGGCGGACCTTGCAGCATGCTCGCGGTCACTACTGCTCCATGTTGTACGAGGATTGCGAAGGTGCTCAACGCTTCGGGACTCCTTGATAGGAAAGCGTCCCTGACCGTAGCCTTCGGGCGACCACGGGCCGCTGGTGTGGCCAAATGCACTGGAAGATCGCTTGTTGGATGTAGTTCGGGTCAGGTACGAGTATGAAGGCGTGAACGGCAGTGGCACCGACGTCTCGCTCATACCCCGTGTGTGGCCGGGGCTACTGCCGTGGGGAGTGAGGAGAGACTGGCGATATGAATGGATGCGCGGAGGTATTGGTCCCATGCCCGCATACAATCGTCGGTCACGGTCGCGACTTGCCGCTATGTGTGAGGTCAAGTCGGAAGATTGGTTTCTCGAATTGAAGGTGGGCGAGACAACGAGTGATTCTCGTGCGCCGCGGAGGTTACCCTCCATTACCTGTCTCTGTTAGCGAACATCTAGTCTATCGTGGCGTGAGGAAGCGCATACATTCAGCCGCTTCTTCGCATTGGCCAAGATGATCTCTGCCCTCCTGCTGAGCGCGGCAGATGAGTACGGGTCGTCATCGTCGTCGCTGCCACTAGTACGGTCCTCGTGCCATCGCTCGTTGCCCATGCCGTCGCCAGCGTCGCTGTCCTGCATGGAGTGGTTGCGCTTTTCTTGCTCTTCAAGATCTACTCCGCTGTCCTCGAAGCTGTCGTGGCTATCGAACCCAGGCCACTGCTCAAAGTCTTCGCTGAAGATGGAACTTGAAGTAGGACTAATCTTGTGGTGGTCTTGCCCGTGCCAGTTGCCAGGTGAGTGGCTGTTCAGTGCATTCTGGATGGTGGGAGACGAAGCAAAAGCATCGTCACGGGCAAGCACATTCTTAGGAGTTGCCTCTGAGTCGGGCATGTTGCGCAGCGTGGAGCGCGAGGACTGTGCTGATAGGGACGGGGATTTTGTTTGTTGTGAAGCGCGGCGCCGGCCCTGGGGTGCGGAACTTAATCTGACTCGACTTGAGTTTGCCTGCTTGTAGAGGTCGGACGGCGACGGGGGACGCTCTGGAGAGGGAGTAGGCAAAGCCTCCTCGTGCTCAAAGTCGGTCGCAAAAGATGGTAGGATCATGCCCGCATCGCTGAGGGTTGGCGAGCGCTGTCCATGGGGCGCAGGACGGGAAGCTGCAGCGACAGCCATGGTTACCTGCAGTTGTCCAGTTGGGTCGGCTACCTTAGCTTGGCTGCAGTACTGAGCATGTTCGGGGCCTGAGGTTTGGCGACGCGATCACACTGTGTGATAGTGATACGACTGAGTCGGGAGCGGTGTTAAGGCAAGTAAATCAGGACTCGAGAAGTGAAAGACCGCGGGCGCGTGTCTCTGATTTTCATAATTTCAGCGTGATTAGGGCTTTAGACAGACGGCAGCATGGACCAGCCGGCAACTGGAGGCGTCTTTAGGGGCACAGGCTAAGGGCCGATTGTTGGTGATCCCCGGCAAATTGGCAGCGCGGCCACGGGGGCGCTGCAAGCTGATTTGCTGACTCTCATATCCGGCGTCGGCCTAAGTCGTCTACTGCAAGGGACGCCGGCTCTATATGCGCTATAACGGCGATCCCTGGTTCCTCATCGTACGGGTACCTGTCGCCTCACATACGATCACACGTTGGCATCGCGTTTCGGGGAATTACATCTTGCCGAAAGAAACACTGTAGAACGATTCACGGACACGATGATGCACACGCAAAAGAATTCTTCTTTCGATCCATCGTTGCCTGGACCAGACATTATGCCCACACGCGTGCGTTGACCAGAGGCTTGTCCGCTTCAAGTAAGCATAGCTTGGACTTTATGGCGACACGGGAGCCTGAGCTAGGAGCACACACGGGGGCACACATCCGATTGCTATGCTATGCTGTCTCTTACTAATCACCAGGGGAATCATGAACCGTGTAACTACACTATGGTCTCGTACGCCTATGCAAATCCCAAGATGCTATGCACGCTGCCCAATACTCCGTTACATGCAAATCTATCGTACGTTCGCTAACGCAGGCACTAAAAGTATATAAGAAATTGTACGTCATCCCATCAGAAGCCATCATCGTCGTCGTTCCATCCCAGGGCATCGTATATCGACGGCTCAACGGTATCATTGTCCACTGCAGCGAGTGCTGCGGGGGCGACTTCAGTTACTGGGGCAAACAAAGGTTTGGTAGGTGTAGCAAAAAGCGTAGGAAGTGCAAAGTCGGTGTCGTCATGAGGTGAACTACCTCGAGTTTTGACAGGTGTCTCAAACACGTGCGACTGCCCAAGATCTCTGCTGCCCAAAGAAGGTGCCGCCGCCTTCAATGGAGTTGCGAAGATCTTCCTCCGGACTGAATCCGTAGAGAAGGGTTGGCTGTTTGGTGCCTTGGACGGTGTCTCGGCAATGCCCGACTGCGCTAGATTTCGAGCCGTCGTGTGGCGGTGGCCCGTTGCCGGCACCATCGCAGCTGGTGGACGCACTCCTGAAGACGGCACGCAGAATCCGCTGGAAGAAGGCGCTTCCGCCCCGGGAGGCCTAACGAACGGGTCGTAGTGGTGGTGGGTCGGCGTCTGCTCAACCATATTCTTCGTTCTCTTGTTGACTCGGGGCGTTGCAGACACCTGGACTTCTTTTATGGTCTTCCTCACAGTAACTGTTGGCTTCCTCGACTTGTTGGGCAAGCCCAGCCCGCGTTGCTCGAGGTCGGCAACGTAGCCACCAGCAGCTAGTCCACGGTTGGGCTTCTTCAGCGCTAGTATAGCCTCCTGGAGATCTTCCTCGACTCGCTGCTTGTGCTTAATCTTAGCTGATGCAGCAGCCGACGGCTGGGCGAGATCGATTTGGCGGCCCTGCAAATGTCGGATCTGAGACATGGATTGCCGGGCGCTCTTAGACGGGCTCCGTCGAAAAGGTATGGCGGAAAGTGGGACCTCGCTACCCTCTCGTTTGATGCCGTCTAGAAGTGCCGAATCGGTGGCAGATCGGCTCAGCGAAGGTGTTGTTCGTTCAACAGTCCGTCCGGTATTGTCTGTCGCAACACGAGCTAACGAGCGTCGTGACTTCTTCACCTCGGGTTCTTTCAAACTCCCGGATTTACGAGAGCTGAGTGGCGGTCTCGCTGCCTTTCGTTTGGTTGGCAAGCTATGTGTGGGTCCACCAAGCTTCTTGTTGACCATGAGCGCCTGCTCAGGTAGTCGATTGATGTAGAAGGGGATTATGACTTCGACGCAGAAACTGTGTAAGCGATCACTGGAACCGTTTCTTCCGGATCCGTCGGAAGCATCCTGCCTTGATGGCTTTGTATCAAAGTCTAGTATGCCCATCTCTTCTGTAGCATGCCAAATGCAGAGTTTGTCAAGCAGCAAATCGAGCTGCAAGTTAATGTCGTCGAGTTTCTTCTTGCGCTTCTTCGGCTCGCTTTGAGTCTGAGTTCCGTCCGCAATAGAGTGTTGGTCTGTAAGTGGCTTGTGTGTGGAGAGTGCTTCTAGTGCGATAATTTCGAGCATGAGAATCAGCTGAGCAAGCGTCTCGCGGACCCGTAGATCTCCAATACGCCTCCTGATGCGCTGATCTAGGGTCTCCGTAGCCATGCTGTCGCCGCTTGGTAATTCTGACTGCCACCATTTCTTGACCAATGCCTCTTCTTGTGGATATATGCCCTCTCGACTGAGCTTCAGCTTTTTCTTTGACTTCTTGGGCTTGCTAGCAACTGCAGCGTGCTCGTCGTCTGAGTAGCTTCCGGGTGGTATCTCCTTGATCAACGATGGCAGTTTCTCGTGATATTTCTTTTCGCTGGCCTTGGGACTTAGCAACATGGTCTTCAAAAATGTAACGAGTTCATGTGTTGCCGGAGCTCCTTCTTCCGCTGACGTGAATGTGTTCCGTATCCGAGTGATTGGACCCTTCACCAGGTATGCAAGCGAGGTCTTGGACATGTAAACTGCGTCCAAGTAATGTTGAACCAATAGGTCAAGTTGCTCTTGTGGAGACGGTGCGTCGGGCATAAGCTCTAGAGGGTGTTCGGTAGGAACCATGTCCAAATGCTCGATCCCCGAAGCTTCAATAGTCATTTCAGGCTGTTGAACTTGTTCGATCGTCGTCTCTTGTCGTGATTTCGGTCGTATCATTGTCATCCGCGCTCGTTTCGCTGGTAATTCTACAGCGTGCGTCTCCACCGCGGCTTGGTGCCACCATTTCCCTTGCCCAGCCGTATCCGCCTCCGTCTTCGGGCGAGCTGGCAGCACTTTGAGATTCGTAGGATTCCATAAGTCCGTAACGTCTTTCTCCTTGAGCCAGCTGGCAAGCCTACATATACTATAGACGCGGGGTTGTACCCGCTCTATTGCGTATAATGTATTCTTCGCCTCGAGCCGTGCAACGAGTATCCTGGGGCCTGCATGATCTTGTTGTGTATCGGTCTCGTGTTCCAGGATGTCGATTTGGGCGGCGAAGAGGCTATTTGGGGTGAAGTTGTCATCGGTGGAAAGGTCGAGGAAGGTCAAAGGCAGCTGAGAACGCCCAATCACTCGCACGGGTCTGAATGTAACGGGCTTGTTGTTGTACGGAGATTCGGAATGAGCCCTGATCGTGAAGGGCTCGTTAAAGGTTCCCAGTCCGCAGAGAGAGTCTCTCATCTGCTTCGAGGGCAGTTGGGCCTTGGATTCGTCAAGTTTGGCAGCAAGTCGTAAAAGTTGAGTTGGCGTATCGGAGGCTGAGCGTAACATCGTCTTCGTTTGCAATGCGTACGTAGACATCGGAACTGCGCATGGCTGTCGGTGTTGTCTGATGTGAGTGTTGACGGCGCTTTCCCTAACAGACGCGTTTCGGCAGTCGCGAAATCACGAAGGGTCGTGCGTCCACTCCTTCCGCGCGACAACGTCATCCCCGCACCATCATCTCGATCGATCAGCCCGCGACTAGTGTCAGGGCGATCAAAGTGTCATCTCATCGGAATACTCTGTTTTAGGCTGTTGTCTGTTTGGACTAAGAATTGCTTGCGGATCATGAGCAAACAACTCGATCGCACCACCCTACCACACAGGGTAAGCTTTCGATATATGTTGCAATTGGATCATGATCCTCGGGCTTCCTCGTGTGTTCGCCACATGCAGCCTATATTACCTCCGAAACACCCCTCTTTATCATCAAGGGCTACATGGGCTTTACCATGTTTGTACTCGATCAGCAGCCAATAGACATGGGACTAATGCGGAGGTCATGGATATCCTCTGGCCCCTCAAGAGACTCGTGTAGTAATCTTGGAAACATTTGAAATTACCATCAAAGCTCTTCATCTTTACTCACTTCACAAGACCACTTCTCATCCATAAATAACAAGGCTCGACGAACGGCGTTGCGATATAAGTTTACCGAGCACAATCTTATCAATTATCTTGCCGTCGGCGGAAGGGTTGCTTCTATATCCTCCAGAATGAGGTTCATTGTCCTTGGTATACTGGGGATTGTTCCTAAGTCATTGGGATCGAGCTACTTTGAGACATCATCAGATGGTTATCGCCCTTTCGACCCCGGATACACCATCGGCGCGTACCCCCAGGACTTTACACTTGTGGGATCATCTCTAGAACCTATTCACGATTCTCAAAAGCCTTCCACGGGCCTAGCTGTCGACTCCTCTCATAACCTCTACCTAACTTATCCTCGCAACTCTGGACAAACACCAAATAACGTGGTGCTTTGCACGTCTTACAATGACGAGGTACCATGGCCCAATGCAGACATGCAGAACTGTACTGTTGGTCAAGATCCCAGAACCTGCTTCATCAATGTCCAAAACATCGTTCTAGACAACCGGGGAAGGCTGTGGGTGGTGGATAGCGGGATTCCAGCCAACGCTAGCCCAGACACAAATGCGCTGTTTGGAGGCGCAAAACTGATGAGCTTCAACGAGACGACGGGAGAGCACCTCCGGACCTATGTGATTCCCCAAGATCTTTTGTCGCATAGGATGAATATGAACGATATGCGTGTCAACACGACTGCAGGTGGAAGAGACGGGTATGCTTTTGTTACAGATGCTAGCAAGAATAGCTCGTTATTGGCAGTGGATCTCGAAAATGGCAGTGCAGTACGCAGACTGTTCAACACGAGCGTTGTCCGGGCAGACGAGAACTATGTTGGGTCATATGGCGGCGAGCTCATATACACTTGGAACGGCACTCAAAAGAGTCATCTCACTACGGCCGCCGATGGCATCGCGTTGGGTAGGTGATGTTGAGCTAATGTACGCTCATATTGCTGACTATGTCATAGCATCTGGCAACTTCTACTGGGGCGTCCTGGCTTCCCGGCGCTTCTACTACATCTCTCAGGAGATTCTTGTCAACCAGAATCTCACAGACGAAGAGGTCCTTGCTGCCGTGCAAGACCCGGGTCAATGTGGTTCAGAACAAGCTGGCTTCACCGCTGACGACCGAGGCCGAGTGTATATCGCAGCGAGCGAACAGAACGCTATATACTATGTCGACACACTAGAAAGTGAAACCAATATGACAGTCAATGGTAACTTACCTGGGGGGTCCGGTCTTATCCCACCAGAGGACTACGTGGTGAAGACGTTGGTGAGGAACGCGATGATTCAACATGCCGATTCCATGGCCATCTTGGACGGTTGGCTGTACTTTAACACAAATCAGCTTACGTTGGGTCCTGGATTCCAATACAATAATACAGACAAGAGGAGAGGCCCATTCCGTAGCTTTAGATTATGGATCGGACGGGGACCAGCGGTGGCATAGTATTGTATGTCCGTACGAAGAAGCTTGTTTGCTGGGCTACCCTCTGGATCCAAAAACCTATCTTAAAGACACACATTGTTATTTCCTAAACAGAGTTGCAGCGCAGATTACTATGCAAGTCTTCAGGGTACATTCTATCCTACGAGGATACCATTCACGAAAAATAAGCTTCGAGGTATCTGGAAGGGTGGACTGGTATTGAGCTTCTTTTCATATTGCTTTGTGTCGAGAAACCTCTCAGTCGCATGAAAACAAAGCTTTGACTAGCTGCTTCTTGATGTTTTCTGCTTCGTATGTTGTAACGCCAATGAAGTCATTGAACACTAGAAGGACTCTAGCTATCGTGGTGCGCTTGTATCATCACGGCACAAGCACTATTGCCTCGTCGTTGGAGAGTCGTAAGGCAGAGAAGAAAATACCCATGGCATAGATTTTTGTATTCGGATACATCTGCAACAACATCGTGTGATTTTCTGGCTTGACACTAGGATGCCGTTGTACCCACGGGATTGTGAAAACAGACCCCTGTTTCCTTAACCCGCGATCCGCTATACCGGAAAACCTCTAGCGGCTTACCCCAGCTTCCACTTGTGTCATCGGCTGCGGTAACTGTCGGCTTTGGTACTTCACAATATCACACCTCGGCGGCAGTACATGAATATGTTTCTTTCACACAAAGAATCTGCAAACGTATTACGCCCACCATGAAGTCCTTCGCAAGCCGAGAAGCATCCCGCGTATTCTCACGATCAAACCTTGTCCATCGCGCGTCAATTACCGTACCGAGGAATGCAAACACTCGCATACAAGAGCAAAGAAGAGGGTTCCGGGGGACGAAACGACTATTGGTAGTTAAACCGTACCTGCTGGCAGATATTGGAGAAGGTCAGTAGGCGAATGAGAGGTAGCGGCGGTGCAGGCTAATCATGCTGTGCATAGGTATCACCGAATGCCAGGTTATCCAATGGTTCGTACAGCCCGGCGCGCGCGTGGAGCAATTCGACCCAATCTGCGAGGTACAATCGGATAAAGCATCTGTCGAGGTATATGTTATTTGAGATACAAAGACGACGTTGGCTAATCGCAGCCAGATCACCTCGCGGTTCGATGGCGTTATCAAGAAGCTGTACTATGAAGCGGATGACATGGCTAAGGTTGGAAAGGTAAGCCTGCACTTGGAGGTTTTTGCAGATGACGAGCTGACAGTAGAAGCCTTTGGTAGACATCGACATTCAAAGCGAGATCTCCGCAGCCGACGAAGCCCTACTCAACGGAGGATCAGGCAAACAAGACGACGAGGTCCTGCTTACTGGGGGCGGAGGTACCAAAACAGACCAGGGTACGCGTGAGAATGCAAAGCCAAAAGAGCAGGAGATTGAGCTTGGGAGGAACGATACCAAAGCTGCGACTGGCGATCTGGCTCTCTCAGATCAAAGCACAACTCTACCATCCGAACCATCGACAACACAAAGACAACCGGGAAAACATGCATCGCTCGCCACGCCAGCAGTACGACATATGGTCAAAGAACACAAGCTCAAAATTGAGGACATAGAGGGTACAGGAAGGGAAGGCCGCGTACTTAAAGACGATGTACAACGGCATATCGAAGCAATGAAGCAGGCGACAACCATACCATCAACAAGTTCAATACCAGCGCCCGCTCCCACACAACAAATGGAGGATCAAGTCAAGCCATTGACTCCAGTTCAGTCTGGCATGTTCAAACAGATGACCAAATCCCTATCCATCCCTCACTTCCTGTACACCGATGCGATAGACTTCAGCTCACTGACGTCCCTGCGCAAAAAGTATAATGCAGGCCGTGAGAAGCCAGAGCGGATAACACCGCTACCGATCATCATCAAGGCTGTGTCGCTCACGCTTCAACGATTCCCGTTACTCAACTCGCACTTGGATACAACTACGAACCCGAACAAGCCACAGATTGTGCTCAAGGGAAGCCACAACATCGGTGTAGCAGTAGACTCGCCTGCTGGGCTACTCGTACCCGTCATCAAGAATGTACAAAACCACAGTATCGCCTCGCTAGCCCAGGAAATTCAACGCCTCAGCTCCCTGGCACGCGCTGGCAAGCTCTCATCTGCTGATCTCACTGGCGCAACGTTCACAGTCAGCAATATTGGTAGCATAGGCGGTGGCACTGTGGCACCTGTCATCGTGGGACCACAGGTTGGTATTTTAGGTATCGGGAAAGCGAGGGTAGTGCCAGCCTTTGGGCACAATGATGAGCTGATCAAGAGGGAGGAGTGTGTGTTTAGCTGGAGTGCTGATCATAGGGTTGTTGACGGAGCGTATGTTGCGAGGGCGGCAGAGGAGGTGAGGAAGTGCTTGGAGGGTGTTGAAGAGATGCTCGTTAGAATGCGATGAACGTTTCCAAAAAGCATAATTTTATCAAAAATGACAAAGATACAACATCCTACATGACATTGTATTACTTAGGCAGTCCTCAAGTGTATTAATTCTTGATATTTGATGTACTGTGATCAGCATGGAAGACGCAGGACAGCCATCCAACCTGCCCTTGAACTACGCATGGTCTTCTGCTAGCATCTATCCCATAGCAGCTCGAACAATGGTACTCGGTGCTCAGCAGTAATAGCAGAACTGCCAATATGTTCTTTCTAGCTCATAAAACTCCCTCGTATTCTCATGTTCGTTCATCCCCGATAACAAAGTACACGTAGCATGTTCAAGCAGCGCCCTTGAGCACCTGCTCGAGGCTGTTCTTGCTGTTCGTGTACGTCTTCTCTAGATAATCTTCCTTCTTATCCAAGTTGGACATCTCCTTGTTCAATGCCTCATTCTCACTCTCGAGTCTCTTCTGTACATCAGGAATAGGCGTACAGACAAACCTATTCATCACGAGTCAGTCTCTTCAGTGTATCTCTTGCCTCCCCCGCAATTGCGAGGCGAATAACTTACATCTTTCCAACACCCTCGTACACCTTGGTCTGCGCAGGCAATGACGAGACCTCTGACGAGGTAAGCTGAAGCATACGGCCCTCTCGTGTCCTGGCGGCTTTTTGTTGTTTGACGATGACGAGTTGTTGCTCAGCGAAGGCCTTCTTTTGACTGATCTCTTGCAGGACCTAGATTTTCGTTATCAGAACCCAGGCTCTTTCCTCGATTTCAATCATGCGCCATTATCACGCACCTTCTGCAGAGCCTCGTTTGACATGGACATGGTGGCGGGATTTCTCTCGAAAGCTGAAGATGCTCGCACGTCTCGTAAGAGTGGCCAGCTGCGCTGCGCTCTCAAGCTTTCTCGGTTCGGCAGTTGCGAGGGACCCTGAGAGGACGTGATTGGCTAGCAGATTCGCACCGAAAACAGAACCGCCGCTGCTGGCAAACCGTTCCCCCGCGTGTGCTAGACGTGTAGTTCAATAGTCGCAGTAACTGCACTGGGGCTGCCCTTTCGCAGGTGCACCCTTGGGGTGCGTGGCGCGGTAGGTGACAGCTGTGACAGCCTGTCGCTGAAGCATGGACCTTTCTTTGCGCTGATTGTCGCTCTCCAGTCTTTCCTTCCGCAAAGTCCGGAACTAGGTACAAGCTTGATATCGTGTTCGAACATCTGCAATTCCCTGTCTTCGTCTTGTTTCCCTTTCCGCTTTACAGTTTGAGTAGAGACAGAATGGCTGCGTTCCTTTCTCGCCTACCGTCGATACCGTATCCGCCCGAACAGGATGGATGGTTCTCTCCAGTCACATCTACCCTCGACTGGTGTGAAGAGGTTTGCTAGCAAAATCGCCCTATTGCGAAGGCAGCGGCTAACGCTGAGAAGAACTATGTAGTGACACAATACTCGGCAGAAATTATCAACACGCTCACGAATCTTCTGTTCATGTACCTGGCAGCCAAAGGTATACGCAACTGCTTAAAGAATGGACATGACACAGTTTTCCTCGTGGCATTCATTGGCTACTTGCTCGTTGGGACTGGAAGCTTCCTCTTTCACGCGACACTGAAATGTATGTTTGCCGCTGAACAAGTCTTCAACATGCAGTATCTGATGCGTCCTAGATCCCATGCAGCTTGTAGATGAGCTCTCGATGATCTACACAACGTGTTTGATGAATTTTGCAACATTTTCGTATGGAAAGTCACGGCTCTACTCTACTGTTCTTGCGGTTGGACTGGTGTCTCTCGCCGTCTTCATTACGCTATATTACCATTACCTCCAGGATCCAACCTTCCATCAAAACGCCTACGCGCTCCTCACAGCAATCGTGCTGTTTCGGGCCATGTATGTGATGGAGGTGAATATCCGCCCGCGCTTCCGGTCCAAGGAGAGGGAAGCTGCGAACCCGCGTCCGCATAGAGGTGTGAAGGCGGTTCAAGAAAGGGAAGACGTGAGGGACCAGGAGATTCTCAGTACCATGTGGAAGATGATTGCATTTGGTCTAAGCATCTTCTTGGGTGGTTTCGCAGTCTGGAGTCTCGATAACGAGTACTGCTCGAAGTTGATCCAGTGGAGGAGGGAGATTGGTATGCCCTGGGGCTTCGTACTGGAGGGTCATGGGTGGTGGTGAGTACTGCACGTATCCGCGAGATGACGAAAGCTTATCACATTAGGCATCTCATGACGGGAACCGGAGCCTACTACTACATCGTGTGGGGTGTATGGCTTCGACATTGCCTTAACTACAGGCAAGACGAGTATGAGCTGGACTGGCCCAACTTCTGGACGATGCCGCAGGTTATTAAGCGACAAGAAGCGTTGAATAGAGGTCATGTGAATGGCTCTACGAAGAAGGAGCTGTAAGCGGTGACGGTGAATCATGTATGCTATGGGGTTTTATGCATGTGCTTGCAAGATCAGCGTTGTGCGGTATTCCGCTGCTTCGAGCATGCAGAGAGTAGAATTTTACAGGGGTTAGCCGTGATGGAAGGAACACCTGGGCAGCTGCCTTCAGTGGTAGCCATAGCACAAGACGAAGCAGCGAATACCACAGCATACCGCAAAGCAATAGAAGCATCTGATGGAAACACTCCATGCCAACATTTGTGCCATGCTAGTGCGGTATATCTCCATGACTAGCTCTTCCTGTCGAACAGGCACCAGCTTTGGTCGCGCGCGTTGTTAGTAAATAGCCTTAGCGCCGACGGGCCCGTGCAGACGACCCACAGAGATCTTTAACGCACTCACCGCTTCTGCTCCTCTTGCTCTCCACACCAGCACCACCAGCACCGTCGACCAGCCATAACCCAGCTCGCCGCACTTTCTCCTCAGCACTTCCCATTAACCTCATCCCCCAACCGCCAACATGCGTGAGATTGTACGTATCGCCTGGAGTCAAACGTCCCTGTGGCGCGTCCTGCCCCGCGCCTAGATATCATTCAGGGACAAGCGCGAACAACAGAGAACAACAGCTAACAACTCTTCTGTGCAACAGGTTCACCTCCAGACCGGTCAATGCGTAAGCTCTTCTCTCCTCAAACATCCAGACGACAGCTAATAGTGTTTTCAGGGTAACCAAATCGGTGCTGCCTTTTGGCAGACCATCTCCGGCGAGCATGGCCTCGACGGCTCTGGTGTCTACAACGGCACTTCAGACCTCCAGTTGGAGCGCATGAACGTCTACTTCAACGAAGTACGTCACTCGATATTCCATACGGCAGATAAAAGGCCAATACTGATCTATAGCAGGCGTCCAACAACAAGTTCGTGCCCCGTGCCGTCCTCGTCGATCTCGAGCCCGGTACCATGGACGCCGTCCGCGCTGGTCCCTTCGGCCAGCTGTTCCGCCCTGACAACTTCGTCTTCGGCCAGTCTGGTGCTGGTAACAACTGGGCAAAGGGTCATTACACCGAGGGTGCCGAGCTGGTCGACCAGGTCCTCGATGTCGTGCGCCGCGAGGCCGAGGGCTGCGACTGCCTCCAGGGTTTCCAGATCACCCACTCCCTCGGAGGTGGTACTGGTGCCGGTATGGGTACGCTTCTCATCTCCAAGATCCGTGAGGAGTTCCCCGACCGCATGATGGCCACCTACTCCGTCGTGCCTTCCCCCAAGGTCTCCGACACCGTTGTCGAGCCCTACAACGCCACACTCTCCATCCACCAGCTGGTTGAGAACTCAGACGAGACCTTCTGCATTGACAACGAGGCTCTCTACGACATCTGCATGAGGACTCTCAAGCTGAACAACCCCTCCTACGGCGACCTGAACCACCTCGTTTCCGCCGTCATGTCGGGTGTCACTACCTGCCTGCGTTTCCCTGGTCAGCTCAACTCTGACCTGAGGAAGTTGGCCGTCAACATGGTTCCCTTCCCCCGTCTCCACTTCTTCATGGTCGGATTCGCTCCCCTCACCAGCCGCGGTGCCCACTCCTTCCGCGCCGTCACCGTTCCCGAGCTCACCCAGCAGATGTTCGACCCCAAGAACATGATGGCTGCTTCCGACTTCCGCAACGGTCGCTACCTGACCTGCTCTGCCTACTTCCGTGGTAAGGTCTCCATGAAGGAGGTCGAGGACCAGATGCGCAACGTCCAGAACAAGAACTCCTCATACTTCGTTGAGTGGATCCCCAACAACGTCCAGACCGCCCTCTGCTCCATCCCTCCCCGCGGCCTGAAGATGTCCTCTACCTTCGTCGGTAACTCCACCTCCATCCAGGAGCTGTTCAAGCGTGTCGGTGACCAGTTCACTGCCATGTTCAGGCGCAAGGCTTTCTTGCATTGGTACACTGGTGAGGGTATGGACGAGATGGAGTTCACTGAG
>Ga0265797_10003130_pt1 | contig 26864 bp, 35 predicted proteins | sample P2T30metagenome_FD_192433 | JGI IMG/M metagenome (GOLD analysis project Ga0265797, IMG submission 192433) | Plant litter microbial communities from East Loma Ridge, Irvine, California - P2 T30 | ecosystem: Environmental > Terrestrial > Plant litter > Unclassified | place: USA: California... | reverse complement strand
AGACGGAAGACGACGTGGACGAGAGACTTGAGGCCGTATTGGAGGAACCAGTCGACGAGACAGCGGATCCAGACGAAGACGATAGAGATGATGACGAGCTGGACTGGCTGTCCGTCAAGATCGACGAACTCGACGTAGGGTCAGACTGGGCAGCAGTAAGGCCAATCAGCCCGACAAAGGCCGCCAGAAAATGCATGTTGGTGTAGTCCGAAGGATCCTTGGACCCAAACAACAGAATGAGACTAACAACAACGCCTCGCTGACAAGGTAAAAGGACAAACTTGATCAATGCAAAACATGCGATCGTCACGGGGATCCCAGCAGATTGATATACAATCTATGCAATGCATGGCGATCATCCGTATAGTCGGGCTGGCGGCGGCATGGCCGACAATCTCTGAAGCCTCGAACACCTCGTGGGAAACAGCATAGAGTGCATTCAGTGTAAGCGAGGTCTACGATTTTACGAAGGTTCGTTGGCTCTATCGCCACGTGGGAACAAGCGAAAACGCGTAGATACTCGTTACCGGCCTGGTCCGGCCGTAAGATTAGGGACTTTTACTTCGGAGGGATGTCCTAAAGCAGCGATATCGTCTGGAATATAGCAGATCCGCGTGCCGACATTGGTCGACGCGTGCGGGATGTAGTAGACCCATGTCCATGTCGGTGATCAATTCCAGCCGTCTGGGTGATAGCGGCAGTCAAGAGATAGAAAAAGCCGGACCTCAGGGAGGGGACGAAGTCGGGCTGGAGCGTCACGTGATGCGAATTTCACGCCGCCAGAACGCCCCAGAACGCCACAACGTGCCGTAATTGGCGCAAGATCTCAACAAGGTTCGCAAATTCAGGCACATTCCACTTGACAGCCTCGTTTATCTCGCTACGCAGGGGCTTTGCCTCTTTTTTCCCAATATGCTGAGCGGGTGGCCACCCGCAGCCCTCGAATGCAGACCTCTTTGAGACCAAGATTTTGTGCCTGGATGCTTGAACAACACAAGCATTCCGGACGGATTCCGCGGCATTTGCCGTGGCCGATAAGGTCATCCGATATTTCAGCATCATGACTATGAGCCTTGATCACAGTTATGGTATACCAAGTGCCACTTACTGCAATACCCTCGTGTAGAAAGAAGACGAACTCTGATGCCTCTACTGGGATATCAGACTCACTGATATACGGTGCGGTACATACCTCGTTTGCACGTTTATACCGTTGTATCAGCGACTGTCGGTGCGGCCAGTTCTAGCGTGATCGCTACGGAACCGATTCCAAGGTTCCCTCCACGTGGAGATAAAGACTAGGGCTTGCGCGACAGTCAGATAGCTGACAGTTCTATTTGTGTCCGCGTCTCAAATGCGTTTCCGACATCGCTGTTGGGTGACGAATGTGTCGGACAATTGAAGTCGCGCCACAGTACAATAGTTCTAAGCCGTGAGTTTATAGTCTAGTGGAAGTCTCCGTTGAAGCAGTGGCGGCAAAAGCAAGTAGGAAGTTCGGAATTCGTCCGAAAAGATCTATAGTGGCCTGGGCGATATGTATTGGAAGAATGGTAATGTATTTCGTTGTGTTGCTTCATCTCATATCAATGGTACCAACAAACCTCTCATAATCATAGTAGTAGCACGGATAGGACCGAGATGTCCCGTATAGTCCTAAAGTCATCTCACAGCGATGTGCTGCAACATGCCATGCACCTCGAACGCGTTGTCAGAAAACTGTTCAGCATGTTACCATGTTCGGCTCGAGATCGTCGTGGCCGTCGTTTAGCGCACACAGCTCAACCATCGACAATCTTCGTCAGGAATGAGCGGTGCCAAACAAATAAATCTGGCAGCACGATTAAGATGATCAGCGCTTCCCTTGCCCACGACTATCATAGCACATTGAGACCAAGACTGAAAGGCAGTCAAAGCCTCCAGTACGTTTTTTTTCGGCTGGTTAAAACAGAGCCGCGGTTTGAGGATCCTTGAAGCTCTTGCAGGGGAGCGTGGTAAAATGCCACTTGGCATATTGTTGCCTTTTGGGAAGAATATATAGCCAGCTACATCTCGTTGACTATCCTAGCTCATTCCAAGACATCGGACACGATCTGCCTTTCGAATGGACTTTCCGCCCTTTCAGTTTGAGCTGCTTCCAATCAAGTGAAGGACAGGTTATGGTGCCTTCGAACTTGTCGCACTCATTATTTGCGAACACGAGGTATCCCATGTCCGTTTGGACCTGGTTCGGCTGATCATCATCGTCGATTGTTGGTATGCCTTTCCATTTCATCCAGAATTTCGGGTTTCTGAAGCTGTTCTTCTCAAAAGCTCGTGCTCGGCGGTTGATCTTTTCGTCTTGCACCTCGATGGCGCTCGGCTCGTTTTCTGACTCTGCATCATCGTCTTCTTGAGAACCGTGGTTTTCGCCGTCATGTTCTTCATCTTCATCTCCATCATCGTCGTCGTCGTCGTCGTCGTCCTCTTCGAGTCCAGTAACAATATCCGCCAATTGCTTCCGACTTCCAGCAAGGACAAACATGCCACTCAACTTTGCAAAATCGAATGTCCCCACCAATCCCGTCTCGCTTTCGGTCAACTCGTGGATCTCGAAAGCGTGTTGTGATGTCGAAGGTCCCGCACCCAGCGAAACCTCATATCGACCTAGTGCTGCAAGAGGGTTGAATGGCTTCGAGGCGGCGCCACCACCACCTCGACCGGATCCACGACCAGACTTGCCCTTTGACTTGCCATGAGCGAAACGGCGCGATTGGAAAGCGGAATCGATTGGGTCGTCCATTTGATGGGAGATATACTTCAACAGCTTTTAGCCTATGTTGATATGGATGATTATTGAGGACCGGACTTAAGTTCGTCTTCATGCCTCCGGTGTTGTACAGGCCGGCGATGACGTCGACGGTTTCTCTGCACGTGCCATGAGATAAATACACATGCACCATTATCATCAGCTATTCTTTCGGCAGAGGACTACATGTAACTCTTGCCTACTAGTTCCTCATATTCATTCTGTGTCACAGATAAAACAACAGACACATCGTCAAACCCAGATAGGGCCCAAGCTCTGTTACTGGTCGTAGACAACAGAAAAGAATGTGTATAGTACCGCAAATGAGTACGGCTCCTTCTCGTGTTCGCTTATGCAGCTGACTACAGCTTATAAGTGTCGCAAGCATTGCTTTATGATTGAACCTGTCCTCCACATTCATTCATACATTCAATCACTCTCTCCAGACAGAAATCACCAGCCACGACAACCTACTCAGAAAAAAAAAAACCTTACCTAGACACAAGTCCGACCCTCAACTCACAATGACAGGCCAACTCATCCCCAACATAGCCGCCCTGACCGGCCTCGTCCCAACCTTAGTCGGCATCAACGCGATCTTGCGTCCTCGCGCTGGACTCCGTGTCATCGATTTCGCACCACCCAAAGACGCCGCGTCGCAGAAACTCGTCGACAACTTAATGCTGATGTACGGAGCTCGAGACATAGCGGTTGGCCTTCCAATTCTGCTGGCTTGGTACTTCGACGACAGGAGAGCTTTGGGGTGGCTGACGGTTGTGAATGCGGTCATCCCATGCGTGGATGCGTGGGCAGCGAGAAGGCAGACTGGGGGAGGGGAGTGGATGCATTTGCCGTTTGCTGCGCTGGGAGTGGGGTTGGGTGCTGCGTTGCTGAAGTGATTTGGTGGGAGGTGTATTATGGGCATGCTTGTGTAGAATTTTGCAGGGTGCAACTACTTCCCTCATGTCTTGAGCAAAACAGAAATGGGTGCAAGTGACAGAATGGTATATTTCGCTTCAGCAAGGCAGCGAGTATCAATCATCGCATCTATCCTCTCTTCTTCGCTTTCTTACTGCTCTTTCCAGCGCTCTCCACTCCAGTGGCTTGTGTCTCTCCGAGTGAAGCAGCAGCAACATCGGCTACAGGCGGACTGGGAGCGGCAAGGTCATCGCGCTCATCGCGCAGGGCATTCTTCAGATCCACATCACCAACCGCCTCCACGCTGCTCGCGATCCACTGCTGGAATGGCTTGGCGACAAAGTATCCGTCTGCTGTGAACCAGGTGGCAAAGGTTGATCTGAGCTGTCTGGTGCTCGGTGAAGGCGAGGAGGGAGAAGAAGTGGTCACGTCGATGTAGTAGGTCGGATCGTTCTTGAGGGTCTTCGTGTGGAAAGTCACCTGAGAGATCGTCTGTTAGCTTTGTACACAACTGAAGTCAATGAATTACTAGAGACAAACCTTCTTGCCATCCTTGCTGCCCTCGAACACTAGTCCAGCTTCCACGAACCACAGCCAGTATGTGAAGACGCCGTTCAGGATCGCGTAGGCGGCTACAGCGACGGCGGTCCAGCCTTTCGTCGCTTCCCAGCCAAGCTTGTAATCTGCCACAAAAGTCGCGCCGGCAATGATCACGGCGAGGTAGCCCACGAGTAGCTTGACGTCGGCTTTGGTGTTGTCCTGCTTAAAGCCAATGCCCCGGAGGTAGTTTCCTAGCGCATCGTCGGTTGTGTTTTTGAGATCCGGGAGAGAGTATGGTGAGATCTTGGTGTCGGCCATGATGGGCGAGTTATTTCGTGTTGCTGCGATCGAACCTCGATTTGGTTGTTTGGTGGAGTGCACTTGCAGGTGTTCTGGGAGCTGTTACAATAGTTTACCATCGGCTGAAGGGACAGCTAGCTTAAGTCATTGCTTGGCACTTTGGCTGAGGACGCGGAGCCGCATGTGAAGTTGGACGAGAGCAACCCCATCTCAACACGGCAGCACCACGACACTCACCAGGAAATACTTCCTCCACGTCGCAAACATGGCTGGCCCGGTTGAGCAGCAGATCCATCGGGATCCTGCGCTCTTGTACGTACCGCTTGCGACGACAACTGGCAGAACATGACTGACATCAAGCCTAGCTACTGGATCCTCCTCCCAATTACAGTAGTCATGATCTTGACCGGTATTCTGCGACACTACTTGAGCACTCTGCTTCAATCGACACCAAAGCGCCAGCTTCTCCCTAAAATCCGCGAGCAGCGCTCTCTCGGCCGAGCCCAGAACCTCCGCAACAACTACCAGCAGGTCTCCAAGGCCGCCTTCGAGCGTCGCAAAGAGGCTTTCCTCGATGGCACAAGAGACGGCAGGTTCCTGGCCGACCCGGATGCGAAGAACAAGCCCAAGCCAAACCCCATGAGCGATCCGGCTATGATGGAGGGCATGATGGGCATGATGAAGGGAAACGTTGCCATGATGGTGCCTCAGAGCTTGATCATGGGTTGGATTAACGCCTTCTTCAGCGGCTACGTTATCAGTGCGTTATAACCTGTGCTCTATATCTGAATTGCGTACTAACTTCACTCGCAGTGAAACTGCCTTTCCCGCTCACGCCTCAGTTCAAGCAGATGTTGCAAGCCGGTGTCGGTACTCGCGATCTGGACGTCAGATGGGTGTCTTCGCTCTCTTGGTACTTCCTGACCTTGTTCGGTCTGCAGCCTGTGTACAACTTCATCTTGGGTAGCAAGAATGCTGCAAACCAGATGAGCCAGCAGATGCAGCAGGCACAAATGGGAGCCAACCCTATGGGTGGCGCGGAAGATCCAGAGAAGATCTTCAGAGCAGAGGGCGAGAACTTGGAAGTCATTGACCACAAGTACATCCTCGAGGGTGTGGAAGATCGCCTGCTTGAGAAACTTGGTCTGTAGATATATAGCAATGTACCGAGTTATGAAGCAATGTAGTGCACCGAATCTCACCTAAGCTAGATGAAACGACCCCATCGTTCCAGCCATACAACACTGTCTTTGTGGCTGTCAAATGAGTATGATCTTTGTGCGTGTCTAATTGTGCACCAGGCATTATTGAGAGCTTAAGACATGAATGGTCCCCTTAGTCTCAGCCTCGGAACCTGATGATCTGCAGCTCAGGGTGAGCTTCAACCTCCAACCTCCGTAGGGCGCGAAGTTTGTGACTTTGCGGGACCTCCCGCACCTCGCCTGTGCAGCCCTCATGTTCACTACCTCATCTTGATTAATTCATAACTCTATCAATATTGCACCAAATCACTTCAAATTGAAATGGGGAGTGGTCCACAACTGTCTGTTGAAACGCGTTGCGCGTGTATTACGATGCGGTACCAGGGGCGGATGAAACACGCAGATATTGCGACAGAGCTGAATCTCAAAGTTGGAACTGTGAGGAACACCTGCACGCGGATTGAGAAGGCTACAGGCTCTACTAATCTTACGGAGCTCCTTCAACACTGCCAAACAGGCTCTCGTTCTGGCCGACCTTTGAAGGTCCAACCTGGTTCTACTAAAGCAAATGAGGTACGGACTGCGGCGAAGAAATATAAGAACCAAAAGCCTCGAGAGGTTGCGCAAAGGACTCTGAACACCACCGAGATCGCTGCATCTACTGCACGTAAGATCCTTCGAGACCCGCGGTACTGCGTTGCGGACCCTAATAATAAGAAGAAGATTACACGCAAGAAGGAGCTTCAAAAGAACCTCCTTACAGATCGCCACCGCCGCCTACGCGAGGCCTACTGCGATCAGATTGACAGGTGGTACGCTGAGAAGGAGAATATACTCCTAATCACTACCGATGAATACGCGGAGCACTTCGGTGGTAGCGCTCTTTGCCACGTCAATGCCGATGAAGGTGAGAGCCTATACGGCTCTCAGGCTCCTATCCAATTCAGCTGTGAGCAGTGGGCTGCGTGTAGCGAAGATACTTCGGTTGAACGCCCTCATGTTATATGGGAGGCACAAAAAGCAGCGAACCATAAGACGTGGCATTGCCAACTTCATGAAGCAAAAGCAGTGCTCCGGCGAGAAGTCGATAAGCGTAGGGCTCGTTGCGATGAAGTAGGCACTCAGGAGCACAAACTACTACACCAAAAGAACGAAGAAGTTGACCGTGAGAATGAACAACGCTGGCTCCGCCGCATTAAAGGTGAAAAGAATGGCAATCTACACTAATGGACGCCGGCGCGTCTATTCCCCTACGATAAGATTGAGAAGGAAGAAGAAAAGGGTGGCCTTGACTTCCACTTTATGGCCTTCGAGGTCTACCGGCCGTGGCTCTTCGATTACGCTCGCAAACTCGTAAAAAACAACCCCTTAAAGCGTGTGATTATTCTCGAAGATAATGACAGATCTCACCACAAAGCAAGGCGACTACTCGCACCTGAGATCCTCGAACTCGAAGAACAATATGGAGTGACTTTTGGGCCACATCCACCTAATTCGCCTGAGCTCGCCCTGATCGAGACTCTTCATGGTTTTGAACACCGCGCACTTGAGGAGTTCAGATTCAACGTAGATAATCAGCAATCAACCACTAAAGAGGAAGCAGATCGAAGGATGAAAGAATGGTGGCAATCAGACACTTAGAACAACCTTATGGCTGAGAAGAGCAGCCTTAAACGGCTGAAGATTCTAGCAGACTGGTGCAGAGCTGTGGATTTTGGCAATGGCTTCAAAGATGACTAGCAACACCTCAATTTATCTATACTATCAATTTATGTGAACACAATATTGATTATGTGGTGCATTTCTGGTGTTTGGGCAGCTCTCACACAAAATTGGTGAGAGCGGCCTGATGCGGGGAAGTCGAAAGTCACAAACTTCGCGCCCTACGGAGGAACTTGCCCTTTGATCCTCGACGTCATGCTCAAGGTCTAAACAAAACACAACACAACCACATAAACACCATGGACTATCCCCACTACCGCCCAACAGCCTTGCAAGGCGACTTATACACCAAACCAATCCGCTCCAACACCTCTCCCGAAAGACAACCCGAACGCTCCCACGGCCACGCCCGGAACCTATCCAAGAAACTCCACGCCCACAGCATTCGCTCCAAGAACCACACCAACGGTCACAAATCCCACCGCTCCGTCCGACACGCTGCCAAAGACACCGTCCAATCCGCCATAGACATCAAACCCCCAGTGACCTTCGACTCCATCCTCCGTCGCGGCGACAAACGCAGCCCAGACTCCAGCCGTCGCGGCAGCGCCATCCCGCATGGTCAGGATTGGGATTTTGCGCAGCAGCAGGCTGAGGCTGAGAAAAGGCGGGTGAAACCTGAGGATGTGCGCAAGCTTCGCGGCGAGAATGAGAAGAGGGAGAAGGAACTGCTCGCGGCGCTGAAGAAGGTGGAGGAGCTGGGCATGCAGAGCACACGGCAGCTGGACGACACGTACTACAGTATTTTGGAGAAGGCGGAGAACATGCGCAATACGCTTGCGGAGATGCAGAGGTTGGCAAATGAGAGCCGAAGCTCGAGGGAGAAGTTTGATCAGGAAGCGGATGAGTTAAGGAAGAGTACTGAGAAGAATATGGATGGGTTCGGAGAGTTCAAGACACAGGAGGAAGCTATTGATGGCTACGTTTCGCGGCTTGCGGAGTCGAAATCGAAGACGGAGGGGTTGAACGAGCGATTGGAGGCTGCGAGGAAGAGAGTTGAGGCGTATGAGAAACGGTATAGAGAGACGAGAGCCAAGGCGAGGCAACGATGGAACATCACATGGGGCTCCCTAGCTGCCGCCTTGGTTCTGCTGCTTGCACTGTTGATTGCACGACATTATCGACATATCGGCTATCAATCAAACGGTGGGGCTGGCCTGGTAGCAATGGGAGATGTCGTGGACAAGATCGCTGCGCCAATAACGCAGAAGCTGATGCCGACTCCGAGCGAGGATCCTGTACTGGAAGAGATATTCACCGAGGTGATCAACATCGACATGGACGGCAATAAGCTCTAGAGCTACACAAGGACGATGTCGCAGCGTGGCAGTGCCAGCTGGGCGTCCCAGTAACCGGCTGCTGAGATAGCAGCATGTTGGAGAGAAACCAGCAAACAATGCTCGAGCATGTAGCTCTCGGTCTTACAAGGCAGTTGCGATTGCGCTCGCCGAAGCACCAACGCCATGTGGGATTTTGGCAGCAAGCAAATGAGCTGTCCGGCATCGAAGAACGCAAGTTCTCGTAAAGCGTGAGCCGACAATGGATTGTTTAGCCCACAATCCTCACAATCTTCGTTCGACGTGCTATGATCGCAAGGCTCCTCGCTCGGCATTGTTTGCGTGCTGCATGATAGCCGAAGACAGCAAAACCCACACTGGGCGACTGGCTCGCTCGGACTATGGTTGCAGGGCGAGAACAGCAAAACCTCGTGTAGTATCAAGGCTCTGCTCCCAGAGATACTTCGCGCCTCGCCATGAAATCCGTGGATGGGGTCTCGCGAGACCTGCGAGATGCTTCTTTTGACCGTGATTCGGTGGGCATTCGAGGCATAGTGTGCCGCCACCCGCCAATCTGGGACCCATGAAGGCAGCCTGCGCAGTGCTTCTGGTCTCTCATCATGCCGGCATGACGCAGAAGCCAAGACCGCTGGTAGGAAATCGTCACTTGTAGATTTAAGCAGTGTGGAGGCGAAACCAGTGTATACATCCTCGACGCTCGCGGTATAATTGACATCGAACTTTCCGGGACCCCAGCCCATGCTAAGCAACGCATACAGGCGGTCTCGTGGATCGTAGCACTTTGCGTCTTCGAAGATGTGTAGCGTCTCGACAATTGAGTTGTACAATGGACGCCCTGAGGCGTCTAACAGATCCCTCGCACTTTCCCTTGGGCCAGCGAAAGGTCCAGGAATGAAGCTATCGTTCACCATGCGCTGCGCTAGCTGCAGAAAACGATCGCGAGCTCTCGACTGACCGCCCTTCTCCGTGATGTAGGCCATGAATGGCCAGTTCCAGCCATATTCACCGAGCCGGAAGAGTGGCGTCAGTCCCGAGGTGTTTGCTACTAGGACTTCTTGAATGATCCATCTGCGCTGGAACCACGATCTTTCGAGGATCGTGCTGAGGAATTCTCGCTCAGAGGCGTCGAGCTCCACTTCCATGCCTTCGTCTTCCCACTGGTTGAACTTCGTTGCCACTCTGCGGCAAAAATCCTCTTCTTCTGGAAAGCCGAGTTCACCAAGCCAAATCGTCAAGTGACGACATTTGCCAAAGATCTCCGAGATCATGCGTACTTGCCGCGCTTTCTCTTTGACATCATCCTGACCTATCGAGATTGCGTCGACCCAGATGGGTAGCTTTCGGTACCAAGTCTTCGTGCTGGCTCTGAGGCGTTTGAGCGCCATGTTGAGGTGTTGTGTCACGCGCATAGGCTCGCCATCGCAGTAGATGACAGCATTTAGATGGCTTCCATCTTGTTGAATTTCACCCCATGCGTACGATAGGGCGCGGTACTTGCACGGGTCGTCGATAGAGGTCGTGATGATAGTGCATTCTATGGGTTGATGGAAAGAGTCGGAGGGGTGAAGTTGCAGTAATCTTGTATGGCGTGAGCTTGGTAAGGGCGCCCATGTATACACGTTTGCAGCCGGAAGATCCATTCAGAGGTCGTTCATTGCTTTGTCGAAACGACCAACATGGATATGTGGCTTTTGCTGTTTTGATGTAAGCCCGTACGCAAACTAGCCACAGCACTAACCCTTGTGATCATTGCCTCAGAACGATGATGACTGGATACATATTCAGACGAACTCGCGATGCTCGTTCTGACACATGGATTATGTAGGTGAACTGGAGTATGAGTCTCGAACATGTACAAAGTCGAAACGGTTCTTGTCTGGTCCGTTGGAAAAAACAAGCACGTCACACGATGATCGGGGCGTGAGAGAAGACTGTTCCAGTAACAAAAGGGCCTGATTTCCAGTAGGATACACTGTAGGCATCACAGAGCACCAACCCGGCGACTTTCTCGACTCCCATACTGTCCCTTGTTCGTCAGAGCTTCCATCTCGGCAAACATGCAAAAACATTTAGAGTATCGATCGATACTCTAAGGTTCACCTTCTTGTTCCATCCCTCACGCTAGAAAGACCCCACAAAGACCCAGACCAGATTCCTGGAGACGTTTTATTACCCGGTCTCCACGTTTTACCCGTCGGAGGGGCACCCCAAGACCAGGAACCCTACACCCCCACCAAATGCTCTCTGTGAGGTCAAGTGGAGAGTGGAGGAGGAGAGTGGAGGAATAAATCGGGCCATCGAGTCCCGGCATTACGCCTCGTAAAGGCAAAGGCCGAGCACTACCTATCGATAGTTTTCTCGCGAACGATGTTGACCTGTCATCCTTGACAGACACAGACATAATAAACACATCTTCGACACCCCTCTAGGACAACAATAATCACAACGACAAAAAACATGGGCCGCGACAACGATATGCAGGGCAAAGTCATCGCCCTCAGCGGCGGCGCATCCGGAATCGGCCTGGGAACAGCGGAAGTGCTCTTCGCGCGCGGCGCTCACATCGGCATCGGCGACATCGACCAAACCGCTCTAGAAAACGCATCGAAACTCTTCTCGCAGCACCCAGAGCGCGTACTATTGACGAAACTAGACGTCAGCAAACGCTCCTCCGTCGACGCCTGGATCTCCGCCATCGTCTCCAAATTCGGCAGACTGGATGGCGCAGCGAACAGCGCGGGCGTGATTGGGAAGCATCATGGGACGAGGGGCGTGCAGGACTTGGAGGATGAGCAGTGGGATCTTGTTATTGGGGTTAATCTCACGGGGATGATGTATTGTATGCGGGCGCAGCTTGCTGCGATGAAGGGGCCTGGGAGTATTGTGTGTGTGAGTTCGGTGCAGGGGACGTTGGGGTTTGCGAAGCATGCGGCGTATTCGGCGAGCAAGCATGGGATTTTGGGGCTGGTGAAGAGTGCGGCGCAGGAGGTTGGGGAGAGGGAGATTAGGGTGAATGCTGTGACGCCGTGAGTTTTCTTGAGGGTCCTTGGAACGATACGATTGTGGTTGTTTGCTCTTCGAAAGACTTGATGCTGACGGATACGTTACTAGGGGCTCGATCGAGACACCACTGATGCACAAGCGCAACGCCCTAGAAGGCGTCGACGACTCATACCACCCTACAGCTATCAATCGCTTGGGCACTTCGGAGGAATGTGGCAATTTGATCGCATGGCTGCTGAGCGATGAATCAAAGTTCGTGAGCGGCGCAACATATGCCATCGATGGTGGTTGGTAGCAGTGCTCTCACAAAAGGAATGTCAAATGAGCAGTATATGCCTGGAATGAATGAATATCATGATTCGTAAGATCTACAGATGTTTCCTACTCCTGCGGCTGTGCCAACTTGATCTTGCCTTGCTCATCGTAGACAATCTCCCTGATCTTGACGCAGCGCAAGTGGTTCTTCCCCGAAATGCTCGTGTCGTGGTAGAAAAGGTACCACTTGCCCTTGAACTCCGCAATAGAGTGGTGTGTGGTCCATCCCTTGACAGGCTCCAAGATTCTGTCCTGGTATGTGAATGGTCCAAGAGGAGAGTCGCCAATGGCGTATGCGAGGTAGTGGGTGTCACCAGTGGAGTACGAGAAGTAGTACTTGCCCTGGTACTTGTGCATCCATGCGGCCTCGAAGAAACGGCGGTCGTGCTTGCTGGCGTGGATGGGCTTGCCATCTGTGTCGTTGATGACGAGGTCCTGCACGTCGCTGGAGAAAGTGTGCATGTCGTCGCTCAGCTTGGCCACACGAGGCATCAGAGCGGGCTCGTCGCCGTCGGCTTCCATGGTCTCGTAGGCTTCGCGCTTGAACTCGCCTGTTCGCCAGCACTGCAGCTGGCCACCCCAGATACCACCGAAGTAGAGGTAGGCCTGGCCGTCGTCGTCCACGAAGCTAGCGGGGTCGATACTATAGCTGCCAGGGATGTAGTTGTCGTCGGGCTTGAAAGGACCCTCAGGCTGGTCGGCGACAGCGACACCGATTCTGAAGATACCCTCCTTGTCTCTGGCAGGGAAGTAGAGGTAGTATTTGCCGTTCTTCTCCGCAGCATCGGGTGCCCAGAGCTGCTTGTCCACCCAGGGAATATCTGATGCCTTGAGGGCGACGCCGTGGTCGGTGACGGGGCCTTCCACGTTGGGCATGGAAAAGACGTGGTAGTCATTCATGTCATACTGGTCGCCATTGTCGTTGTCCTGGATATCGGTCTCCCTGTCGTGGGAAGGGTAGACGTACAGCTTGCCATTGAAGACGTGAGCGCTGGGATCGGCTGTGAAGAGATGGGTGACGATCGGGCTGGGGTCTTTCTGAGTAGGGTCGGTCATATTTGCGGATGCTGTAAGAAGAGTTTGGTGTACCTGCAGCAGTTCCTCAGAGCAGCGGCAGTGCTTATCCTTATATTTACAATGTGACCTTTAAGCCGGCAATTCAAGGCGTGAAGACAGCCTCGTGCGCGTTTAGGCTAATGAGTGAGTGGGAGGGTCAGGTGGAGCATAAGAGTCAAGACATGCCAGCCCCGAAGTCTTGGAAGACATTCGACTGTGCCGTGCCATAGCATCTTATGGCGCCTGAATGCGAACTCTTGGGACATCCACTGTGCCGTACTTTAGCAGGATAGTTGAAGATGGCTGAAGGTGTGAGCTGTGGTGAGCAACGCCAGTTGTCGAGATGCCGAGGCTGACGCTTTGGCGAGCTCCGCCAAACTTCTCGATGCCGTCTTGCACGACTCGAGAGTATCTGTGTCTGTCACGCGTCAGAGAACGCGCCGAACTCGTCTCACGGCCCTCAGATTGGACAGCTCCATGCGTACCCAGAGGAACAAGAGATGTTAAGAGCAGACGAAAGGGAAGAGGAGATTCTGTCCGCCGCGGTATCTTCTCAATGACATCAACAACGTCTGGAGACGTCATGATGAACACGCTTCCATTCAGGTGGAGTTGAAGAGGCATACTAGGAGGTACTGCAATGCAATCGTAAGCAAAAGGTGGTGTATATCTCTCTCTATCTATCTCAACAATGCTCTCACTCTTCTCCAAATCTGCTCCCACAGCTCTCAAATCACTAGCAACCACAGCATCCCGCCCAGCCTTCCCAACAATCCAGAAAAGCGTCATGTCTACCTGTAAGTCTTTCTTGGGGATAGCCGCACGCTTCTGGCCATTGCTAACGTACTTTAGCCCAGCGTACCAACGAACAGCTCAAGGCGAGCGCGCTATTCGATGTCTCCCACATCACCGCCGTCGTCACTGGCGGAGGCACTGGCATTGGCCTAATGATCACACAAGCTCTGATCACAAACGGAGCAAAGGTCTACATCACAGGAAGAAGACAGGAGGTCCTTGAGAGTACAGTCAAGACATACAACACTGGCCCTGGAAGCCTGCATGCGCTTCCCGGCGACATTTCTACCAAGGAGGGTGCGATTCAGCTCGCAAAGGATCTCTCGGCTAAGGAGTCCAATGGTATCCACCTTTTGGTCAACAATGCTGGCATTGCGAGGGATGATAACACGAAGTTCTGTATGTTTGCCGAGGCTTCCATGAATGAGAAGAGAAGCGTGTTCCTAACATATCTCAGCGGCCAACGGACAGCCCGAAGCCACAGATGCCGACGCCATCAGCAAGCACTTCCTGCGCTCAGAAGACTCTCAGTGGGCCGAGACATTCAAGACCAATGTGACCGGCCAGTACTTCATGGCAATGGCCATGCTCCCTCTGCTCGCCAAGGGCAGAGATGTCACACCCGGCTACACCTCACAAGTCGTCAACGTCAGCTCTATCAGCGGGCAGATGAAGGGATCCAGCAACGGCCAGTTCGCCTACGCTTCGTCCAAGGCAGCGTGCACCCACCTCAGCCGCATGCTGGCCACCACTTTCAAGGACTGCAAGGTCCGCGTCAACACGATCGCCCCTGGTATCTTCCCATCTGAGATGACCACTGGCAAGTCGGACGAGTCCAACAAGTCTGAGCTTTCCACCAAGATCGGCAACCCTGCTGGCCGTGGCGGCCACGATAGCGACATGGCTGCTACCATTTTGATGCTTGCCGGTAACGGTGGCCTCTTCTACAACGAGCAGACTATGTACCCTGACGGAGGTGAGTAATATCGTGTTTCTCTGTGAACAAAATGCAACAAACTGACCAAATGATAGGATCCACTCTTGCGCAGCCCGCTGCGAAGTAATGACTGAACGAATACAGATGTTTAATATGAATTCAGAATTTTTTGATTACTCGCTGAACTTTTCACCTCGACGAAGGCATCCTTAACTGACCAGCTTGCATCAAATGGTACAACATGCCCTTTGAATCTATGGTAGACTACAGATGCGACATTGCACTGAGTAATGCTAAAGTCCGATGAACAACGTCCACTTCCGAATCCGGCTTTGTCCTCAGAACACCATCCATACACACCTCAAAGAATATTTGCAACAAAACAATGAAATGCGCTGTGGATACTTCCATCTAGACTGATCAATTGCTGACATCGTGCCACTGACACCTCAACCATGCATAGTTTCGCTTACTATTTCTACCAAGTAGCTGCATTTGCTACTGCAGAATCCAGCAACACCATCGAACAAGATGACGACGATATCGAGGAAGCCACCAGCACCAGTACAGACTGGATCACGGTCGCGCTGGTATCAATTGTTGTAGCATGGGTGTGTTATCAACTTCAATTCTACGAGCCCGAAACTGGACACTTTCAACACCATGCCCCGCCTCTCGCCCGCGCCACCTTGGGCATCGCCCGCCGACTCGCCAGCGACACAGTACGGTTCGCGCTCAACATCTTGGCTATCATAGCCGAGCTCCTCCTCGCAGCCAGAAACGCATTCACTGCTGCGCTGAGCAAAACCGGCAGAGGAGTGAAGCTCCTTATCGCGGCATTGAAACCATTTGCCACAGAGATCTGGAGGTGCTACGACACAGTCAAACACAGCCATTACGCAAATCTCGCCCGCCAGCGTTTGAGAAGTGCTCGCGCGTCTTTCGCCACTTTCCTACCATGGGCAATTGCGGTCGGCGCAGTGTTCAAGTTCTGCGTGCTACCGTCCATGTGGAACAGCACGTCCTTGGAGGGCTACGATATCCGGCCGTATGTGGTTCCAGTTTGGGTCATCAAGGCTAGACCGGAGAACCGTCATTACGAGGGCAGCAGTAGCCACTATCGGCCTTTTTCTGTGGACTTGCAGAGTATTCAGGGAGAGAATACGCTTGCGCACTTCCCAGCGGACCTTGGGATGATTGAGGAATCATATGAGCTTCAAGAGCAGGACACTGATGCGCACCTGATCGAGGACTTCGGGGCGATTGAGAACTCGATCGAGCTTCAAGAGCAGCCTGTGACTATCACGCAAACAGTGATCTTCGCTGAGACGAAAGGATCGGAAACTGGATCTGCTGGTGGTTGAGTCTGGAAAAGCTGTAGTGTGTGAAAGGAGAGAATTGCATGATAGAAGGGGTGGTATTCGGCGATGCTTACATCCAAGAATGAGAGGTTTCACAAGTGCTCCATACACTGGAATGCTGCACCATGATGGCTCCAGATCAATAGTCGTGCCAGTCAACCCTTCGGAACTCATATGCCAAGCAAGTGTCTAAGACCACACTTACCGCTATGGACATTGTCGCGGCTCTCGGTCAGATAGGTCTAGAACATCACGTATCAAGAACAACAATTGGCCACATGTTGCACACAGACCCCGATCCGGCAATCGAGCTGGACCTCCCACCCCTCGTTCTTTGTGCGAGCAGCTTCCGCGCTCAGCCATCAAAAGCAGCCGTGAAGGCAGCACAAAGAAACCAAGGCCGAGTGGCATGCTCACATCATGGCTTCTCACTGCCTCTCGTGCTGCGTGACCGCTCGCTTTATACATTGCGCAATAGAGACTGCGCAGTCTGATATCTGCGAAAAGGTCGATCTGTCAGGTTCATCCCTTGCATCGGGCTGCATCGGCATACCTCGGGCTTCAATACATCTGTCGCCGCCATGTTTGCTCCACCACCAACCGCCACTCTCTCGCGCGCTGAGATCCAGGCTCGTCGGGCGCAATTGCAAGCCAAACGAGCAAGCAGTAACGGCGGAACTAGCATCAGCAGCGCCAGCGAACTGCAGAAGATCGAGCCGAGTCCAGAGGGCGCCAAGCAGGAGAAGAAGAAAGGTTCGCGCTTCTACGGAAACAAGAACGATGTGGAGGAGATACGAGAAAACGACAAAGAGGAGTGGAAGTTCAAGAAGAAGCTGAGCAGGAAGGGCAAATCGGCCTCGGTGGGTGAAGGTGGAAGTGGCACTAGTCTGCCTGCTACGCTATTGCCACCACCTCCAGCGCCGCCTGGTCCGCCGAGTCTGAGAACAAATGGCAGCGATGCTGGCAGCTTTGCGGAGTCGTTGCAAGATGGTGGCAATGCTATGAGACCTTTTGCTCCTTCTCCGACCGAGCGAAAGGGCAGCAGGGCGCCTCCAAAACGTCCAGCACGACCTTCTGGGGAGATGTTCCTCAGTCCGCCGGCGTCAGTCTCGATGTCAGACTCATTCCCTCGTGCTCTTACACCGGAGTCATTCGGTGGGAGCTCTTTCCGCAGCGCCAGTTCAAGTCCTGCCACGCCGCCACCTTTCCAAGCACCCCCTCCAGTGCCTGGCGCGTTCCCAATGATGCCGGCATATGGACCAAAAGCGAGCAGCCCAAAGCCACCTCCATTGCCTAGTCCGCCTTTGGCAAGCCAGTCAACTCCTTTTGGCCCGTCATCACCGCCACCTTCAACACCTCCGCCACCGATTCCCGAAAAATCACCACTGCGCCAACAGCGGACAACCCGTCCGAACTCGAACCCAGTGCGGTCGACAGGCCTGGGACCGACCGCTCCCAAAAAGCAGCACTCAATGTCCACAGACGCCGCTCTGAGCACAGCCATGGCCGAGCTGAGAATGGCGATGAAAGACCCGATCTCGATCGGTCAAACAGCAGGTGAGCAACGCCGACGTCCACCTCACCGTTCGCGGGCAGCCACAGCGCCCGCTGCCGAGATGTCTGTTCTGACTGGAATCAAACCTCTGCAGGTCCGCAAGCCGGTCAAAAGCCCGGCGACGTCTTCATCGCAAAATGGGACTGGGAGTAGCAAAAGTACTCCTGGTGGCCAGAAGGGTGGAATTACTTCGCCGACGAGAAGCATTATGGCTGTGGGCAGGGCGCAGAGGATTGCGAAACAGGGGATTAGGAGGCAGACGGTTACTCATCATCGGCGAGGGAGCTCAGGCAATTCTGCAAGGTCGGGAGCGCAGAAGCAGACGACATCTCCGACGCAACCCGTTGCTCCACGACATCGCAAGGTGAAAGGCAGGACAATGACTTTGCTGCAGACATCTGGCTTCTCCTCTGATACACCCGAGTCGGTCGGCCAGTCCATTAACCTGCACTTGCAAACTCAAGTCGTATCCGCCACGAGATTTATAGACAAAGACTTGCCCGACACTCCGAACAGTATCGCTCCAACTCCAACAGAACTCTACCAGCCTTCTCGCAACTCGCTCCTCCTGGCTCGTAAGAGCAGGGCCAGCATTGACAGCGCAAAACGTAGCCCCCTGTCGGTCATCACAGACACAGATGAAAAGTCCAACAGTTCACCTGCATCTGCATCAGACGAAATCTCTCCGCATCGCCTGACGACTATCCTGGAATACAAGGCCCTCTCAGAGAACTCACCGCCAGCGTCTGGAACAGTCACACCCATCGCAACCCAGATCCATCTCCGAGGCGGCTCTGTCGTCACTGTGACTCCACCGGAACTGACAGCATGGCAGCGCTCAATCTACATCCAAGGCCCGATCCGACTGCCAAAGCCCGTCATTCTCCCGCGCAAAGACAGCGTAGCGAGCATGGAGCCGTTCCAAGAAGCCATCGATCGCGTGTATCAAGATGCGCTATTCGTGCCCAGATGTCGAAGCGACGATGCAATCGTCGATGACGTTTGCGAGTTCTTCGACGACTTCGGCTTCGGAGACATTGGTTTTGGAAGCGATTTGCTTGCGATCGATCAAGCGGAGGGTGCCAACAACGATGATGTGATGGACGTCGATGAGTTGGAAGAGACCATTGAGCGCTTCACCACGCCGCCTGGATTCCCTCACGCTACGGACGATATCAGCCCGATCGAGAAAGTTGTTGCGAAAGATGTGATCGAGGCGTCAATCGCCAAGGCGATCGTGGTTCCAGAGCCTTCCGTTCCACTACCACCAGTCGACAACGAGGAGTCGCTTCGCGCTCGTGGAATCGCCCGCTTGTCGCAGCAATCCGCCGGACGTAGTTCGCAAGGATCGCGATCGAGCTCTTTCCGCAAAGAAGTGCCCATTACATCGAGGCCAGCTTCAGACACATTGACAGCGTCAGTCACGGGCGATAGCCAAGACGGCTTGCTGCCACTACTACCACCGCCCGAGGCAAGCATGCTGGATGCGGTGATGGAAGCCAGCCAAGGCGAAGAAGCCGACTGGGTGGAGGAGATGACCCCCGACGGAGATGCTGGCGGCATGGACTGGAGCGACGAGGATGTCGAGGAGACTGACGCTGGCGCGACTTGGACAGCGCCGGCTATCAGGCGGAAGAAGCAGCATGGATTGGATAGGGGGTTGGTGGGCAAGGAGAAGAGGAATCCGGTGGCGAAGATGAGGAGGTTTGTTGCTACTGCTACTACGATATTGTAAGAATGTGATTGTGGATTCTTTTTTTGAAAGTCTCATAAAGCCCGAAGATTCCATCTAAAGAAGTAACGCGCAGTGCCACTGCAAATGTGTTGATCATTGCGGATGCCCATCCGAAAAAATCGTCTATCGGTGATTCTGAATAAACGTTCTAGTGTGTTAGTGTCTCAGATGTGAGGTATGTAAGCCGTCCAACTCGGGATGGTGTACGTCGAACGAGGAGAGTTTGGCAAAGCTATAAAGCTTTCTGCGAATAAAAAAGCACGCGATGCGATGTTGAAGGCGACGAGAAGGTACGAAAGCCAACGGAGACCAACAGAAATCCGGAGGTATAAACGTGCTTCGGCTTCTGGATTGCTAGAAAACCCTTCAAACCAGCCGTATTTCACACCGGTCGAACGTATCCAACTCATGCCAGACGCGTGAAAGGTAAGCAGCACCAAACCAGTTGAAGTTGTAGACGCTGCGCTGATGCGCCACATGTACCGCTCCGGTCTGCTGCTGAAGTTGTAGTGCCAAGCTAGCAGATGTAGGCCTCCGTAGATGAGAGAAGTGAGAGTCATAACAACGTACATCGTAGGGCGGAGGGTCGCGAGATCCAGCTCCCTGACGAGCTTCGCGTCTAGGTCGGGGCTTCCTTTGGTGTCTCCGTAAAGCCAGTGTTCGGTCTGAATGATCGGTGCGGACGGCCGCGGCTGATCGCTTTCAATCCATGCTGACCAGAAGTTCATCCACCTAACTTCATCATAAGTCTCATAGTATGTGGGAGCGGAAACGCTATCCGAGCATTCGAAAGATACATAAAATCCCGTGTTGGAAATCCTGGCATTCGATCCCGGGTCCACCCGGGCCCATAAACGACCAGGATCGCGTGTGCCTGGGATTAGTTTGGGAAGAGAGTAAGGCTTGGCGTTTGCATAAAGAAGACGATTTCCATTTGAATCAGAGATGTATGTGACGACGTCTTCTTGGATTGCGTCAGACCCATACGGCACATATATGTCAGGCACCCCCACCGCAGACATCCTGTCGGAATCGTCGAGCCCTAGTAGAAAGCAGAAATCCAGTGACTCACTCCCGATGAACGTGTGTGCTTCAACGTCGTAGGGTTTGTCCCACCAGAAGATGTAGATCAGAAGGGTACTGATGCAATGTGCGAAAGTATTCAGCTCGAGTAAAGACACGGCAAGATTTCCACTGAGGCGTGCAATGCATTGAGAGCAGAACCAGAAAGCTTGTACACACGTGACGGCCTTGCCGATCGCATTCGCCTTGCCAGGGTTCTGCAAGACCACTCTCTGCAGCTGCAATAAGCTCTGGGGTTCGAATGCTGCCAGGTGTGCGATAGCGTCTTTACGCAAGACGCGTTGTTCGCCGGTCTTGCTGGTATAAACACAACCGCCGCTGAGAGCATAGAATGCCATGCTCATGGTCCATGTTAGATTTGCGTCCTCCATCTTGGCTTTGACGTGGGCTTCTCGCCGCATTTCGCTGTCTTTGGCAAATGCAGATTCACCCTTGCAATCCGACAACGAGCGATCGTGCACTAGGCCCTTTCTCACCAAGAATCGACCAAAGCGAGAAATCCTTATCCAATCAAGTAGTCGAACGGGCGCGAAAATTGCGAAAGCAATCGCGTTGAGACAGTGGCGGTAGTACGGCTCTTTGCACGGGCGATTCTTGTTGACGTCTGCTAGCAGAAGTCTTGCCTCGCGGTACTGCAGCCTGTAACACAGTGTTTCAGCATGTGGTCCAGCGTAACAAATTGAAATTGGAAGCACGACTTACCACGCGTTCAACGCAACTACTTCTGGCGCGATAATCGTGAGTAGTGACCAGCCAATTCTGCGCCAGGTCTGCCTCGAGCGCTTGTCTCCAGGTCGGGGGACGTTCAGGTGTATCGTTGTCCATACACATAAGATAATGGTGATGATGCAGGTTTGGTAGATGGCCCAGGTCCCACGCTGCACAGCGTTTGGGTGCCATTCTGGCTGCGCGGTGCTATTCTCGCTATGCACGATTATCATGGCGGATGAAAGGAACGGTAGTCTTGAGATTCGCAGCAACAATTGAAAGTAGAAGCGTTTGAAATTGAAGGCCTCGAGGTCCCCAGCATTCTATTATCATTCTGCTAAGGGCGATGAGGCGCAGCCCAATGTGACGGGCTAGAAAGAATGATGTGGCGTATTGGCGCGGGCGCTTACTCTCGCTCATAAGTATGCACATCGCATCTTGTCGGCCTGTTACAGATCATGTCACGTGCATGCGTCTCGTCCCTGTCGTCCGATTCTGTTCCGAGAGAACTGTTCCGGTGTGAAGGTCGGGAACACGAAGCAGGTGGCTTGATGTCGTGCAACGACAACAACAGAAATGATGCGAGATCTTACGACTCGTCTGGAAGTACTGTGCAGAAGGATGCGATCTTACGCCCGAGGCAGAAATCGCCAGCGCATCATGTCCCGAATGCGCATGGCCGTGGCGGTGGTGGCGGCTGCGTTAGGGGGCGGCCTCAGCTAGATTGTGACCTGATGCCAAAACGGCACCCAACAGAAGTCGTTTCATGGTGCAGCTATTATATGCAGGCAATCCTCAGGCTCAAGATGTGGTGAAGTAGAGATACTTCCGAAAGCACATGAGTGGTCGAGGTGGTCAAGTCACGCCCCCTTGGTGAGCTGGCATCGAAACGCACTCCGCCCCGCCAAGCCGCCACCACCATGTCCCTTCGTTCCTTTCGAGCCGATTCGCTGCCTCACTTCATCTCAACCTCGCCGTGAGCCGCGTTGCAACTCGCCGCGCTGATCAGTGTTTGCCTTGGTGGCTTAAAGCTGCATACTCTATTCCACGCATCCTGATGCCGTCTCCCGTCTCGCATGCCTGCAGGCGACAGACGGCCGCATGACGATGAGCACCCACACGGCTGGCGTATTGCCTCGTTGTCCAACGCCCTGGACGAGGCCGCCATGTCAGGCTGAGACTCATAAGGAATGATCGTCGTCCTCAAGCCTTTCATTTTTGTTTTGTAGTGAAACAAACGCCTGCCATTTCTGTTGGCAGCACTTCTCCAAACCCACATCCCAACACTTCGTAGGTAGCAAACTGACCGAAGCTCAACACCGTCATGCCATCACACAATACCCTCTCCGGAGACGACATTGTGGCGAACCTGGAGCGTGAACGACAAGCCATCTTCAACAAAGACATCTCCGAGGCTGAGCAACATCACCAATGGTCCCTGCACAAGGCTAAAATCCAGGCATACCTCGCCGCCGACATGTCACCAGTACGCACTTTCGCACAGCACGACAGATCGCTTGCAAGGGCCGCTTCCCATGTAGGACTTTCGACTTAGTTTCCAAATACCTGGAACTCATTGTCGCCGTGCTAATCTCTGCAGATTCCCACTGGACGTCAACCATTCGACTCCTCCAACGACCTTACGACAGGCTTCCAACGCGCCACCGAGACTGCACAGCAACCCAACGAAGAAACTGTCTTCGACCCAAGCGAGTACATCACTCGCAAGCATAGCACTGATCCATCAACATCAGCTGCCAAGAGGCGAAGACTCGATGGCTTGCCCACAGCGGCACAGCTATCGTTGTCCACCTCAATGGTGACCGACCAACTCGGCTCATCACCGTCAACCACCATGTTGACGCCATGCTCGTCAGTATTGCAAGGCTGCAATGCCTCAAGCTATCATCTCTCACCCTGCTCGTCGTATAGCTCTTCCTTCTGCGGAGGTGAAGCCATGACCAGACAGGCCAGTAGTGTGTCAAGCACCTCCATGACAGAAGGCTTTGGTATGCTGCGAGTTGAGTCTTCTGGCCCGTCAAGTTTCAGTTCCCCTTTCCCCGCTTTGCTTGAAGAGCAGCAAGACAAGTTTCCTTTCCTCTCCGATTCTTTCATGAGTTCTATGACCGAGAAGCCGGGTAGTAGCGCTTTCTTGCAAGCTACTACCGGTGTAGAACATGTTGCTCTGCAGCAGGGAGACCTTTTAGGAGACATTGGAACCGGGTTTGATGACTTTGGTAATGGTAGTATTTCTTACTCTTCCTTTGATTCTGATCACAAGAATGACCTCACAGTCATCGGCATGCCATGGCTGATGCCCGCCACCCAGAGGATTGACGATCACACGGCACACATGCAGCGTACCGACTCTCAGATCAGCACATCAACCACTTCGAGCACCAACTCAACGGCGTCTCAACAGAAGGCCGCCGCACGCCGACAAAAACAAATCGCAAATGGCGCATCGCAACCACTGCTCCCGAAAATCCAAGCTTCAAACCTCAAGCCCGCGCCCAAACTCATCGCCGCTCCAAAGCAGCAGATCACTCGCCTACCATCTCACCACAAAGCAAAGACTCCTCTACCGTGCCCAGACTGCGCCATCACCCTTCGAGGACCCCACGAGCTTCAACGCCACTGGGAAAACGTGCACTCACCTGTCAAGCGTGTGTGGATCTGTGTGCAGCCAGAACAGTCTCCCTTCAAGCCCAAGAAAGCCCTTGGCATCTGCAAGCAGTGTAAGCAAGGCAAGCCGTACAACGTGTACTACAATGCGGCTGCGCATCTCAGACGAGCGCATTTCTGTCCGAGCAAGAGGGGTCGCCGGCCGAGAGGTGAAGTTGGTCCTTCTGCTTCGACGCTGTCGATTGAAAGGAGCAGGGGTCCAAGTATCGAAGACTTGAAGGCGCATGGTTGGTTGAAGGAGATCACAGTTCCCAACCGTGGGCCGCGCACTGACGCCGACAACGACGACGACAGCCCCGATCAGCCTGACGCGACAGACTTCGAAGACGCAGATGCCGGTGCCGATGACAACAACGATTCGCAAGGCGGCGCTGTTGCCCTTCAAAGCAATCCCACAATCTCGCAGCTCATGCCCTTCAATCGATCAATGCCACCCTCAGGCCCCCCTCCTGATCAACAATATCGATTCATCGACCCCCAACAAGAAAATATCTGCATGCAGACACTTGGTCTGCAGCCCGCAAGCTTTTCGACGTTCGATGAAGGATATGCACTGAGCGATATTCCCGCCCAGACTATTCGTGTCTCTGGCGACTGGAACCCCAATGTCGGCTACGCCGCGCCGATGATGGAGCAAAGCTTCTCGGCTCCTGGTCGGATGGCGATGGGGTGGTAAGCTGGGAAGGTGGGAAGATTAGAGCGTGCTTCTGTGGAAAATAGGCGATGACCGCGATGCCGCTTTCGCTCAGAGCTTGAATAATGTATTCTTCTAATGCTATGAAATGCCAATCGCTTCAAAAGAGGTGCAGAAAGACAGAAGGTGGTGCTTGACTGGCCGTGCTTGTGTCAAATGTAAAGATAGCAGTCATTCTCGGATGAATACGATGTTTGCTGGTATGTATGCCTTCATCCTTCAATGATTGTGTAAAGGCTTCAAAGTTGCCCGTGTTCAATACACGTGGATGCACATGTTATCCGTTTGCACAAAGCCCCAACCCTGGCATCCACAACCCTGAAGCAGCTCATTCATGCCTCAGGCGTCATGCATAACTAGCCGCTTAAGTAGCGAGATGCACTTCAGCGACCGCTACACCGCTCTTCACATCACCAGCACAGTCCAGCGAATCTTATCTCTCCAACCGTTTGCTTGCCATGTCGGTGTAGGATCGCCCAAAGCAAACCCATCACATTCTGCCCACAGTGCCCTCACTCTTTTGATGTGCGAATCTCCCAAACCAGCCATAGTCTTTGCCAATGGCTGCACTTCAGTGTCTAGACTGATGTTAACGCGGCACATGTAAGTGGGGTTCCAATGTCGGTTCCAATGTCGGTTCGAGCAAGTAGGTATTGCACTCGGGGAGGGAACAAGAGTTTAATACCCTGATCGGCGCAGAAGGTTTGAGCCGAACCGTGTTCCATTGCGATCTCAGTTTTACTGCAAATCCTCAAAAGGCGGCTGACGAGTTCATTGTTCTCTCGATCTCTCAATGCAAGTGGAAGGCGTTGAGACATAGCCAACGGCAGCAGCACCAGTAACTGAGAAGCCCTTACGCAAGCAAACGACGACCGAGCGGGAAGCGGTAAGTGACGGTCACGTGTCATTGAGCCGTCTCATGAAGACAGACCACCGCATGTGATCTCGCGGCCACGCATTTCACTCAATGGCACGATTGCTCTTTCACTGAATAAGCCCGTCGACATCACCATCACCTGAAACTACCCCGCCGTCGCCACATAAAAGAAACGACGCAATGTCTCGCCGCGAACACTACAGACTCAACACCAAATACTTCGGTATGCCAGCAGGCCCAACACCACCGAAACCAACTCCAACACCAACGCCATCCGCCACCATGCCAGGCAGCGAAGACAACTTCCCCGAGTTCGCCGACGGCGATGTCCTCGTTGTCATCACAGCGGCGCGCCGCTACAAACTACACTCGGCCGTTCTGCGCCGCGCCAGTCCCATCTTCTCTGCCCTCTTCGACAAATATGCCGGTGCCGATCTGACTAGCAAGATGAGGAGGCGAGGCGTGACCATCAAGTACCGCTTGCACCTCACCGAGAACCCGAACGCAGGTGCCCGTGAGGCGGGTGTTCTGCCTCCGCCTCATTTCTTGGAGCGTGTCATGTTCGACGAGAGTGGCAATCCCTCTGGCGACTGCCCTGCTCTGCTCGGCGATGCCAATGAGAACGGGCGTGTGGTGCCGCAGTTTGTCTTGGTGAGTTCAATATATACCATCATAATTTCACGACCAAGCTGACAATTCTAGGCATGGGAGCAAATGCTCGGAGCCTTCTACAACCGCAACATCGACATCGGCGACATTGAGCGAGATGGCATTTCCTACATCCTCGAATGTGCAGGCACAGTCCTGGCAGTAGCCGAGTACCTCGAATGTGTAAGTCAATCCACAACCCATCAATCCAGAAACACAACCACTAACCTCCCTCCAGCCCACGCTCGTCACCCGCCCCATCGAAGCCTCTTTCCTCTCCCTCAGCCAAGTCCTCCACCGCTCCATCTCCACCAACCCCTCCCCCTGGCTCGACTTCTCCTACCGCCTGCGCAGCAAAACCCTCTGGAAAGAAGCCCTCATCCACGGCGCCGGCCGCTTCAACAGCCCCGCCATCCAAGCCTCCCTGCGCGACAACGAGCTCCGCCCCGAAATCACCGCCATCCTCACCACCAAAGCCACCCTGCTCAAAAACCTCGCCATCGCCACCGAGACCAACCTCCTCAGCTACTACCCGGAAGCCCTCCAGCGCACCAAAACCGTCGGCCGCGCCGACCGCGACTCCATCGGCCGCGCCAGCTACGCCAACGACATCATGCAGTGGATCGGCCTCACGATCTGGCGCCACT
>Ga0265797_10003129_pt1 | contig 26868 bp, 26 predicted proteins | sample P2T30metagenome_FD_192433 | JGI IMG/M metagenome (GOLD analysis project Ga0265797, IMG submission 192433) | Plant litter microbial communities from East Loma Ridge, Irvine, California - P2 T30 | ecosystem: Environmental > Terrestrial > Plant litter > Unclassified | place: USA: California... | reverse complement strand
TGGTCATGTTGGACAATTTCACGGGCGATGGGGTCAAGGTTGCTTCGAGGAACTTGAAGGATAAATGGGGGAGGGGCAATCAGGCCAGGGCGTTGATTGAGGTTTCGGGCGGGTTGACGGCGGAGAACGTGCAGGACTATGTGTGCGACGATATTGATGTGATCAGTTCGTCGAGCATTCACCAGGGCACGAAGCATGTGGATTTCTCGTTGAAGGTCGTTCCTAGGAACAAGTCGACGGACGGCAAGTTGGGGAACGGAGAGAGTATCGAGACGTGAGCGGAGAGGAGAGGGAAGTCTCATGATGTGATTACGAGTAAATTAAATGTACAAACTGAAAGCACTTTCGACAGGACAATCTTTTCCAAATCCCAAGAGCAGTCTTAGCAGACCTGAAGCGCCGTCATAATCTCTCGATTCTACTTCCTTCCAAGATTCAAGACACCAGCAAAGCAGCCAACTCATCATCACCATCCAACCTCACCTTCACCTAAGCCGTAGCCTGCCACATAGCAGCGAACTTCCCAAGCCCCGCAAGGCCACCCGACAATCCCATGAAGCCCGTATTGAAACCCGGCAATCCATTCTCCAACGCACAGTGCAACGCAAAGGGGAACCAGGCAGCCGGCACCACAGCCTCAGACCACCACTTCGCATCAGCCCTCTGGTCCTCCTCGAGAGTCTCTGCCCCCTTCTTCTCAATCGCAGACCTACCAGCTCGCTTCCGCTTCTCCAACTGCGCCTCCCTCGCCAACCTCACGAAATCGCACACAACCCCCGCGAACCACGCGCGGTACGACCAGATGTAGATCCGCGCCGTGCCGCCGGACTTGTTCCAGCGGGACGTCAGCGACGGCGAGAAGACCTTGTTGTCGGTGAGCAGGGCGATGTTCTCAAAGGATTGGAAGATGAGGTAGAAAGTGCACTGCGTGACGGCCGTGGCGTAGAGGACGCTGTCCTGGCCCTTTTGGGGGCCTTGGAGGAGTTGGCGCATCCAGGCGTAGAGCGGGGGGAGGCCGAGCAGGCGGAGGGTTGTGCGGGCGCTGGAGAGGAGGGTGGCGAGGGCTACGATGGGGGATGGCCCTGGGACTGCGGAGGTCGGGTAGGCTGCTTTTCCGAGGTATTGGAAGAGTTTGGCCTGCAGCGGGAGGGATTTGGCTTCGAGGAAGGCGAGCAGCCAGAGGGTGTAGTTGAAGGTTGAGAGGAAGGTGCTGGGGCCGCCGGGGGCGGCGAGGAGTCTGTTGGAAGGTGTTGTTAGAATGGGTATGTTTACAGTATGGAAACACGACTATTCAGAGAGTTTACGTACTTGTTCAGTCGCAGCATGATCCTGTCGGGTTTACTGAGGACATCGAGAAGACCGGACGGTGCTCTCTTCTCAACCTCCTTGGCGACACTCTTCTCGCCCTTTGGAGGGATGTACGAAGGCTCGACATCGACCGGAACGCCGGGCTCGGCAGCTGCGTCGGCGGACATGATGTATGTGATGTTGTTGACTGTAAACGGGTTGTGATTGTAGTTGGTCGAATGAAGCAGCAGCAAATGGTAATTGTTCGCCTGGGAGAGGCAAGGGTGCATGTATTTTGGTTTCCAAAAGAAAGGCTGCGATGCTGTGATGTGCTGTGCTGTGTGATTACTGGGGGCCCTTTAACCTCGGCGTCCTCGGCCGTAGGAGAGTTCCAAGGTCCCCCGTGGGAGGGGCGATGCTCTATTAGTGTGAGGTCTCCCCCGCGAAATGGAACGCGCGACGAAACGATCAAGGGACTTTTTTCACTTGCGAGACACGTGCCGGCAAGGGTTGGGTTTTGAGCTTTGGGCTGCTTGTGCTGTTCTTCACCATAAAAGGGTTGTGGACGAACGTGGTGGAATTCTGCCATTCTGGTCGGTCGTGAAATAGTATACACATCAAGGTAGAAACATCCCTGCAAGCATTCGATCACAAAGTCACAGGATGTATATCACGGTGGTAGCAGGTTTACGACAATGGGGCAAAGATCGAATAGAAAACACATCTCGTGAAGATGGCTGTGTTGGTTGGTATGTTACAGTATTTACGCTCAGTTTGGGTATCTTCATAGTCGTTACACATCAAAATTCGTCATCGCGTCAATCTTCCTCAATCCTAAACCATTCGAAAATGGTTCCCTTTGATCTGCTGATCTCCTTCGTCTCCGTCATCGGTCTCGCCGACGATCACTTCCGCCCCTTCAAACAACTTCGCGTTTTGTGTTTGTCTGGAAAAGGATTTTTGGTGGAATGTGGTGACGACCAGGTATCCGAGGTGCCACGATAAACTGTGGTCCGTGGTCATGCGTCCCACTGTGTAGGAGTGTCGTGATGGACGTCCTGTTGGGAGGTATTCCGGCTGGTGCTAGTGTTGGCAACGGTATCGTTGGTTGTGTCGTTGTGGTTGTAATGAGAGCACGATCGTGCCCGCCATTGGCCAGTCGATAAGTTCATATTGATCCAGCTGTAAAGTCGCAACAGCTTCGAGCCTTCGTCGTTCATCTCTGGACAAGACCGACCATGCCGGCACATCGCGAGCAGTACCACAAGTTCAAACCATATTGAACCATGTTGGACTTGCCGGTCCTCAAGTCGACGCTGGAAGTGCTTTGACACCTCGAGCACCTGGCGATTTCGGGGGCCGAGAACATGTCAAGAGATGTTCTAGAGCTGGAGCTGGAGTTGGAGCTCGAGGTGGAGCTCGACCTGTTGGACGACGAGGACGAGTCGATCGAGTCGAGCGAGTCGTCGCTGGTGACTTGGAGCATGTTTTGTTGTGGTACAGGACGGGGTCTGATGGGTGATGCGTGGTGGGAGGCGGCGGATTGCATCCTCATGAGATCGGAAGATGCCATGTTCGTGGCTTGTTGCGGAGGGCGGTATGAGAGGAGTGGGTGTGACGGGTCGCAGTCGGGCTGACCGGGACTGTGGATTGGTGTCGGTGATGCTGACGGCGTCTCCACGGAGAAGTGGTCGTATCGCGGTGGAGTGTAGGTGAAGTAACAGGGCAGGTAGGAGAGATGATTGCCAGGCGAGCCAGGTTGGGTAGAAGTGCAAGAGACCATGCTGCTACGCAAGTTCAGGATTACGACGAATGACGGTGGTCAGGAGGCAGAGGCAGAGGGCAGGCAAGTGTTTGGTTGTGATATGCAGCGAAAAATCCGATCTCGCCAGACGCAGAGGGCGTCTTGCCAGTTTTGTATGCTGGACATCGAGATCGAGAAGGGCAACATCTCGATGTTCGGGGTGATCGGGGCTCGAGATTGGCCCCAAGAGGGTTCTGCCTGGCTGCGGTCCGCCAAACACTATGCTAGTGGCTGACAAGGACGTGTGTCTCAGCACGCCCTTGGCGCCACATCGCGATCGAGGCTGTCGACGCAGCACAAGATCGGGATCTGGAAGTGCTGCACCCCCAAAAACCTGCTGTCTGGCCCCGTCATCGCCATGCCACACGCTGCTGATCATGTCGATGTCTCTGAGCCACAGATCGATCTTTCTTCCCCCATGTCTGTGGCTTGACAAGATCTATGATCCTCTACAAAAACAACGCCATCTTCTGAAGTCTGTCACAACCGTACAACCACACCTTTCACTTCCTTAGGTTGTAACGGCATCAAAGCATACCCCCAATAAATCCTGTGACTCAGGGGGGACTGTGCTTACTTGCTGCCCTGGAGATGGGGCTCAGCTCGGTGCTCGGGTCGGATGCAGCGCGTGTTTGTTCAAAAGCCGCAACGGTGGTAGGTTGTGCAAAGCTCCCAAGGTCCCTCGTGCACTGCGCCTCTCCATACCAGTGGCTTGATAAGGAATGCGAGTTTTGGTTCCGAATAGACCGATAAATCTGGCTGCCTGCGCAAGAAGGGTCTACAGACCGGTCCAGATCGCTTACCTACGAGCCAGATTTCTGAATAGAGCATTCCAGTTGTTTCACTGCTCGGATCACAGGTACAAACCACCTGACGGAATGTTCACAATCGTGTATTGATTAGGAATCATCGATAGCCAAGACGCGGACGCTTCAACACGTTGCAATCACAATAGTTAAAAGTGGGATGCGCTGTGAAGGAAGCAGGCCGATGACTCGACTCTCCCCAAAACGTGAACTCAATTCGTGTCGTCCACGCACACCTTTTGATACGCGCGTGGTCTGACCACTGACAGGCTACAGCGCTGAGCGCTTTTCAGACCCTTTCGTTTGGCGACTCGAGGGTCAAGAAGGAAAAAACGGTGCGGCCCGAATTGGAAGGCGCGCGCGCAGTTGAGGGTGAACGTGAGAAGGGGCTGAAGAGGATTGGCAGTTGTTGTCGTCGTGTCGTTTCCAAGACACCAAGGGCTGACGGGCTGACGGGCTGAGGCAGTTTCGTATACGTTACACAGCCCTCGAATGGTGTGTTTGCTGGTGTTGCGAATAGAAAAAAAAAACCCTCGCTTACGTTTCGGGTTCGTGTCTTTCTGTGACCACTCCTTTGCCGCCTGATCTGGTGCAGCACGTTTATTCGAAACACGATAAGAACGTCACGAGACGTGAAGTCGTAGGGGTCTTTCCAGCACGCTCGTGGGATTATCACAATCACTGTGGCATGCATCTGTTTGCGGATGATACAGCTTTTTGGTTGTTTTCCTTTCCGTTCATGCAAAAAATGAAAGATCCTTGCCGCCCAGATGCTATGCATATACGTCGTCGTAACAATACTGTCGAATCAACTTTCGTCTCGAACTCTGGAAAAGCTCGGTTGGAATAATGGCGACTCTGGAAACTCGTCCTCCGCTCAACTGACGCCCGAACTAAAAAGAAAAAGAGATGAGATGTTATCCTGCTCAAACCCTAGAAGAAAGCCACATGGAATTCCAACCAAACTGGCAGCCTAGATCAAAAGATGCTTTCCCTGGTATCTCCACCAATTTTGTCGAGTGTCGGCCTCTTTCCAAACTGCGCAAAAAAATCGTTAGCTCGTGGACAGTCAAGTCTTACAACGGGCGGTTCGACTTACCATCAATACCACCCATGACACCCTTCTCGTTGACCTGCCAATGGCCCCTCTCGATATGCTCCAGCCAATTCTCCAAGATCGCCACCAATTTCGGCCCATGCCTCATCACAAACGGATTGATACCAGTCTGATACAAATCACTGTGCGAGCGGATGATGGGCTTGAAATCCGCCGTCCTCGCATACCTGTTCCCACCCAGCTTGATCGGCAACACGAAACGGCACGCGTCTTCGAAAGGGTTCTGCGCATTGGGGAAAGCGTCCAAGTACAAGCCGCAAGGAACGGATTCGATCGTCGAGAAGGGCCAGCGGAACTTCGCCTCTTTGGCCGAGACTGTGCCTTCGGCGCGCAAGAACAGGAACGGCATCTTCATGCCTTCGGTCTCCTTGGGGTATTGCTGTAGGATCTTTTTGAAGGGCTGGTTCAGGAATTCCTCGACCTTTGGTAGCCGCACGCCGGGCGCCACGTACCAGACGTGCGAGTAGTTTGCGTGCGAGAGCAGGTCGTATGCGAAGCCGCGCGGGATGCCGGCAACGGTCAGCGCTGTGCGCGAGGCCAGCGGTTCGGCGTCGTCTTCGTCTGAGCGCTTCAAATTCATTGGGTCGGCGCGCTTCTCGATCGCTTCCACGAGTTTGAGCCACGTGTTGAGACATGCTTCCAGGTCGCCTTTGGTGTAGGCTTGCAGCACCCAGGGCCGTGACTTGAACTGCACGCGGTCGTTGCCCATTTTGATCTCGGTGGCGGGGCCTTCGGCGGCTTGGCCGACGCTGTCGTGGAGTGCGATTGCCTTCTCGGCTTCGACCATGTCGATGTAAGCGCTCAGGATGCTTTCCAGGGGCTGCCAGGGGAGCGAGGTGTCTTTGAAGTTGAAGACGTGATTGTAAGTGGGCATGAAGATCGCGCGGTGCTCTTGTTGGTCGTAGACGATGCCGGCGGGGTGGGTCACATGGTCGCGCGAGGTGCTGTAGAGCACAATGTACCGGTGCTTCTCGTCCTTTGAAGGGCTGCGTTCTGCATCTTCAAGCACTTCGCCGAGTTGCAAGACATCCTTGGGGCTGGCGAGTCCGGAGACGTGGTAGAAGAAGTTGTGGCCTGGGACGTCAAAGACCTTTGACAGGTACCGCACCACCGAAGGCCGTAAGAGATTTTTCAGGTCGTCGTTGCCGTGCCTGCTCCACCAGGATTTCTTCTCCATCTGCGGGATGCGCTTGCCACTGCATACCCATCCGTAGAGGAGGAGGGTGTTGTGCAGGGCGGCGCATCGGTCTATGTCCAGGTCGTCGCCATTCTTGGGCGGCTGCTTGTCGTTGACTCTCTGTCTCGCAATGGGTCCAAAGAGAGTGAGAGTCGTCATTCGAATGTTGAGGCCAGGACCTTTCTTGGCTGCGAGGCGCTTGGGGACTTTGTGCTGTTCCGGCTTGTCTGATTCTTCGGTGATAGAATACATGGATATCGTGAGATGGTAAGGTATTTTGTGGCCCGGATAGGAGCGGTCAAGAGTCGTGACACACTGTGCAGTTCGCAGTTGCCGCGCGCGTCGGAGTTTGGCTTGGTTTGCTTTAGGCTGTTTCTTCTTTTTTCGGGATCTGAACCACCAGCAACACTGTGACGACGGGACGGTGATGATGAAAAAGTTCACGTCATTACGGCCCTTTGAGAGGTATGGCCGGCCATTATGTGCTCGTGCGCCTGGACCGTCCTCTGTTTTCCTGGGGCACATGACCTGACTCAGACTAGTCTCTACTTGGTTGGGAGCCTCTTCGGTCTTTGCTATACCATTCCTGTCATTGACATGAATTGCTGATATGTTTGGGGGTATGACCGTTAAAATTAGAAGCGCATGCATTGTCCTCACCACTGAGGTCTCGGCAACACTCATCCAGCCCCCATTGATCCATCGTTCAGACGTTGATTCGACAATCAGATTTTCCAATGGATATGCACAATGATGTCGGCGCTCGGGCGGTTCCTCGCGGCCAATATCGATCGGCTCCATGTGGATGGTCTGGTCTTTTGATCCTTGTCCATTCGTCACCAATTGCTCGAACAATCTTTCGCCTGGACTGGACGCATTTCACTCGAATACTACTACTGAGCTGGAGCGAACACTTCCGACTGAAAGTCGAGGCAGGATTCTCTGCGAAGCGTGTCCGGTCGCACTGGCATGAGGGGTGGGTGCAAGAAAATGTGCAGCGGTGTTAAAGCCACTGCACGACATCACCAACATCGAATCATCTCGATTCCACGGTGAGATGGCCGAGCGGTCTAAGGCGCCAGCTTAAGGTGATACCATTCGTGGTTCATCAATACAATCGCTGGTCCGAAAGGGCGTGGGTTCAAATCCCACTCTCATCAACATATCTTTTGCTTTTGTGCACCACATCAGCAGGGCCTTGAATTTTTCAGGTCTAGGTGGGTGGGTGGGTGGGGAGTGGTGGCAGAGTTAAGATACCGTGCTTTGGAGACACGCTTTTGACGGTTACGCCGGCCAAAGCCCAGGGTTTCGATCCAGTCCGTTGAGAATCACTCGCTTGGAATCAAACATGCGGTACAAAAATGCTTCGTGTGCTGTTCCTATGCAGCCTCAAAAACAACAAAATAACGCCAGAAGAGCTTTCCAATGTATTTGCGCAAGGCGAGGCACAAGACATGAGTCGCTGTGCTAGGTAAAGATCGATCTAACTTAGAGAGTTACTACAACGTAAAGGCAGGCATTCAAATTGGGACCACATGACTTTTTAAGCCAGGAGTGCTTCAGACGGAATGTCCTCGTCGTGTTGTCCATTCTCCCGACGCGCTGCAGCTTCTTGGACTTCCATCCGCTGAAATCCGCCTTTCGGAATTTTTGGCCAGTGGAATTTGTTCCGCCAACCGGAGTTGACGCTGCTCTCACCTCTGACCACATCGGGGGTTGTAGTCTTCGTTCGTGTCTCAGGTCGGCGCTGTGGCTCTGTGACATTCTGAAGAGGATGGATGGATGCCTCCATTCTTCGCTGGAGTGTGTTACCGATTGGCTGCGGCTTCGCCGAGCTGCAACGCTCCGCCATGGTGACGCTGTCATTTTCCAGCGTCGACTGCGCAGTGATGTGGTCCATTGGCCGACTGGTCTTCGATGTACTGTTCGATATTGGCACCTCCTTCTCCGCGACAACATCGTCGCACGATTGCCTACTGCCATGAAGCCTTTGTTGAAGCAAACTTGCACTCTCGGCATAGATTTCGGTGTTGTTGTCATGTTGTCGTTGAACCTTCCTCAGGTGGAGATAGAGCGGACGTATCACCCCATCCGTGAACTTCCGCACAGTGTCTGCCCTTCGCAAGGGCGAGCTGACTGCATGGTTGAAGCAGAATCGAACCGCATCACGATAGAGTCTGCCGTTTGTCTTTCGCTGAACCCGTGACAGCAATTCATCCTGATTGAGGGCTTCCACTTGTGCACCGCTTGATACTTCGAACTTGTGTAGGCTCCCCAGCTTCCTAAGGTACACCGAACACCCAAGCGCCAACTCCGCAAGAACAAGTCCCAGGTGGACGTGCAGTCCTGGCAAAGCTCGGCACTGTCCAGTCACATGTGCAGTCTTTTGCTGATATGCCATTATCTGGTCTCCTGCAAGGAGATGCACTTGATGGAGGCGACAAGTGCACAATTCATCAACCCAACGTGAGTCCCAGAGCAAAGTAGACCACGTGGCAGTGTACAAGGCCGCTTTTGCGAATTGGTACTTCATGTTGGTCTGGCACTGCTGCTGTTCGATCGATGGCAGCTCTCCGAAACTGTGAAAGATCTTTTTTAAATTCTCGCCAAAGGTCCCCTCGTCTAGTGTAGTTTTGTCTCGAAGAGCACTTGTGAGGGACGCGCCCAGCCCTGCATCGTCATCTTCGTCGCTGTCTAGTTCGTAGATTGCTGGGACACGATGTCCGTCTTGGTGGCCTTGGGAGGTGTCCATGTGAAAGAAGTTGATGTCCAGTCTGTCATCCAGCGCAAAATCCCTCTTGTGGGGTTCGGAGAGATTGGTGAACATGATTGCCCAGGTCTTCGTGGAATCCAACTTCTCTTTGTGCAATTTCGCCATGGTAGTCCATAACTCGAGTGTCCTTTTCTCGGTCCGCTCAAGCTTCTCGCGCTCTTCAGCAGTGACTTTGCTATTACTATCCATGACTGTCCCACGGGCCTTCATATAATTGTCGATCGCCTGGCGCTCGATATATTGGACGTGCGTCGTTAGGGCATCCAAATGCATTTTGAGGAGACTAGCTTTGCCCAAGGGCATCGCCAGCTTTCGACCCAAGGAGACATTCTCGGCCACTTGCAATAACTCGTTGTGACGGGTGCCTTCCTTCAGCTTCGCTGCGTTGTGCTCCAAGAACGTTTGCCATGTTGCCCATTCGCCATAGACTCGCTTGCCGTCCGTCGAAGCTGTATAGGGAGATTTAAGCAGCTTGTAGATACGTCGCACCTCTTCGTCTATCCAGCGCTTCGTCTCCTTGATCTGTTGTACGCCTAGTGGTCCCCAAAGGAGTACAAGGCTGTCTTCAGACGCCTGAGCCGACTTTGTGGCATCGCCTAACCATAACGCGTTCCAAGCCTGCAGGCGGATTTCCAGGGAGCGAAGTTGGGAGTGGTATATGCGAAGGACCGAAGCATGGTTGTTGACGATGTCGTACGCGGTGACCGACTTCTCGATGGTGCCGACCACGAAGCCGACGATGCCGGCTGACAGCCCAAGCACCCCCGGGACTGCAAATCCCAACGCCAAAGCTTCACCCATGTTGCTCGACTGAACAACGACAACAACGACAGTGAGGGTGAGCTGTCACTGCTGAAAAGCGTCTAGAATAGCTTCAGCCTCGACACAGCCAAGATGCAGCCCGTTCACTGCGAGGTGATATCGCCTGATCCTGTGCAAAAGGCGTACATCCAGCCCCGCTGATATGCAGCCTTGCTCACCTGCAGCAACCATCACCGAGCTTTCCTTACACTCTTGCGATGCTTCCTTCTTCACAAGATGGGGTATATATGATCGTCTGCGATTCAGAGCAGAAATGGCATCGTTACCGTTCGAGCAGTCCGGAGAATCATCAAGGAACACAAGCGGTGCCGATGGGTTGCATGAGAGCATACAGTTGCTGACATCGGAGCTGGATGATGCACTTACAACCACGCGACAAGAATTGACGGACACCGGCCATGTATGGAGGTTCAACGAGATCAGTTTGCGATCCAAGTACTGGAGCGTCGACGATGTCGTTCCAGGAGATTCGTCGCTTTTCTCTGCGCAGCCCGAGTCAATCCGAGCCAAGTACGCAACAGTACTCGAAGACCTGGTCGGGCAAAGCCGAGCGTATGTGAGGGCTGTAAAAGAATTTTTTGAGGGCTCACCGGCGAACTCATGGAAGTATCTTCGAGATGAGAACGCAGAGAAGCATGCCGAGTAAGCTCGTTGTGGGCTTGTTCAGTAGCTGTGCTACCGCTGATTGAAATTTGACAGGCTAGAGGCGACTATCACGGCTCTTGAGAGTACCGCTTACTGTATCAGCGACCTAATTGACAGCGCCGCAGATGCCGCTGAGCAAGCCGTCTGGCGCCGAGAGTTTCGAGAGCCTACTGAACAACTATTCCAAGACGCTTCACCTATACAGCAAGACAAGTCCGCCGCACTAGACTCAGGAGAGCCGACTGAAAAAGTCGCCAAGGTGCAAGATGGTGGGACAGATTTCCAATACGAGCAACTCGCCCAAGTCATCCATTTTGACAGCAGAGACATCGGCAAGTTGCGCAAAATCATTGAAAGTCAAAGCCAGACGCGGGAGCGCGACGACGTGCTTGCGGATGCCTTAGCCATCAGTTGTGAGAAAGGTTGCCACGAAATTACTCACCATCTCCTCGCCCAAGAAGGAGCTCTACCAGACCTGCCATCGAAGTGCACGCAGATCAAGTACAACCTTCCACTGATAGCAGCGGTCCACTTTTTTCAAGAGTCGAACCGCTCGGACCGCGCACAATCAACTGTGTCACTACTGGAACATGGTGCTTCGCTCGCGGCGCGCGGCCATGACGGAAACAATGTCCTCTCTCACATCACGAGTGGCGACGTTATCGAACTTTTGCTGGCCGTACCATTTGGACCCAAGCTCCAGGAAGCTCTTAGCCAGAAAGATCAACATGGGAACGACGCGTTAATGTCGGCCATAATACGAGATTGCGAATCGGCAGTTTCTCTGATTCTCATTAAGCATGGTGCCGACATTCGCACTGTGGACAATGAGCACCGCACGACTCTCATGAACGCTATCTGGAGAGGTCGAGTCGGCGTGGTGGAGGCATTGCTCCAAGACAAAAGCATCGCCAAAATGAGAGACAGGCGAGGTCGAAACATCTGGCACCACGTTGCAATGAACAATAACATCTTGGATGGAAATATCATCAAGCTGATCCTCAACATCAGCGAGAAGGATGCGGGCGTTGATGAGGCTGATGCTCAAGGGCATACTCCGCTCCACAAATGTGCTATATTCGGCAATTTCGCCATAGCAAAGGTGCTTCTGGAGAGCAAGAGAGCGATAGTGGATGCAATCGAGCTCCACGAATCCAGGACAGCTTTGCACTTTGCCGCGAAGTACGGGAAGAGTACTATCATTCAACTACTGATTGACCACGGCGCTGAGAGGACTGCGCTCTCCAATGGCAGTTTCATCCCTTTGCACCTCGCATGCGGATGTGATTTCGAAAACGTTGAAGCAGTGAACACACTCTTGACCGAAGAAGCTGAAACACAGTTGAACGCTCGGACAGAAGACAACATGACGCCGCTGCACATCGCCGCAGTCCACGGACACCTTGACATTGTCGAAGCTCTTCTTGCGACGTCGCGCTTCACAAATACCAACGCACAGTCCCACGGAGGCTGGACCGCTTTGCACCTTGCGTGCGGCAGACATGTCGCTGAACGCTTCCCTTCTAATCATCCGACGGCGGGTGCGCAGGAACAAGCCTATCTCGCTATCGTAAAAGCACTACTCTTAGCAGGTTCTGATGTCAACGCAAGATCGCAAACCTCCCGAACAGCCTTGCACCTTGCTGCCGAGTTCGGACACGTGGGGATCGTTAAATTGCTATTGGCGCAGAAAGATATCCAATTCGCGGCAAAGGACAGCCGCGGCAACACACCTCTATTCGACGCGGCTAGATCCGGAAAACGCGCCCAGATTCTCCCAATGTTGGCTCCCTGGACTGAGCGAAGCATTGAAGCGCTACCCGAAAACGTGAAACAGAGCGCGCGGGACTTTGATGCGAACGTCATTGATTCTGGGGACGCTGCGGGTGCAGGGCCACGCAGGCACAAGATATCAGTTTTCGATTTACTCTACAAATCCCCCTTCCAGTCCGGAGCTATAAGCAGGAAGCACGTGAGCACACGACCTGATCCTGCAAACAAAGGAGGCTTCCGGTGGATCCATCTGCCCGCCAACAATCTCCATTGGTGCCACACTCTCCTCACGAAGCACTTCATAGAGGGGGGCTCTGAGGATGTCGACGACTTCAAAGACCTAGAAAGATCGCTCAGCCAACAGCAGTACCGCGGGAGAAAGACGCATCTCCAATGCATGCGCCCCACGTGTTCGGCGCCCAAGACGAAGTCCCAGAAGGAGTTTGACGGCACCGCAGGCGACCCTTCCAGAGCCTTCGTGTACTTGCCATATCTAGCCCTTGAGTCGAGAACGAACGTCAACGCTATGCATAACAGATCACTGTCAATTTCTCCTAAAGCAACAGGCAACCCTGTCGCATCCTCTAGGAGCCTGAGCGCTACTCTAGGGGATCGGGACATCCGACTTCATCAAGCTTACTCTGAATGGAAATCGAATGATTACGCTCTCCACGTTCGTCGCACTCTCAACCAGCTCCTTTACAGGAATTTCGACGCACGTCAACGTGATGATGACCAAGTTGTGCTGCGTTATCTACAAAAAGAGAAACTTGATGCACAAGCGCGGGGAGGCTCTGATGAGATGATCGACGCCCCGGGTGAGTCTGGTCAGGACCTCAATGTTCTCACGGTCGATCAGCTGTGGATCTGGGTGTTGGGACCAGAGCTGGTCGTGACGAGCTTTCCACAAAAATGGCAGCAATCTCGGAGAGAACTGCCCGATCTACTCATCAGTGTCCTCGAAAGAATAGACCCACGAACCGAAGGTTCAGTCCAGAGTACCTATGAACTGGCCGCTTGCATTGTCGATCAATGCATCTCAAGTTGTGATCGCGCTTTGTATCAGAGTCACAAGGCGAGCGTTCTCGACATGTTCAGTGATTCAGTGGAAAATGCTATCAACGACGAAGTCGATCTGTTCAGTCGCTTCGAGAAAGCCAGCGTCAGCGCATCAGACTGGGTGAAACGATCTTTGCTGCACAACAGTGTGGACGACTCGGAAAGGAGGAAGAAAGCCGAAAAGATTTATGAAGAAGAATTGGGGTCTGTCTCTTCCAAGTACAGGAAGACGGGGAGGCACGGAACTACCGACGAACCACGCTTTGTGGAAGACCTACTGGACATGCAGCATGAGACGAATCTTCTCATAGAAGCAAAACACATTCGGCGTGAACTAGGCATCCTTCTACAGCTGACAGAAGATCAACGACTCGTGCACGCTGAGATCTCAGAGACCTTTACTCCAGCACCGAAAATAGGATGGCACCCTTCTGAACAGCAGAAAACCGCGAGCATGTTGGCAGAGCAACATCTCTCGTTGACGCAACAGGAGAGTGAGTTAAAAACCCTGGTGAGGCAAATCGACACTGTCTACAAGTCGATCACGGATTTGCTCGGCCACAAGCAGACACACGCCAGTGCCATCGAAGCTCGTTACGCTCGCACACAGTCATCGAACACCGCCGAGGCGAGCCTCACGCTCACGGTCCTCACCACGGTCACCGTCATCTTCCTTCCACTGTTGTTCCTTTCGACATTCTTCACTATCAACATCAGAGAACTTCCTCACAATGGCAGCGAGCAACAGATGTCTCTGGCCTTCATCATGCGTAACGTTGTCGCCGTTGGGCTGGGTACAGCTCTGGCCTTCATGCTCATGGGTTGGCATCACCATCGTGTTGCATTTTGGGCCCGGTGTGCTGGACGTTGGCTGGCAGAGAAAGGTCGGCTGCTTTACGGACAAACGCGAATACTCCCGCCGATGGTCGCTTTTATGTCCATGAAGGAAGGCTGGCAGGAACAAACAGAAGGCGCTGAGGGACCGATCCTTGCACGAGGCTTCGTGGCCGATGGTGGTCCAGAGCACCGTGTCGGGAAAACCAGGGCGCAGCATGATGAAGAGAAAGCAATGAATAGTTCGTCGTAGACTGGCTCAAGCGCAAATAGCTATCTGTACAGTGTACGTCCTGGACCAGGTACTCGAGGAGGCATGCCCAACCGGTCGATCGGCTCGGCGATGCACCTCATCTATCGTTCACGCTCATGTTCCTAGCTTCTTCGGACAATTCCAGGCCGGACCTTAGGCCTCTAGAAACAGTGCCGGAGAATAAGATGGAACGATGCACACAAGGTCCCCTTCGAAATGCCCATCATTTCCACCATGCCAATACATCTAGTCTCTATTCGTCGTAGCGTCAAGGTCATATTCCGTTCGTTTCACTCATCAGCCAACCCAAACCAACCCACTCCCAAAAAATCATCAATCCAAACTCTCCGCCAGCACAATCAACCCAAACCTCAAGTCCCCACCCCCAGCCTCCTCCTCCCTCTTCAAAAAAGCCCGAACCCCCAAATCTAACGCCCTCTCGCTCAAAACATCCTCCCCATCCCCCAACTGCCCCCGACAAAGCGGCCCCTTCCTCCTCCCATCCAACTCCCACAGATTTCCACCATCCCGCTCGCTCTTCACAAAGCAGACATAATGCAAATCCACATCCTCCCCCGCCTGCGGCGCCGCCGTCTCCCCGCCGCTCGCAGCCGCCTGATGAGCCTGCTCCAGCGCTTCCGACTCTTCGATCAAACGCGCCCGGTCCGCTGGCCCGAGGTGCTCTGCGGCTTTGATGAAGTTATCCAATTCTGAGCCTTGCGTTACGAATTTCCGCGCGGCTCCGTTGCTCACGCCATGCAGCAGGCCGATCAAACCGCACGCGTTGCCGATCGTCTGCTTGTACCATATAACTTCTTCTTCGGACGGTTTTGGGGGGTTGTAATCGGGTTTGGAGGCGTCTTCGTTTTGGCGGAAGGTTTCGTAGGTACGGGTTATGGGGAAGACGAGGAGCAGGGCGTGGGCGGGGCGGGGGACGAAGGCGAGGAGGTCTGGGTCGGAGATGCTGAAGACGTCGTGGAAGGAGAGTGCGGGGGAGAGGCCGAGGGTTTGGAGGAGGGTGGTCATTGTTGAGGGGTTGTTTTCTGGGAGGGGGTTAGTTTTGGGGGGGTTCCGTGGTGGTTGTGAGGTGGGTGGGCGGACTTACCGAGGGGGATGAAGTGTTTCTTCTTTGAGGGTGCTGTGCCTTGGGCAGCTGTGTTGGGCGGTTCGGTCGACATGCTTGATGTTTATGTTTGTCGTGATTGGATTGTTGAGTTGTCGTTGGTGTGTTGGGAGAGGTCTTGAACCTCGAGACTATGTCGAATGGCACGAGCTGTGTGACGTCGTTGGTAACGCGGAACCTGAAGCTTCACGTCGCGTAAAACGAGAAAGAAAATGACAAAATCCAACTATTTCGTCTGCAGATGTATACAGTAATAACACAATCGCGCTCGCGCGCAGCATGCAACCCAGCTCTATCTATGTGTACCCGTCTATCCCAAATCGAGTCAAAACGACCCTTTTCAAACGCCTTCCGATGCTGCAAAAAAATGCGCAATGGGGAATAATCCAACAAAAAGATTCCACCAGAAAAATCCGCCCTCACTTCTAGAATCCGACTGATTGTCTTCACTCCTCGTAACCCTTGACTTTCCTGTAAATCTTCTTATGCTGCTCAAGGAACATGAACGTCGCGACCGTGTGAGGGCCGAGTCTGATGAAACTCGGCACCCAGCCCTTGAAGACCCAGCCCAGACCTTCCTTTGCCGTGATGCGAGTGACGAGGCTCACGATTCCTTCCTGAGTTTGCGCGCTCATCACGCGGGTCTTGATAACGTCGACAGGACTGCAGACTGTGGTTGCGACGAATCCGGCCATGATGGAGGCGGTGAAGTGGGTGGTCAGGTTGTCGCCGAGGTTGGTGCGTTGGAGGAGTTGTTGCTTGAAGACGTCGTAGCTTGCCAGTTGCGAGGCGGTCATGAGGACTGCGCGGATGCTATTGGGCCAGACGCCGCGGAAAAGACTGCGCACGCCTTCGTCTTTTACCATGCGCGCGAGACCGTCAATGGCGTGCTTGTAGTTGCGGCGCTGTTCGACCGGAAGGGACGCATCGTTCTGCATCCTCACGTTGAGAATGTCGGCGGGGTTGCCTGCGATGCCGCCTAGGAAGCCGGAAGTAGACGCCATTCCGATCAGAGCCGGCAACGAAGGCTTCGATTGTCCGGTTGAGAAGTTCTCCTTGAGCTTCTCGTACACGCCGAAGCGGGTGGTACTGTATGTGATTTGACGCAGGAGAGACGCAGAGAGCTGGCGGACATGTCAGTGCATGTCGTTTGTGTATGCGATTCGCAATGGATGTTCTCTTACTCCTCGATAGAGGCCAGTGAAGCCGTCGCTCTTAGCCACATGGCTAACCATCTGCATCATGTTCTTCCGCGACGCATCGTGCGGTTGTGTTTGTAGTCGGACCTGGTTGGGAGTGTAAGCGGCTTTCTGGAGGGCTCCATTGGTCGGATTCGCATACCTTGACTGCGATGTAGTTAGCAATGGATCATTTCAATTCACTTCCAAGAGGTCACGCGACTTACTCAGATCGAGTGGATGAGTGACACAGGCGGCGAAACAGCTCGCGCTGCCGCCGAACCACAATGGGTAGTGGATAGGGCCATGCTGGACATCCTTTGATTTGGCTTCTGCGATAGACATGTTCGCGCGTTCGTTTAGAGCATCGCTTGATTAGAATAATGCCACGCGACAGTGATCCGAGCGGTGCCGAGGGTGTCCAGTTCCGTCGGCAGTGGGAAAATTGAAAAAAATGGGTTGTTTGGCTGTTGGCTTCAGCGTTTGCAGCAAGACTCGTTCACATGCTTCAACTTTGTTTGCCGATCTTCTTATCCTTATGTAGCTCGCCCGAGGCTTCGGCTAACTTAAGCCCTGACATCAATTCACTTCGCCTAAACCCCGTTCTTCGCCGCCGCCGTGGGGGGAGACCAAGGGAAGACAGCAGTGTGCAGCTGATCCGAAGTTACAATTGCCTTGTGATCCTCCTCTTCTCCTACTACTAACTAATCGTCTCTGCCAACACCTCCCAGCCAAGAACCCAAGACTTCAATTCACTTACATTACCGACGACTCCCACTAATCGCCGCCTACCTCCACTGACCCAAACCACACGTGTGACAACCGCCGAAACATACGACCCTCGACAATATGGTTGCCGACGCGCTCATCTACCACCCGGCGGTAAGCCACTACCAGAAGTTTGTCGCAACAACCAGTGAGTGATCAGTACTAAGATGAATCCTACACGCGCATTTCCTCCTAACAACACTCTCCAAAACAGTCGGCCGCGACAAGACCCTCCGCACAATCCAGTACTTCTCGCGCTTCCTCGCGTGGTACCTCTACCGCACCAACCACTCGCAGTCCACCGTCGACGTCTTCAATGGCGTCAAGAAGAACTTCGGCAGCGTCCGCAAGGCCATGCGCCTGACAAAGTTCGTCGAGCACTTCAAGCTCGCCGCCGTCGCCTCGGACGCCAACACCGCCGACCCCGTCGTCAAGTACCTGGCCGTCGGCCGCCAGCTCGGCTACGCCTTCTACATGCTCCTCGACAACATGACCTACCCCGACGTGGCGGGCATCAAGAAGTTCTCCGCCGCCGCGCGCTTGCAGAAGGAGGCTTACAGGGCTTGGTGCGTCGGGTTGACTTGCAATGTTGTCGCGGGGCTGTATGCGCTGTACAATCTGCGGCTGGCGGAGCAGAAGCAGGGGGATAGCGCGGATGCGGAGAAGGCGGTGGAGGTGAAGAAGTTGGCCAAGTATGTTCACTTTGCATTTTTGAGTATTTCCCGTTCGGCCGAAGACAGGATTTTTGCTAATTGCTCTTGTGATTTACGACAGGGACAAGAGCGTCGCCCAACTCCAGCTCATCTCCGACTTGTGCGACTTGACCGTTCCCACCAGCGGCCTCGGCCTCCTCAACTTGGACGATGGGATTGTCGGTCTTGCTGGCACTGTTAGCAGTTTGATCGGGCTGTACGGCGTGTGGCAGAAGACCGCGTAAGTGGGCTCTTTTGAACGTTTGATGATGATATCCAGTTGAGGCAGAGAGAGAGAGAGAGAAGGCTACTACTACTACACCCCTACGTTTTCCATTCTTTCCCTTTCGTACACAAGCGAGGCGGCCGCGAGTTCGGCTCGCAGTTTGCTTTCAGATACCTTCTTCTGCTTTGGAGTTTTTGGGAATGCATCGAAGAGGGCTTGATGTGCCTCCCGTCTGCTTCCGTCACTTTTTGTAGTGTATGCATTTTAGTACTGTAACACGCGGTAGAACTATTTCCGTCTGGAATACAGGTGCGCAAGCTAAACGATAGACTAGCATTACTTGAAATACGTCTTTGGATCGTCGCAACAAGACCGGGTGCATCGGTTTGTACGTGCTGGGTTAATCCTGCAGGTTGTCAACATGGCACTGGCCGGAACCCCAACCCTAACCCTAGGACAATCTGACCTCACCTCTCTATGTATTACCTACCTACCTTTTGCTTCTGCGTTGGATTCTCGCGGCTTTTCGGTCGCTGCGTTCGTAATTTGTAGCTGATACATGTCAAGTTTTTGTGCTTTCTCAATGAAAGGATTGTAAGCCTTATTCAATCAGGTAAACCGTAAGTGAGGAGGAGGGTGGGGAGATGTACCGTATCTGGAGCGAGGCAATAATATCAACGCCGACGTCCAGGGGGTGAGTAAGGCTGAGCTTCGACGATAGAGCCAGGAAAGCTACCATCCATTCCAGAGTCGCATGAGCGCTTTGCGACCAGTCTGAGAGAGCAGATCCATCTGCCGCGAGGCAAAGTACCACATTACCTCGAACGCATATACTTACTCGGCCAGATCCTCGTCATCTGAAAACTCGCCGTATACATCCGTATACTTGGATGAGAAAGTCCCCGGATACTGATCGTACTCCCGCATCAACTCTGCAACCGCCCTTTCTTCCGAGTCTTCCGCACAGCGCGTGAAATCGCCGCTCATCTCGAAGTGTTTCAACGACCAGAGCGCGCTGTGCTCCGCTTTCGCCTCGAAAAGCTTGTCTTTGAACTCACGGTCAAGTTTCCCCCGATGCCACTTCCCGATCCGATTGCGCCGGACTTCTCTCGCGATGTTCTCCCTCGCCACTTTCGTGGCTTTCGAGAATGCCAAAGCACCGGCGATGGAGTGCTTCCCGTCGTTCAGCCATTGCTCGGATTCCGGCAAGAGAGCACCTTCGCGCTGTTCAAGCAAGATCGCTTCTGCGCAGAAATGGTCAAACATCCCGGTCCACTCGAAACTGATCTCCCTCCGCTCGAAGTCGAACTCCAGACTCGGCAGCTCCGTGTCGTTCGCCCGAGACTTGAACCGGATCTGGTGCAGTCGGGGCTCGAACGGCCCGCCGGCAGTCGCCGGAGTCCTTTCCTGCTTCTTCTTCTTCTCCTTCTTCGGCCGCACGCCGAGGTAGAACTCCACGTTTGCTCGCCACCTGTCGAACTTTTGGCGCCGGTATTCTAGGTCATCCTGCTCGCGCGGGAAGAATCTTCGCGCGTTCTCCGCGCCGGTCGTGAGGGGGTTTTCGGCGAAGACGGCGCGCCGCTTGTTGTTGTCTCTGTTGTTTCTGGTCTTCCCTGTGCTCGTCGCGTAGCGGTCAAAGACCATTTCGACTTTGAAGTCGCAGAGGCAGCCGCTGATGCCGGCCATGCCGCAGTCGTAGTGGATCTGCACCATGGCTGGGTTTTCGAGGTATTTCTTCGCAAACACTGCGGCGATGCTGGAGCGCCATGATGAGCTTACTTGGCGCCCGACGTGCCATAGGAAGTTGGGTTGGGTGTGTTGGTGGAAGATCTGTTCCCAGATCTCGGGGGGCAGGTAGGCGCAGGCGGATGCTGGGTTGGGCGTGGCCGTTTTCGGCTCGTTGGGGGCTGCGCTCATGGCCAGGATTGACTTGGTAGTGGCAGTTGTCCGAGTCCTACATGGACGAGGTCGGAAGGTCGGGTCACTTGTAGTTCGTCTGCGAAGTCGAGATTGTAAGTTGTTTTATATACGTGAAATGACTTAGCTTCTTTCCCCTTGCCGCCAAAGTTTGACATCAAGACCACGTGTCAGTCAAAGCCACACGCGAGATTGGGATTATGAGTGTCGTATGTAATAAGCGAAGTGCTTGTCGCCCTTCTTCCAAGGTTTCCCTTGTTCTCCGGTTAGCGAACCTCACATCGTCGGGCCGCGACTGCCGACCGTAGGGTTAGGGTTACCTAAAGTTCCAGAACCTCTTGTTGTGATCGCAGAAAAAACACCTCCACTGCATCGTACAGTAACCTTGATAGCAACCAGCGAGCTTATTATTCATCATCACACCTGTCAAATGCCATTGACGAATCTTGGAAGACTTCTACGGGGCCTGAGCTGACTCACAAGATAGAACATTGCCGTACAGACTGCGATATCGGACATCAAGCGGGCTATAAGAACGAGAGAGGTCATTTGCGACCATGATATCCACGACGTAACCGTCGAATACAGCCCACAACATGCCGTCAATGACACCCGCTCGCCGCATCAAGGACGTACTAGGCATCTCATCAATGCTCGCCACGTCTCGCGATGTCCATCTTCTGCTACTCATCCGTTTCATCCGCATGTGCGCCTATGGGTCCAGCACACTTGTCCTCGCACTGTACTTCGCCGCTCTGGGCCATTCGGATACTAGGATCGGCTTGTTCTTGAGCTTGACACTGGTCGGCGACGTTGGCATCAGCTTGCTCCTAACTTTGGTCGCGGACTCTCTGGGTCGGCGCCGCATCCTTGTTGCCGGAGGCTGCCTGATGGCATTGTCCGGCGTTGTTTTTGCGACGAGCAGCAACTACTGGGTCCTCTTGCTCGCCGCCGTCGTTGGCGTCATCAGCCCCAGTGGAAATGAGATCGGACCTTTCAGAGCCATCGAGGAGTCGACTCTTGCCCAGCTGTCGGATGCGAAGACCCGGACGGACGTCTTCGCCTTCTACGTCGTTGTTGGCACACTGGGCGGAGCCAGCGGTTCTCTGGCGGGCGGATGGGTCACTCAGGCCTTGCAGGGTATCGGCTGGACCGACGTGGCCTCCTTTCGATTCATCTTCTGGGTCTATGCAGTGCTAGGACTTTGCAAGGCAGGCCTCACCATGCTCCTCAGCCAGAAGTGCGAAGCAACACCCACACCGATTGCGCGAGCTCCGTCTCCAGCTCAATCTGAAGAGGCGGAGGCTTTCCTTCCCGTGGACAACCCAGCGCCTGCTCCATCGCCACCTCATAAGCGGTCGGTCATTGCTCAACTTTCTCCGGCCTCACGCAGAATCCTCCTCAAGCTATGCTGTCTGTTCTTCTTCGACTCCCTGGCCAGCGGAATGGTTCCTAACTCATTGATCGCATTCTACATTTCGCGGAAATTTACCCTACCTGAAGGCAAGCTGGGCAGCATCATCGGATCCGCTCAATTCCTGTCCAGCATCGGGAACGTGTTCGCGTCGGCCATCGCAAAGCGCATCGGTCTGGTCAAGACGATGGTCTTCACGCACCTGCCGAGTGCGATCCTGCTCTCGCTCGTGCCGCTCCCGCAATCACTCGGCCCGACTGTTGCTCTCTTGGTTCTGAGAGCTAGCCTCAACTCCATGGACCAAGCGCCGCGAAGCGCCTTTCTCTCCGCGGTTGTGCTGCCGAGCGAGCGGACCGCGGTGATGGGCATCGTGAACACGGTGAAGACTATGAGCCAGAGCTCCGGGCCGATTCTCACTGGTTTGATGGCGAACAATAGCCACTTCTGGATCGCTTTCCTCCTTGCGGGGATGCTGAAGGCGTCGTACGATCTCGGTCTTTTGGCGGTGTTTTTGCATCATAAAGTTGAGGGCGAAGATCACAACGAAAGCCGAGCGGAGACGGAGATGGGGCAGGAGTTCGAGCTTGATAGCGAGAGCGAGAGTGAGTGACGAGATGATGGCAACCTTGCAGACCAGCACGCGGGAATTCGATGCTGCTGGGAGACAACAGTGTTGAAGCTTTTGGTCCGCTGTCCTCAATCCAGCCTGCGATCGTGGTAGGTCGCGATGTGTTCAGTACGAACTGTTCCAGCCACGCACTGAACCAAGGTATGGAGACAAGCTGACAACAACTGACACGTAGATGCAGCAGTGATGATGCCAGTTCAAATCGAGCCTGACACATCAAATGGGCTACTAGTCAGAAGCTACTTAATATGCACTTTGTATAACTCTCACCTCCTTTTCTAGGTCATATTAGCTAAGACACAGGGCTTGACTGATTCTAGCATATACTAGATTGGGTATGGAGATAAACCGGCCTCTTGTCCTTGCTTGGCCGTATTGCTCAAGCCGTCATCTATATATCTGCTCGACTAACTCGGCAATGCGGACTCCCAGACTCGCTATACCCACTAATAATGCTGCGACGGAAGCTAAGGCATTTCTTCGCTTTTTTGCGGTTGCTTGGGGGCCAGACGTAGATGCTGCTGTTGCTGCTGCTGCTGCTTTGACATCGTTGTTGACGTCCTTGTTAACGTCGATGTCAAGGCCCTGTTTCTACGCCGAACTCTGTCAGAAGATTGAATTGGACATGGTTTTGGGCTCGCTGGGAGTCACTCACTTTTCCGGTCTGCTCGTGCTGGCTACAAGCGATGCCGTTAACACCGGCCCCAGAATCGTTTGCGGCATGGCCCTCGCAGTCCCGGGTGGAGTTCGAGGGACTGATCGCAGGTCCGTCGGCGCTGCTTTTGGACGTCGGGACAGGCCTGATTGGGAGTGTGAGCAACTCCGACGCACACTTGGACGGAAACTGGGAGGGTGAGATACCTTGTTTCGGCCGATGTCGTGTCGCGTTTGTTTGAGGAGACTGACGAGTAGGTGGCTGACATGGCGGAGTTGTTTGAAGGTTCGCTGGACTTGGCTGGAGGGCGGTCAAAGTGTGACAGGTTGTGTGGAATGGCATGTCTCACGGTAGATATGTGGTCTGCTTTAGTAGATCGCTACGTCTTCTCTGTACCATCAAGTCCGCAGGGTTGCAGTAGTTGCCCTATCGGTAAGGTTTGGAACTGTTGACACTGACGAAGCTGGTGGCATTGATGGTATAGAGAGCAGTGTTGGGATTGGCTGATGGAGTTGATGCTATATCATGGCTCGGATACTACTGATGGTATTGATAGGCTGGCTGTGGTAACATCGACACCGACGAAGCTGATGGTATTGAGGGTACTGAGAGCACTGTTGGGATTGGCCGATGGAGTTGATGGTGTTGACGGCTTTAATGCTACATCATAGCTTGGATACTACTAATGGTACTGATAGGCTAGCTGTCTTGAGTGGTGGTACATGATACCATCAGTTGCCGAATCTCTCAGGACTATCAATCGTTGGCGTATCGAATATCCCTTGCGAAGGCTTTGCCTTGGAGCCTCAAAGACCTCGATTCTTCCCAGTGTACAGCTGCTGACGGCATGCTTGGAATCTCACTTAGACACCTCGATTGGATGTGCGTGGACTCTGGAGGATTGGGTATACCTGGCTGCTGCGCCGCGTGACTGGACGGATCCAACATGAACCAGCGCACACATTGGGCTGCATTCTAGCCCTACCCTTTGATGGTACCCGCGAGCCAATTGTCTGCTACATGCAGACCTTATTGGTAGCGAACCGAACCGCCGTTGCAGCAACCAATGAGGAGCTTCCGGCGGCTACCATTTAGCCATTGACCGATTTTTTCAGCCTCATGATGCACGCGTGGTCTGACGGTACTACAGGAAAGGGTTTGTGATTTAATGCTCGGTCTCCCCATACATCCTCTTGTCTGAGTGTTGCTCACTTTGTCTCAAAACCTTTCTCCAGAGACACACCGAATCTCTCTTGTCCATATGGTGGCATCAACTCACAGCCGAGCTTGATCAAGCACTTCGTGCTTGCACCCAGGCATGTTTATCAAGCGACTAAGGCCGTTGGCGTCTCGCGAAGATGGCTCAAGCGAATGTCGTCCTGCAAAACGTTCTTGCGGCTTGTTCAGCGCATCTAATCCGGAACCCAAATATTCCTGCGACGACTGTGGACTGCCCTACATGAACAGCTCAAGTCTTGGACGACACGAAAAAGAGAAGCACGGGCCGCTTCCGACGAAACACGCATGTTTGCACTGCCGTGCAGAATTCTTGCGACCTGACGGCGTTAAGAAGCATATCAACAAAAACAGTTGTCCATCTTTACGCGACGATCTCACTCGGCGACAGCAGTCATCATCCGATAGCCGGCTTGCCTCTACCTTACATAGGACTCCTTCGTCGATTACTAAGGCTGCCAACCTGAACTTAGCCTACCCAGATACGCTTCCTGTGACCGCAAACCTACACTCAGCGTACCCGTGGTATTCAGAGCACGCAACTACCTCTTCGCCCTGTGGGCTTCCATCAACTGATGCGAGTCAAACGACGTTCGAGCCTCCGCCACACTCTTTCTCGGACCCGGATCCATAAGACCCCCATCTATCCGGCCGATCTAATCCATCTTTCGCCTCGACCTCCTCCTCTCTCGATGATTACCTGCCTTTCAACATTGAGGGTTGGCGGCGAGGGAGACTTGAGCGCGCGAAGTCTGACTTATCACAATTATTGGTAGAGTTCGAGTATCGCCCCCGTCACCTATCATATATCCGACCCCAAACTAGGTTTCGCATTCCTCGGTATGATTATTGCTATACAGCAGTTGAGTGTTTCTATCGACAGCAGCAGGAACGACGTGAGCGAGATAAGTCGCGGTGCACAAGACCCCGTTCTCCGTCCAAGTTACCACCTGCCTTCGATCTGCCACCGCCGCAAGACCTCGAGTATCTCATATCGCAACAAAGTCGTATGAGGCGTCGTCTACATGTCATGGATTCTTTCCCAATGAGACACTGTAGGTTCAGCCAAAATGCACTTGATTAAATAAACTCCGTACCTCAACAACTTTGGAACATCCGGATCTTGCGTCACACTACCAACGTCAAGCAAGTCTGGAAAGATGGTGTGGACGCGGCACAGCGACTTCTCTCTGGTACTCTACCAAGGCAGCTCCACAGCGTGCTCGGAGTTGCCCAACTCGCTAGCGCCATTTGTTCTGCGATGAATGACATTGATTCACCAGTGGCATCCAAGGAGAGATTCCTCTGCGATCTTAGCCGGTGGAGACAGTTACTTCCCAGCGATTTCCACGCAGCATTCGACTACCACGCCGACATGTTGTGGGACAATAGGCCGCCTTCGGATACCGCTTGGCAAAAGTCCCACGACGCCGAAACCCTAGTTTACTTCCAGGATATGCTTGCGGAGATGCTTTCGCACATCGAATGCTCACCACCCGAAAGAGCCAAACTTGAATGTGCTCTCCCTTCGCCTGACAAAGCTTCACATGTTTCGTCTGTCGCAACACCATCACCGGATCTGTCGGTACTCGCCCGCGAAGAAGTATTGCACGAAGTTGAAACCATGATGGAATTACCGAGCCACGACAACTCTGAGCGCACAACTCTTGCGGAATTCGTCCTGTACTCGGCTGGAGCAATCTTTGCATTGATCCTGGCCTACCTATTGCGTAAGCCTCGACAGCTCACATGCCCGAACTTCTTGCTAACAGTACTGTACAGTGTACACAGGTCACTTCTCTGTCCAAGTCCTATGCTTTTGTTCCATCACTTCGGAGGCTCCTACACTAGATCCCAGAGACCGGCTTTCCTGGCTGCAGCATGCATCCCTCCTTACGAACTGCCGGCTTCTAGAACTCCTGATCCAGCAATTGGGAACGGACCACATGCTCGTTGCAGCGACGCCCAGCCGCCAACTTCCCCCAGCCACAATGCTCGGCGGTACGGGGTGGGTGGAGCTCATAGCGCGGTGCTTCGAAGACACTGCTGAAGCAACGACCATCATGCCCGATGTCTAATGATCTCCTTACGAACAGCATTTCTTGCTCCCAGTTCTGTCAACCATATCCTTTTTTCCATCTTACGTAGATCTCCAGTAGAACATTCCAGCCGTACAATTCTGCTCGCTCCGCAATCTCCTCTTTGGGAAGGTGATCCTTCCAGATTCCCGATGTCGCATCCCGCACTCGCGTTCTGCACGTATACCTCCATTGATGCAGTCTTTCCTCGTGATGATGGGTCGTTCACGAAAGTAATATAGCGATGCCAGGGCTCATCTGATCTAAAGTCGCAGAGCATGTAGGCAGCTACAGAAGTTGCAGCGTCACCGCTAGATGCACATACATGGGTGCTGAGGGTGCTGAACTATTGCACATACATTAACCACCGACCATCTGCTTGATGCTGGACTTCCGAGGTTGGCCAACCTTACTGGCAACCCATCGCCACCATCCAGTCGGCAAGTCGCCATGTCCTTGTCCGCTAGAGTCGACAGTGGAACAACTCCAGTCCCATCAGCTGCAATCGTCGCCGAAGCCAAAGACGAACATGCCACCACCACCGAAACCACCTACCCCGATGGCGGCTTCCAAGCCTGGCTCGTAGTCCTCGGATCTTTCTGC
>Ga0265797_10003128_pt1 | contig 26870 bp, 23 predicted proteins | sample P2T30metagenome_FD_192433 | JGI IMG/M metagenome (GOLD analysis project Ga0265797, IMG submission 192433) | Plant litter microbial communities from East Loma Ridge, Irvine, California - P2 T30 | ecosystem: Environmental > Terrestrial > Plant litter > Unclassified | place: USA: California... | reverse complement strand
CATGTTCGCCTCGGGCATTCAACATGACTGTCATGCCTATCTTGCTTCCTTAAAGCCAACCGGAGCCAACAACAAAGACGGAAAATCAGATTACAAACTTCCTGATCACCCGGCTTTCCATCCAACTGTGACACCACACTACCTTGCCGAGTGTGTCATCTATCTCGCGATTGCAGGCATGGCTGCGCCTGCGAGCCAATGGCTCAACGAGACTCTTACCTGTGCGTTGTTCTTCGTGGCAGTCAACTTGGGTGCCACGGCGTACGGGACTTATGAATGGTACGAGCGAAAATTCGGCAAAAATGCACTGAAAGGGAGATGGAGAATGGTCCCATTTGTCTGGTGATCGTTGCCTGTATGCCCGACCCGCGGTGGCCGCATGTATTTACAGGTGTCTATGCGACTACAGATATCAACTAGGACTACCAGGAACACTGTTTTTCCAGAGCTTTCAGATCGGGAAGTTGAGCTGCAGTCTGAGAAGAAGAGCCTGTGAAACGTTACTCACTAATCATGTCCGATATAGATGCCAAACATTAACATCCAACAGAACGCGTCCACGCAAGACACGCCAATCCCCCATTCATGTGCCTCCCTCCTCAAAATCCTTCTTACCATCTCCCCCATCAACCCGCGTTCTCTCACTCCGCCTCATCTGAACCCACTCACCAAAAGGCCTCCAGATCGCCTCCTTCTCGTGCGGCTTCGTACTAGCACTAAGCCCGCTCGTACTCGTCGCAACGAATACCCTCGCGCCCTCCCACCCCGCACAAACCCCCATCCGCTCCCCCTCGTCCTGCCACCCATACCGAAACTCCTCCTTCCTCATTCCTCTTTGATACCGCCACCTCCAAACCGCCTCCCAAATCCCCTTGCCGACAATACACACTGCCTCAGGCCGGTACTTCGCGATCTTAGCTTCGAGTATCGGCGTCCCCTCCGCCATCTCGGCTTTGCTCAACTCGGCTGCGTCCCGCGACGGCCGCGCGACGATGTTCGTGTTTCCCATGCTGTACAGCGCTGGCAGGTCGACGTCTTGCTCTGGGCGTAAGCGCTCGTTTTCTGTGCAGCCGGACGATTGGAGCAATTTCCAGAATTGGTTGCTGGGGTGCGCGTAGGCGTGGCCGGAGGTTGCGGTGCGGATTCCTGGGTTGGTGCCTACGAAGACGCAGATTAGGTCAGGTTCGAGCACGTCGAGGAGGGTGGGGAGGTGGGCGTATTTGGAGGGCGGGGCGTATTTGCTTGGTTGGCGGCGGCGTTTGGCTGATGGTGGTGGTGTTGAGGGTGTTTGTGAGGGCGAGAGGATTGTTGCTTCGAGTGGGCGCTTGCGGGTGAGTTTGTAGTTTGGGAATTCTGGTGATGTACTCTCTTTCTTGCGGCTTCCATTGCTGCTTCTTGTTATTCTTCTGTCGTTTTCGTCGTGGGCTTTGTTCTGGTTCTTATCGTCCGCAGGCTCGTTGTGGCGAAAGTGTGACATGGCTGTTTTGAACGCAAGTGGAACGTCTGCTACCGCTTCTTCTTCTTCCGCTTTGATTTGTGTAGATTCGTCATCGGATTTCATCTTCGTTTGTGAAACAATACAAGACTCGGAATTTGTTGCATCGTGCTCATGCACTTTTATACTCCTGGTCCTCGCCATGTTTGATGGTAGGTGGTTGCAAGCAGCTGATGTCAAGCGGAAGGAACATCATCCAACCAACACCACTGCTTGGCATATTATGCTACCTCGTTCGATGGGTTTGGCCAAAATCGTATCTGATAATGCATTGTGTAGGAGCAGATCTTATCATAGACGCACGATGAAATATCTAGGCACTCCAATGGCTCAATATTGGTGAGTCTCCAAGGCTACTCCACTGCCTAGGTACGAGTGGCGAAGCTCCGCTCTATGAAGTGATCGCGGGCAGCGTTCAAAGAGGATCAACGATGGCATGGCTCCCGCCCCAGTCGTCCAGCCTCGACGTGTCGTGTGAGATCTGGCTGCACGTGGTGTGATGGATCGTGGATGTATTCGACTGACACTCGAAGCATTTCCGAAGCCCGAGGTGTTTCAATTTCGTCGTTCCAAGCGAGCCGGCGCGAAATGAGAGGGATCCTTGCCCTCGTTGTTGCCTCTCAGGGCTTCTGGCTCCTGACACATCGACACACATTCTCGAAGCGAAACACGACCTCGCCTGCGTTGTTCACTTCTGACATGAAAGATGCGAGATGGAAAATGCAAAATGCAAAAGCGAGATCGGATCTGCTTCTTGGCTCCTACCCACTCACCAGCCAAGATCCGATCGACGTGAAGACCAAGCCCGGTTAAGACCACAAGCCCGTTCAATCTGTAACAACGCCGTGTCGGAGGCATCTGGAAAAACGCGTCATTTCCAAATGACTCCACGGACGGCCTGTCCGTACACCTCGCGGAGCCAAGTCCATCAAGGTCTGGATTTACCCGTCTGGGCCCATCGACTCAACCCCAGCCCTGTGGAGAGACAAGCTCGCGAGCGTGTGTCGTGTATATGAAGACATGGGCTGAGTGCCGACTAGTCCGGAGATCGACTCTCCTTTCAACGACCAAGGTGAGTCTGGAAGATTCCGGTCGTGTTAGGGTGTCGAGAAAAGAGAAATATATATACACCCAAGCGGCTACGTCTCTAGTCCTTCTTATCAAGAAAGCAACACAGACTTCGTTATTTTGAATCCAAGACAAAGATTGTTCATCATGTCTTCTTCAATTAAGAGCCTCGCTTTCATCGCCCTGGCCACTGGTTTGGCCTCGGTCACCACCGCTCAGTCCACTTCCGGCAAGGGACACACCACCCGCTACTGGTGAGTCGATCCAACCGTACTCATCATACTCCGAGAACAAGTCACTGACAATCCCAAAGGGACTGCTGCAAGGGGTCCTGCTCGTGGCCCGACAAGGCCGACGTTTCCAGCCCAGTAGCCGTCTGCAACAAGGACGACTCACCCCTCTCCGACGCCAACACCGCCTCGTCGTGTGAGGGCGGAGACGCCCACATGTGCTCCGACCAGTCGCCCTGGGTCGTCTCCGACGACCTCGCGTACGGTTTTGCGGCCGTCTCTACTGGCCTCTCCGAGTCCGACACCTGCTGCTCTTGCTACCAGCTGACTTTCACTTCCACCTCGATTGCGGGCAAGAAGATGATCGTCCAGGCCACCAACACCGGCACCGACGTCGGCGAGGGCCAATTCGATCTTGCCATCCCCGGTGGCGGCGTCGGTCTCTTCAATGCTTGCACTGCTCAGTGGGGTGCTCCTGCGTCTGGTTGGGGAGCCCAGTACGGTGGCCTTAGCAGCGACACTTGCTCTGAGCTTCCGTCTGAGCTCCAGCCTGGCTGCAAGTTCCGCTTCGGCGACTGGTTCGAGGGTGCTGACAAGGTGAGAAGAATTCAAGGTGGTTGAAGTCTAGAAAGAAACATGCTAACGTTCTCGCAGTATGTTTTACTCCCCGCATGAGAGGGCTTTTTCTCCCGACTGGTGTTGCAGCTGGATGATTTCCTCCGACCTGCTCCTCTCGCCCTCGAACATGAGATGATCGTGCAGCTAACCTTGTATTCGCAGCCCCGACGTCGACTGGGAGCAAGTCACCTGCCCCAAGGCGCTGACCGACATCACGGGCTGTGTCCGCTCCGGCGAGACTCCCACCTCTGTAGGGTCGCGACGCCCGTTAGCTCTCGCCTTCTGACTTCGCTGACATTTTGCCTCCAGTAATGATGCCGCTCCTGCTCCCAAGAAGGAGTCTCCCACCGCGTCTCCCTCTGCTACATCTTCCTCTGCTGCGTCTTCCTCTGTTGCATCTTCCTCGGCCACGTCTTCGGTGCAGGCATCGTCGACCGACGTCTATGTCGCGAGCTCGGCAACCGGCGAGACTGCCCTTCCTTCCGTCCAGTCTTCAGCCGCTGCTGCTACGCCTAGCGACACCTCCTCTGACGACGAAAATGAGGAGGAGGAGGAGGATTGCGATGTGCAATACGTCTACGACAACTAAGGGTCTTCCCATCTTTGGTTGGGTTTGTATGCAATAAATAGACGGGGAAAGACCTCCAGAGGTCAAGATGTACGAGTGAGGCGAATTGGGAAAAGAGTAAAGAATAGATAACGACATGTACAAGCGGTACTGGAATACCAGTACTTTACGACGCAGTTTACAGGGTGGGGCGTTTTTCGCACCGCAGCCTTGAGACATGGCATGCCATTTGGAAAGGTCCAAGGTCACTGGTCATTTCGCATTTTCAATTCCACGTTCCGTGTCGTTTCATTCAGCTCGGTTCATATAGAGCTATGTTTGGAAGGGAAAAAAAGGCGAAGAAACCTAGTAAGTCTGGTGCTTCTTAACCTGCTCCCAGAGACCAGCGTCCTTCTCGACGCGAATCTCCTTCGAGGAACCGTCGACGAGCTCGTTGAGACGGCGGAGGTCCATGTCCTTGGCCAGAAGCGGGATCACGTACTTGTCGAAGGTCTGCCAGTACGGGTTCTCTAGGTGGTATCTATGGAAGGGTCAGGATTGCGCTGCTGCAAGGCGTGCTTTTCCTCTTGTTTTAGAGAACAGTGCTTCACTCACTTCTGGCTGCCCTCGTTCTCGTAGCGCTCGACAATGGTGAAGGCGCGGGGGTCCTTGTGGTCTTGCATCACGAACCTTTTGAAGATTAGAAAGTCAGCTTGTCTCTGTAGTCTTCTCTTTTCGAATTTCTCAGTCTTGTTTTCTTCCTGCACCGCTTCCACTTCCCTTCAGAAAATTCTTAAAACTCACCAACCAAGAGTCTCCTTGTCGTTGGAGTAGACCTGGCTCGCCTCTTGCAGCTTGGCGACGAGCTTGCTGATGCTCTCGGCATCGTCTTTGGCGTAGAGGTGGACGACGAGGGTGTAAACCATTTTTGCGGTTGTGTTTTGGTTTGAAGTGACTTTGGAGGTTGGGTGTCAGAGATGATAGTGATAGGTGCAGTTCAGACCGACTCAAAGTGAAGCTGTTGCGGAAAGGTGCGTTTGTTTGACCGCAGTGACGCCGCCGTGGGGTTTTCAACTTGCGTCACTCTGCTTGATCGAGGATCGGATTCAATGTGGGAACCATTGGAAATGTTTTTGGGATGCGTATTGTGTTGTGTCAATGGTATTTGATTCGAGCACACGATGACAGTACGTGGAAGTCTCGTAGTACAGCTCGAGATTTGATCTTTTGAACGAGACAGACGATTTCACGAAGCAGGCAGTGAAGTGACTGAGTTACAAATCGAGAGTTTGAGCACGACTTCAACGATCCAAAAAGATAATTTCAAAATGAAATACCAAACAGCCTCGTTGTGTACTCAAGAGCTTTGAAAGTAGCACCGAAATACCACTGGATTTCTTTGCCGCCTAAATGATACCAAGCATTGTACAAAACGTACGTTATTGATTAATCGAGATATCTTACAGTATCGAATCAAGGCAATCACGATTTAATCGCATGCTTGGACTTGCTCCTAATCCACGGGCCATATTTGTAAAACACAAAAGGCACAGGCGCCATCACAGCACTCAGGCAGGCCATGATAGTCAGAGTGTACGGCACACCCATATTCTTGTAGAAAGGCGTAGCCACAATCACCATGCCACCCGAAGCGACGTACCGGATCATCGTGGCCGATGCGAGCGCACTGGCGGCGTAGATTTCGTAGGAGTCGATGATGTATTGGTAACTGGAGTTGGTGGCGCTTGGTCAGTGTTGCCTGTATCATTTGGAGGAGGACGCAAAGGAAAGCTTGACGAACCTTGTGATGAAGATGCAGAGGATGCCGTAACCAAACAAAACGCTCGCACCAAGTGGACTCCAAATCGAAATGTCCGGGCGAGAAGTCCATGCCATCCAGAAGAGGCTGACGGGAATGGCGACGGAACCGCCAAGCATTGAGAACTGTGGGAGACGACATTAGTACTCAAAGTTGTACACCGATCGAATCAGAGCATTCACATACCCAGAGACGGAATTCGGGATCGATCTTGTCGCGACCTTGTTCTTCAGCTTTCGCCATTTCCTCTTTCGCCCAGCGGTAGATCAGAGGTACGAGAGCGAGTGATGTGAAGAGTCCAATGATGATGCCAAGGAAACAAAGGCCAGTGATGCCCTCCGAAGTGCCATGAATTTCCGCGAAAATGTAATTGTAGCCTTCCAGGAAAGTGAAAAGTACTGGAACCAATAATCAGCAAACGTGTCAAGACGTGGTGTGGCTTCAGAACTCACCAATGTAGACAACCGTAAGATAAATGGCAATCAGAATGATGATGGGCTCGGTCGCCGTCAACAAAAAGGGCCTGTACAAAGCGACCCCTAAGCGTTGCAGAAAAGTCTCCGAACGAATCTCCAACTCAGCCCTGTACCGGTCATCGCCGGTCAGATCACGCAAGTGCTTTGCCTTCCACTTGAGCAAGACAGGCGGGAAAGTTTCAGGTTGGAACAAGACAACAATACCCAGTACCACCGCGGATATGATCAGGGTCATCCAGTCGACCCAGCGCCACGATAAATACGGGCTCTGGACGATGAAACCTCCAATCACCGGTCCGAGTAACGGTCCAGCAAAGGCCGCCACGGCAAAGATTGGGAATGTATAGACCCGTTCCATGGGAGACCAGATGTCCGAGATGGTGCCTCCAGCGCATACGAGTGGTGTCGCGGCAAAACACCCGCCGATGAACCGGAAAGCAAGCTGTGCGCCGATATTAGGCGAGAGCGCCGCTGCCATCACAAAGATCATGTACAATGCCAGAGTAACGATGTAGACTGGATTACGTCCTAGTGTCTCGCTGAAAGGTCCGGCGAACAGGGCTCCAGCTCCGAATCCTATATGGAGTCTGTCAGGAATTCTGAAGGCTGGGAATAGAAGGCAGAAAGTGCCCTGCCAAACATCTGACTCGACTCACCTATGAGAAACAATCCCGTCGCCATAGACTCGACAACCTCGGAAACGCCAAACTCAGCCGCAGCCTCTCGCACAGCACTGCTATCGATCGAGCTCGCAAGACCGACCACACATCCAATCGAAGCGACCGAGAACGTCACGGCGAAGCGTTTTGTCCGAGACCAGGATTTGGGGTTCATCGGGTCGTTCGGGCCTTCGTATCCGACGACAAAGACGTTACCATCTCCGCCCTCGTGCGTCTTTCGGCGCCGGACTTCGATCCCAGTTAAAATCCTCCCAAGAGCGGTTCCTTGGCTTTGCTGCGTCGAGATCCTGGAGAGATCATTGTTGTCCTGAATGCGTCCATGCCCGTCGTCTTCTTCTTCTTCTTCCTTTTCCAGCTCGCTTTCGTGGGACTCGCGTGGTAGGTCTTCTTTCTCTCTGCTTTCTTCTGTGATTTCTCCCAAGGCGTGACCTTGCTCCAGATACGACTCGCGTGCGGCATCGCTGGACGACGTAGGTGAACGTAGTTCCTTCTTGCCGGCCACTGGGTCTGTATGTTGCTGCGTGGATCGCGCATTGGTCCTCTCGAGTTGAGCCTCCAGCGTAGCTCGAAAGCGACGATACTGCAGGAAAGACTGCATGTTCCAGAGTAACGCAGCTGAGTGTGACCGCGCGGTGAGATTCACCCCTCAAAGGAGAGAAAGATAGAGCAGAGACTGGGTAGGAAACATCGCATCGACTTACAAATCGACGACTCTCGCATCATAGGTGCGCATCATAGGTTCGCATCACGTTTACCGCTACCGACACTCGCTGCCGTTCCACCCGTAGGCGCGACAGCGAGCATCAGGAACGTATGTGACAGCATCATAGGTCGTCACGCTATGGAATTACCTTATCGGCAACAAGCTCGCTGTTCTGCGGACCGAAATCGGGTAGATCGGAATTTGAAAGCTTCGTTAGCATTGGATGAGAGATCGACGAAAGTCACGCGATTTCAGTTATCTGTTGTAGAGAAGGATGTACGCAAGGGTCGGTAGTTATTTGTGGCAGTTTGTATTGATCTCGTTGTTTTTTGTGGTACGATCCTTCACGGAAAGAACCATCGAGGTTTCAAATTGAAAATGATATCGATGACGTACGTGACTCGCCAGCGAAACACATGGCGGAAATAACCAGGACGAGCATCGATGCGTCCATGAGGGTACAGTAGTGAGATCGTCTTGCTTCTTCCTGTTGTCAAGTGAACTTTGCGTTTCGTGTCTTCTATCTAATTTACAGATTGCTGTATTGATCAGGCATTTATTGTACAATCTAGAACTTGAAGACCTGGTCCTTGCTGTAACCCAGCTCAGCCAGCTGACCGCTCAGCTCGCCCTGGTCGGAGGGGCTGTTCTTGTTGCCAGAGATGGCCTTGTAGAGTCCGGGAGGGCCGCAGACGAAGACCTTGAGGTTCTTCTCGTTAGGCGCAGGGATGACGGTCTTGAGGAGCTCCTTGGTGATGTGGCCCTTGCCTTGAGGCCAGTCCTTCGGGGGCTGGTCAAGGACGTAGAAGGCACGGAAGCGGTTAGGGTACTTGTTCTCGAGTTCCTCGAGCTCTGACTTGAGGATGATGTCGTCGGCGGTGACGTTGCCGTAGACGAGCGTAACCTTGGTCTTGTCCTCGGGGTTCTTGAAGATGGCGCGGGCGAGCTGGTACATGGGGGTGATTCCGGTGCCGCCGGCGATCAGAGCAATGTGGTCGTGCTTGTTGGCCTCCCAAGGGTACTTGGGGATGGGGCCCTTCATCTCAAGCGATTGGCCGGGTGCCATGTTGTGCATGTGCTCGGACATGACGCCGCCGGGGTACCTCTTGACAATGAAGTCGAGGTAACCAGGTGTGTCCTCGTCAGAGACGGGAGTGTATGGGCGGATGGCGGGCTTGGTCATCTCGGGGCCCTTGTACTTGGTGATAAGCGCGCTGGCGACGTTGAGGCCGGAGACGGCATCCTCATCGTTCAGCTTGAATCGCAGCTTCTTGGTGTTGTGGTTGATGACCTCCGAGGACTCAAGCGGCAGCTTGATGAAGCCCTGGTCGCCTCCGGTGAAGCACTTCACGGCTCTGTCGCCGGCCTTTTTGGGCACGTTGGCCTCCTCTGCGCTCGTGGGGGGTGCCTCGGCCTGTGCGCTACGACCGGCGGTGTACCAGTATCCAGCTCCAAGAGCAGCGGCGCCAGCAGAGCCGTAGATCAAGCCATTGTTGCCAGCAGCTTTGGGCGCTTCGGAAGCGTATTGGCGGACGTGCTGCAGAATGATCAGTCAGCGGATAGCTCTATCGACGCGAGGCCATTGGCTGGGCGAAGTGTCTGGCGCTGGTATGCTGGCGGTGGCGAACGTACCTTGGACAGCTGCTGCGCAGGACGGAAGACCTTTGAAGCAAACATGATTAGAGATGTGATGTGTGTGGGAAGAAAGAAGGCTGCGGTTGGGCTTCGAATGGTAGACTTTGAGGCCGGACACGGCGCTCGATCTTGGTCGCCGCGCGCTGGGCTGGACAATACGTCACTCAATCACATCAGCGTCTGCACGGCCATTGTAACCGAGTCCACTTTGGCGCCACCGTGCGTGTAGACTTGTGATCCGCTATATCGGTAACTCATGTATCGATCAATTGGAGCTGCAGTCCGCGAACTTCGATACCATACTAAATTTCCAACAAGCAAGCCTTCAATGTTTTCATTCAATCATGCATACACTCATTGGGTATCTCATTCGACGTCGCCAAACAGACTCGCGTATCTAAGCACTCTTCTGATCCTTCAGGCTCTCCTCCATAGCCTTCTTCAAGTCCTCATCATCGTCATCATCGTTCTGATTGCCGCCCGCGCCAGCGCTGGACAACCCTCCATCATCCTTCCCACTCTGATGCTGCTTCTCAAGCATGCTCTGCTTCTTCACATAATCCAGCACAATTCTCTCCTCGTCTTGCTCCTGCTGGCTCTTCTCGCCTTTGCCAGCGCTAGCCTGATCGTACTGCTCTCTAGTCGTGCCGCCGAGGTGACCCTGATCGTAAGCCGATGCAGTACTGCTGCCTTCGCCTGCGTTCGATGCCGCCGCCCGTTGCGACTCTAGCAATGCCCGTTGGTACTCCTCGTCGTTGTCATTATCATGGTCGTTATCGTATTGGCGACGCTGTTCCTTGAGACTGTTCGCCAGAGCTCGCTCGAGCTCCTCGTCATGCTCGCTCTCTTGGCCGTTGTTCTGCGTACTAGCTGCCATTGCTTTGCGCAACGCCTCGTCCTCATCATCTTGCGGCTTCGCGGCTCCGCTGTTGCGTGCCAGCTCGGACATTGACACCCGGATCGCACGTTCAATCGCAGCATCCTCTTCCGGGTTGCCTCTGGAAGTCTGCCGAATGGACTCGCGGATGGCGGCCTCCAATGCGCCAGGATCGGGAGCCTGCTGCGAGCTTTGTGCGGGAGCTCGGGTGCTTGGGGTGGTCGATTGCTCGCCTTGAGGTAGGTTCTCCATCCTCTTGCGACGGGCTTCCTCGAAGATCTCCCTGACGACGTCGTCCGCGTTTCTCTTTTTCCTCAGCTGCGTTTCCAAGAGCTGCCATCTCCTGACTACGTCCGACCTCTCCTCAGACGAGGCGCCACTCCACTCTTCATAACCTTGGGCAGTTCGCGCGGCGATGATGTAGTTCTGCACACTTGAGCCCATCTGCTTCTGCATTTCCTTGTATACACCCTGCATGGTGTACCCGGGGATACCGAAAACAGCGGCACCGGGTTTGAGTGCAATGCCGCCAATACCCTTACCGATGCCTTTGAAGAAGCCAGCGGCGCCTTCCTTTTGCGCACCCTTCATAGGCTGCGTGACCAGGCCGGTGATGCCATCATACATGCCAAAGCCAAATTCTCGGCCTGCAGCCCGAATACCGCTCTTGAAGTCGGTCACCTTCTCCGGCTTACGGACAGAGTCGTCGCCGTACAGCTTTGGCGCATTGCGGAAGCCTTTCGAGAGGTTCATGGTGAAGTCCATCGGTGACTTAAATCCAGCGCCGACGATGCGCTGCACTCCCTCGGCACTTCCCATAGCAGTCTCCATATACTTGCGGGGATCCTTCGAGCCCTTCGGCTCATCAGACTTGGGACCCTGGCTGTTAGACCTGCTAGCATCTTGACTGCCTCCCAAAGACCCAGTCATTGATCCAGATCGTCCACCTGGCGATGTTGGAGATTGAATTTTGGATAAAGACTCTTGGACGTTGAAGGTGGAGCCGCTGCGGCTGGTTGAAGGCGTGACCGCTCCACTGGATGACTCCGTCCCTTCTAGCAACGGCTTGTCACTCGCAGCATCGGACTTGTCTGTTCCCTTGGCGGGCTTTGGCTTCTTCTTGGTAGCTTCAGGATGAATCTTGAGTGCCTTCAATGTTTCAATGGGCATGTCTGCGAATCCCATCATCATGGTGCTCGCTGTCCCGATGATCGACGTCGCGCCTCCAGTGATCGGGTCCAATGGTCCATCATCGACCTCATACTCTCGGCCTCGGAAAAGCTTCAGCTCTTTGAAGTCGAGCAAGCCCTCGTTCGCAAGCGTACAAGCCGCCATTGCACTCAAACGAACGTCAGTACGCTTGATACTCCATACCGCTGTTCGCGAAGGTGCAAGGGAGCAGCGCAGGGTGTCCACGTCCAAAAATTGGTGGAAGCTTTGTGCGCCAACATCCGAACCTTTCTCTGTCGCAATCTTTGCGGCTAGTTCATGAGCCTTGTTTTGGCTCTCCGGTTTCAGGCAGATGTTGATGCCTTCGGCAAGGTTGTCCGCAGTGAGCTGCTTGTGAGGGATCGGTTCGGGACCAGCGCCAGCTCGGTGGACCATGGCTCCCCAGAAAGGTTGATCGCCAAAGAATGGCACGACGAGCGTAGGCCGGCCAGCAGTGATCCCGGCAGCAGTGGTACCCGCACCACCGTGATGGACAACAGCAGATACGTGCTTGAACAACCAATCATGAGGCACATTGCCCAACATGAAGACGTTGTCTGGCTTTCCGAGTTCTTCGGCACCCATCCCTCCCCAACCTTTCGAGACCAGTGCACGTTGTCCCGTCTTCTCTACGGCTTCGAATAGAGTCTTCGTCATTGCATTCGGGTCATCAAGTACGATAGACCCGAAGCCAATGTACACGGGCGGTGGTCCCGCGTCGAGGAAAGCTTTCAAATCAGAATCTGGTGTGTAGTCCGTCGCAAGATTGAGGAAGTAGAATCCTGAGATCGAGATGTGTTGACCCCAATCCTTGGGCTTAGGGATGAGAGCAGGCGACCAGCAGTACGTGTGAGGTACTCGCATGCGTTGGAGCATACCAGGTGCCCTCAACATGTTGATCTCCTCCAGACCCAACTCCTTGTTGCGGAATCTGTTGATCAGATCGCCCAACCCTTGCCATGTCAACATCTCGACCAGCACATAGGAGATGTAGTTTGTCATGTTTTTATCCGCGTTTGAGGATTGGATGTTTGCCAGTGGATGCGGGAAGGCCTGTGTAGGTGAGTAGGGCATTGTGAACATGACATGCAATGGGATGCCCAACTTCTCGGCCACGTGAACGTGGGCGAAACTCGGAGGGTTGGCGATAATGACATCCGCAACAAAAGGTTTAGAGACGTCGTCGGCCTGAACTGTGCCTTCGTTTGACCAGGACTCGGTTGTCTGATCTGAGGCGGCTGGGCCTGTTCCATCGCCGGTCTCGAAGCAGCTTCTCCAACATCCCTTTATCATCGTCGCGATCTCTTTTCTCCTCTTTCCGATGTCTCCATTCCTCATGGTCTCGAAGCCGGGCATGAGTCCGGGGTTCTTCACCATGAAGGCCATTAATTCTGAAGGATCTCCACCAATGCTAAAGAACTCGAGTCCGTTCTCCTGCACAAACTTGTGAAACACAGGGTGCGTCGCCAATCTCACTCGATGACCGTATGTATCTTTCAGCACTTTGCCCAGAGCCACAAAAGGCTGTACGTCTCCGCGGGACCCTACGACATGTATCACTACATTCATTGGTGGTGGTGGGGGGACGCCCTTTTCTCCTCCAAGACTCGGAGGGATGTAGGCAGGTGGAGGCGGTCCCTGGTTGTTGAGTGTTTCCTGCTGATGCCGCAGAGCAGGCACAAGTAGATGTGAGAGGTTGCGAGCATTTTGGTCGATACGAATGTTAACACGTCCGTCGTCGCCCATTGTTGCTTTGGTGCCAGAACCCTGCCCATCTTGGATTGCGCCGTAGACTTCGCCATATGCTGGTGGTGGGACATTTTGTTCCGAGCCAGCAGTATCCATAGAGTCGTAGCGAGAAACAGCAGGTACATCACGGCCAGCATGATGGCTTTCTGTTTGACCCGAAGGATCGCTGCTTGCAGACGCAGCAGCTTCGGCTTGCTGGACCATTATCTTCGGCACATCTCCTTGAAGTTCCACCTCTTGCTCTTGATCATCGCGCTGGGGTTGTTTGCCGGAGGGAGCCATGGTGTCCCTTTTGTATGGTAGTGTTTCGCACAGCTGGTGGGGTGAACTGTAGGCCTTGTCTTTGTTGTCTTCGGGTATCGAGGGTTACTTCAGCATGCGTATGTCAAAAGGGACTTTTGTCGCGGGTTGAAGTTTATAGAGGTGAGAAGTTGAAGGGCTAACATGTCCATAACTTATCTTTGTTTGATTGCTTCCAGACCTTGTAGGCGCAGCACAAGTGGGGTCTTGAGGTTGACATGGATGAAGGCCGCCGACGTGGCAGGCGACGTCACTGCCTGAAAGCTCGCGTGGCGCGTCGAAATCAGGATTCACGCGCACTCCAAGGCTCTCTTCTGCCGGGTAACTCCATCAGCTTCCTACCTAATCCAATCCCTTCGAGCCACTGAGCAATTACTGGGCGATCATTTGCTGCATCTCCTTGATTGTTGGTTTACCATGAGCTCATATCATTAGCATCCTACCTGATCCAACTCTAGTGATCCCTTGAGAAAGATCTTCGGGCTGTTCGCTACTGTATATTTCCTTGGACAGTGTGTTATCATGAGCTCGTACCATCAGCATCCTACAGCAAGCGCCTTCCTGTTCCTCTGAAGACTCGGACAACGAGCGTAGTACTTGCCACGGAGCCACCTGATAGGAGACAGGCGCTTGCTGAAGCATGCTTTCAAGTGTCAACATCAAACCCCTCCCATCCCATGCCGCAACATGCATTCGGCCTTTCGATAAAGTATCGGAAGGTTTTCCATGAGCCATGTCCTCTACCTCCCTTCTCCGATGCGACGGCGCAGATTCCGTCCACAGCGTAATGCACAACAGAGACCTACACACAAATCTGCTTGGAGATGACGAGACAGAAGAAGAGGATCCTTTGAAGCCCTTCCGCCGCTGGGTCAGCACCCTGCGCCGAAGAAAGAAGCAACAGTCCACACCATCATTGACACCACGCAGCGAGCGATGGATGCTGGACGACTTTGACGACACCCCTCCGGAGACCAGGCCATTACATGTGAAATCCAGCTCTATTTCGTCCTCCATAAGATTTGTTGCAGGCGTCAAATCCGCCACTGTCACGCTGGCAAGCACCAGCATTGCACCTTTGTCAAGACGGGCAAGCAAATGGCGCCGTACCCACAACCGCAGTAGCATCATGTCTGGCTCCGATCCGAGGCCATCAATCGACACTCAGCGCTCGGTCCTCGATGAAACAAGCAAGCTGCGAGGCAGGAAGCGCAGAGAGAAGCTGGAAGAGCTCATCAGGACAGAAGAAAGCTACGTTGCAGATCTCAGGGCGTTGTCAAATGTATGATGGTTGTCGCAGATTTCAGCGGTAACACTGCTGACATTACAGGCCTACTTCACACTGCTTGGCCATCACCATCCGAACTCAACCCTGCGGTTTGCACGCCCGTCTGCCCAAAAGACCATCGCCAAAATGCTGAATGTCCATGACGAGCTGCTTGGAGCCCTTTACCGCGTCATACCGTTTGCCGAATACGATCAGCAGCTCGCAATAGCATCTCAGCGAGCACCGGCAAGGAGACCATTGCACACTAGGTGGCACAGTGTGGAAGTCGTTCCAGGACACACAAGCGTCATCTCACCCAAACGTGGGTCACTGGCCACAGTGGTCCGCCAGAATCGACGATCTCTGAACATCAGCCGCAGTGAGGAAACCGAAAGCATGGTGCTTCGTTGCGCGCCTCAAGTGGTAGCATCCGTAGCCACTTTATTCAAGACTTATGTAGGATTTGTTTGAATGCGCGAACTAGTAGTTGTCGGTCTGCTGAATCAACCTGAGTGAACAGATACCACAATTCGACGTTTATGCCGATTATGGTGCAAACTACGATATGATCTCCCGAGATATCGAAGAAACTCAGCAAAACATTGCAGCATGGCCAGACTTCGATCGCGCTATCGAGCTGCTGAGCGCCACGGTGAACCCCGTCAGAACAAGGGAGCAGAACCACAAGAAAGCTTTAAGCGTGAAAGACCTCTTGATCAAGGTAAGTCAGGCAGCTTCGGTCCAGACAGTGACTTCGCTGACGCTCCGATGCATAGCCAATCCAGCGTCTACCACGATATGAACTGCTATTCAGTGACTTATCCAAGCTAACGCCCGTCTGTGATGACCTTGAGGCACATGCGTTGATCCAGGATCTTCTCTCACAGCTCAACAACACTTGCCGCAACATGAATCTGGCCAAAGACAACCCCATCAGGACGCGCATGCTCAAGACAACATGGCTTCTGGGCGATCGGCTCACTTTCTCTGAACAAGTCCCTCGGTCCATCTTTCTACAACTGCTCGGCTCGGTCGAGCTCTGCGGTTGCTTACACGTCGCATATCGAAGTCGTGGATGCGTCAAGGGCAGATACGTGATGTGCGTGCTGTTCGAAACTACGCTGTTACTCGCCACAACTGATGAAGAGACTGAGAATTATGCAGTACTTGCAGGCGTTCCACTTTCCAGCGCCACTCTGCAAGAAGCAGACAACGGAAAAGGCCTGCAGTGCCACACGGCGCCGCACTCTTGGAAAATTGTCTTCGAACACTCCGCCCGCATGTACGAAATAATCGCTACGGCTTGTTCTGCTGTGGAGAGCCAGGTATGGCGTGAGCGCTTGGCTCTTAACATCGAGACACAAACTCTCGCAGTCGCACACGGTGTGAGGAATATTTTCGAGCTTCACTCGCCCCTTACGAGCGACATGAGAAGCATCGGCAAGGCTTTTGGCAAACCGGGCAGTTTCGTCAAGCGAATGAGCGTTCACCGTACGGCCACAGTTGGTCCGACCACAGATCTCAACCAAGTCATTATCAAAAACACACAAGCCGTCAAAGAAGCGCTAGAGTCTGCAAGCACCAATGCATCAGCCAGTAGTCTACACATCCCTCGGTCGCAGTCGGTCGCAACACCCAGTCACGTCCAAACACTTGCGCCCAGACGAGCGGATCGAGCCAGGCTAGAAGCAATCCTTAGTGATGTGTGGACAAAACACCTCATACCTTTCCCGGGTATGACCATTGGCCGTTCCGAACAGATCCGCGGCTCCGCGAACCATGTCATTCGCAAATTCAGCATGGCAAGCATCACCTCGAACTTCTCCTCCAAGCGATCAGCTTCGTACACGTCAATGGCAGGCTCCCGGTGTGGAAAGGAAGACTACCCGCCGCTACCATCTCAGCATCGTCATCCTGGCAGCACCAGCGGCAGTAGTAGCAGTTACCAGAACAGCTCCAAGTCAAGACACCGCTCGGTTGTGCCGCCTCCGGCCCGGCTCCCTCTGTCAGATCTACTGCCTGCAGACTTTGACCTGCAAGACCAGTTTCCTGCCCGAGGGAAGCGAAGTGCTTTTAGGACTTTTACTATGACGATGGAGCGACCTTTTAGCCCTTTGCTTACGGCTACAGAGAACAGACCGAGCAGTGTGGCAGCATTGAGGAGGACACAAAGCGTTCGCGATGCTAGTGCTGCGAACAGTGAGGGAGGCAGCAGTGGGAAAACAGTGGTTGCTGCGAAGGCCGCCGAAGCCAACTGTGAGACTGCGACGCAGATGGTTGAAGGCCAGCAGAAGCAGCCGAGGAAATCGAAGAGTAAGTTCATGAGGTTTCTGGGGCATTAGTTTGCGTGTTGGCCAGAGAGGAAATTGGATTGCAGGCCAACTTGGATCGCTTTTCTTGGTTTAAGGGCACATTCAAATCGAGCTGGGCAGAACAAGCAAGCATCATAAGATAGGCGAATCAGAATAACAGTTTACCAACACGCTCTGCATGACACGTAAATTTGAAGCATGCACAAATTTGTATCTGGCGTTAATTGCATCGCGTGTCGACGAATGGTGACGCGTTGAGCGCGACTCAGCGCTAAAAGTCAATGTTTACTCTCGGTTGCCATGGCCGTTTCTGGCTGAAGACACGAAGACATCCAACCACTACCTACATGTACCTTTACCTAACTCTACCTACTCGTCGCCTACTAAGCACCAGTCTACGATTGTATACTCTCACAACTCTCACACAGAGTTCCAATATTCCATAACCCACGTCGATTCCTTTCCAACCTGGTCTTCGAGCCGCACACAAACAAAGCCCCGCCAGTCTTCTCCTCCGATCCCTCTCTCACGGCACACGGCGACACTCGCTTCTTACAACATCGGGAGACTCATATCCGACATCTACACAACTCCACCATTTCAGCCATGAACTCTTCCACCGCTCCGTCCACAGTCCAAGGCTCAAAGGCCGCCGCTCCAGCCAGCGGCAATGTGATCAAACGGTACGCCCAATCCTCGAACCACTATACCACCAAGCAGACTTCTAACAGGTCCTCTTTCACAGCCTGCAATCCGAACTCATGGCCCTCATGACCTCTCCCACACCCGGCATCTCCGCCTTCCCTACTGCTGATCTCACCCACTGGAACGCAACCCTGCTCGGTCCCGCCGACACACCATACGACTCGCTCTCCTTCAAACTCACCCTCGCTTTCCCTGCAAACTACCCTTACGCCCCGCCAGAAGTCCTTTTCAAGACCCCGATCTACCACCCCAACGTCGACATGAGCGGTCGCATCTGCCTCGACATCCTGAAGCCCGGCGGACAAGGCAAGGAGGGTGCGTGGAGCGCGGCTTTGAACACCGAGAGCGTGCTGCTGAGCATTCAGAGCTTGCTGGGCGAGCCGAACAAGTAAGTCCAGGACTGCGGAAGAAGATCTCGTGATACGGTGTGATGAACGGAAACTAACAATACTTTCTCCCTACAGCGCATCCCCTCTCAACGGCGAGGCAGCCCTGCTGTGGGACACCAACCAGGAAGACTTCAAGCGCAAGGTCCTGGCGCGCCACGTCGAGCCGAGCGAGCTCGAAGACAACTGAAAAGAGATATCTCGCACTTGAGACCGAACACAACAAAAAAGAAGGGAAGTAAGCGTCCCTAAGAGGCGAAAAGGAAAGACGAGCCAACAGCAACGAGCACACGCATCGCCTTCACAAGCCTCGGGCAGCAAAGCCTGAGCGTATTGTATTTCGTACGGAGAGTCAGTTTCCTAGGAATTATTTTTTGGGTACGGCGTTGGATGAAGCTGGTCAGCAGGCAGGCAGACATAGCAGGCATAGTAGGCATAGCTCAGGGCGTTTTGGGATTTTACGTGGCCTTCGATGATTGGATGGCTAGGGGTGGAATGGTTGGCAAAGAGCTGGCATTCGAATGGGGCGTGGTTGGGAACGAGTCTCTTTCGTTACGTTACCCAAATCCGCAGCTGAGCACTGCCGTTCATGATCAGCTGGACCTTTCGATTGTGTTAAACGACTCCTAGTGTAACGATGAATTCTTCCATTTGGAGAAACAACAACCTTTTCTTGTGCACAAGGTCAGAAAAAATCGAAAGTTTCAAAGAAAATTATATTTACAAGCAAATATTCACCAATCAATATTTTTAACACCCTTTTCCATCCCCGTCTATCTCCTATAGAAACGGGACGATATGCATTCATGAATTTTCCCCCGTCCTGGGCCGGTCTTCCCGAACCGACATGCAATAAATACACCGTAACCAAGAGAAAGAGCGAAAACAGATCACAATTTAATGGAGATGTCGTAGTGGTCCAGCAAGACACCGACGGTGGAGAGGGTGCCGATGTAAGCGACAAGAATGCTCATGGCGCCGACATCGCTGAAGTGCCACGTCTCGAAGCACAAGTTGACGGCGCCGGTGAGCATGTTGGCGAGCAGGAACAGAGCCAGGCCGTTGCGGTTGAAAGCGTGCAGGACGCGGCTGGTGGCGTCTGCAATGCGGCTCTTCTCGACCGCCTTGCTCTTGGAGCGGTACAGGGCCGGGAACATGAGCATTTCCACGCCGCAGAAGAGCAGCAGCTGCGCGAAGTTGAAGGCGCACACCCAGCAGACATACGCGCAGTTGGCCATGCGGCGCGAGACGAAGAGGTGGGGACCGTAGTTCCAGAGGCACCAGACTGAGCACACGAACCAGATTCCGGACCACTTGAACAAGTGGATGACGGCGAGGCGCGGGAGGGCGTTGAAGTTTTGCATTGCTTCTTCGGGGCGCCAGTCTTTGGGTTTTTCCTTTTCGTTGGCGATCACTTTCTCGACTTGCTCCTCTTGTTGGTCAGAGGTGCCGATGACGGAGGCCAGCCAGTCGGCGTCCTCGTCCATGGTATCTCTGGCCAGGCGGGCCGCTTCGATGGGGTCCTCTGGGGGCTCCTCGTCGCGGGGCAGGATGCCTTCGCCTGCGCCCATGCCGGCCATGAAGATGGCGAAGTAGCCGATGAAGGAGTAGACTCCCTCGCGGTTTTGCGAGAGGAAGTCGCCGGGGATGCGCTCGGAGAGGATAATGTAGTGCTTGAGGGGCGTGGTGTAGAGTAGGATTTCGTAGCAGACTGCGATGCCGAAAGCAACGGCGCTGTAGGACGGGATCCACCGCAGGATAGGCTGCAGGAGGGCGAAAGTCGGGGAGAGCAGGGACAGGGTGAAGAAGAAGTTCCAGTGCACTCCGTACTCGCTTTCATGTTCGGTGTAGTCGAGACCCTTGACAGTGGCAAGGCGGATCAGTCCGAGGCCAATGAGAGGGATTGAGTGGCGGAAAGCGGTCTTCATGCGGGTACCAATGGATTTCTTGACCTGGGCAAAGTCCTCCTTGAGCTGTTGACGCGCAGCAACGACGCCAGCGGCGAAGACGAAAGAACCAACACCGAGATCCATGAGGGACGTTCCGAAGGCCTCAGTCTTGCCAAAACGACGAGGGAAAACGGGGAAGTCGACAGCCAGAATGCTGGTGCAAGTGATGATCATCATGGCGCCGCGGTAGCTGGTGATGAAGGGCTTAACCGGGAGAGGGTCCCTTTCCTTAGGCTCGTCATCCTTGGACTTTTCGGCGGCGTCCTTGTCCGCCTTCGCGATAGCCTCGTCGTTGGCGTCTGCAGATTCGGCCTTGGGTTGGAGGTAGGCAGCAATGGCGGGCAAAAGAAGAAGACCAGTGAGTGTCTGCGGCGAGTCGGCATAGACAGTGGTGGCACACAGAATAGTGCAGCACTGCAAGAGGAAGTCCACAATATAGGCTTGTGCAGAGTAAGGCTTAAAGAAGCTTTGCCTCTTCTGCAGGACGCACCATGTGAAGACGGCAACCTGAAGGAGCACTCGTTAAACCCCTGCTCAAACGCGGTCAATGGTGATAAGAGGTGGTCATACCGGAGCCAAGAAAGTCAGGATGTTGATCTCCCAGATGCCACCGCCCTGCAGGTCGGTGACCGAGGCCTTTTTCTCGGCCTTGTAGTCGGAATCGGAGGTCATGTTGGCGTTTGTCGTTGATTGTAGTACGACGGGGAGAGAAAGGCAGACCGACTGCGAAAGATTTGCAGTCTGCGGCTTTTTCATCCGGGCCAGTGGTCGCAGCGCGCACAGAAGCCAGGAGAAGCTGGCTGGTGGGCTTCGTTGGATGTGGGGAATCCCGGGAGCGTTGCAAGGTTGGTCAGCCAAGGAGATTTGATGGGCGGCGAGGTGGATTTGGACTGGACGTTTCGAAACGCCTTGGGCCGACGACGCCGACTTCACCTCACCTCATGAACCCGCCGCCTGCTGTGCGACCGTTCGTCCACTCCTCTGACCCGGTTGCACAGTACCTGCGATCTTGAGTAGCACGAAGCGGTGTGGATGCTCGGTATGGCGCACTGCTTGGTGCCACCAGAAAAGCCAGGCGCGTGGGGTCGGTGCTGGTGTTGTGTGTTGTTGTTGTTCTTGTCGTCGTTGCTGTTGTCCTCTCTCGGGACATGAAGCGATAAATTATGGACGAGGAAGAGTCTTCCAGAGCTGAAAAACTTGTAGTTGGAGTTGCAGACAATGGGTCCGATGAGGTGAAGTCAAGTGAGGTGGGCTACTTTTGACCTCAGTCGTCGCCCGTCGCGCCTGCCGTTTGTACAGGCAGCAAGGCTCTTTCCATCCGTCGGCGACGTGCATCTAACCAAGCCGGATGTGGCCTCTCAGTCTTTCCTTGCAATCACCGACACCAATCCACAACCCGTCCAAGCCTGCATTCGAGGCGCGCGCGTTATTCTTTTCTCTTACCTTCACCGTCCTGCCTTTTCCCCATCAATCAATCCATCTACCCCTCGAGTCTCAAGCTGCCACGCCTCACCGAGACACGGCATTTGGAGTAACCGCCCATCTCACATATCAGACCTCACCTCACGCCCCCGCCATGCCGCTCGCCGAGCGCGACATTAACACGCAGCACCACCTACATCTCACACGCTGCAAACGCTTGCCTGCCGCATTATCTGTGACGGACGAGAACGCTACCCTCTCGCCCACCACCCCACGTGCAAAAGACTCTCCCACTCACCAGCAGCGATTCCTTGCCCCAACCAAAGCGTCTGTCGCAAAGAACACGCCACCGCCATCTGCAGACCGAGCTCGAATCCAACCTCCCTCGAGCAAAAGTATTCCTTCACCTCACGGCTCGAAGCTGCCTCGACGTAACGCTGCCACGCCCACTCCCAAATCGCCACTTTCCCCGCCTATCAGCAAATGGAATCGCTGCGTCGCGACTGATTGCATCGAGGACTTGAACGGTCGTGCTGAGCCCTCGTCATCAGGCGAGACTGCAAAAGACAATTCACTGGTACGTAGAGCCACTCCGTTGCCAACTTTGAGCCATCACTCACATGCAATAGATCGCGCTTGACAGCTTCCCACGCAGGAAACAACTTACACGTGTCGAAAAGCCTTTGCCGCCGCGTCCAATCGCATCACTAGTCTACGCGCCAAGCCCATCGAGGGACAGTCGCTGCTTGATCGACGCCAGTGAAAGACCTCTGCGACTTTCACGTGGCGAATCCGAGTACGATTGGCCGACGTTGATGCCGACCTCTTCTTCCACTCCCACATTTGGGCCTGCGACATCTTACACAACAAGGACTGGCTCAACGCCCGACTCTTTGCCCATGTCTACCAGCGCCACCCCTATGGCGAACATCACTCCGGATTTCAGCGGTGGGCGCTCAGACAGCAACATTAAAGTCTCCGGTAGCCCGGATCAGAGGCACTCTTCCGTTTCGTCTTACACCAGTACGTCGGACTCAGGCCCGGTTCCTGAAAGCGTAGGCGGTGTCACACAACCCTTGAAGCACGACAAAACACCCCCCCGCAGCACGGCGACAGTCCCTCCTCCGAGGAAGAGCTCACTTCCCAGTCATCATGGCTTGCTCATCGAAAGATCCCGGAGTACTGGCGCCAACATGAGCGGATCACCGGAATTCGCACGAGACATGTTCGAAGCTTCCCGTCCTCACAGCCCATCGCCAGCAAGCTTTTCTCGACCGCGCCCTACCAGCATTTCTCAAGTGTCTGCTCCGATGACGCCGCCGCCAGCAGTCGTTGACGCGACCCCGATAAAGTCGGAGAAAACAGCATCGCGCATCCCCTGGCCGGACCAGAAGAAGGCGACGTTGGTCGACATCAAAGGTCGCCGAGCTTCCAGCATCCCTATTCCAAAGTTTGAGAAAGGTCTCAGCTTCGGTGGCCGACGTTTCGACTCACCGGATCCTCTGAAGGTCCTGGATCACGGCATCAAGCGCCGCCAGCTGAAGAGAGACGGGAGCAGCTCTACAGTCAGCACTGTACCAACAGGAGTGCTGAGCCATAGCACTCCTCCCGTTGATCGTAACAAGGTAAACACACCAGACAGCACCAGGTGCTCCACTACCGAGGACGAAGAAGAAGTCACCACCCCATCTGACAAACCCAATCACTTTGTCAAGCACGGATACAAGCCCAAGCACGTTAACAGAGTCTCCGGGAGCCACTACGCCGGCGCGACGCTCAAGGTGTACGATGAGGCGGAAGTTGTTCTCGGGAGACCACCCCCGTCGAACAGTCCTTTCACAGTTCCGCTTCAGACCATACCCTCGCAGTCTTTGCTCCCAATGCGATCCATCTCCAACCGGTACAGTCTTGAGGTGGAACAACATCCAAAGGTTGTCATCAAACCTACGGAATTCTCCGCTTTTGCACAGCGCCTGTCCATCCTCGAGGACTCGCACACATTGGGCACAAATGACTCTCACAACACAAACAACACCATCCGCGATGACACCAAGTCAGAGCTGGTTGACATACTGCGTGAAGCAGAGCACGAAGATGCCCTGATCAGTCAGTGCGGAGCTACAGGTCTTGATGCGGCGACAAAAGAGGAAGTCACGCGTACGCTTAGCATGCTCGCAGGCACCTGTGGTCCCGCAAGCACGACTGTCAACCTTGAACACCTGTCATACATGTTTGGTCGCCTCAAGTCTGGTTTTGAAAAGGCACCAAAAAGTGCTGCTTTTGTTGAAGACGCCACAGTGGCAGACCGATTCCTAGCCAGACGAGGGAGTACTTCGAGCGACCAGGTCATCCGTGCTCAAGCAAATGGGAGCTATGAAGCGCCAGTCACGTCTCACAGGAGAGAAGGAGACGCGGACTCACAGCTCTCCAGAAGCAAGACCGTCGCCAGCAAGTGGTCCACCAGCACGGCATCCGTAAAAGAGCGCCCCCTTCCTGCCAGGGATACTACGTCGAGACAGAACACTCTCAGCGTGGAGTTTGAAGATCTTCCACAGGGTCTTCCGCCGAAAGACTCACTACACAGTCACCCGCCGTCTATAGGCTATCCCTCGCGCGTACCTGGCAAGGCTCATCGAATCCTTGGCACCGATGAGCGCGAGACCAGTAACTTCAATCGCCGTTCTTCGTCTCCTACTTTGGGTAGTCGTGTTCCAGGTTCAGTCCGAGCTGCAAGGGAGAAGGCACGTGACGCTGCGGGCAGTCGTGCTAATCAGGCAAGCGCCACTAAGGTCGAAAAGTTGCCCACGCCAAACACCAAAGTCTTCAGGATGTCGCAAGATCCGCCCAGGGGACGTCTCCCGTCGGCGGACAGGTCGACTAACCGCGTCTCTACAAAGGTATATCTACCATGCTCGTTCACATTCCCGGGGTGCCAAGCTAATGTGATCAAACAGCTGCCTCGCTCTCGCTCCAAGAGCCGCTATGTCTTCGACAAAATCAATGGCTTGTTCTCGGGTAGGCGTGATCGACGTGAGAGCAAACTTCCGCCTGTTCCTCCAGTCAAAGACAGCTTTGATCATCCCACACCTGCTGTCGCGCCAAAGGAAGTACGCACTACCTCGCTCGGCAGCCCTATGCTCACAGGTCCCAAGGTCCCGCCATTGACCAAGATGCCTACTATCTCTCCTCCGGTCGACTCTGTTCACCCAGCTCTTCGTAGTGCGCCATCTTCAGCTTCCGTTGCCCCCAGCACCACGACCGTGGGTAGCGATGCCGATTACGAAGGTAGATGTTCGCTGCAGGCGTTGTCTGAGAAGCTCCTTGGTCGCGCCATCAGGGAGGGCGATCCGGCCAGGAAAGAGCGCTTGCTTAACTTTGCAAAGGTAGTTACTCACTCTCTTCACTTTGTGTCCTATCACATCCGCTGACTTTCTGCTCAGGTCCTCAACGACTCGCTGATTAGTGCGCGCGAAGCGCAGATATCGGCCGAGACTGCTCAAAGCGCAGCACGCAGCGCTCAGCTGTCGTATGAGATGACCATGAGAAGTGTCGCGATGCTTCAGCGCCTGGCTTCTAGCATGAACCGCCGCTAGTGTCGTCCGAGTTCCTTCCACCGATCTTGAGTCCCCCTGATGGAGCCATTCCCAACAACACAGAAACGGCGCTGCTGCCTTCTTCAGGGTCTTGTTATGGAGCTTCCTTTCGACTTTTTTTCCAAGTGGCGGGAGGCCGAGCATGTCTTAACGAACAAGCATCGATGCCAACAGATATCCCACTAATAATGGAAAACGGAAAGAGGTTCATAGCTATCAGATGCAAGGAGCCAGTTGTATGAGAGACATGAAACCCTTGATGGGACACATTTGTTTCACATCTACACAAGAACCACGCAATTCGTTCACACTCTTCTATCGCTATTGAACATCATGTTCAGGACGCTACAGCTCCGGCATACCCTGAGTAATTAGAGCTGTCTTCCTTTAGCAAGATAGGCAACTCATCCTCTACCAAACTCTCCTTCCACCCTTTCTCCTGCGGCTTCCACCCCAGCTGACGAAGTCTAACAGCACGACTGCGGCTGTTCATGCCAACAACGGGCCCTGTGAATTCAGGCCCGAAAACGTCGCCATAAGTCTCCACAGGCATCTGCCTGGGCGTCGGATCCTGGATTCTGCCCTTGGCATGCAGCTCCTTGCCAATAACAGCAACCATCTCGCCCCAGCTCGGCTCATTGTCGCCAGAGTTCTCTGCGAAGAAATACGGGTTCGACTCTCCCTCAGCTGGGGAGGATTCGAGATGGTGCAACACGGTCACAAACCCGCGCGCCAGGTCCCGCACGTGCACGTTTGACCACACCGATTTGCCTTGCCCGACGTGCGCTGGGTAGCCGTGCTTGAGTGCCCAGCGTGCCAGCGTGGGCAGCTGGATCGTCAGCCGGCCGTGGCTGGTGCCGTAGATGAGCGGCGGGATCATGATGGCGATCTTCGCTTTGCTGCCCAGTTCTTTGCGGGCTTTGAGGATTTCCAGGTCGATCTGGCGGTGCGGGGCGGAGTCCGAGAGGGAGTCTATCTCCTCTTGCTTGTCGTCGTGGTAGATCTTCGAGGACTTGAAGTTTCCCAGCGCTTGGTCGTCGAGGAGCGAGGTGCCAGACGTGTGGATGTAGGTGATGGGTTCGCCGCGGGAGACTTTCTCGCGCACGCCGCGCAGGACGGCTTGCACGCTGGGGAGGTCGTCGGCTGTTGCTGTGTGGAAGACGATGTCGTTTTTGGCGATGTTGTCGACGATGAGTTTCTCGTCGTGTAGGTCGCCGATGACGGCTGAGGCGCCGGATTGCTTGAGGCCGTCGGCGTGTTCTTGACGGCGGACTAGGCCGGTTACTTTGTAGTTCTCTGCTACGAGGAGGTCCAGGACTGTCCAGCCAATTAGGCCGGGGCCGACGATGAAGACGTTTTTGCCGGTTGACATTGTTGTGGTTGTGAGGGTTTTGGGAATGAATTGGAAGCAAGGATGGTTGAGTTCGGTTACGGATGTTGTTTAAGGGGGATTGATGATGATCGAATGGGAGTTTGACATTCGGATCTGGATGTTGCGTGCTTCTTAAACTTGGCATGTCGTTCGAGTGATGTTTGTAAGCAGTAGGTTGGCAGTGACGTTATGGTTGTGTCTTTTGAGGTGGGGTCTTCCCACCAGGGCACCGGTTACGTGGCGCTCTCTTTCCTTCTTTTCGACCATTGCTGCTGCTTTCAATCGTTTCTGTTGATGAATGTTGGACGTTCGTAGTCCACAAGATGCCAGACTTGATGATCGATTGACAACCATTTCGATCGACCTTGCAGCAAACCCAACACTAACCCTAGACACGAGTATACACATTTTCAACAACAGTGGCACGTAGCTGCAACAACTATGATCTAAATATGACA
>Ga0265797_10003127_pt1 | contig 26871 bp, 27 predicted proteins | sample P2T30metagenome_FD_192433 | JGI IMG/M metagenome (GOLD analysis project Ga0265797, IMG submission 192433) | Plant litter microbial communities from East Loma Ridge, Irvine, California - P2 T30 | ecosystem: Environmental > Terrestrial > Plant litter > Unclassified | place: USA: California... | reverse complement strand
CTCGTTTGCGGTTAGATATGGCTCCAATGTTCAAAATCGACATTACGTCAATTCCTAACCCAAACTGGCTAGCTCCAGGTCATGTCAGTTGGGCGCAACAGCAATATGGCACGAGCCTCTTGGAGCAGCATCCTTGGGTTATGGTGCCATCTACTGTATGTCGGCACAGCGTGAATGTGTTGATTAATCCAGTTTTAGCTAAGGGTATGTTTGAGTTTGTGCTGCAAGAGCGATTTGCCTTGGACGGGCGCCTTAATCCGCCCCCTTCTTAGCAGCTTTTAGTTTTTGATGTGTAATCAATGCCGCATGCGCCTCGGCGCTCATGCCTAAGTCGCGTTTTTAAGAAGTGGCTTTTCCGCCGATTGACCGAGATCTTGAACTGCGCAGCAGGTAGGCAAATTTAGGGTGGAGTGTCCTCCGCTGATGCACAATCTCGCACTAGGGGCGCAGGGCCATCTCTTCACCGGCGGTCACCCCGGCGAACTGGACAGTCGACACGTCGCACAGGCGGTTGCCGCTGGTAGGGATGGCATGGGTGCGGCGGGCTGAACGCCGTGGAAGAATGGTTTTCACAACGGAACAACGAGCGCTCTATTGAGTCCCTTTACTAAAGGATCAGCAGTTAGCGACGTGATTCCGGCTGCAAATCTGAGACGGGCTAGCCTATGACTAGCCCGTGTCGTTTAGGCCCCGCCTCCTGTCTTCGGTAGAAAGTCATAAGCGCTTGCGTCAAAATCTTTAATTATTTTACGGGCTTGGGCCACTACCAGCTTATGGTCTTCATTCGCACGACTTCTTCTGTACGTCTGGCTATTCTTTCCTACGCCTTCCAAGAGAGATTTTATATCTTCCGCGGAGAAACCTTCAATATAAGGCTTAATAAACTGAGAAAAAATAACATCAGAAGCGTCAAAATTAATGGCATTTACATACATGGTCACTAGAAGCTTATTTACATGACCTTCTACCCCAGCCGAATTTGCATGCCCCCGAAGATCTTGAATATGGTTTCGATGGATAGTATGCGTATCACCAAATGCTTGAGCGTGATTCTTATTTATATAAGCAACAAGCATAGCTATATGCTCAGATATATTGTTACTCAGGAAATAGGAGACAGCCAAAAGATCAACATTTGTTGTGGACTGTGCTTTTATGAACTCCCTTGTCGCTTCCGTAAGCAATGGAAATATATGTGGATAGTCACCCATGAAGAATATTACTTGCCGTAAAGGAGCATCGTTGCCGATTTCGCTATAGTAGACGGAACTATCTCGAATGCACCCAGCAAAAAATTCCCGATCTCTCTCAAAGAGGATCCGCAAGGCTAGAACGTTTATCTCTCTGTTTTTATTGCACTTTTCGTCTTCAATTTTAAAGGCAACCCTCCAAAGCGATTTAAATATATGTGCAAAGACGTCCTTATTCAAACTTGAAAAATATCGTGATTCAAGATAGCGTGCTAACTGCGACTTTGCGACAAATAGGTCCTTGACCCGCTCTAGATCAAGTATAAGCTCTGAAAATACTTGCTTTGTTAGAATTGGGGGTTTTGTAAGAACTGCATCAAGTGCGTTTCGTATGTCCGAGAGAACCATTTCCCTATGAGGCTTGAACAGGATATCGGTTTTAGTGATGACTGGATGGGCTGATAAGTGCCGATGTTTTTGCAAAACAAGCAAAGAGTCTAGTTCTTGAGCCTCAAGTAAGCTTGTTCTGGATGATATCTCTCTTAGCAGATTTTCTTCCCACTTCGGGTTGGTCGGATTTTTACTTTGAAAATCGACCATCTCATCAAGTATACTGATCGCTTTCGCATCATTATGTATATCTTTCAAGTGCTGCAACTTGTAAACCAAATCGCATATCACTACTGTCCAAAGCATTACAACAGAGGACCTATAATTTCCGCTAAAATAATTATTTAGAACTTCTCTAAAGTATTCTTTGGATCAGTAATCATTAATCTTGTTTGCTGCTTGCTCCACTGAAAACTCATACATCGTATAAAGCATCCTTTTAGACCAAATAGTATCCTGAACCCCTGGCTGATGTGCGTCTAAGCTTGGTGCAACCAGCCCTCCATGTAGGTTCGTTGTGGAGCGGTTCGTCCAGTATTTTGCCTTGGCTTTGGCGTGCAATAATTAGGCAATAATATTTGTGTAGCGAACAGCCGGTCCCGCCTTCAAGGCAGCAATGCTCATGCAATCACCGCCCCGGGTAGGGGAGGCGGCTCAGTGTGGTAGCTATCGAAACTCATACCGGCCGATTGTCGCCTCGGCGAATGCGGTCGCGCCCGTGGCGACGGCCCAATCCATGGCGTGGCCTCGATCACCTCGACTTTTGCCAGCATCTTGGCATCACTGTAATATTCGGGCCTGATCAATCTATTGTCAATTGACTTGGTAGTAACCAAAGCCGGCAGAAAAGCATAAGGAACCTAATATTGAAATCCCTGTTGATATTGGCCATGAGCCTAGGTGTCCTTGGACCAGCGCAGGCGGCTATAAATGGCAAACACGAGGATGTTGGAGGAGTCCTTTGCGTTCGTTTTCTCAATGACAATTCGTCGTTGAGAGAGGGAATGATGTGGGTAGCAGGTTATCTTTCCGCTGTTAACGCCGTTTCCCCGCTTAGCGACGGGGTGGCGGATATAACCCAGGATACTCCATGGAGCCAACGCGTTCTATTCCTAGAAAACTGGTGCCGAGCACATGGGGGCGCATCAGTTGCAGAGGGAATGCCTGATCTGCTGACAATGATGCAGGCGCGTACTAAAGCTAAAAGCTCGCCGCTCGGTAAGCTATTGCTAGAACAAGCACAATAATGTCGCTTGGATCCGTCCTTGCCTAGCTGAAGCTGCCCATTGTGCTGGGCAGCTTCAGCGTCTCTATTTATCCTTAAGCTCAGTCAGAACTCATGCCCGCCTCCTGCTCCGGCTCAGGCAATTCCGGCGTGCCTGCGGCGACGATTAGTCCTTTCGGCGTTGTATCGGCCACCTTACGCTCGGGCAAGGCCGGGACGGCTGACCATTCACGGCGCTGCGTTGTTTTCTCCTTCACCGAACCATCCTCCGCAACCTCCTGTACCACGACTGGGCGGGTGCCTAGGTCTTCCAAACGCACCTGGTCGCCTGGTTTAAGGTCCGAATCCGCCATGGCATCGGCAAGGCCGACACCCCACAGGGTGCGTTCGCCGGCGTCGGTCTTGAGCGTGACGAAGTAGCTCATTTGCTTATCGTCTTGGTGCTGGTAGCGCGCTGCCCCATGGTCCACCAGCTCACCCTCAATTACCTTGGCACTGGATTTTTGCACGCTATCAGATGCCACGGCCCCCGGCGCTGACCGCATACGGTCTTCCACCTGGTGAACGATTCCGACTACCGTTTCCGTCGCCGCATCCAGCGCCTGGACAGTTTCTGGTGAGCCTTTGGCCTGGGTGTACAGTGCTTCGATCGCGCTTTTGAAGGTTTCTCGGTAGGCATCGTTTTCCATGTAGGAGGCGAGCATGGCGGTGGCCTCTGGCGTCTTGTCATCGGTTGCGATCAGCCACACCGCGTGATCTTCAGCCCTGAGGCTCATCACCGTGTCCGAAGCCCGCATGTCCGCTTCTGACAGTGGCATTGCCTGCCGCCAGGCCGCTTCGCGCCTTACCATCTCACTTGGGCTTTGGGCGTCAGGGTCTGGCTCAGCGCTGGCCTGAGCCGGTGCCGGCGACGGCGGCTGGGCTTGGCCAGGTTGATCGGTCTGCTCGGCAGCGGCCTGGTCAACGCCCCGCGCCGTATCCTTGCCCGGCTCGATGGTTTGCCCATCTTTGGCGATATCCAGCTCTGCACGCCGGGCGGCTAGGCCCTGATTCATGGCCTTGTCGGTGAAATGCACATCAAGCCCGTTCTTGGCCACGGCTTCGATCACCAGCTTTTTGAATTCAGCGGTGCCGTTGATCGTCAGCGTGCTGCCAAAGCGCTCCTTGGCCAGCTCCAGGGCCACAGCAACGCCTGATTCACTAATGCCGGTACGGCGCATTGAAATGGCCTTGCCGGTGTCGACAAACAGGGTCTTATCGGTCGATTTATCCAGGTAATGCACGTTCTGGCTGAATTTGGCTTTGCGGGTATAGAGATCCTTGGCGCTAAGGTCGCGGGCACGCTCACTGGCGGCTGCGGGATCAACCTGCTTGGCGAACCGATCCATGATGCGCTTCACCCGGTCGCGCACGCCTTCGGGGCTAGACCCCTTCGCGCCGCTGATGGTGAAGCCCGGTTCTTCCTTCTCGTCCTCGATAAGCTCGCGTATGGCGGCGCTGCCCATTAGGTCTACCTCTTTGCTGGGTTGGGGGGAGTGAAGCTGTTCACGCGCTCGCAGCCGCTCGAAGGTCAGCACGGACATCAGCTGAGCCTTGTCCTGGCGGGTCAAACGCTCGTCGGCAAACACCGCTCGCCGGGTCGAGTAGAACTGCTGGTCAAGGCGGCGCAGCGCGTGACGGTGGGCGGGCAAAATCTGGTTGTACTGGGCCTCACGGGTGAAATACGCGGCGACCGTAGAGGCGTGTTTGTTGGCGGTCAGGGCCTTCATGGGAGCCCGTTTGAACACCAGCGGCTTTTCTGCAGGCCGCTTGAGTGGGTCGAACAACATCCGGGCGCGCTGCTCGATGTCCTGCACGCTGGCCACCCGGTATGGGTTTTTGGCGTAGGGCGGGATTACGCCTCGAACTCGGGCACCTCGGGTTGCTCGGGGACTTCGAACGCTTCGGGCTCCGCGTCCGCCTGCGCCTTGAATTGCCTTTCCCGCTGGAGCCGGAGGAACGGCGGAAGGTTCTCCTCGTCGTCCTGCTCGCTCTCGGGAAGATCCTCCTCGTCCTCCTCGGGCTGGTACAGATGGTCGCAATCCAAGATTTCCTCCTGGTTGCGGCTGTCCCAGGTGAACGTGTGCATCACTGGGCAGTAACACCGCACCGTCACCGCCTCGGGCCGATCCGGCTTGCCGGTGATTTGCCACATCGCTGACGGGCAGGTTTTGCAAGCCATCGGCAGCGCGGCCACGGCTTCGCCCTTGAGCTTGAGTAGAACGTCGCTGGCTATCAGTCTTCCGTTGGGTGGGCTGTACGCTGTCATAGCGGTCTCCATAGGCTTGGTAAAATCTCGCTTCGGACTCTTTTAAAAGCCGCACCCGTTCTTCCGGTGAGGCGTTCACATACACCTGTCGAAAGTCGGGGCCGGCCTTGCTGATGTATTTGATTTCCTTGGCACGCTGGGGCCATTCCAGCAATCGGTCTGCAATAACCTGCGGATCCAGCGGCGCTTTCTTCAACTCACGTCGAACGATGAAGTCATCACTAAAGATGGTGTCCTTCAAGTTTGTGAACTTGGCATTCCCTGGGACTTTGACGGCAATGTATTCATTGGGCTTGCCCTGGTTTCGAATTTTTGTTTCGCCAATGGTCGCTACCAGGGAGTAAAAATCCTTTCGGGTGTTCACCCCGCGCTCGATCACCTGCGTTACCAGGTTCTGCTTCATTTGGCGATTCTTACCGTAAAAATCATCACCGTTGTAACGGGAAAGCACACTGGCCGCGTCACGAATGTTCGCCCGAACATGCTCGCGGGGCGAAGCCAGTTTGTATTTCTGGTTAATGTATTCCTGAAACGCTTCCAAATGCTTTTCAGACTGGGCGTAATTGGAGCCTACCGGATCGAAAATATTTCCCGATAACAAATTCCTCTTAGGAATGATAATATGAAGATGGGGCTTACGCTCAATCATCTCGCCCGTTCTCTTATCGGCTATAGATTTGATCTTGGGTAAGTGCGCCTCGGCGTAGAAATTGTATTCCTCCTCTCGGTAGGCATACATCATGAATTGTTTGAACTCTTGCGTAATAGCAGCCAACGTCTCGTTGGAAACTTCGTCTTCACGAAACGCCAAGGTAAACGATAGATAGCGGTCCTGGCCCTTATCCTCGATGCTTTCATAAACAAGGCGGGTCAGGTCCAGGTCGCCGTCGATAATGACACGGTGGTCAAGTTCGTCACGGTTGAATTCGCGGCCGGATTTCGTACCTTGCTCTAGATATTGCTGCACACCAGCGTTATAGCCTCGGACCCTAATCAGCACGATGAACCCCCGCCAGAAGCAAGTCACGAATAGCGTTCAGTGCATTGAACAGCTTGATAAATAGCGCCTCGGAAATAATCCCGCGCAAGTGGGCGCGGTGAACCTTCCTGGCGATCTGGTTAAGGTTGTTGCCAGACTTGTTGTAGATGAACAGCAGGCGGTCATCACTCAGCGATGCCGCTTTGAATACCGGGGTCTTGCTCAGCAGAAGCTCACGGAAAAACACGGAGGATTTCACCCCGGATTTCTCCATCAGCTCTGCGTAGGGCGCGTACTGCTCCTCGGTCAAGCGGAACGAAATGATCCGGTCCTTATTGGTTTTCTTGGCCATGACGGCACCTCCGTTAGCACCAACCGACGACGACAACTGACCGACAACGCGGTGCCGTTCTGCGGGGTTTCAAAGGGGTTTCCCCTTTGGCACGACGATGTTTAGAAAAGGGCGAAGCCCTTTTGTAAACAATCGTCAACGTGCCTGCTTATCGCCCCCGAGGATGGGGATTGATCAAGGAAATTCGGGCGGCTTTCACTGCGTCGCACTGTCATGCACTGGCGTGCATTCCAGTGCATTAAATTTCACTAGCGTGCACAGTGTTGCACTGACTTGCACTACGTTGCACTAATAGGCATGGGCTGGTAGGTTTGAAACTCGAACGACCAATTGAGGGCGGCAAAATGGCCGATTGGAGAAGCAAACCCCGAACCGGCAAAGCCCAGTTTGTGAAGCACCTGGCAGTGATCCAAGCGCGGCTGAACGCCGGCGAAACCCAAACCACGATTCGCCAGGCACTGAGCCAGGGCGGAGATTTCGAGATGAGCGCCGCGCAATTCAGCCGGTACATCAAGGCGTTCGGCCTTACGGCCAGCGTTCAGATGCCGGCACGCGCTCACGGAGGAAATCGCACAGCACCAGCTGCCGAACAGCCCGGTGAACGTCCCCAGCAGGCCGCTATGAGCGCGGTAGAAGCGCCTTCCGCCCCTAAAGCGCCCCTCACGCAAGCGGACTTTAGGAAGATCAGGGAGGATGTGAACAAGATGGACCTGAACGCGCTCATTTCAGGCAAAGGGATCGTCTACGCCGAAAAGTGAGGTTTACGGCTGTAGCTTGTACCGGTTCCTGATGTTCTGCGGTAAAGCGTCAATCGCTTTCCGCTGTGCCTGGTATTCATCGAAGAACCATTTATTCGTCTCGCTAGCATACTGGGCTTTGATTGCAAGCCACCCCATAGCGCCAATCATCGTGAGCGCTACGGCAACAAACCCGGCCAATAGGATGTAATTGAACCGGGTCGCCTGCGTGTCACGCACACTCCCCGAAAGCGCCTTAACCCTGCTTTCCAGCTGCTCGATCTGAATGGTCGCTTTGGTCAAAGCAGGTTCGAAAGCACGGCCTAGGCTTTGGTGTATCGCTTCGGTTAGCTGGATGCCAACATCCATGCCCGCTTGAGCCGTGGCTGCCTGGATAAAGTCCTTAGTACTTTTTTGCAGAGATAATGCGGTGTCTTCGGCGTCTTCAACCGCGTCGGCCACGATGTTCAACGAATCCCGCATGGACAGCTCAAGCACCTTGGGAATGCTTTTGATATCGTCGTGCAAGCGTCCAACGTCGCTTAGCAATTCGGTGATTAGCGCATCCCTGGCCGTTGCCGGCATGGCGACTTGTCCATTCATTAGACCGCCTCCTTATCGAACAACTCAGCAAATACCGCGTCGAGTTTACGGTTGACCCCACGGCAAAGTGCGCGCAGCCCATACATATCGGACCAACGATTGCGGTCCTCTGGGCTCGCCTCTTTGTTTTTAAGCAGTTGCTTATAGTCCGTTTCGTCTTCCATCAGCGCTTGCATAGACGTGCGGTTGACCGAGAGGGCATCGAACAGCTCAGTTTCAAATACGGCGCAACGCTCATTGATCCAGAATGACTTGGAAGTGTCGTGGTAGGCGAAAATAATAGGAAACTCCGCTCGAACATCGCGCTCAACGCGGTTGAAGATAACCCTGATTTTCTCCGGCGGAACGCCAATGGCGGAGAGGCTGCTAATCAGTGTCATCGTTTCCTTCTGCTCTTTGGTGCCTGAAGTCACCGGAACCATATAGAAGTCAATTTCTTCATGCGCTTCGTCGAAGCCTTCCAGGTTGGCCATGAAGTCTTCGACGTTGGAAGCCCCAACGTCGATGATTGCATGGTCCTCCAGCATCAATTTCTTGAAAAGCTCGCGAAATTTGTTGCCGCGCAGCTTCTCAACGTCAAGCCCAAGGGTTTCTGCGGTTTCGTTGATGGATTCAACGGCATAAATCGGTGCGCCGCTCATGCGGGGCGAAAGGAAGTTCGCGGCCAGGGTGGTTTTGCCAACGGTGCCGGTGTAATTAATGGTGACTACTTTCATGCTGATAATCCTTGGTAATAGGTGATAGGGCTGATGAAGGTCAAGACCAAGGGCGCTGCCCTTGTCATCCCGCAACGGCCGCGTTGACCTCGGGAGCGCGGGGCGATGAAGCCACCCCACACTCCGTCGGTAAGCCTTTTCGGGTCGGGGTGCCGTCAAGTGTTCGCTTCGCCCGTGCTTCCGTTCGCCGCGACCATGGAGCGCGTCACGACGAGCCGGGAGCGCGGCACCTGACGCGGCCTGTTCCGCGGTGGTTGGTGGGTGGAAGACGGCTAGCGACTGAACACGAATTCCAGCTTGGCTTCGTGGTTGAGCTTCAACGCGGCGTCGAAGGACTTGCCGGTTTTCTTGCTGTGAAAGCCCTTCAGCACGCCGGTCTTGCCTTTGGTCAGCAGCGTTTCGATCTGGCCGGGGGTGAGCATCTTGCCGCTGACCTCCGGGTACAGCTTGAAGGCGCAACCGCGACAACCGATCACACGCGGCGTCACCGCCAGGTCAGTGCCGCACATGGGGCACTTGGCATTCAGCGCGGCCGGTACCGGCTTGGCGGTGCCCTGCACGTTGCCCAGGTCTACACCTTGCACCTGGTCGGCAATGAAGCGCTCGAGCTCGTCCAGGAACGCATCCACCGTGAGCTCGCCGGCCTCGATCATCTGTTGCTGTTCGTGCCAGAGCGCGGTCATGTCCGGCGTGGTGGCAATCGCCGGCAGGGCGGCGATGAACTCCAGGCCCAGCGGGGTGGGGATCAGCTTTTTCTTCTCCACCGCGTAGAAACCGCGTTCCTGAAGCTTGGCCAGCATCGCGGCGCGGGTCGCCGGGGTGCCGATGCCGCCGTTTTCACCTTTCTTGCCCTGGTCGCGGGCGATCAGCAGCTGCTTGATGCGTGGGTCTTTCACATACTTGGCCACGCGCTGTAGATCCTTGAGCAACGTCGCTTCCGTGTACAGCGGCGGGGGCTTGGTCTTCTCCTTGGCCACCGTGATGCCGTCGCAGCGTCCCGTGTCGCCGGCCTTCAGTGCCGCCAGGGCATCGAATGGGCTTGCGGCGTTTACGTCCTGGCCTTCCTCGTCGTCTTCGCGCTCCTCGGCTATCTGTGCGGTCCAGCCGGGGTGGGTCACTTTGGTGGAGCGGGCCATGAAAGTATTTCCGCTCACGTCGAACCGGACTTCGGCGCTCAGGTAGCGCTTCTCCGGCAGGAACTGGGCAACGTAGCGTTTCACGATGGCCAGGTACACGGCGCGTTCATCCGCGCTCAGCTGCTCCAGGCTGATCTTGACCGCTGTTGGAATGATCGCGGTGTGGGCCGACACCTTGCTGTCATCGAAAGCGCGGCTTTTACGCTCGGGTTTCACCTCGGCAAACATCCCGGCCAGGTCCGGCAGGGCCTGGCGCAGCAGGCTCAAGGTCTGCGGGGCTTCGGCAAACTGGTCGCTCGACAGGTAGCTGCAATCGGAGCGGTTGTAGGTGATGGCCTTGTACTTCTCACGCAGCGACTGGGTGAGGGCCAGGGTCTTTTCGGCATCAATACCGTGGGCCTTGCTCATGTACACCTGAAGGTCCAGCAGCGCGAACGGCAACGGCGCCGGCGTCTGCTTTTCCTCCACACGGGCCTCGATCACGCTGGCCGGTTTGAGTCGGCAGGCATCGGCTACCTGGTTGGCGTAACCCTCCTCGATGATCCGGTTCTTGTCGTCCACCGGCGCATCAGCAGCGACCACCAGGCGCGCCTGGGCGCGATGGCCATCAAAGGCGAGACTGGCCGCGACGGTATAGTAGAACGCGCTGGCGTGGTGCTTGTTGGCCAGGTAGCGGTTCACGATCAGGCCCAGGATCGGGGTTTGCACGCGGCCGACCGACAGCACGCCTTTGACGCCTTTGGCCTGGCCGGCCAGGGTGCAGGCGCGGGTCATGTTGAAGCCGTACAGCTGGTCGCCAATGCTGCGGGCCAGCGCCTTTTGATACAGGCCGAAGAACTCGCGGTTATCGCGCAGGCCCGCCAGGGCCTTGCGGGCGGCATTGGCGTTCAGGTCGTTGATCAGGATGCGTTTGACCGGCGCGGTGTTGCCGAAATGCTCCAGGACTTCATCCACCAGTAACTGGCCTTCGTCGTCCGGGTCGCCGGCGTGGACGATCTCCGAGGCGCGACCGATCAGCTGCTGGACCACCTTCAGCTGGGCCTGGGTGCGCGCAATCGGCTGGTACTTGGCCGGGCGCAGCTTCAGCGGCAGGTCGGCCACGTTCCAGGCTTTGTAGGCGAGGTTATGGGCCTCGGGCGGGGCCAGTTCGAGCAAGTGACCGATGCACCAGGTCACTATGTCGTTGCTGCCACACTCGAAATAGCCATCCTTGCGGATGACCGTGCCCAGCGCTTCGGCAATGACCTGGCCCAGCGCGGGCTTTTCCGCGATAAATACGCGCATGGTTGTCTCCATGTATTGGCCAGGGCTTAGCCCCGGACGGTGCCGAACTTGGCATTGATCTGTTGGGTGTAGCTGCGATCCGCACCGGGGCAGCTGTTGAGGTAGCTCAGGCGGGCCGTGGCCGTTTTGCTCCATTTGATGTTCCCGTGCTTCTTCACCAGGATGCCGAAGTAGTCCCGCTCGGCGCTGCTGCACGCGCTGCCGCCACTGTTTCCGGTGAGCTTGCCGAACATGCACAGCACCGATTTGCAGGCGTCGCCGGCGAAGGCGGGACCGCTGCCAAACAGGCAAGCGGCGAACACGGCACAGACCAGTTTTTTGCCGCGACCAGGCACGGCGTTGCCCTCGGCCTGACCTGGGCGGTCAGCCGCGTGTACGGATGTTTTCATGGTGGGTATTCCTGAAAGGCGCAGGCGCGCCGGTCACTCAGAGAGGCGTTTCAGCGTGCTCAACGCTTTCTGCAGGGCGTGAGTCTGTTGCGGCGACCTCGGCAGTCCTGGGGCTCCAGCGCTGCTGTTGCTCGGCGCGCAGCGGCTGATCGTCTGACAGGGCCACTTTGGCTTCGACCGTGCGCACCGGCACGGTCAACGCGTCGATCTTCGAGGCGTCTCCGATCGGCAACGGCGGCGGCGTCATGTTGGCCCGCGACTTGAACACCTCCTCCTCATAAAAGAAGATTTTGCGCGACAGCACCTTGATCGGCTCCGTTTGCTTGGTGCCCTGGATGAAAATCAGCTGCTTGTCATACGGCAGTTCGTTGACCTCCTGGGGCAGCATCAGGGGCCGGGCCTGCTCGCTGTAGCTGTCCGTTTGCCCCCGGTTGTTCATGTCCCGCTTGTTGAACGACTGGTTCTGTACGCGCACCGTGGTATTGCCCAGGCGCTTGCTGTATTCCTCGGCCAGTTTGATGTCGCCAGGCGCGAACACGATTTCGTTGTGAATCGCCTTCATGATGCCGTTCGCCGCTTCCTCGCCATAGGTGGCCCGGATCTGGTCCTTGCCCTGGAAGATCAGGAAGAACCGCAGGCCCGCGCCTCGGGTCAGTGCCGGCGCCGTTTCCATGATTTCCATGCGGCCCATGATGGCGAACTCATCCATCATCAAGGCCAGCTGGTACTTGTACCGAAGCGTGCCGTCCGCGCAGTGGCCACCCTGCTCGGGCAGTACCTTGGAGTTGAGCCGGATCGCCTGGGTAAAGAACAGGTTCATCAGCGGGCCGTATTTCTTCAGCGATCCCTCGGTCACGCTGAAGTAAATGGTGGTCTTTTCCTCCCGGGCCTTGGCAAAGTCGATGTCATCACCCGACACGGCCCAGGCCACGGTCTTTTCGGCGTACACCGACAGCACGTCGCGCACGATATCGACGGTGGTGGACCAGCCACTGCTCTTGTTCTTCGACGCTTCCAGCACGCCGTTCAGCTCGCGCAGGGTTTCAACGCTCAGTGCATAAGGCCCACTGCCGCGGTGCTCGATGACCTGGTGAGCCCAGACACCGATGCCGGTCCCCAGCGCGCCGATTTCGTAGGCCTGGGGCAACGAACAGGGCATTTCCGGGGTTTCCATCAGGTACAGCAGGATGGCGGTGAAGACGTTGCCGGCCTTGTTGTACCACTCCTGGTTCTTCGGGTTGTCCGAGACGAACAGCACGCGGGCCAGGGTGCGAATCTCCCCCAGCCGGTACAGCGGATCGCGGCTGATGGCGCTGATGGGGTTCCAGCGGTGCGTCTCCAGGCGCTCCGGCGAGAAGCGGAATACCTTGTGGCCAGCGGCGGCGCGAAAGCCCGAGGTGATGTCCCAGTTCTCGAATTTGGGGTCGTTGACCACCATCGAATCGGGGTAGCTCAGCAGGTTGGGAATCACGGCCCCGACGCCTTTACCCGTGCCGGGTGGGGCGGCCAGCATCACGAACTGTTGTCCGTAGCTGGCCAGGAAGGTGTCCTTGGTCGGGTGCTTGCCCAGCAGAAAGGCCGGGTACTCCTCGATCCGCTTTTGCGGATTCGAAGGGCTGATGGGTTTGGCTTTGGCCATCAAACGTTCTCCGCTGGGTGCCCTGCAGCTGGGGCGCTTACGGATGCCGCACCGTGGCAGCGCGTGGCGGCGACATAGTCAGGATGAAGGTCACGTTGCAAACGGTGGCCGGCGATCAGCCGGCGAGCGGGCTCGCAATCGTGCGACAGCACAATGGCCAGGTAGGCAAACAACAGCTCACGCAGCCGGTTGTTCTGACGACTCATGTGGCTCAGCAAGCCCAGCACGGGCTGATTCAAGGGGTTGGCCATGAGCGGTTCGCTTTCGTCGCCCAGTTGGTCCGAGAGGTAAGCCAGCAACTCGGTGCGCTCATCCGCAAACTGTTTGCCAGTACGCTGCTGCCACACGGAGAACTCTTCAACGACGGCGCTGAGCGCCGCCCAGGTGGTGGTCTGGCTGGGTAATGATTTCATGATTTCATGGCCTCTCTGAAGGCTGGAGCATGGCGGGGCTTACTTGCTGTATTCGCCCTTGTATTCGAATTGGCGAAGCTCGCGGTTGTTGGCGAAGCGGGCATCGCCGTGCAGCGTGGTCTTGGGCTTGAGCCGGAAGAAAACGGCCAGCAGCGCAGCGCCTGCCGGCAGGAAGGTCAGGCCGGCGGTGACGCACCAGGACCACGGCAGGAACAGCACGCGCCTATCATTCCAGGGCAGCTTTCGCGCTTCCCACAACGTGTCCCAGGACAGGCCGGCTAGCGGGGCGTGGGTCAGGTGCAGGAACAGCGCGCCGCCGGCGTACAGCCCAATCACAAAACACACGGCCATCAGGAACAGAATGGACAACGAGACTTTCCACCACATACACGCCTCCTAGGCGGCTATCGCGTGCTTGCCACTGAGCAGGGCCAGCTTGTGTTCGGGCTCGTAATGCACCTCCAGGATGTGCGTCCCTTCCATGTACACCACGACATCAAACGATGTGCGCACCAGGCGCTCGATGTAGTCGTATTCCAAGCCCTTGCCGACCTCCGATTGCTTCACCAGGCCGCACACGCGGGCATAACCCGACGCGCTGTCATTGGCGTGCGCGGTGGTCACGGTGCCCTTGGTGCCGGTGTTGAGGATTTCGATGAAGTGCCACACCTCGTCGCCGGTGAGCTCAGCCAGGAACAGGTGGTCGGGCTTCATCCGTAACGAACTGGCCACCAGTGCCTTGGGGGCCACCACATGGCCGTAGAACAGGTGCACATGGTTAGGGTGATAGGGCAGCTGAAGCTCCTTCACTTCCTGGATGGTGATCATCCGGCGCTGCTCGGAAAACAGGTCCATCAGCGATTTACCGAAGGTGGTTTTGCCCGAACCTGGACCGCCAAAGATGATGATGTTCTGGCGGTAGGCCACGGCCTGCGGGAAGAACCGTCCCCACTCACGCGCCTTGTGTGCGGTCCTCATCTGCACTTGCCACGGGGCCAGGTGAGCCCGTGGCGCGGCGATAGCCTGGGCACGTTCAAAGCGGCCACTGTCGATGTAGTTCTGCAGCGTGAAGCGCTCCAGCGAAGGCTTGCGGAACGTCATGGATAGCGTGCCCTTTTCACACGCCGGGGCCATCACGATCTGGCCACGCTCGCCGCCCGGTAGCTCCACGGTATGAATCGGCGAGTGCGCCGATAGCTCGCGGTAGTTCAGGGCGCACAGGGCGTTGGCCAGCCTCCAGCACAGGGTATAGGTGAGCCAGGGCGCGTCTTCGCGCTGCCAGCCTTCGGGACCATCGATCCAGATTTCAGACGGCCGGTTGATGGCCACGTCCGTGGTGCCTGGGCGGTTCAGCCGCTCGGTCACACCGGACTGGTCCAGGAAGTCCAGGACCAGGGTGTCTTCGGTCAACACGCCTGCTTCATCAGGCAGCAATAGCGAACTCATGAATCCCCCTTAGCGGTTCTCGAAAACCGGTGAAAAGTCGATGTCGCGGGCGACGATGACGGTGATTACGGTGCCCGGCAGGACGTGTGCGGTGTCGGGAATGTTGATGGTGCTGTCCAGCGCCTTGTTGGCCATGCTCTCCACGTTCTGCTCGCTGTTGTTCACCGTGTAGCCGCTTGAGCTTTGCTGTGTGCTGTTGGCCGCGGCCTGGAGCGCGTCCTGGATGAACGACAGCATTACCGCACCGCCGTAGCGCTGGAGGTAGTGGTGATCGATCCACGCTTCGGTGCCGCTGGCCCCCAGGGGGCCGGCGCCCAGGCTGTTGATTTGGGCGCGCACGCCGGATTGGGTTTCGATTTCGGTCCAGGTGGTGAACACGCTGGATTGACCGCGACCAACCTGTACCCGCTGCTCGCCGGTCAGCTTGTCGCCGGCATCGGCGATCACCGTGCTGCCATCGGCCGAATACAGCGGCTCGGTCAGGCGGCAATCGACCATGCCCGGATGGGCCGAGATGATTTCCGTGTACAGCGCGCAGCGGGTGTAGGTGTTGTGCGTGACCAGGTACTTGCGCGGCGGGGCCAGGTACGCCTTGGCCGAGGCGAACCCCGTACCGCCGAGGTCGCTCAAGCTGCCGCGTGTTCTCGATGACGCATCACCGCCTAGTGGGCCACCTGAGCCGGCTTGGCCATCAGCCGAGAGCGACGGCGGTCGAGGCGACTGCTCACCGCTTTGCGACGGTTGCGAGCTGCCAACGGCGCCATTGGCAGGACCTTCGTCCGATTGCACGAACATGGCCGGGTCCAGCTTGCGTTGCTTGGCCGTTATCACCGGTGGCTGTGCTTTATTGCTGGCTCCAGATGCGGCCTGAGAGGCCGGCGCCTGGGGCGGTTGCTCCGGGTTCGCCTTGGCTTGCTGCTCGCGGGCCTGGCGCTCTCTTTCAGCGCGGGCTTTACGGTCCTCCTCGGCGGCTTCGGCGCGCAGCTTGGCCATCTTGGCTTGTCGCATGCTGTCGTCGTCACCCTGATTGACGTCCAGGGTGGCGTCCCTTTTGACGTGGGTTTCGTCAACCTTGGTGCTGCCCTGCTTCATCTTTGAGATGAGCATGGACCAGCCACCGATCACCACGACCAGGAACACCACGACGATGGCACCGATGCCCAGGTACAGCCGCTTCTTGTCCGTGGCTACGGCCTTGCGCTTGGTGCGCACGTCGAAGGCGCCTCGGGCCTGGGTACTGGCCGCTTCAGGGGCGCCGGCTGGCTCACCAGCGGGTCCAATGCTGTCTGGCCCTGGCGAATGATCCGGGGCCTGGGTGTCGTCATTGGTCTGCATGTTTAAGCTCCCGAATTTCGCCGGTCGTGGTCCCGTTGAAGTTGTACCCGGTGTCTATCGAGGTCTTGGGCCGGGCTTCCACGACCATCTTGTTCAGCCGGAACCGGAACAGCCGGCTAACGCCATGCACCACGACAACGTTTTGCTCGTTGTGGGTGTTGGCCAGGGTCTCGGTGCCATCGGGCAGCACCTGGTACAGCACCGGTCGCGGCCCGCTGCCGGCGAAGCGGAAGCAGGTCAGCATGCCGTTGTCCCAGCCTTCTGCCGGGGCAATGGAGCGGCTGGTGTCGTCTGAACGGCGCTGGTAAGGGCCGTTCTGTACAGGGCCAGTGCAGGGGTTGCCAGGGTCACGGCGCACCGCTGCGGGCTTCATGGGCGCTTCGGGGTAGGTAAAGCGCAGCGCGTAGGTCATGTCCTCTGTTCGCTTGACCAGCTTCAACTCCAGCAGATAGGTATGCCGGTTGGTGTTGATTACCAGGTTGGTGTCGGGCTCAAGGTCCGTGATGGGCTTGATCGACACCAGGTTGCCAGCCTTGTTGGGGCCGATGGTCCAAGCCCTGGGATCACCTGAGGCCATCAGGCCGGAATCCTCATTGATGGTTTCATTGGGCGGAAACTGAACCAGCGTGGTACGACCAATCGCGGTCTGCACGCGGTACACGTTGTCAGGGCTGTACACGGCGGTCTGTACGCGCTTATCCAGCGGTGAGCCGTGGCCCATGATTTCAGCCTGGGCCAAGGGGCCGCACGCCATCAGCAGCGCGGCGGTGACGCTGCTCGCGACCTTCAATCTACTTGTCATGAGGCACCCCCACTTCCTGGGTCATGGTGTACGCCTTCACCCCGAAGCCCCGGGCGTTCAGCCACTGGTCGCCGGCCTTTTTGGTCGGGTTCTTGTAGTCGTAAGTGACGGTCGCGATCCAGGTCGCCGGGTCCAGCTGGGGATCAGGCACGCCGTTGCGGTCCAGGACGGTCTTGGTCATGCGCACCTGGGCGGTGCCCTTGCCGTCCTTGCGGTCCAGGAAGCTGATGTTGATCACGTCAGTGCGGATCTGGCGGTTCAGGCCCAGCACGGACAGGTAGCCCTTGGACGACAGCTGGAAATTGCGGTAGTCCGCAAAGGTCGCGTCGTAGGACATCAGCTTGACCATGTTGAAATTGGCGTCGTTGCTGGAAAAGTTGTAGCTCTCACGGAAGCGCACATAGCTGGCCAACCAGAACTCATCGTCGATCTGCTCGGGCGACTTGGCCTTGCTAACCGGCTGTACCACGTCGGTGAAACCGGAGTTGTTGTCTACCCGCACCAGGTAGGTTTCCACGGTCTTGAGCGGGGTCAGGCCGATCACTGCACCGACCGACATAAAAGCCAGCGCGCCGAACACATAGTTCAGGCGGGTCGCCCGTTTGGCCTTGGCGCGCTCATCAGCGGCGATGTTCTTCTCGAAATACCGCGCCGCGTGGAGGTACGCCTGTTCGGCCAGGCTGATGTCCTGTGCGGTCGCAGCATCGAGGCTGGTACGGGCGGCCAGCTGCCGCTCCTGCTCGATCACGTCCTGCTTTGACTTGCGTAGCTTCATCATAAAATCACCTAAAACCTGGGCTCGAACACGCGCTGCGCGGGGTTCAGTTCGCGGAGCATTTGGAATCGCTGGGTGGGGTTACTGCAGGGGCCTCGGGGACCGGCGAGGCGGCGACCGGGCGGGGTTTGCGCTTGGCGGGCTTGCGCACGGTGAGCGGCGGCGCTTCAGGCGCTGGGCTGGCCACCGGCTGCTCCAGTTCTGCCAGGGGCGGCGGCACAGGGGCCGCAATCACCGCCTGCCCAGGCGTCGATGCGTGGGTAAAGGGCATGTCCTCCCAGCTACCCGAAGGCTCGGAAAGCTTGGGCGCAGAGCCGCAGCCCGTCAGCAGGACAGCCGAAAGCAGCCCGCTCAAAGCAAGTTTAAATTTCATGTTAAATACCCAATAAGGCGGAATATGACGGACAGCGGGGATCCGGAACTCTATGCTTACTGAATTCGATTTCCGGCATTAGTCCTTATTTTAGAAATTAGCTTCGACGCTCCTCGCGAGGCGTTAATAGCCGCCCCAACACCGGTGCCCTTGCTGAGCAAACCGCCTATACCGCTTGCTTGCATAGGTGCTCCACCCATGACAGACGCGGCGTAATTTGGTAATTGCGTAGCAAGCACCGTGAAAGTAGCAAAGTAAAACAGCATAGAGAAATTTCCGGCGATACTGGTATCAATAACGCCGTCTTTTATAACCTCTGTGTTTATAAATGCTACTTCCAATGCAAGAACTATTGAGAACAGTACTTGCGTAAGCATGAAACCGGCCAGCAATGCAACCCACCCCCAAAACCACTGCTTGGTTTGGGGAAATAATGCGAAGGCTATGAATAGCGGCCCCAAGCAAAGCATAATGCTTATGGAAACCTTCAACATCATCAAAGTACTAACGGCCACCAATAGAAAAGGGATGCCTCCTAGGAGGTATAGAACAATCGCCTGTAAGCCCAAATAGGCTTGCTTGAGATTTGTTATTGAGAAGTCCATCGAATCGAAAAGATTTTCGAAGGTTTGTACATAGGTAACGATCATGGAATCAATCTGGTTCACCTGGTTTCCTTCTTGCCCCGAAAGAATCCCACCCATCCAGGGTGGAAAGCCCGTTACAAAGGGGATAATCGTTTGCACAAACCAGGTCACATTCCAAGCGAGCCCCGCAATGAAGGCTATTTTCGCAATCTCTAGAACAGCTTCTCTAAAAGCAACCGTCATGCCTTGATAGAGCCAAAAAATGCTTTTCAAGGTAAAACTTAAGAGCCAGAAGGTTCCGAATAGAGCCCCTACCCCTAGCATTACCTTGCCCATACCAGTAACGAGGGTGCTTTGGAGAGAGGCATCAACGGAGTCGTATAACTGCTGGGCTATATGAAGCTCCATTAAGAAATTCCTATTTTGACTTTAAATACTTCCTATTTTCGAACCAAACCGCATTATCTTCCATGCGGACATTTACATTTCCTAATGCGGTGCTGATCTGTAAAACCGTATCCGAAACGGGGGTAGCTTCTAGCCGATTGACTTCATCGCGAGTCATGAACTGATTGTAGTAATGGTGATCTATGTGAAACACGCCATCTTCTTTAGAAATATCCAAAGAAGACTTTGCTGCGGCACCCTCACCAGCCCAATGCCCAACAAATCCATCACCTTTATCTGATTTGCAGCCAGAAATTTGCAGCGCAGCCAAAAGCAGTGTTGCGACAACAGTTTTTTTCATCCCTTGACACCTCTTTAAACCATCAATTGTATTTTGGCAGCGTGGTCGTCTTGCCGCTCATATAGTCTTCGAAATTCTGACCACGCTTTGCGTTTTCAAGTCTTTGTTGTTGATCTTGGAGCATTTTCATGTTGGCAATCCGCATTTGCTGGTTCTGCTGCTCTAGCAACTCTTGCTGGTAGCGCAACTGGAGGTCTTCTTTCTGCTGGGGGGTTTGGACTTCATTGAGCTTCGCGCGCAGCTGCTCAGCGTTGCTGACCCGCTCTGTAGTGGCCTTATAATTGCGCTCCAGTGCATCCATTGCTGCTAATGCTCGATCAAACTTGGCTTGAACGCTGGCATTATCAGAGGTCAAGCCGTATCGGTCACGCAAACTCGCAATATTCTGCGCCGTGTCGTACACATCGGACCATTCCCCGAGGGGCAAAACCTTGTTCACGGACGGGTTATCCAGGAAGGCCCCTAACTTGTCGTTGCCGGTGACGATGCTCTTGTAGTTGTTGTACTGCTGCTCGACCTGGCGGATACCGTCCTTGGCGGTATTGAGCGCTTCCAGGGCCTGCTTGGCCTGGGCCACGGCATTGCTTTCCAGGATCGCGGCGGTCACGGCGTCCAGGGTGGGTACGCCTGCTGCCAGCGCGGGAACCGCGCCGGCGATCAGGACAGCGCTCAGCGCGTAGGCAATTGCGTGCTTCTTCATGACAGGGCCTCGGTCTGTGGGTGTTCCTGAGCGGCTTTCCACGCTGTCTGGAAAGCAGGCATCCAGCGCTCGGCGTCCCGCGTGTTCAGGGCCTTGCACAGCCGCTCGGCCTGCTCGAAGGCGGGTATCCACTCGGCGGGGTCTTCGGTGTTGAGCCACTGCCTTACCGCCTCGGCCACCAGGAACGGCGCTACCCATACCTTGGGGTCTGTGGTGTTCAGGTGCTTGCGCACGCGCTCGGCCACGGCCAGGTTCTTTTGCGTGGCGGACAGCAGCGGCAACCAGTATTTGAGCGCGCCGGTCAGCTCCATTTTCAGCTTCACGGTCTGGTGGCCTTGCTGCACCACCATTTCACGGCTCAGCGGCTGCATGTCCTTCACGGCCTCGAACACCTTGCCGGTGACGCCGAATTTCTCGTAGCTCTCGGCCTGGGCTTTGCGGTTGGGCAGCCACACGGGGGTGACGACTTGCTGAATGATCGCCGGCGCGTAAGGCGTGTTAAGCGCCTGCTCGGGGTATTGGGTATCCATCATCAGGATTTCACCGCGCATCCGGCCGCTCTGGAGCACTTCCTGAATGGCGTCGGCCGTGCTTTTGAACGACAGCGGTACCCAGTACTCGGCCATCACGTTGACCAGCAACGAGCCAGGCCGCGCCTGGTGCATCTCGCGCTTCATGTAGAACAGCACGTTCAACAATACCTCCAGCACCTCGGGGTGCTTCTCGGCGTACTCCTTTTTCAGCAGCTGCGTGCAATCGAAGGCCAGGCGCCGGTAGCTGTGCGCGTCGAAGCGATTGACGGGCGAGTCCAGCACCCAGGCGTATTGCCCTTCCCGGCTCCCGGCCAGGCGGCACCACTTCGAAAGGCGCGTGTGCAGGCAATTGCCGCCTCGGTGCGTGATGTTTTGCAGAAGCAGCGACATGCCGCGGTAGCCCACGTTGCTGTGCTGCATGACGGCCTCGACCGAATCCTTGATTTCGTCCTGTTCCTCGTCGCTGGTCCTGTCCTTGCCGCCGGCGCAGGCCAGCACCAGGTCGAACAGCATCTGGCGAAGCCCGACGCTGTCGCGGAACTGGAACGGGTTCACGCCGGTAAAATGTCCCGGCTGCAAGGTGTAGTACTGCGTATCCAGCGCGCCCAGCAGGTTCTTCAGTGACTCGTTGTAGTCGATGCAAAAAATCATCGGATTGAAGCGGCTGAGGAAGGTCAACACCGTGGCCTCTGCCGTGGTTTTGCCGACGCCAGTTTGCCCGGTGAAGGACGCGTGACCGGGCAGCAGTTCGCCCAGGTTGTTCTGGCCGGGCGGGCTGTCATGCAGGTTCAGCAGGTACAGCGCCTTGTTCACGGTCAGCAACGGCATCAGGCCGGTGCCGTCGCCAATCGGGTTGCCCTTGGCCTTGCCGGTGGGCGTGGCGTGCAGGGAAAAGCCGCAGGCCAGGTTTTCGGTGGACTTGATCATGGGGTACAGCGCATCGGTCGCACCGGGGAACTGCGTGTACCAGGTGTCGATGTTGCTCATGGTGGAGCGCACGAACGTGGCGTCATGAACTGCAAACACCGACGCCATTTTCGAGCCGTTCTCGATGGCCGCGTCCGGTGTCTTGCCGAACACGACCAGGGAGGCGTAATAGCGGCCGAACGCCTTATCGCCAAGGGTGATCGCCTCGATGGCGTTTTCCAGCTCCAGCGATTGCTTGGATTCCTTTTCCACGGAGCCCAGGTCCGCAATGTGCCGCTTGAATTTGCCCTTGGCCGCGTTGCGGTCCTCGAACAGAAACGACTGCACCAGGGTGAACTCGAATTGCTGCTCGATGGCCTCGTCCCACATGCCCGGATAGCTGGAACCGGGGTAGTCGCGCAGGTCGTAGGTCGTGGCGAAGCGCTGGCCACCCCGGTTGGGCCGGTTCTCGATGAAGTCGTACTGGGCAAAGCTGGTCACACTCTCGATCACCGCGTCACCCAGGCGGGTATCGCTGACCAGGATGTCTTTCTCATGGCCGTTGAACAGCAAGCTGTAGTAGCGGCCCATCTGCGAAAAGAGCGCGCCGTGCGCGTTCTCCTCGATCCCCATGATGGCCGGGTCATAGTCGGCCAGCATGGTTTCGCTGAGGGTCAGCAGCTCGCTCATGCGCGGAATGCCTTCATCGACCTCGCGGTACTTCAGAATCAAGGCGATGCTGTAACCGACCTGATAGAAGGTGCCGTCCCGGAACGGGGCGGTGTACGCGTCCACAAAGTCCTGCAAGGCGGGCAGCGGTAGCGTGTACTGCGAATCCAGCTCGATGCCGGTCTTGGTGATGTAGGTTTGCAGCATCAGGTTCTTGCCTTCCTTCTTGCCCATGGCCAGAAAGAAGCGGTTGAGCTTGTGAAACAGCCCAATGAGTTCGTCATTGCTGCGCGTTTCGTGTGACACGCCCTTGAGCCGGATCAGGCTCACCAGGCGGTTACCGGGCAGGGTCACCATGTGTTCGTGCACCGGGTACCGCAGCAGCGGCACTTTCACCTCGGGGGGCATAACGCTTCTGTGAAAATCGCGCGCCATAGAATTCACTCCATTGCGGGTTGAACGGGGTCAGCAACAACGGCTTGCCGTAGCTCAGGCCCAGCTTCAGGCGCCGTAGCCCAAAACGGATACGGCGCAGGTACTGGGGATCAATGAGGCCGACGACCCTCAAGGCGATGAGGGCGATGAGAAAGGGCGCGGTGGCGATCAGCCCCCACACCCAGGACAGCAGGGTGGTGGCGGCAATGCCGCACACCAGTCCCCCCATCAGGAGCCCCACCATCGGCATGATGGGAATGCTCCAGAACATCGCGGGCCGGCTCATCCCGTTGTAGCTTTCGAAGGTCAGTTGCTTGAGTGCTTCGTTACCGGCCATAAGCGCTCCTGGTCAGGCCGGCTCGCCGGTACCGAAGACCTGCCAGGCCGCAGCACCAATCGCCATCGTGCCGCCCACAACCAGCAGCACACTAAGCTGCTGCAAATAGTCCATGAAGGTGTGGGACCGATCACCGGTGGAACGGGCAATCATCCACTGGATACCCGACCACATCAGGCAACACAGGCCCAGTGTGCCCGCCAAGGCGTACATGGCCAGGCGGATGCTGGTACCCCAGGTTTGCAACGTGTCGGACCAATCGGCCGAGGCAAAGCCCGGCATACAGGCCACGGCTACCAGCAGAATGCACAGTTCGGTTTTGTTGGGGACAAGGCTTCGCTTGGTCATCATTGATCTTCCTTAACGGTCGGGGAGGTTTCTTGCGGGGTTGATGCAGGAACGGCGGAAACAGCGGGTGGAGCAGAAACCGGGGCGGGCGGTGGATAGCGTGGGTACTGCCGAAGCACGTCCCAGCTTTCGTACACCGGCTGAACGGTGGTTACGGGTTCGGCGGTTGCGCGCTGTAGCCGGCTTTGCGCTGGCTGAGCGCCGCCTTCCAGGGCTGGCACGCTGATGTCTGCGTTGGCCAGCACACGTTGAACGTGGCTACTGCCGCCAAAGTCGGCTTCGGCCTGGAAGCCACGTGTGAGGTTGCCGCTGTAGTAGCAGGAGATGGCCTTGCGCAAGGCGCCTTGCGGGTCGGGGTCGGCTTCAGCGGCGGCGGTGTAGCAGTCCTGCAGAAGCCGCGCGGTCATGCGCAGGTTGGTGCAAGGCTCGAACATGGTTTCGGGGTGGCTGACATCGAAATGCTGCCGGTTGATCTGGCCCAGGCCGATGCTGAAGTTGGCGCCCTCCCCTACCAGCTTTTTCACCGTCAACACCGCTTCATCCAGGCTTTGCGGCTGATGCGGCAAGGCTCCGCCCACGACCCCGATAGCCCAGGGATTGAATGATGATTCTGTTTTGACGATGGGGGTAAGCGTGGCGGGGTGTATCGAGGGGGCGCATTGCATGGCCAGGGCCAGAAAGGCACTGGTGGTGAGCATTGCAGTTTTTTCCTTTGCTGCAAGGAGGGGGAGATTTCCCAAATGGCCTACCTGGAGGACATTTGGGAAACCCCTCTCAATCCAGAAGAACTGGGAATCGAGAGGAGCTACATAATTGACTTCGACCGCGACCGTTTGTCCGCCGAATAACTCGTTTGGGGCTTTACGCTGCGCACCCTGGGCCAGTTGCCAACCCTCTGAGCCGTCGAGGCCGGCCCATCGCTGCCTCTGATACGCGACTGGTAGCTATCCAGCAGCGGTCGCTTATAGGTTCTAAAGGGGTAAACACAGGCGACCTCACCCAAATATAAGCACACTTATAGGCTAATGCAATAATTTTCCTTATATATCCGGGTAGGCAGTGAAATTTTTTTTGGATAAGGCAATATTTAGAGAGGGGAGTTAGGACTTTTCGATGTTTCAGCGGACGGCGCAGTACACAGATCACGGGCTGTAACCTCACCGCACGTCAGGTCCTCGGCAAGGAACGCCTTGGCTGCGCTCATCTGGTGGATACCGGACACCCAGTAGGACACGGCGGCTTGGGTTACACCCAGGGCGGATGCTGTCTTCGCCTGCCCGCCAAAAAAATCGACAAGCTTCTGGATAGGCGTCATACGAGAAGTCCAAATAAGAATGATTATATCCTAAATATAAGTCTTCTTTTTTGCAACACCGATAAGCAACCTTATAAGATAGAAGAAATGACCAACCTAGCCGACAGACTCAAAGCCGCACGAGCGCACGCTGGGTTATCCCAGGGCGAATTAGCAAGAATTGCCGGTGTGAAGCAGCCAGTGATTTCGCAGCTTGAAACGGGGAAAAATTTGGGGAGCACCTTTGTCGTAAGCCTTGCGAAGGCATGTGGGGTCAGCCCTGAATGGCTGGCTACAGGCAAAGGGGGCATGCAGCCTGATGCTTCGGAATTCGATGCAAACGTGGAGCCTGCCCTAGCCCCAGTTAAGTTTTATGAGTACCCCGAAATAAGCTGGGTACAGGCAGGAAAAGCCATGGAGGCTTTAGTGATTGGAAATGTAACAAACTTTGAAAAACATCCATCAGATGCTTGGGCAGGAACCAACGGATTTTGGTTGAAGGTTAAAGGCCCATCTATGACTTCTCAAGGTGGCGTAACTTTCGCGGAAGGCATGCTTATATTGATCGCTCCCGGTTTCGATGTCGAAAGCGGTCAATATGTTGTGGCGAAAATGATTGATACTGAAGAGGCCACATTTAAGCAGCTTTACCGAGATTCAGGCAAAACCTACCTGAGGCCACTGAATCCGGCTTATAACACTATCGAGATCGATGACAACTGGCAGATCGTAGGTCGAGTAGTGGATGCTAAGTGGCCAAGATCTGTGCTTTGACTCGGACATCCCGACTCCTCAAATGCTCCCTTGCCAGCTGCCCCGTACGGCACCATTGTACTTGGGATCTCGGCAAGCGAGCTTACCTAAATAATCAAGGGGCAGAGCTCCACACCACTCGGCCTCCTCTGGGGTTCGCCCACGCTGCCCTAACCTTAGATGCTTGGGCGCTAAAGCTTCAGAGCTTTTCCTCGGTATGATGCGCTGCGCTCGGTGTTGCTACTAGCAACGCTCATTTGCTTTAACGACCAAAGCTCTGTCCAACCGGGGACTGAAGAGGGCCAGTGGGAGCGTAACGCTCGAGATCAGGTGCTAGGCCCCTTCGTCTACAGCGCCATTGCCAGTCGCCCATTGTTCTGTGGAAAGGCAAAGTCCGTTTAGCACCAGTAAGTGCCGTTGCGTGCGCGGCCTCTCCCTAAGGGAGCTACTGAGAGAAATTTTGATACTGAATAGACATTACTACGGCCCGGTATTCCCGACATCCTGTGGATCAATGCTTGCTAGAAATGCCTCTATTCGCTGCATAAATCGGGACGGGTCTATACCCTTTTCGCATCTGAACTCAACTTTCGTGCCCATCCTCCTCACAGTCCCTAATCCCTGAAAATTCCTCGTTTCCAGAGGGTCAGACGAAACCGGACGTAATTTTTTGCCAATTTCCCTTAGCGCTGCTACCTGCCCCACTCCTTTATCTACCATAAGCGTCTGGACAATGCGTTCAACTGCCTTTCGGTCTTGTTTGGCATACTCGACAAACTGCTTCGCGTAATTCGAAGTAATTAGCTCAGGATGGTCCTTCAAAATGGATTGAATAGATTCGGGCAGTTCGACAAGTTGCAAACAGCGGCTTATTGTCGATCTGTTTATCCCGAGCCGGGCGGCGATAGCTCCCTGGCTACGCTCTTCTCCAGTTTCTAGCACCCTGGCGTAACCTAACGCGCTTTCATAGTCAGTTAGCGCTTCACCTGTGTTGTCGCTCAGCGCGATAATCATGGCGAGGGAATCAGTCATAGATTTAATGACTGCGGGTATCGTCTTCCAGCCTAGTTCCTTAACCGCCCTAAGCCGGCGCTCGCCTCCGACCAGTTCGTATCCTCCAGCCCTTGGACGAACAATAATCGGCTTTCCTAAGCCAATAGCTTTGATAGATTCTCGCAGCTCCATGAGCTTGGCCTGGTCGAATTTAAGCCGTGGCTGATACGGCGAAAGCACAATGTCCTCTACAGGAATATCCTTGAGGACGAGCTCTGATTCCTCTAGCGCCTCACCAATTTGCGCTAGCATCGCTGCCCGGCCGGAGGGACGAGACGGGTCTGTCTGCGGGATCACAGCTGGGCGACGAGTGCCTTTCAACGGATTACCAGGAAAATCAGTTGATTTCATGTCTTGGTTACCATGGGAAAAGGTGTTGCTAGTAGCAACAGGTAAAAATTATAAAATTCGTTGCT
>Ga0265797_10003126_pt1 | contig 26880 bp, 31 predicted proteins | sample P2T30metagenome_FD_192433 | JGI IMG/M metagenome (GOLD analysis project Ga0265797, IMG submission 192433) | Plant litter microbial communities from East Loma Ridge, Irvine, California - P2 T30 | ecosystem: Environmental > Terrestrial > Plant litter > Unclassified | place: USA: California... | reverse complement strand
TCAAACCACTACAAGAACCTTCCGACCGCACACTGATTGAATCACTCCATATCCGCGATTCGACTTTCGAGAGGGGGAGTATGAAGTTTGAGGGAGGGGTCAGGGTCGTGGATGGGCTCGATGGGACGGGAGCAGTGGGCGGAGCGAAATTTCATTGGACAGTAGGTGGGCAAGGGGTTCATGCCTGGGAGGATTAGCGTTTGGAGAGCATGAATACTCTGTTGTCACAAAGACTTAAGCATGGAGGCTAGAAGGATACATCTCGTTACTGCTGATTTATGATAACTACTGGAACAACATGGCGTGTATGAATGAATACAAGGTGGTCCGGAACTTGATGGGCCGAAAAACTGGCGACGAAACGACATGGGAGTCGTCTACCTGAGACTAGCAGGCAGAGTATCGAATCCAAGACCCATTCCTCTATTCTCACCTTTTCCTTGATCCCTTTGTTCAAGACTTGGAGACCTTGATTTACTGATTCCGCGAATAGCGACCCCTTCGAGGATCTGGGAATTACCAAGATCAGGAGTCATGGTCTCAAATTCGGATTCAGCATCGGTATCATTGGTCAATGATGAGTACGAAAAGGCGGGTGAGACCATTTCCATCGAGGTAGGGACAGGGGCGAGGGTCTTGGTGGGGTTGGTGGTCTTTCCGTTTCCGGTAAGGATATCGAGCGAGACAATCTGGTTGTTGGATGATTTGTCATTGTTCAACAGCATTTCTGCCTTGAATCGGCGGGCTTGTCGTTCCCTATCTTCCCCCTCGTAGGCATCATCGATGAGTCTGGCGAAGGTGGTAGGTGACTGGGGGCTGGCGATGAACATGACATCCTGGAGGTATTCTACTACATCCACCGGAATCTCTTCTTCGACGAGATACTCCTTGAGCTGAGGGATCAAGGCGACTGGGAATGGTTTCAATGCGAAGAGAGACGGGAGATCGAGCTCGAGGTCTTCGCATGATGAGGGGAAGGTTGATGTGAATGCCTTGATGAGGGAGGTAGTGATGGTCTTGATTGCAGCCTGAGTGTATCGGCCTGCGTGTCAGCTGTCGCCACACAAAGGACATTGAATGGAGGGTCAAGAAAAGCAGAGAAAGGAAACAGGAAGAAGAAGGGGGATTGAATGATGGCTCACCTTCAAAGTTCCACTTCAAGACCTCCGGAGCCCAAGAGCCAAAAGCATACTCAAACCTAGGTTTCAAGGCATAGGCGGCCACCCTCTTCCTCTCTGCCCTCTGAGCAAGTTTGGCCGGATCAACATGTCGGACCTTGTATGGTGAGATTGTAGGGATTGAGGTGAGTTCAGGTTGGACAGGTGTGGAAGCTCGATCATTTGGGAATGATGGGGTTACAGGTGCCATTCCTTGTAAGCCTGAGAATGTTGCATGGGCGAGTTTAGGGGATGGGAGGGGTGTATGGGCTGGAGTCAATGCGAATGGGGTCGGGGCGTAGAAGTTCGGGCATGGGTATCCGCCTGTGGGTCAGTATAAGGGGGCCGGGCGGAAAGATGATGTCTGGATTGGTAGATGTGTGAAGCGGGACAGAGCACAAAGGACAAAGGAACATACCTTGAATCTCTCCGATTCTGTAATTAGTCCACTCTCTTCCAGCACCGATGATAGATGGATGAACCATATGAGTAGATAATGAGAATGTGTCTTCCTCCGGATTACCATTCGCATGAAGCCTACCATCAGCATCGAGCCAAATGGGAGTGGTTGACGGGATGAAGAACGACGAGACTTACCACTTGAATTCAACTGGATTCACAGCGTCCAAAACCTCGACCAAACAATCTACCCTCTTTTCATCATCTTGACAATACTCTCCACCTCTAAGGATGAGAGTACAGACGTTTGGGAGGTAGATGGTATTGCCCCGATTGGATTTGCCAATGTTTGATTCGTCTACATATCGAAGATCTATCTCGAGGGTGTGGATGCTGGCGCCTTGTTTCGCTTCTCGGCGGAATGAACCGGTGATAGGGTGAAAGTAGGTATTCCAGCCTGCGAGAGACTTTACTGATGCGATGGTATGGGCCATAGCGTATGGAGCTTGAAGCGTGGAGTATCCTAAAAACGCGTTCGGAAATAGATGAAAGGTATGAAGTGTGGTAGTGGAGGGGATATCAAAGGTATAAGATATCGGACGTAGTCTTGCTTTGTACTAAAGTAGATGTAGTCGAAGTGTAGATGGAAGAAAGATGAAGAAAGGAGGGCACCTTATTCGTTATATATGATGAAAATCTACTTTAGTGGAAGTTGGGGGGTCTTGATGAAACGCCCGGATCTTATCGACGTCACTATCCAAGAATATGGGGGGAAGATGTTGATTTTTCTTCTCTCGGCTCCGGCTTGAGAAGCTGCGGCAAGTTTCCCGGATGATAGAGAGAGGGCGTCGGCAACGGGTCTGTGTACGGTAATTAGGTTGTCTATGTTTCGAGGGATTGAGGGGCCAAAGGTAGGGGAAGTAAGTTGTATATCCTTCCTGACGCGTTATACCGTGTTCGTCCTCTTGAGAGTGGAGCTTTACTTTGTATGCGGTGTACGATATATATTGTAGAGTGTAGGGTGGTATAATCTACTCGTACTGGGAAGGAGTGGGGTCGCAGTTTAATTGAGTTACACTGTAGATCTTACGGCAGTGCAACGAGGGTAACAAGAGAGGAAGTGAGGTGGCGCAGTCAAGGCACAGAGACGATTGACGCCACTCGGATCCAAGTTGATTACTGCCCGCCTCCCCGGACTAGCTGGTTCTTGCATTTGCTATCTAACTAGGTTAGGTGGATGGACGGACCTTGTAGAATCATGCAAATACGATCGCTCAGAGCTTAGCGAGGGTATGTAGAAGTGCTACTGGAGACCCCTTTGCCCGTCAAAGGATGGGACACGGACACACAACCGCCCCCCCTGGGTTAAGGTGGAGGTGATTGAGTCTTGACACTAGATGAGACTTAGTCTATCCATGTTGGAATACATTCGGTGTACTTGTCTCAATACTTGCTAGATGTCGCTGGAGCTGACACCGACTACGGGGCGACACGAAAGACCAGTAGCCCCCTCGAGGACAAAGCGGTCTTCTGCAAGCGCACAGACGCATCAACATAGAACTTCGACGCCTACTCGACTTGTAACTGGTGACGGTTTAGGCGAGGAAGATGAGGAGCTTGGGCAAGGAATCACAAGTCGAAACAATCTAGAAGATGCACTAAAGGAGAGCAGGAATGAGGTTGAACAGGTAAGGTAAATGTAGTCTGGGCTGATGATAGCTGCAAGAGCGGGTACAAGAATTAGACAATAGGGAACAGTGTTGTCAAGAAGAGAAAGCAGAGATGGCTCGAGGCTTGTCAGCAATGCAAGGACGGTGCCAAGAAGCCTTCCGAGAGCAGGTAAGCCGCCATGGCGATCTTAATGGACGAAGCTAAGAGCAGACGCGATTGGAGATGGATGTCGAGGCGCGAGATGAACTCCTTGATCGGTTAAAAAGTCGATCAGCTATGCTCGAGAGAGAGTTGAGGGAAGCCCAGCGTATTGCCCATGTACAAGTGAGTCTAGTCATTGATGATAAGGGTATAGCTGAAGGTAGGAACGTGCATTCGAAGCAGAACGAACGGCATTACAAGCTAGTGAAGCTCACTTGAATTTCCGAATCCGACAACTTCAAACCACCACAAAAGTAAAAGCACCTTCGTCCTCACCTTCAGAAACACTACAAGAAGATTTGAACTCGCTTCGGACTTCACATTCGACGCTACTGAGTCAGCTTGATCGATTGAGTATTGAAGTCCAGGAGTTACGAGGGGACACTGTGAGGTTGAAAGAGGAGAATGAGGGTTGGGAGTACTTGGTAAGAGAACAGACTTTCTCCAATCGACTGTTTCAGCGTGAGCGGGATCGTGAAACAGGGATGGATGGGGAGGAAGAGGGGTATGGAAGAAGACAACTGGATGTATTGGATGAAGGAATGGATGACGAGATGGACCATCTTCATTCGGAAATGAAAGCTCATTCACCTATCGAAGATATCTTTCCAAGATCCACTCCGACTTCCCGAAACCCCTCGAGGACCATGGGAAGGAATATAAGTGGACCATCGATGTATTCCGATCAAGGTCTGCATACAGGTATGGGATCAAGGAGTATTAGTGGGATCTCGTCGATGTATACCGAAGAACCAGTCGAAGGTATGGATCTGGCGGCGGAGTTGGGGAGGGCGATGGAACCTGTCCCATCGACCACGGGGACAAGTGCCGATGTGGAAGTCGGTGTGAAAGGTGAGACGGGAGATGTAGAGAAGGAGAACAAGAGGTTGAGGGAGGAAGTCAAGGCTCTACAGCTTTACTGCTCCAAGGTACGCCTCCTGTAAACATCAGAAGCGATGGACCAAATTGACAATAGATTATCGACCGTATAATTGCTCAAGACGGATTCGAACATATCTTGAATGTCGACTACAAGACCAAACGAGTCGGTCGATCTAATGTCGGTAACAAGGATAGGGGAAGTTTGCTGGATGTAGTCAAGATGATGCAGGGTGATCCCACCTCTGTTCCTTCCGCATCCACCAAAGAGGCGGAATCGACAATAGCTCGTCCGGTAAGTATGGCCAGGGGGAACAGTGAGCATGCCGAACCGCCAAAGCCCCTAGAGGAGGATAAGACCACGAAACGAGCAAGTACTCAGCCAGTGCCCAGTATGGTCAGATGTAGCTGATATCAGGCCCGACGTGGATTCTCGCTTGACTTGCGGACATTCGGATTTGGATCCCCCACTTCGACCTCCGCGTCTACTTCGATTACTGATAAACACCTTGAACCACTCCAACTTGCCCCTTCCCCCGCTATGTCTTCTATGTCTTCCAATTGCCCTCGTACAACCCCAAAATTGCCAGCGAGGAAGCTCGAACCACAAGCTGAAGATGAGGATGATAGGCGAGAACGGTCTAGGTTGGAAGCTGCACTCAAGTTGATGGGGATTGATAAATCGTCTCATCCACCTCCATCTCCATCTCTCATTGATCCCGACGCCGACCGCGACGTCATGCCCACCGCCCGACAAAATGCGAAACGATCTTCATCGCTCAAGTTTGGAACACCTTTATCCAGGTTATCATCCGCTCTCGGATTCTCGGAACCTTTACCCCCGGATCCTGATCCTTCACCCGAGAAGGTCGATGCTGCGCTCAAAGACTATGACGTCAAGGAACAGGCTAGAAGATTATCGCTATCCACTGGCAAGACAGAAGCGGGGTACACGAGTCCACCGAGAGTGACTCGCCGAATCACCGATGTAGATGCAGTCAAGCGTAAGGTTGTTACCGAGGGATCTGTTCCTAGAATTGGGAGTGAAAGAGGGACAAGAAGGAGTGGGAGTATATCCACGTTATGGTCGGTGAATGATACACCTAGTCCGGATCGACGCTAGCGTATGTATGTCCATGTGGTCGATGATCATCCACACTAATTATGTGCCGCACTGCAATGAATGCAAAAAAACGGAACCCCGCGAGCCGGATGGGCCGGATCTACATTTCGTGTAATCCATTCGCCTGTCTATCTCTCGTTCCTGTTTGACCATTGTAGACGCAAGATACAAAAGCCGGCATGGCATGTACGTAAACTTAAAACCCTCTTGCCTGGCTGACGCCCCTTTTCGGGGTATTAGTGGCTTGATGACCCTCGATTCCAGCCAAGCTGCGAGAATCCAGCCTCACACTGACTTGATGCCTGGAAGCAACAGTGTACCTGAGCGACAGTTACGTTATAGGTTTGGACTAGGGTGGCGAGTGTTTTAGATCCATGCCGAAGGATGTGCATCGAGAAATCAAACATTTGGCTCAGAGGGTAGGTAGTAGGGTGCGTGTACGACATCCCGCTTATTCTGGGCCTATGGCTTGTATTACGGTCTAATCGTAGTAGCAGTATCGTACAGTACACACAAAGGACAAGGTTGCCACTATCATCATCCATACATCCTATACCATACATCTATACCTCTACATATACATATACATATAATCGACGTAGACTGTGTAAGCGAAAGAAGGAGGAATTTACGGGAATCAATTAAAAGTCCGAAAGAAACAAGCCACCGCGGAACCTCGTCCACCTATTCACCCACCCTGTTTCGTTTCTGACTCTCTTTCGAACCGGACTTCATTTTTGGGCTGCAAGGATTATCGTCGAGCTAGTGTATCTGAGCACGTCAATAGGATCAGGACAGGAAGCTAGAAGAAAAAGGATTAGGATCCGGAAGACACTCCCCGTTTAGCCACATACATTGTGAGTGTTGCCTGTCAACAACTAGATGTGGAACGTGTTACATGTGACATAAGCGGTGTTCGTGTCCGTGTTCGTGTTCGCGCCATGCCTTCGAGGCTTCTTCGGGTCTTCGGATCAGGTTCCACTCCTTCGCCCAATCTACCTCGTGTCAAATGTTCGTGGCTGACTAGAATAGAAGGCAAACTACGTCGATCACTCGGAAAGGATACGACAGAGCTATAGGCCACACTAAATATGGTGAGTTACAATCCTCTTTGTATCCGAAATAGATAAGATTCTCGGACGGTACTCCGAGATTGAAAGGATGGCTAGGCAGATGTGTGTGCTGCGAGGTGAAGGGGGAATTGAGGAAAGGAGACACGCTCAGACCTCGTTTCCTTGTTTCTTCGGGATACCTTTCCTTTGGGGTCATTCCCTGGGTTTGGCTGGCCACCATCTTCACCACCGTTCACGATCCCATCACATCTTTGCCGTTCCCATCTATCCGATCGTCCACTCCTACCCCCTAGATCAGCGAGAGAGAGGGAGAGAATAGATTCATACAACATAGACAATAAAAGGTGCTGACCACATTCCCTTCCCTTGATTACATCTGCCTATCAAACATACAACTCATTCGCCGGTCCTCCTTTCACTGCTACCTTCGCACCACAATAGACGGCCACCACGACCGCAACGACAACGGCAATACGCCACAATATTCCACCACCACCACCATCGACTTCAACATCAAAGCGAGTCGCACCTACGATATCGCGCTTGAATCTGAAACGAAGAAGATCATCTTATCCACCGACGACCACTCCTTCTTCTGAATTCGATTCATTTCCATTCAAATTCGATACAAGTATCCCAATGGCCATGACTAGTTCTTCAGATAAAGGCTGGTCAGCGGATCCAAGCTGGGAATCATTATTGAATTTCACTCCTGGTACACCCTGCGAAGATCCTTTTGACAATAAGGATATCTTCAAATTTAGCGATGCTGTGCATGGACATGGGGCTGGACCTTCTTCGAATGCTTTGAGCGGGAACAAGATTGCTCAGATGGGAGAAGAGATTGCATGGAAGACGATCTTGGGAAGTGTTGTGGAGGTCGAAGCTGTTGGTGGGGTCACAGTCGCGAGGTTATTGCAGGAGGTCTGGAAAAGGGGTGGTGGTGATGCCGTGAGTTACCTCGCACGGGTCACTAAAAGGTCTTGCTAATGAATTAGGTCACGAATCAATGCCTTTGGCCTAGTATCATCATCTCCTTGTCTATAGGCGACTCACCTCAAGAACGTATATCGAACCCGTCAGCACACGCCGCTTTAGCACTACAGCAACTCTACAATCTAACTCTACGTAATTGGGAACCAAGTATATTCGCAGGATTACTCTCGCAATTCACCAATTCTACTTCTTCTTCATCGTCTTATAACCTCGAAGACCGTACGGGAAACGTACCTATATACGGCGCAGCTACACCTACGAAACACTTTGAATCTGGTCAATGGTCCTCTATGACGCCTGGATTCGATTGGTCAAATATCTTGAATAGTAGTGCTCCTTCACCTTATGATCCACGTGAAGATCTAGTCGGGACCCACCGGAGAACATCCTATGAAGATGGTAGTACTGGCCGGGGGATCGTCGAGTTGCTGGCAGAGATGGAAGAAGGTCGAGAAGCGAATGAACGCAAGGCAGCTAGAGAGAAGGAACAGGAGGTCGAAACGGAAACGGAAGTGAGGATAGTCACACCGGGTCAAACTACCTATACCCCTGGGCTGGACAAGAAGGATACATCATCGTCCATTGCCGAAACGTACCTTCCTACTCCAGAGACCAATTCTTCCAATTCCCCCGCTAGTCGCCAACTTCAAAGTCAGAGTGGTAATAGCAGTGGTCCATCAACTGCAAGTTCAAGCTCATTCATCGTACCCCTCGAACCGGATCTTTCACACTCAAACTCAAACTCGCACTCGCACTTGGAACCCGAACAAGCAGTCTCGCCCTATGTCACCGGTGGATCAGTTGGAACATCATGCTCGACCGTCTCGAGAGCATTGTCGACAGGATCAAGAGCACCTCATCCTACTTCTGTAACTATTCCTACTAATTCATTCGTCCCACCTCCGCCAATGTGTATGTTTTTCAATCCGTCTTTCAAAGATATCACACAGGGCAAGATTGGGGCTTGGAAGGGAGAATTGGAAATCAAGGGACCTAGTGGTGGTGTCTTCTCGGTTCTCATCATTGGTGAAACCGGTACTGAGGATGTTTGGTATGTGCTGTCTAATGTCAGATGGAGTCCGCTGATAAATAGGCAAACGTCGAGTTGGGGAGATAAAATCACTTACCCACCCCCTTCGATCCCTCAGACCGGATCCAACTTTACTTCCCACATGACCCCTGTTGCGCACTTGGCAAGAGAGGGATACGTTCCTTCGGCAATGGCTATGGTTCTGTGCAACGATCCCGACATTCAAGGGTTCTGCACCATGGTCCAAGGTCTTCATCAGGAGGGTGTCGTGAGTTTATTCCAGACAATCAGGAAATGCAAAGTGCTGATTTTATAGGCATTCCACCTACCAAACTCGAAAGGATTACCACTCATGTTCTTGCCCGCTAAATTCGACAGTACCGATAATCTCCAACGACTAGGTCTGGCATACATGACCAAAGGCGGTGGTCCAGTTCCCAAGCCGGCCCCTCTCACTGTTGTCAGTGGAAATGGAGCTGGAACTGGAGCTGGGAAAGAGGAAACAAAGAAGAAGAGGAGAAGACAGAGCGCGCCTGCCCCTGCTCAAGGATTCAAAGGTGCAAGTAGAGTCTCAGTGGATGGGAGGAAAAAGAGGATATCTCTAGGTCTACCTAAAGTGTCCGAAGATGGAAAAGGGGAGGATGGAGGAGAATAGGGATTGAAGGGGTCAACATACACGGACAATTTTCTGAGCTATCAAAATTCAAATCAAATCAATTCACGAACAAAATAACGAAATACGAAACGACACAATATTATACACGACAAGGCAATTCATATACACGACGAATTGCATTTTCTCCTTCTGCAAATTTACCAAACCAACTCAGACTCAGACAATAACAACGGGGCTCAAAACACACGCAATTTTCAATTCCAATTCCGAACTCATTTTCTCCTGCATAGCGACGAGGTCAATTATAAACTATACACGAATTAAAGTTGATTGTAAAACACTCGTTTGTATGCATGTCCCATTTCTCTTTCTCTTTCTTTCTGTTATTGAAGGGATGGAACGTGAAGTGGATCAGTTGTTCCGCTGGAACAACGTGAGCAGCCACCTGCTTATAAAGCCCTGATTGATCGAGACTAAGCGAAGGAATAGATCTGATTTTCATCTCGAAATCATTCTCAGATTCCCAGGTCTTTAGGTGTTCTGGACTCTATGGATGTTGATGAGACGAGGAGCTGAATGTTGAAATCATGCAGCATCTGCCCATCTATCCTGTCTATTACATGCCGACTCACAAGTCGCAGGCCATTAGCTCGATAGTGTGAACTGAGGCAATTAAGCCCCACTTGAGCTCTATCCGCGGATCTACTTCGGCAGCGAATCTTCGGCATCAGCGACTAGTATCAATTTACCCTATCCCCTCTTTCAATCGATTACCGGTTCTGGGCAAGGATCATCATCATCATCATCCACAACCAGACATACATACTCTCCACCCCCACCCACCAACCAGATATCCTCGTCGAGACCACGATCACCTCACGAGAAGAGAGTACGACTCTTTGCAAAGACGGGTTTCACCGAGGGGTAATACCTGCAGTCAATACGCTACAACCAACACCTGCATTGTAATTAGTCGGAATAACCTATACATAATCATCATCGCATCGGTGTTTCTGGTCTTAGACTGCCTCGCAAGACTCGTGGACCTGGTAATTCCCATGACGATCGAATTCAACTCCCGACTCTGACTCTGAACTCTATAACACTGGATTGGAACTATAACGCGACTCGAGTTCTTTGGAATCGGACAACGAACAGCAACACGTCGTAAGGCAGTAAGCAAGTGAAAACAAGCCGGTAATTCGCCTGGCCGAGCTTGATACCCTTTTAATCCCCGGCAATCATATACTGCGGAGTGGCGATAGAGTGCACCATACTTTGAGGAGAGTGGGAAAGGGGCAAGCCTGCAGAATAGTCAGCAGGGGGCGCTTTCACTCCAAACTTCAGATTGTAGAACCCCATACTTGGCCCAGGACAGGACGATCATCACCGGAATATTGGTGACCGGGACTAGACCAAACCAGACACCTGAAGTAGGATCAGATCGGAGATTTAGCCAAAGGACTGGTTAGTCTCTCTCTCAATCTCTCACTCTGCGCATTGAACCATCTGCTGATCTTGCCTTTCCTATCCAATGTCTCGAATACATCCTTACGCTCGATCGACACATGTCTACCCACCATGCTACCGCACATTCCACCATCTCTGTCGCTCATTCTTTCCCCACCCACTCCCTCTCACTCCCCGTCAATCAACGATGACGCCCATCATGGTCCTACACGTCCGCCCCTGCCCCCGCTTCCACACCTCCACCTTACCCGATCTCAATCCACTCGCCGCGACAGGAATACCCATGCTAGGTATCCGCCGGACAGAAATTTCATTCAATCTTTACATCCAATGCAGTACCAACAAGGACAGGCATCTGGATCGGGTTCCAGTGGAGGATCAGGACCATCACAGCAAGGGCAAGGGCAGAGTCACGGGCAAGGGGAGAAATCGGGTCCTAGGCCACTGAGGGCTCCTGCACCTGGACCATTGAATATCGGGTACTCGAATCATCAAGCACAGGGATTATCGCAATTGTCGCAATATCAATTCCAGAGTCAGAACCAGAATCAAAATCAGAACCAGAACAACAGTTCCAATAACCAATACGGTCAGAATGTAGGATACCCACCTCCAAATTATCCACCTCGGCGACCTTCTGGAGGGAACGGAACCGATATTTCACCTTTCCAGAATACTACCACCTCACTTCCATCTGGATCAGCTTCTTCATCACCCATCAATCAATTCTCGTTCCAGAACCAACATCAACAGCAACAACCACCTTATATCAATATCGATCGAGCCGAACCAATGGGTGCTCGTCCATTACCAATGGCTCCTATTCCATCTGAACCTAGGATGGGACATTATAGTAATTATCAAACATACCCACAGCCTCCTCAACAACAGCAACATCAAGGTTACGATCAATGGCATCCGGGTCAAAATCACCAACAAGGGCAGAATGACCAAATATCACAATCTAGACGAAGTACGATCTCGAATCCAAGTGATCATAACATGTCGAGACCCTCCACGTCTGAAGCAGTCAAGGTCAAGGATATGGTCAAGATTGAACCCCCTACATTGGACGAGGATGACGACGAGGAGAAATTGGATCATCGGAAAAGAAAACGGAATAGAACTATCAGAAGTTGTGTTCCTTGTCATAACCATAAACGAAAGGTGTGCTTCTTTATCGGTCTGAACAGAAGTGGTGAGCTGATCTTAGTGCGATCGTAAACGACCCTGTGGACGATGTACGGCTCTGGGATTGGTGAGTCCAGCACATCCCCACTAGTGGTATCATCAGAGGCGATTGCTGATCCTAGACCGGGACGTGCGTATACGAAATTGACGAGAATCGGGATATGAGCGACCCGACAGTAGCTGAGGGCGATCGATTGAAGAAACGAATCGCAGAACTCGAACAGGTAGTTCGCGAATTACGACAAAAGCATGTTCCTCGACAGGCCGCTGTTGCTAGTACTTCCACCGCGGCTAGTGCTAGTGCTAGTGCCGCTACGCCATTGATCACTATCGATGAAGCGGACCGAGATCGGGGACAGGATAATTCCAAAAGACGAGTCATTGTGGATAGGTTCGCCCGGTTCAAGATTGGTGAAGCAGCCCTTGCAGATGTCGCTGCTGCCGCGAATCGAGATTCACCTGATCCTGGACAGACGCATGCGGGGGGCGATGAAGAGGCAAAGGTGGATTACAAGACGGAGACCTACCATATGCACATGAACCCGGGAGAGGAGATGGTTCATGATAAAGTGGGGAGAAAGACTTTCTTAGGTGCTCCAGCCGGTGCATCCATGTTGAGGCGTGTAAGTCTTTTCTTGGGCTCTGCGGAATATTATCGCGATATGGATAGTGATTGACGATAGATCCGAGAATTGACTTCGACACAAGCTGGATCTACGTCTTCAGGCCACATGGACGACCTACTGAGTGTTCCGGAGGATCACGCCTTTGGAATCGTATTTCCAGATATGCGCAAGACATTCCCTTTTACGACTATTTGGTCACATGAGAATTTCAGTGGAGAGATTATAGGCTTGTTACCCAATAAGGAACAGGCCGAGGTACTGTTACAAGCGTGGAAAGAGGAAGTGGTCACTATCATTCTGGGGTATCACGTGTAAGTCCGCTTCTCTTCGTACAAAGACAAGTGCTAATGATAGCCCCACGCTAGAAGAGGAATATAGGAAATTCTTCGATATGTCTACTGCAGAGAAAATGAATGTACCAATGTCATGTCTTGCTGTATACTTGATGATCTGTTCTTGTGGTGCGTCTTCTTCCTTCCTTGGATCCGTGGGACGTGGGTGCTGATAACAGGTTGTGTAATGAGGGCAGCTAGGAATGAGATCTTTGGGCCGGATGAAAGACCTAGATCAGGGGAGGAGATTAGGGATAACAAGGATTTGACTTCTAGTCGATTACAGTCGGAGTTGTATCGTAAGTTGTCTTCATTCCAAGTGGGAGTCTGGTGTCGCTTAGCGCTCGCTCACACTTGTAGTGTCCGCAGCATACCAGGCTCTACGACTATGTTCCTTCCTGTCCAACCCTACCCTGTACACTGTGCAGGCTCAACTCCTCATTAATGTCTACCTGTACGCTTCCGAAAGAGCTTCAGACAGTTGGTCTCTCGTCGGCTCACTCGTTCGACAATGTATCTCCCTTGGCCTCCATGTCGATCCTATTTCACTCGATCCGAATGTCTCGATGCGCGACGCCGAAGTCCGAAGACGACTCTGGTGGTCTGTTGCTGGACTTGATGTTTTACTCTGTAGCTTGTTCGGTCGACCCAGTTGTATTACCTACTACACTACCGCTTTACCTCAAGATCGAACCGATGATAATCTTTCGGATGCGCCTGGATCAGCACAATTTCAACTCCCACCTTCGAATGTCTTGCGGAATGAAACGACAGACATGACCTTCCACGCGGCATATTTCCAACTTACAATCCCATCTTTTGAACTCTTGTCTAGGGTTTTCTCTATGAAGAGGGATTTCTCAAGATCAACTGTATTTGGTTGGTTCTCTCCCAGTCCGGATACGGATCGGAACAAAGACGATCATCCGCATACATATGAGGATGCTTTGAAATTGGCGAGTGATATTAGCGCTTGGTACAAGAACCTACCTAGAGGAATTCGATTTGAACCGGATGAAGATACGCCTGAACATTTATTGAAGACACGGAATAAATTGATCATCAATCAGAGTCTGATGTTGTGTATGAAGACTCATATCTTGTTGTGAGTCGCCTGAGGAGCCAGAAGATGGTAGGCAAAGCTGATGATAATAGGGTCATCCTGCATCGGCCATATCTACGATTCGATCCGGCTGCGTATCCCGAATCACAAGAAATAGTGATTAACGCAGCTACGATAATCCTGACGGCATATGAGACCGCATTCCAGACTAAAGCTAGTGTGTTCTGGGTCTGGTGGTCGATTCCTTACAGGGTGAGTCCTCACCTTCATTTCTTTCTGGAAATTTGTTGCGAGATGGGTGCTGACTACTGTCAGACATTCCACGCTGGTGCTGCTTGTGCTTTCATTGCTATCCGTGAACCTAATTCTGATAGGGGTAGGAAGTGTCTGGTATGTCGTTCTGAACGGATCATTGCGGGGACTATAGGCTGACGAGTAGGCGACACTACGAAACGCTATTCACTTGTTTGAGGATCGGTTGGCTGGATGGAATACTGCTCATCCTGTTCAGAGTGATTTAGTGAACGGTCTAGTCAGGTTGGAGAAGCTTGCTACGTGAGTCCTCGCCTACCCATGTCCAAGGTCGTGGCTGATTACAGTGCCGCCACACATCGCACCGAGACTGCATCACTCCAAGTCCCATTCACTCCTGCCAAGAATGGCGAACCCAGCAACGCCGGACCTAGACCGAGATCGCCTGGAGTGGCTGGACTTCTATCTCCCGCACCATTATGGCACGGTACTCATATCGCCGGCGGAAGTAATGGTCCAGGAGGTGGAGGTGGATTCCATACGCACCTCGTGCCCCCTGGTCTAGCAAATTCACCAGCTCACGGTCACGCCAGCTCATTCGGAGGCATCAATACTCCTCATTCCATGATGCGTGCTTTCCCCGATATGGGAGTTGGAGTTGGAAATGGAAATGGAAATGGTGCTTCACCGAATTTAGCGCCTTCTTTGGGTAATACCACTACCACTAATAGTGATGGTTCCCAGAAGCTGGACCTACCAGTCTCACCTATGCCCATGTATAGTACGAACGAGGGGATGGCTAGTATTGGTTTAACACCATTTACGTCCGGCTCGGAAGCTGCTACTTTGCCTCAGGTAAGTCGGTGGTACTTCACCTGGTTCAGCTTGCTTTGCGTGAAGTGTACATGGCTGACTAGCAGTTCTGGGCTGAGATGTTTGGGATTAAATTGGATGGGGATCCTGCTCTTGCCATGTAGTAGATGTATCCTGTCTGCCCGTTTGTACGCTACATGCATAGACGACATGTTGTCTTGACACAGGAGATATAGGAGATGCGCCACACCCTTTAACCTGTACCATATATGCCCGGAATTACCCGATAACGCCGTCCTCGTGTCTGCTCGTCATCTAATGCTTTAATGGTGATCTAGTATAAGCAATAGTAATTATAGCATATAGCAGCTATGGCATTCCCATCTGTAAGTCAACACACTGGAAGTGCAGACACAGTAGGCAGGGGACTAACAAGTAGCGGATCCTGCGCACTTCGGTCGCTTCTACCGCTGTTCTAGGAGCTACTTTCTACGCCACTTCAACACCCCTCTATGCCGAGGAAGCTAGACCGACGCAACGAGCTGGAGCTGAAGTACGTCCGGGACGTTCGTCAAATGGTGACAAGGTAAGTCCAGAGGGTCTTCGAGACCGTGTCTGTACTAACCATCAGCTACCAATCTACGCTTCGCCTGAACCTATCGTTACACTAGTAGAGACTCCTCATCCTATCTCACCTTATATCGCCCAAGCACGTGAAACTACTACGGAGGCATTGAGTGGAGCTAGAGGATATGTCGAGGAGGGAGTGTCCAAGTGGATTGGATTCGAGAAGCGTGTTGAGCGTGAGTCTACCCGCGCCTGGGAAGAAATGGTCGACAGCCTTGTCAAGGGTCGTGAGCTGACGATCCAGGAGAAGTAAAGACAGTCTTGCCCCGCGACGAGAACCTTAACCCTGGAATCATCTATGTCCTTATCGCCGGACTTACAGGATCAGTTTTATCCCGCACACGAGCCTTCCCCATCCGATTCCTCACCCCACCATTATTCACTGTATTGGCCATGCCTTATTTCTTACCCAAAACATCTCATAATATCCGCCAATACCTCTCTACACTTGAAGATCGACATTTCCCAGTATTCGCAGCTCGTCATGATCAGATCATGGCTACTTCGGAATCACACTTTGAGATGTTGAAGGATAGGGTCGGAGGAGCAAGCAAGGATATGAGTAATTGGAGTAAATCTGCCGTTCAGGGTATTGAGAAGGGTACAGGGTTGAAGGTTGGGGATGTAGTGAGGAGAGGTCAGGAAGCTGCTGGGAAAGTCAGGAACGAGCTGGAAGCCAGAATCCCGGAGAAGGGGGTCAAGATGGAGAAGGTTGGATATGTCGTTGAGCAGAGGCCCGTTGCCGAGTTGGTTAGGCCTGTCGCTGCCGCACCCGCACCAGTCGCAGACGTCAAGTCGGCACCTGCTGCTCCTCTATCCTCTTCTGCCCCTGCTGCCCCATCCGCCGCTGCACCAGCACCTGCCGCCACAGCACCCGCTCCCACCCCAGTCGAACAAAAGAAGCCCGAGAGGCGATTGGTCTAGGTGGAATTGTACTTGGATTTAGTATACATAGATTATGCAGTCATACACGCATACTAGCTCCGCGAAGGACTATCAAGGGATAGCGCCCCGTGCACTTACTACATGATTACGCTAATAAATGCCTACATACAATCGCTTACTACCCCCAGATGGAAACGTCTACGCGGGAAGAATATGACAACCCAGTGCGCCCCTCCCACCCCATCCGTTCCGAGGTGTAAGGATCAGCTCTCGCCGGTCGCTCCCTCGAAGTATCAGTAGGCGGAGGGTTGTCTGTCGTCAGTACCTTCACGGTCAAAGATGAGGTGGACTCACGCCTTCTGATCTCTGTACTAACGCTCCAATAGCTTGCAAGCCTTGAGCTGACGTCACGCCAGCGAACGAGTAGATCATGTCTCCAGCTTGTAGGCCCTGCTATTAGTCACATGTCTTCCGCCGCGGCGGGTTGAAGCCCAGAGAGGAGGGGGGGGAAAGGGGAGCTTACGGAGTCGGCAGCAGGACTGGAAGGCGCAACACTGTTGACCCTAGCAACCGGCGATTCTGGCCATGTGGTTTCACCATCAGTTGGAACGGACAATCCATTAGGTATCGCCCGTGTCTCTGCCGCTCCAGAGTGGGCGATATCAGTGGATGTCGAAGTGGATGGAGCTGCGAAAGCAGCTTCGAGTGCTCGGGGTAATAGATCTTCGACCGTCCTTCTATCTGTTGCTAGTCGCGCAAGAGCTGATCGCGCGTGGCGGATTGAGTACTGGCATTAGCCCTGTTCTGATGGGATGGGAGGGGGATGTACAACATCGATATCTCCTCTCGGGTACCCTTCTGGATCTGTTAGTGAGGTGTTTGAGTCTGCGTTATGCTTTTTATCAGTGCTTCGCCAAGAGCCTTAGTTAATGAGCCATACAATTGTGAGGACGCCATGTATACGATCCTAGATATCAGCCTTGCCGTACCTTTACTCGCTCGCGCCAACGCACGAATTAGTGGACATACAATCTCAGCCTCAATCTCTGTTTTCCGCTGCATCAACGCTCTGGCATATTCCCTTGGTTCACCCTCATAAGCCTCTGGATCAGGTAATGGCAACGTCGTAGGAGATACCTCTGCAGGTAATGGAATAGGAGTAGTCATTGTATGATAAATGATGGGAAAGTTGATGAATACTCCACGTGAATTCGATGACGCCAGATGATTTCCAGCCCCCATTCGTGATTTCAGCTGATCTTTGTTGCATGTTTTCAAGAGTGGTTACAAGATCATTTACTACACTACATATACCTAGCAGAGTAACAGGATATAGGACAATGGCTGGATTACCATTTACACATTTGAAGGAGGAGACGGATCTTGCGATTTTGGCTGTTTTACGCGCTTGTCGATTGTACGTCTGCCGGTTGGTACGGTTGTGGTTGTTGAGCTTGCGGCTTACGGGATAGGACAAAGCAGGTACAGGATACTCATGTATCTAAAGATACAGTCATCAAGAAGGATAAATCTCCAGTCACAGGTATGTTGCTGCGTTTCATTGGGGATTGCCTGAGCCGAGCTGAGCTGACGAACAGTCGCGGACCTATCTGCCCAATCTCTAATTTCACTCCACCTCCAAGCCCACTTCCCATCCGACGAAATCATCGGCGAGGAAGATACATCTGAGCTCAGAGGGAATGAGCCATTGAGGGAGAAGGTCGTGGACTTGGTCAATGGAGCGTTGGTAGGAGAGGGATGGGGAGAGGGCAAAAAGTTCTCTGAGGATGAGTACGTTCATGTCATAGTCGTCGTGGGAGGGACTGACGGGCTAGGATCTTGACTGCTATCGACAAGGGCAGCTCGTCTGGAGGTGGTAAAGGAAGGTTCTGGACTATTGTAAGCCCTCCATTACGGTCTGTGAGCCCTAGCTGACCCTCAGGATCCTGGTTAGTCACCTTGATGCCTGGAGACACTAAGCTAATACCAGTCGACGGAACATCAGGATTCATCCGACACCAGCAGTTCGCAGTCTGCCTCGCCCTTATTGTCGATGGTCAAGTCGAGTTGGGTGTGATTGGATGTCCCAACCTCGGCCCCGAGGCTGCCAAGATTGGAGAAGAGGTCATTCCAAATGGAAAAGGTGTTTTGATGGTCGCCGTCAAAGGGCAGGGTTCCTTCTCGGTGCGTCTCTATCCAATGCTTAGATTAAGTTGAGAGGGCTAACGAGTAGCGACCCCTTGACTCGGACCAGTACACCCGACTCGACCTCCCTCCATCACCACCCGCCTCAAACCCCTTGACATTCCTTGAATCGGTCGAGGCTGGACATTCTGCTCACACTATCCAAGCCAAGATCGGAGAGCTATTAGGCGTACAGAGGCCCAGTCTAAGGATGGACAGTCAGGCCAAGTACGCTTGTCTAGCACGTGGAGAGGGCGGTGTCTAGTGAGTAATCATGAAGTCTGACAACGAATCGAAAGCTAATAGAAGTCTCCGTATACCCACAAAATACTCTGGTGGAAAAGATTACACGGAAAAGATCTGGGACCACGCCTCTGGTGCACTACTTATCGCAGAATCCGGCGGTATCTGTACCGACATGTTTGGTAAACCTCTGGACTTCTCAATCGGCCGGACCTTGAGTGGGAACGAAGGGATTGTAGCTGCTGGCAAAGAGATTCACGGGAAAGCAGTAGCAGCGGTCAAAGAGGCGATAGAAGCTGCCAAGAGTGGTTAGAAGAGAAGAAGAAGCAGAATGTACTCGATACCCTCCTTTTGTGAGAAATTCCTTATCTTTACGACGAGGTGCCTTAATTTAACCACACTACTGATTTAGGGTATATCATATCACTCATTGTTCATGGTATCCCCTCCTTCCTTCTTATTCTCTCTCTCTCTCTTATACTTACTATCATTACCATTGATACAACTCTCATTACCGTTATCCGCCCCTCACTACCAACAACAACAGATCTGGCTCATTGCCGTTCAATGGACCAGATCTTTTACTTTACCAGACTATTCCTCACATGTCTCTTTATAATACTGCTCTTGACGGGGCTATACCTTCTATATCCAACAAATATCAAGATCGACTTGGTCGCCTCGCCCAATGCACCTAAATGTGTCAACGGTTTGACAGTCCTGGAATCTGCTATACAATGGTGTCCTAGCCTAAACGAGGGTTTCAGGCCTACTTGGTGGTTACCCAAGTGAGTCCGAGCGTTTAGTCACAGGTAATAGGCTCACAAGGTAGTGGTCATGCCCAGACCATCTTCTCTGTCATGGCAGATTTCTCGAGGGATGATCCGATTACATACGAAAGGTATAGCATGTCTTATCGGCAAAAGATAAGGATACTGATGTTCAGGCAATTGCTCCGATTAACAGATGGAGGAACAATGTGAGACGATCGTTTCCAAGGAGTAGATCGACAACAGACAAGTCGCTAACCCAATTAGCGGACTCGACATTTACCCACCCTTGTCTGTGGTATTAAAGCCTAATTCGCCTATCGTGGTCATCAATCACGGCTTGACGGGCGGTAGTCACGAGAGCTACGTCAGAAATATCGTCTTATGGCTCACTAAACCTGTTTCACAGGGTGGTCTAGGTGCAAGAGCAGCGGTCGTCAATGTATCTCTTCATTCATACGCTCATAACGTAAGGGAGCTGATGGCAGTTTCGCGGCTGTGCTCAAACCCCTCTCACTTCACCCCACCTCTATTGCTCCGGGTCAACTCTCGATGTACATACTGCCACCCTCTTCTTGGCGGATCTGTACCCAGGATCTCCGATGTTTGGAGTTGGCTTCTCGTTGGGAGCAGCACTCATGACGAGATACCTCGGTGAACAAGGTGAGAGGTGTAGGTTGAGAGCCGCCGTTGTGCTGTGTGCTCCGCTCGAGCTCAGGGCTATGAGCGCAAAGTGAGCATGTTCTATGTCTTGAAAGGCATCAAAGCTAACGACAGACTCGATGCTCGACGCCCGTTCCCGAAATTATACTCTTTCACCATGGCTCGCAAGATGCTTCATTCATTCTCTCCCCACTTTATCTCCTCATCTCCACTCGCGCATCCCGACTCGCCACTCCATCCCCATTTGACTACTATCATGGATATGACGGCTCGATACAAATGGACTTTGCGAGCTAGTCATGTTACGGAATTGATTGTTGCGAAAGTGGGAGCTAGTTGTCCTGGATTTCCATTCGAGGGTTTGGAGGGGTTCTTGGAGTGGGCATGTCCTGGTGCCTGGGTCGAGAGGATTAGAAGGTAGGTTCGGGGCGAAGTGTATGGGACAGGGCTTATGATAGACCTACTTTGGGTATCTCGGCACTTGACGATCCCATCGTCTCGGGAGGTAAATTATCCCTATAATCCGTGGAATCGGCTGATATCAGACTGTCTGCCTTACACCGCAATAACCGCTTCATCTCACTTTGTCCTCGCTGCAGTCCCCCACGGCGGTCACCTAGGATGGTTCGACGGCCCATTGTTTGGACCAGACAGACATAGGAGATGGCACGTTCGACCTGTCATCGAGTTCTTGACCGGTGCTCTCAATTCACTCCAGTACGAAATGGAACCCCTAACGGTCAAAGAGGCTGGAGGGTGGAAGTATGCTGAAGGGACTGGATGGAAGGTTGTTGAGGATACTTATGTTCATTCTGGCAAAGCAATCTGAGATAGAAGGGATGTCATGTAGATATTATGAATTACGAGTGACCGATCCTGCTACAACTAGAAAACTCTATCTCATCCGAACATACGCATGCGAGCTCGTGGTCGGGATCAGGTCTGTAGTCACAATCAATGAATGGACCCAACCTCGACCATCAAGATCTACCTAATGCTGCGCCCACCGCTCGTGCTTCGTGACCCCGACCTCACTAGACGCCGAAGTACTGGACCGACTCATGCCTTTTGCAAGGGGTGTTTTCTCATCGACAGCTCGTGGATGCTGCTGCGAGAGGCTCGTCACGGCAGAATGGAAAAACAGGATCGAATTGCGATATCTGAGCGTCAGCCTTTGAGGCAGTGGGAGCGAGCGATGCAGTGAAGAAAGAGCTGGAATGCAGGTCACGAGGAGAGGGACTGACGTAGTCTGTTCCTTGTAATACTGTTGTAAAGCTGCTCCTTTGGCAGTCTCCGATTTCTTGTGTATCGTGATCAGGACGTATAAAGCTACGCTCATTGCTAATCATCAGCTGTTTCTCGGCACGGTGAAAGAACTTACCAGTAGCCAAAGTCAGTCCAACGACGGCATAGACCCAAGGAGGTACCCTCGTTCTGGCTTCATCCGGAATCAAGCATTTCTGCTCATGACCACAATTGAACTTACATTAGCATGATAAAAGAGCGGGGGAAGATATACAGTTCTGCATTCCCGATCCGTCTCGCAATGGTCATCAATCTTCTTCAGAGGGAGACAGATACTTTGGTCGAGAGCCTTTGGGTGAGCTATCCTGTTGGGAATCTTAAACGAGACTTACGCAGTAGCCCTGTCCTTCGATGCAGTCATCTATGATTACTTCGTTGGTGAAGCTTTGACCGGTGACATCGTACCCTATATACGTCTACTCCTTAGCTCGGATCCCCCTGTGAGAAATACTCACGGTGCTTTCGTGTATACATGGTTTACCAAGACTTGCGTTCGTCCATCTGCTAGGTCAGCTTTCAGATCTGGAGCTAGAAGCTGCCTTACCTGCATATCCCAAGTAGACATATAGCTCCATCGCCGATAGTCTGATCCCATTCACTAGCGACACTCACTAGCTGTTCGGCAGGGGGCAGCGAACATTCATCTTTATCATCAGTCGACATTCCGCTTTATCAATAACGCACCATCGCGATTCAGCTGACATCGACCGCCGAGAGGTACGAGCGGTAGACAAGTGGATGAGTCGTCCGGACAGAATGACCCTTCGGGACACATTGGCGGAGGTGGAATTCCACTTTCTAGCAAAGAGCTCATGACGAATTCGTCACGCCTACCATTGAGTGGCTGTTGTGTATGTCACGTCATAGCAAAAGCAACAGCAGTGGACATACCGACACGTCCTTGGTAGGCATTTGCCGGTCTCCGAGCAGACTACTATCAGCATCATCCTACACTCATCGGGATTGCACTCACATCCGAATGAATCACAGTCAGAGACGAATTCCTTGGAATTGGCATCAAGGTGCGAATTTGTGAGATTACATGGCGCGCCCAATGGCATCCGGAACCCCAGAGCAAGATCTGAGGTGAGGAGTATGAGGAGTAGTGTAAGCATGATGGATGATCAATATGTCGTGAGTATCGATCTCTCCTTAGATTACTGCTCATGTTGTGGGAGCAAGACCTGACGTTTCGCGCTTGTCTCACCTTAGCCACGGCGACATCTCGGCCTCGTTCGCATTCCTTGAGGCAGGTGTATATCGATGAACCTAGAGGTGTGACATCGATGCTATCCGCTCCTGGTCCCCAGCTTCATCAGACTTCAAGAAATAGATGTATAGCAATGAGATAATCCATCAACCCCACTCACTCATCTCGCAAGTAAATCCCGGCCGGACTTCGGACTTCGGTGATTCCAATCCACCTAGTTAGTTCACCTGACCGTGGACCAGCTAGAAAGATCCTATACTCACGTAAATACACGATACGGCAAGCACTCAACATGTCGGCATATGGTACCATCTCTGCTCCCAGTTCGTCAGCCGAGCTCAAGATCCACTCCTGGCCTCTTGTCAATAATCTCGTATTGACGACTTATCCGGTTTACGGCTCGACAGCTCCTCGGGAACTTATCGATTACTTCCACAAAGTATTCAATGATGAGCTGGAGGGTGGGTCGAAAGCGGTACATGAGACAAAGAGCGGGGCTGATCAAAGATGGCAAAACATACCCTCAAGAAGGACCACTCGACTATGACGCTTTCGCAGGGTATTTCTTCGGAGCAGCCACCATCATTGGGATCGTCAGTGAGGGCGAGGGTAAAGAAAGCCTTGAAGAGGCTATCAAGGGGAGAAAACTGGAAGAGTGTGTAGGAGGATGCTACTACATGTGAGCCTGGGCTGCAAGTTTGCTCCCAAAAGTCCGGCTGACCAGGCAGTAAACCTAATTACCCAGGACGAGCTAGTCATGTGAGTTGATCCAGGTAGTCTTGACATCGTATCAAGCTGATGGACAGAATTGTGTATGTCAATACCTACCGAGTCACTGACGCTGACTGATCCAGAACGCAGGCTTCCTAGTGCCGACGAGCCAGCGAGGGCGTAAGATAGGGGGAGCACTCGCAAAGTCATTCCTGGAATACGCTCCGAAATTAGGATATCGAGGCAGTGTCTTCAACCTCGTCTTCGAGAGTATGTTGCTCCACAGACGCAGCTGATGTTAGATAACGTTGCATCGCTCAGACTATGGGATCAACTAGGTTTCACTCGAGTAGGTGTCATTCCCGGAGCTGGACGATTGAGAAGCGGACCAAACGGAGAAGAGGAGTATGTGGATGCTGTTATTATACATAAATCGTTTGTCTAAGCAGACTATGCACGCCATGAGATATGAGGTGCGTCTGTACGGTATCGCTGCGTTACACCAGTTTTGGACAGAGGCGTCGTCTGACCCATTCGGTAGGAAAGGAGACCTGCTTGAGCAATCATGATTCCGTTATCTATGCAGAAACTGCCGTCAGCTTAGATGATGGTTTCGCTGACTTACCTCTCGTCTGTCGCGAATACTCGACCACTTCTTTCCGAAGCCATTATACCCATCATCTCCTGTAAGCGTAGATTACCTGTGTATAAGTCGATGCAACTCTGAAGGTCAAGGTTGACTTACACCCAACTCCGCCAACGATCAAGACGTCCTTCGCTCCTACATGTGCCATTGCTCTCTCGGTAATCTCCACCAGCATAGCAAATGTAGTCTCTTGCAAACTGAAGCAGAGGTCTTCAGGTGTGATGATATCCTCCTCGCCTTCCTTCGCAGCTCCCCACGTTCTATATCGCTTATCCCGTGTATATGTCTCTACGGCACTCAGTAACCCCGCAAGAGTGACATCCATCCCTTTCGTCCCATACGGCAGCGGCACTAGTCTCTTTCCCTTTCTAGCTTCCTGTTCAATATTGTATCCTGGACTCGGATCATTCCGTAGTGAGATCACCCGAGCGAACCTATCGAGACAGTTTCCAATTGCGATATCTAACGTCTCGCCGAAGATTCGATAGCGTTGTTGAGAGTAGGCGATGACTTGGGTATTGCCGCCTGATACGTAGAGCACGATAGGATTATGTGATGAGGTGATATGTCGACCCATTTCGATATCTAGCAGTCAATTTTGTTCCTCAGGCGCAGAGGCTGACTTACGGCCTACGCAATGATTCACTCCTACTAGGGGGACATCGTATAGTTGAGATAATGTGCGGACCACCAGCGCTCCGACCTGTAGAGGTGTCCCCATACCAGGTCCTAGCGGTCAGTATCAGAACCTGAAGACCAGCCACAACGCACCTTTCGTAAAAGCAATACAATCCAAATCTTCCATCCTAACCCCTGCTTTCCTCACACACTCCTTGATCACCTTTACTACCCATTCTCTATGGTGTCGAGCTGTATCACTTGGCAAAAATCCTTCTCCTGGCGGCGTGATGTATGTATGACGGACATTTGAAAGGACAGTAACTATCGTTGTTTTGGATGAAGAGGGGGAGGGTGAGTGAGAGATAATCCCTGCACCGAGCTTGTTGGCTGAGCCCTCGATTCCGAGGCAAAGCAGACGGCCGGCTGCATGTCAGCTGACAACAGAAGCCTCTCGATGAAGTTCTCGATGAAGTTAGCTTACAGACTGGAGGTAAGGGTGAGGTCTTCTTTCTATTCGTTGATGATACCATGATTGAGAATGACGATTGATACAAAATCGCACTCCTCCACCGGAACTCTTGACCTTAACCTTACCCAACCATCTCTATCCCTCTGATTACACTGTCCGCAAACCTCGACATAGCTGGACTGGGCCTCACGCAAATAGCTCAAGATCTACAGCAGCTGCGATACCTTCGATACATAAGGAAGCAAGCTCATCAGTGACCGCCCAAAATGCTGCTCGACCCGGTATACCAGCACGTGTCAAAGCTCGTCGGCGCTCCTGCTGATCAGCTTAAGGTTTGTCGCAAGCAAGGAGTAAGAAGACTAGCTGATGACAGGTGATATCATGTCTCCTGATCGCCTTCCCTCTGGGCTCACTATACGTTCGTATTCCCGCCGACCGACCTAATCTCTCCCATTGGTTTTCGCTCGTCGTCTCGGCTACCTTCCTGGTGGGCATCCTGGGCGAGCCATGGAGTCTTGTTCATTTATTCACGAGCTGCGTGGGGACTTATGGGATCGTCTTGGCTTCCAGAAGTCCCAATATGCCTTGGATAGCTTTCTTGTGAGTGACTCAGTAGTCTGTGCTCGATGACATCACTAACTGGACAGCTGGGTGATGGGGCATCTCTTGTACAAGTGAGTCTCTGAGTCAACTCAACGGGAGTGCGAGGTCAAGGACTGATTATAGCCACGCTCGACGACTACTGGGCTATGTTCCGGATGGGGCTTTCGATGTCACATTCAGTCAGATGGTGCTCGCCCAGAAGCTGACTTCATTCGCCTGGAACGTCCAAGATGGACGACAGAAGCTGGAGGTAGGTTCAGACGAACTGCAGCAGTACACTGACTCGTAGAACCTCGATTCAAGCCAACAAGCTTTGCGGTTGCAACATATCCCAAGCCCCCTTGCTTATCTGGGATACTGGTAAGTTCTGTCCCAAAAGCACAACTGACCCCAGCTTCTTCTTCCCATCAATGTTGATTGGTCCCTCTCTCGACTATGTCACTTACGATTCTCTAGTCCTCAAGACTATCTACAACACCACTCCCCCAGGTCAAGACGATTCTCAGGCAAAGTTGAAGAGACGAGTCCCTCATGGTCGAAAACGGGTTGCCTACCTTCACCTGGTTATCGGCCTAGCTTTCCTCGGCGTCTATGCGGTCTACGGCGGGCGAGCGGCTTATCAACGTGTCCTTACTCCTGCATGGTACAGCTGGAGCTTGTTGTCTAGATTCGGATTCGTTCAGCTTGCCGGTATAGTCGCTAGGGTCAAGTATTATGGAGTCTGGTCATTGGCAGAGGTAAGCCATCGTCATTTCACCATCACACTCAAGCTGACTTACAGGGCGCTTGTATCCTTACTGGAGCAGGGTTCAACGGATACGATCCAAAGACAGGTCGGACACTATGGAATAGACTGCGAAACGTCAATATCCCGGCTATCGAAACGGCAGAAAGCTTCAAGGTCTTGTTCGATAGCTGGAATTGCCGAACCAACGTCTGGCTGAGGGACTGCATGTACAAGCGACTCGTCAAGAAGGGTCGTAAACCAGGATCAAAGGAGAGTATGGCTACATTCTTCACTTCTGCTGTCTGGGTATGTTTGAAATATACA
>Ga0265797_10003125_pt1 | contig 26881 bp, 22 predicted proteins | sample P2T30metagenome_FD_192433 | JGI IMG/M metagenome (GOLD analysis project Ga0265797, IMG submission 192433) | Plant litter microbial communities from East Loma Ridge, Irvine, California - P2 T30 | ecosystem: Environmental > Terrestrial > Plant litter > Unclassified | place: USA: California... | reverse complement strand
ATGCTCTCACGGCCCTCCTGGTCGGGCAGGGGAACGTAGACGAGGGTGTCAAGACGACCGGGACGGCACAAGGCGTTGTCAAGCTGCTCGGGCCTGTTGGTGGCACCGATGACGAAGACGTTCTTCTTGCTGGTCATGCCGTCCATCTCGGTAAGAAGCTGGTTGACGACACGGTCGGAAGCACCGCCAGCGTCACCCTGAGAACCGCCACGAGACTTGGCGATGGAGTCAAGCTCATCGAGGAAGACAACGCAAGGAGCGGCGGCGCGGGCCTTGTCGAAGATGTCACGGATGTTGCTCTCAGACTCACCGAACCACATGGAGAGCAGCTCAGGGCCCTTGACGGAGATGAAGTTGGCGGCGCACTCGTTGGCGACGGCCTTGGCAAGAAGAGTCTTACCAGTACCGGGAGGACCATAGAAAAGCACACCCTTGGAGGGAGACATGCCGAACTTGAGGAACTTTTCGGGGTGGTCGACGGGGTATTGCACGCTCTCGATGAGCTCCCTCTTGACCTCCTCGAGACCTCCAATGTCCTCCCACCTGACGTTGGGAACCTCGACAACGGCAACCTCGCGAAGAGCGGACGGGTTGCTTACGCCAAGGGCGAACTGGAAGTTCTCTTGAGTGACGCCCAGGCTGTCGAGAACCTCGGCGTCGATGGTGTCCTCGTCCAGATCGATCAGGTCCATCTTCTCACGAATCTGCTGCATGGCGGCCTCGGAGCAGAGGGAAGCAATGTCAGATCCGACGTAACCGTGAGTCTCGGCGGCGATGGACTCAAGGTCGACATCCTCAGCGAGCTTCATGTTCTTGGTGTGAATTTGGAGGACCTCCAGGCGGCCTGTGGGGTCGGGAATGCCGATGTCGACCTCGCGATCGAAGCGACCGAAACGACGGAGGGCAGGGTCGATGGAGTTGGGGCGGTTGGTGGCGGCCATGACCACAATGTTGGAGCGAGCCTTCATGCCGTCCATGAGAGTGAGCAGCTGGGAGACGACACGCCTCTCGACCTCACCGTTGGTCTTGTCACGCTTGGGCGCGATCGAGTCGATCTCGTCGATGAAGATGATCGCAGGGCTGTTCTTCTCGGCCTCCTCGAAGGCCTTGCGCAGGTTCGACTCGGACTCACCAGCCATTTTTGACATGATCTCGGGACCGTTGATGAGGAAGAAGAATGCGCCAGTCTCGTTGGCAACAGCACGCGCCATGAGCGTCTTACCAGTACCCGGAGGTCCGTACATGAGGATACCACGCGGAGGCTTAATACCGATGGACTTGAAGAGCTGAGGGTGCCTGAGAGGCAGCTCGACAAGCTCACGGACCTGAGCCATCTGCTTCCTGCAGCCACCAATGTCATCGTATCCGACCTCGTTGAGGTTGCCCTCCTCGTCCTCGCGCTGAATGGGCTCGCCCTCGCAGTGGATGACTGTGTCCTGTGCAACAATGCCGTACTCTGGGGGATCGACCTCGACGACCTTGAACTCCACTGTCCTCATGGCAGCTCTGCAGGTGAAGGTGTCGCCTTGCCTGAGAGGCCTGTATGCCTCGCGGAAGTAGGGTGCAAGGAAAACGTCGAAGAGAGAGCCGGTAAGACCCTCGATGGTGTCGGCCATGGGGAGGACAGCAACGCGCTTGGCGTACTTGATATCGGGACAAGGGTTGACAGTGACGACGTCACCGAGCTTGACGCGGAGGTTGTGCCTGACAACGCGGTTCATGCGCACTGAGCCATCATCGAGGTCGTCATCGGCGAGGACGATGAGCACGGTGTCCTTTCTCTTCTTGCCCTTGACGAGGACGGTGTCGCCACGGAACAGCTGGAGGGTCTCCATGGTGTTGTTGGAGAGGGCGAGGATGGAGTTGTCATCGGTGGTGGCATCGGTGACGATCAAGCTGTTGGGCTTCTTCTTCTTCTTGAGGATGGCGGTTGCCACCTCGTCGTCGTGGTGCTCCTTGCCACTGGGGTCACTGTGGAGGATGTTAGCGCTGTCAAAGTAGAGGTGGCGCGGTGAAGCGTGGCAAGGCGATGTTGTCGCGCTCCGTCCACACGCTCTTCCGAGTTGATGGCTGGTGTGTACTCACTTGCTAAGGTTGACCTTCTTCTTGCTCTGGCTGTGGTCTGGCTCGGCAGACATGATGGGCGGTATGTGATAGGTGTTGTTCTATGGGTTTGCTGGAGGTTTGCGGTAGATAAGAAGCGCGGCGGTGGGTTTTGCCGGCGTCGGTGGGTGAGTGCAAGGTGAGGGTAGGTGACCTTGATGTGGATGGATGGGGTGGAGTTGTAATGGGAGGAGGAGGTGGTTGTGGTGATGGGTGTCGGAGCTGTTGTGAACGAAGCTGATAGTAAGGTACTGTAGGCGATGAACTGGCGTCATGAGTGCACAGACCGCATGAGCCTGAGGCGCTCCAACACCTCCTCGGTCAGTATCAGTGACGGCTGCTTTGGGTGAATCGAAGGCGGTGGAACGCGTGAGAAGTTCACTCTGGCAATAATATCTAAGCAAAGCGCCTCGCGCGAAAGCACACGTACACTCGTCTGCCTAGGCGCTTCCTTCACTTCTTTCGCGTAAACACGTGCGGCCGTGCCGAAGTGGCAAAGGGATGCATGTGATCGTCCGTTCCTGGCTCACGCCACAGCCTGCTGCAACACCTTCACTGCCGCGATCCCTCGGACCATGTACCCTTGGCTGCTTTCTGCTTCACCGCTGAGGTCTCTTTCAGCCCTTCGGTCGCACGGCATGGACTTCTTAGTGGAATACAGGGTGCCCTGCTACTATTTCAAACGTCTAGCCTCTGCGTAGCCCTATGCAGGTCCAATTGGATGTGACCAGGCGAGTCTACGCTGCAGGCCCTCTCTCTTCAGGTCTTCCGGATAGCCTACGGAATCACTTTCAGAGGATAGTAGGACTCAATATACGGACTTTGTCGATTACTTTTGTTGTGGCCAAGAATTGCTGTGCATATTGGTAACGGACTGCAAGGTTTGATAGCCCTTTCTTGATGCAGGTAATGTTTTCAGACTGGTCGCTCCGAATTCTGTGCACATATGCGATATACTGTTGCACGCCAGATTGGGACGGACGGACCTCGAAGGAAGCACCGAAGCGGTTCTGCCATCAATTGGAGAGACGTCTTTGCTAAGGCTATGCGAATGGGGCAGTCTCGTAGGCCTTGTAAACCAATCAAATTTGGAGACCTGGAGCCAAAATGATCCCTTGACCGTCTGGTCATCCCGGCGCTGCTACCATCATTGATCACTGCGAAGGCTGTGTCTTGAAGAAGGACAAACGCCAACACCGAAAATAGTTCAACGTAGAAGAGTAACATCTCCAACGACACGCGGCACTGCATTCGACTCTAAGTCAACGAGTACATAGTTCGACCACTGAGATGCTGCCTTCTCGACATCATACCGGTTGCCACGTACTTCCATCATGTGCTGTCATACGATTCACTTGGCTTCCGTAACTATCCGTTGGTATAGCAATCTGCTGGCAAAGAGTCACACACGTTTCTTGCACCTTCTCGTCTCAACCTTTTCCTACTCTCTCGTGACCTTAGCCACGACTCCGAGCATTATTACAGCTACCACCAACAATACCATAATAAAACAGCAGATACCTTCACTAAAGATGCGTGCGATACCTATTCGAGAGTTATCTCGAACCGAGACTAGCCATCGGCTCAACGAAAACCTCTCACTCGAGCCGAATAACAATACCGCTCAAGCTCCAACCGTACCCAGCCATGACGCCTTGCCCTCGCCTGTTCACTCTGAGCATACCTGCATCTCTGACAATGGCACAAGTGCCCATTCACCCCCGCGCACTCACCTGTCCTCATCGCTCGAAGCCTTAGAAGCACCCGTCGATGACCACATGGACTGGACTCCACCCTCGCCCATCCTATCTACCCCAAACGTGTCCGACAACTCTGCCAGCAGCTCCGACTCCGATACACCCCTCCCTTCCGAACATCCTATCAAGCTCTCCGACTTTCTCCCCCTCCCAACCTCATCCCCCGGCTACCTGACCCACGCCCACCAACAAGCAATGGCCCACCGCATCACCTACGACAAAATAACCCCAGGCGGATCCTTCGACCCCTCCCTCTACACCCCCGTCTTCCTCCACGACACCCTCACCCTCCCCGGCTCCCTCGCAACCCTCCTAGGCAAAGTCCGCTTCCACCACCACTCCCATCCCATCCCACCAAATCCCCATCCCGCCACGATACTAACCAACCCCAGGACTCCCCCCTCGACATCCTCGACCGTCTAACCCCCGCCCGCCTCCCATCCTTCACTCTCCTAGTCCATGCCGACTCTCCCAGCACCCCCTGCCTCCTCCCATCATCCAACCCAACATCATCGGCCACGGGCCTCTTACTGCTTGGAGCGGGCCGCGACGCCCGGAAAACGATCAGAGAGCACTACCACCCCGTCGCGAAGCGCAAGCGGCATAAAGTCGTCGTCGAAGTTAAAGTTCCCGTCCCGATGGACCAGCGGACGTTTGTCAATGAGAAGTGGCGATTGAAAGCGCAGTGGGTGGAGGCGCAGGTTTTTGTTTCGAGAGGAGGGAAAGCGGAGAGTGGGATGGTGGAGTGGGAATTGGGGGAGGCGATTTCGGGGGCTTATGAGGTTGATGGTGGTGGGGAGATGGAGGTTGTGGAGTGTTGGGGCAGGGTTGAAGATGTGGTTAGTGAGGATGAGGGTGAATGGGAAGTGGGGGATTTGACGTTGGATGGGAAGAGCGAGTGGGCTGGTGATGTTGTGTGGTGTGGGCATGGGAGGGAGGTTGATTTGAGGAGGATAGAGTGGTGAGATTTAATCCTAGAGCGTACGTGGCTTGCGAGCTGAGAGTCATGTGTGGTCATACGTGTGTACTTGCAATCTGTCTGGGTTCCCAACGAGCGCTTGCTCGCTTCATATCGTTACTGTTCGTGTTGTGATTCACATCGTTCTCGTCACAACTTCTTGCCATGCCAGGTCGCTCAGAGCTTAGCGCCTCCGCCGACCTCCCAGGCTTTCGGGATCCATTCCTCGACATCCTCCAGAAGTTCATCCGGCCTCTCCAGGGCCTGGAAACAAAGTCAGTGACATGATTCTCAACCAAGAAAGGTGTTGATTCCTGCTCGACCTACCGCAAAGTGGCCGCCTCTGTCGTGACGCTTGTAGTGAACGAGGTTGGCAAGGGTGCCGGCCCAGCTTCCAGGGACTGGGAACAACTCCTTCGGGAAGAGGGAGTAGCCCAGAGGCTTGTCGAGGAAGGGAGGCGGGGGCGATGAACCCGTCCACTGCGTCGATGGTCAGTATAGAATCAGTCAAAGATTGTGACAGGCATTATGAGCTTACTCCTGAGATGTTCAGACGGCGGGGGCTCTCCTGGGAGCTTCCTTGCTGCCCACCCATCTGTTAGTGTTAGTTACGAGGTTGTGTTGGATTGAGGGTTGATCTGAATAATTTGACTTACGCCCCTGTAAGGGTAGATACAGCGCGGGAAAGTGTCGGTGAGGAAATAGAGCGAGACGCTGGCCAAAATTTCCTGTCATTTGTCAGTTTTGATAGTACGGTAGCCATCCTTTTAGGCCGACTTACCTCAACGGAAGGATCTTCATCACTCCACTCGAGGAATTTCTCACCGATCCTGGAATCATGTTAGCTCGGTCTACTTCTTGAAGTCTTACTGGAAAGACTAACCAGCTCAGCATGGCGATCGGGCTAGCAGCCAGGGCTAATCCAATAGTAGCAGTCCTCGTTCCATGCTCAATCGCATACGCTCCACCGTGTTCCATGAATTCCTTGCCACGAGGCATGGCCTTCGCCTCAGCCTCGTCAACCTTCAGCTGATCCTTGTTCTCCGGCGGTCCCATAGCGACCATGTTGAGGTGCATGCCGACACAAGCATCCGACGTGGATGCCTGAATTCTGCTGACGAATGATCCGAGATCGCCGCCTTGGGCTAAGTACTTGTTGAAGCCCAGGCCGCGCATGAGCTTGTCCAGACACGCGGCGGCCTGTCCGACGCTGTAATCCTGGTCAAGCGGAGGGCCAGAGGAGAAAGCGTAGCCAGGCAGAGAGGGAACGATCACGTGATAGGGCAATTCTTCCGCAGAGGGGTACTTCTTCTTGAGCAGCTCGAGAACGCCCAGGAACTCGAGGAAGCTGCCGGGCCAGCCGTGGTAAAAAGCGATGGGGATCGCATCCTTCTTCTTCGAGAAGAGAGCGAGGAAGTGGACGTCAACCTCAATGCCTTCGTCGTCCTTGATGAGCACGGTGAAGTTGGGAGTAGCATTGATGCGGTCTTCTTGCTTGCGCCAGTCGAACTTGGTGGTCCACTCCTCTTTGGCGTTGGCGAGCCATTCGCGCTCCATACCAAAGTGGCGGCCAGCATTGGTGTTCTCGAAGGTAGGAGCGGCAATGGGTGAGATCCTGACCAGGTCCTTGAGTTGTTGGAGCTTTTCTTCAGGAACGTGAGCCTTGAATGGCTTGGGCTGCAGGGTGGCGCCTGGTGGAAGAAAAGAGTAGTCTGCCATTATGTTGATTTTGTATGTGAGAGTGTCCGATTGTTGAAATGTCAATGTGGGAGAGCACGTTTGTTGAAGAGTGGAGTTTAAATAAGGCAGCCTTCAAAGGGCCCACACCTGCCTTCCTACTTGGGAACATGGTGCGAGTGAGTGGATGCTCGGGGTTAAGCACACGTGAGGCCATGTGCTGACTCGTACGATGGTCGAGCTGAGGTATCGTGCAAGCGATAGCAGCAGTCGGCAGTCCAATTCAGGATGCCGGTGTCAAACGTCACCATCGGGGTTGCCAAGGGAGGATACATGTACATTATGTTTGTCAGCCAAACTCGTACGAGGACACCGTCGTGTTCCACAGCAGATCTACGTGGCAGATACGGAGTTCCAAGATTATCAATCGATGCGCAGGTTATTGTTCCATGGCAGTTCAAGGCTGTAGACGGTCTCTCAGCTTTGCATTCGGCATTGGCATATCGGACCTGCTGGATGGCGATGGCTGAGACTATGCATAACGACACTCGAATCTCGGAACCGGAATCAACTGGAAGCACAAGTTATGAACAAGAACAAGTTCAAAACATCCTGGCAAGATGCTACAGTAGTACTGGATCTCTCCAGCTGCTCGGACCAACAACAAGGAACACATGGACTGGACTACTGGCGTTTTGTGTGCCCCTCAATTCCGGGGTTCATCAACCGGACAAACTCTAAAACAGCCATACCACACTTCCTGAACGACAACCCAGGGCGAACAATTATCGCCACCACAAGACATCTCCAAACTGAGTTGGCGCCACTCGCCATCGATGCGCAAGATGAACTACCTCCTGCTGGCCCAAATCCCACTCGCCTTAATCGGCGCCTGGCTTTTCACGGCCTTCATGACAACCGGCTTCCCGACGCTACGCGCCAAAAGAATAGTTCTCTTGATCGCCCATCCCGACGATGAAGCAATGTTCTTCTCGCCCACATTGCTCTCCCTGGCCCGTCCGGAACTGCAGAACAGGATCTTCATCCTCTGCCTTAGCAGCGGAGACGCAGACGGTCTTGGCCATATTCGCAAGAAAGAGCTGGTCAAGTCTGCGCTACTTCTGGGAATTCCATCTGCGGAGCAAGTCGTTGTGGTCGAGGATGAGAGGTTCCAAGATTCCATGACTAAGCACTGGGAGGCGAAGGAAGTGGCCAAAGTGCTGCAGCACTACTTCGCGCCGAAAATGAAGACCATGTCCGCCGACGCCGCTCCCATCGCCAATATCGACGCTCTGATCACGTTCGACGAAGGAGGCGTGAGCAGCCATCCGAACCACATTTCTCTGTATCACGGCGGGTCGACTTTCTTGCGAAGCTTGATGCAGAGGCATTCGGGCTGGGAGAATCCGGTCAAGATGTATACGCTCACGACGACGAATTTCGTGCGCAAGTACAGCAGTATTCTGGATGCTATGGTTTCTGTGGTTATGAGTGTGTTCCAGAAGAAGAAGTCTGGGGATTTTCCTACGCCTATTCTGGCTGTGAGTGGCGTGGGGGATTACAGAAAGGCGCAGATGGCGATGACGAGCGCGCATGTGAGCCAGATGAGGTGGTTCCGTTGGGGGTGGATTGGTATCAGCCGGTATATGGTTGTTAATGATCTGGTGAGGGTGAAAGGGTTGTGAGCTTGATATGCTTGAATGTGTACATGTCTAGGCACATAATGCCACTCTAATTCTATAAAAATTCTCCCATATCTCTACATTCCCATAGCTCCAGGGTCAGATAAATGACCATGATTTAAAACACCGCATATCCCTTGTAGAACATGTATCCCACGTTCGACAACACTGCAACCAGAGCATAAGGCAGCTGCATCTCAATCACACTCCACACCCACAACGTGCCCAAAGGCGGTGCTTGCTTCATCACCGCATAGTAGTCGTACACATTACCCACATGAATCGTGTAGCAACCCGCACCAACACCGACTGCCAGAAAGAAAAGCTGCCTCGCCACCTCAATCTTGCGCGCAGTCTGCGACCGCATAACATAGATCATCAGCCAGAGAATCGGTAAGACCAAGAAAGTGCGTTTCCAGATTGGAAGCCATTCGATTTCCTGTCGGTATTGCTGGAAAGTCAAGACGTCCAGCGTGAAGTGGAACATGGTCAAGCAGACGGCCCAGAAGACAGCATCTCCTATTGGGCCAATGGGCTCGCCGTCTCCGAGTCCAGCTTCGAGGATGTTGCCACTTTCGTCCCGGGCATGTCCGTCGTCGTGCTGTTTGGGGAAAGGCCGGCCTTGCTCAAGGAGATGTTTCCTCTCCTCGACAAGGTCTAATAAGGTCTTGCCTTTTGGCCCTGAGCGATCCGGTTGGGCAAGTTTGATTTTGGGCGCGGAGGTTGGGGCCTCGACTGGTTCGTTTGAGGATTTGGCGGCTGCACGTCGCTCGCGGCGGTTGCGTGGTTGTTCGCTCTCGCCGGCCATTGTTGATTTTTGGTGACGTTGCTGATTATGCGAAGGGAGGTTGAAGAGGCAGTGTGCCAGCCGGATCCGTGGTTACGGATCTTTGGTAAAAAAAAATATGACCGTATTTGACGTATTGTCTGAGTGTATCGTCACCGCAGAGTCGTTGTCCCTAGATCCGGTTGTCGCATGGCATCTACCATAAAAAGTGTGGCCAGTTGTGGTAAAGGGTGGTGTATTTCACGATATGTCCTATTTTTGGGGTGCTTCGTTGCGAGGGTGATCTGAGCGTGGCGGATTAATTGCTCTAGCGCGTGAACTTTACGCGCGCCCTGCCACACCCTTCCCGCCCCTCGTGCTTCAGTCTTCACGCAGCCAACGAGCACATCCCAGCCACGGCAGCCTCCCAATAATCACACTCGCTACCACGTTCGCTACATAGACACTCCCAGCGCACGCTCGCCAACGGCGCACCTCTTCCCTCCGCGACACCCATCCGCGCGCACTCTGCCAGCAACCTCCGCCGTACGCATCCCTCGAGCATCCTCCTCCTCGGCACCACCCTTACCACCGCCGCAATGGGTTTCGGCGACTTCTCCTCGATATGCGAGCGCACACCTCTACCGCTGTGTCCCTTGGTGGGAGCAAAGTCGGCTATCACTGGATCACACTTCACTCAGTCGCAGTGCTACTCGCGGTCGATTGAGCTGGCAAACACTATTATCTTCCAGGGCGCCGCTGGGTTTGCGCATATCATTGCGCTGATCATGCTGGTTATTATGATCATTCATGTCAGGAGCAAGTTCACAGCAGTCGGTATGTGTTTCTGGGAGGATTGAGAAGCGAGGATATGGTCAAAGAGCATGGGCAACAGAATGCTTGGATTGCAATATTGAAGAAACTGGCTAACAACTATGCTTCAGGCCGCAAGGAGATCACAACCTTCTTCTACTTGTACACCCTCCTCACCATCATCTCGCTCGTTATCGACTGCGGCGTTGTACCGCCTGGATCCGAGGCATATGCATACTTCGTTGCTGTGCAATGCGGTCTTGTGAGCTCCACATGTATCTGCCTGATGATCAACGGCTTTGTCGGATTCCAGCTCTACGAAGATGGTACAACTCTCTCGGTATGGCTGTTGCGCGTCTGCAGTGTAGCCATGTTCGCCGTCAGCTTCATCATTGCTCTGCTCACATTCAAGGGATGGGCGGGTCTGAGCCCAGAGAGCACGATCGGTCTCTTCGTGGTCGTCTACATTTTCTCCGCGATCTTCCTCTTTGTCTACATTGTTATGCAGACTCTGTTGGTCATCGGTACGCTCCAGGAGCGCTGGCCACTGTGGCACATCGGCTTCGGTGTTTTGGCGTTCGTCATTGGCCAGATCTTGCTCTACGCCCTCTCCGAGACTATCTGCTCCAACGTGCAGCACTACATGGACGGCCTGTTCTTCGCTACCCTCCTGAACTTGTTGGCGGTCATGATGGTCTACAAGGTATGTACCAGTTCCCGTAGCTCATAATGCTTTTGTCACTAACATTCGTCTAGTTCTGGGACGCCATTACCCAAGAAGATCTTGAGTTCTCCGTTGGCCAGCGCACCAACAACTGGGAAGTGAAGGAACTCCTTCCTTACGGCGATGATTCCGACGTCCGACGAAACACCATGTACGACCATTCCGACTACGCTAGCACCTACCACCAGTCTGGACACAACGGCCGTAGCAGCATGTACGGCGGCGGTTACTAATTTTGGATTTCGTTGTCGCTCTCGTCTTCACTTCTTCGAAAAGAGCAAAAGAACTAACCCTTCTTCTACTCTTTTTCTTTCTTTCTTCCCGTAAGAAAGATCTTCGCATCGTATTTGGCATTCTTAATTTGTCTGCATCTGGGAGCCGGCGTTTCTTTCTAACGAGTTCCTTTACCCCCTGGAGATGATCTAACACTTTGCGACTTTAGCGGCAGGGGAAAAATTTATGGGAGGCACGGTGGATCTGGAATTGGTTTGGGTCGGGGAGTTGTTTTTCTGATGCTGCACTCACTCATTCTCGCTTGTATGATTAATGTCACGAGATGTTGAGACCTGCTCTGCTGGCTTTCGTGGACAGATCTTTTTTTGCAGCAATGATGCCTTTATGACTTTCTTATTTCCACGACTCTCTTACTCATGATTTCCTGCTCATTCTTGTTGAAACTCCTTGCTTCAGCTAACTGAGTCAGGACCTCGCTTACCCTTCCAAGTACCTGCAGTGCTGCTTTTCTCCACTGACGTTGGCTATTACCCACGAGACGCGATACTTGAACTGGTCACCGTGATGGTACGCCCAGGTTTTCAAAACTTCTATCTCTGCTTCCCGATCTGCCCTTGCATCTTGTGCCTACCCTGTTTTGTGAACCCACATCGCAACCTCTAGGCTTTACTGCATCGATAGGTACCTTCTCGACAAGTACATCATCGACGTTTCCCCCTCAGCACCATGAGCAGACGAACGCAGCAGGGTCCACACATCTGGCGCTGCGGACGTCCTCTTTGCTGGGATTTAATCTGGAAACCACAAGCGAGCTGGCGAAGATGTCACGCCTCACTTCATCTTGCGAGCACGTACACCTCACTCTCTGCGTTGCCCCACGCGACTGGTCCGAGCGTGCTCGTTCGCGTGGAAACATAAACTTCTCTCATAGCGCTCACTCACACGACGTGCCTCTTGCACACTCGCTTCGCACACAATAATCTCGACGGCCGCTGCACGCTTTTCGCGCTAATTGAGCGTTCGGTCTGTCTGGCAAAGTGGACATCTTCGAAGGATCAATACTTGAAGGAACAAAAGATATCCCCGAGGTGTTCTCAGATGTCGCGAGGGCGGCTGAGGCCGATCGCAAAAGAATGCTATGGTTCAAGTCGGGTTTCCAAAATGCGAAGTCACGTGAACTACCAATCGCCGAAGCCGAGGCGTTGAGTTCGGATCTGGTCACGAGGATCATTCACTTCTACGGCTTGCTCAGAGATGCCTTGGACCGCCACGAGGCAAAAATCAACTTTCGATGGATTAAGAAGAAAACAGCTCAGCGTCGCGAAATCATCTTGGAGGCTTGGGGCAGAGATATGGCACCTTCTCACCGTCCTGACTGGGAGTTCACACAGAACGGGAATTTTGGATCACGTGGACATTGCACATACGAGGACCTGGAAGCGATGATTTGCCCTCAAGTCAATCAGGAGGATCTTGCAAAATCGCGAAGATTACTATCGTTTCTCAATTCACGAGGCCGAAACCATCCGGCCAATTTCGCGGCGGCAGACCTTGGGGCTATGTGTATAGGTATCTCTTTGAGATTTCTCGAAATGGGTCACCTACCCCAGTACGTCATGGTGGTCACAAGTCATGAAGATATCGCGTTCTACGGACAGCTGGTGAAGGCAAATAGGCACAAGAATGCAGGAAACAGGCCCCACTTGTTGCAATGCCTACCGGTAGGCGAGGGCCTGTTGGTCCTTGCAGCGCAAGATCGTATATTGAGATTCTTGTGCGGTTGCGTAAGGCACATCCTCCATGACATCTCAACTGAAGATCTCACCATTGGCCCGATTTTACCTTCACCTAAACTGTCAGAAAAAACAGACACCGGCTTTGCATCACTGGCAGTCATGGCCGCAGAAGCTCCATACCGCCTACCAGAACAGCTGGACTTTGATCGTATCGTCTCATTGCTGGCCGCTAAACGCAGTCAGGCTGCTGATCACTTGAGATCTCTCCGCGAGGATCCGGGTTACTTCCATCGATGGGCGCAAGAAGCGAGCGAACATCGCATGGAGATGCACGTGGACAAGCACGGGCTGTCCAATCCGGAACTGCGGCCTGAGCACGAAGTGGAGTACTGGACTCGTGTGATGCATGACGCTGTCTTCACCGAGTATATGCACTTCGAGATGTTCACGGAGCTCTTTACCCAAGCTGAAGCCCTGCAACAACTGTACAGATCAACGGCTGCCACCATACAAGCGGATGGCGACCTACCAGAGCCATACATGCATGCGATACTCAGATTTAGGTATTTCCTCAACGAGGCGTTGTATCTTATGTCGCAGAGAGTCCCCGTCTTCAATTCCTTACCGTGGCGTGAGCATTACTACTGCATTCTCATGCAGGAGAAAACACCAGGGTCCGGATCCGCACTCATCGACTGGAAGCAGCCTTGTCGTATGAGTGCCATTCAGCTTCGCCTGCATAAGCATTTGTCACGGTTGACAGACTTCAAAAAGAGATATACTGCAAACCACGAGTCTGCCAACATGATCACGTTCGAGATAAAGATCTTCGGTTGGGCGACGCTTATGGACAGGCTCCACCGTTTTATTGAGTCTGAACCTGAAGCGATGGCGATGATAACACCTCTCGTTGCCTCCTCTATTGGAGAACTTTCGATCCTGTCGGAGTGTTTGCATCAGCTGGATATTTACCAGCCTTGGGCCAGAACATATGATACGATGCTGACTGAGGATCGTGCCAAGTTGTTCCAGTCAGAATATTACAGACACGTAGAAGATACGGAGAATCTGATGACCCGATCCCTCAATCTGTGTGGCGAGTCCTTGGGACGATTGGGTGCGCCTACACATGAGAGATTCTCATATCCCATCGACGAGCGCATGACGAAAGAAAACGTCGCTACCTTAAGAGTATCAGAAAGCAATCTCGACGCCTTTTGGCAACGCCTGGACACACATATGACGAAGGTTTTCGGACCCGTGAAAAGAACAGCCATCCAGCGCTTTCTTGCGCTGCCTTTTGCGCTGCAACGCACACCTGCTTTGGTCGAGCCGCGAAAAGCCACGCCGCTAGGTTCCCAGCCTCTTTGTACGTCTCTTGCTGAACTTGAACTTGAACGTCTTCATGCAACCGAGCAGACGATCTCGAATGAGCGATACACAGCCAAGTCCAAGTCCAAGGCGAAGACAAAAACGCGAAGGGCTGCAGTACAAGTCGAATCCCGGGCCAACGTTCAAGAAACTTCAGATTACCACATTGAGGGCGATGCGCCAATGTTTGCGGTGGATGCTCGCTCTTTGAAAGTGTTCAAGACCTTCTTCTTCACGCCGAGCATCGGCGCGACACCAGGCGACATCAAATGGTCAGACTTCCTGCACGCTATGGCTTCGACTGGTTTCGCTCCAGAAAAGCTGTATGGCTCTGTTTGGCATTTCAGCCCGACCAGAGTAGAATTAAAGAGGAGCATCAATTTCCATGAGCCGCACAAAGACGGAAAAGCCGCGGACAAAATCCCTTATTGCATAGCGAGATGTATCGGGCGTCGCCTCAATCGTGCTTATGGTTGGGACGGGTCGAGGTTCTCGTTGGCTGGGAAGTGACAGCGGCGGAGGAGCACACCTTGTGTCATTGTGCCTTTGAAAACTGTTGTGGGTCAGTGCAAGATATTGGAGACAGAATTGGGTCATTCATGATGCGTCCCCAGAACAATAGTGACTACTTGTCTATGCTTACCGGACAGCATCTTGCCGCATGGCCCAAACAGAAGCTTTGCATCGTAGTACTTGGTACCGTAAAAACAAAAATCCCACCTCAAAAATTTCTTGTCCATTCACCAAAATTCTCTAGAGATCGACAACAGGATGCTATGCTGATGCACTTCTCCTTTCACAAGAAAGGGTGTAAGAACCATGCGTGGCTGTCCTTGTTTCGTGCTTGTCCATTGACGCTGATTTGAAGATATGGTTGAATCTGGAGCTTTATTTTGATTCAATACATTTCGAATTCAAATAGTCCAGCTTTAGATCCGAGGGAAACACCAAGGCGAAGCAATTCATCTTCTTGAGATGCTATAGATCGGCGGACGAGAGATGCGTGTGGTCAACGCATCTTCCGCTGTCTCATCTCCAGATGCCGCTGACATCAGCAAAATCCATAAAGTCCAAACGTATCGTTCCACCAAACATTGCTCTGTCAACAACCAACAATGTACACACCGCGCAACTCCGTCAGGCTAAGCAATGCCTGCAGCAAATGTCTTAAATACCAGCGATCACGTCCATACTCTTCCCAACCCACTAGCCCGCCTCCACCACCTCCCACAGCCGGCGCCGCGAAACTCACAACCCGCCGCTTAATCTCCCTCCACGGCCCCGAAGCACCCAAGTTCCTACAAGGCATAATCACAAACAACTTGAAAGCAGACTCTCGCATAGGCTTCTACTCCGCTTTCCTGACGGCGCCGGGCAAAGTGCTGAACGATGTCTTCGTCTACCCAACCTTAGGCTCAAAGTGGCACGCGGAAACGCATAAGAGTGAGGACCGGGGCTACCTTGTGGAGGTAGATGCAGATGATGCGGCGGCTCTGTTTAAGCATGTGAAGAGGCATAAGCTGCGCGCAAAGCTCGCGCTGCGGATGCTGGATGAGGGCGAGCTGGACGTGTGGAATGCGTGGAGAGACGAGGAGCCTTGGACCGCGCATTCGGAGGGCGCGAATGAAGATGGCATGATCAGCTTGATAGATCGCCGTGCGCCTGGGATGGGACAAAGGATGCTGTTGCCTTCGTCTAGCTCGGGAAGCGGAGTGGTAGGGAGTACGGCGGCGCTGGAAGGTCTGGAGGAAGCACCGTTGAGCGCATACACAATCCGGAGATATTTACGAGGTGTGCCGGAAGGACAGAAGGAGATTCCTAGGGAGGAGACTCTGCCGATGAATGCGAATATCGACCTCATGAATGGTATTGATTTCAAGAAGGGCTGCTATATTGGACAAGAGCTCACGATCAGGACGCATCACACGGGCGTTGTGCGGAGGCGGATACTGCCTATCTCACTTTACGATCCAGCTACTGGACCACCTGAGAAGCTCGAATATGACAGCTCATCTGCTCTTCTATTGCCTGAGCGCGACACAGAAATCAGAAAGGACGACAAGAGAAAACGATCCACAGGCAAGTTCATTGCGAGCGTCGGCAACATTGGTCTTGGTATGTGCAGACTGGAACAGATGACCGATCTCGTCGTCTCTGGTGAACCCAGCCCGTACACACCCGAAGACAAATTCACCGTGCAGGTCGCAGAAGAGAAGCTTGGCTTGAAAGCATTCGTACCGGACTGGATTCGCGGCCAGATTCGTGGACCTAAGATCCAGAAGCGAGTCGAGTAGCTATTACTCATTGCCCTGCGATCCAACCTTCGCCGCCACCAAGCACGCGTGTGCCCTCGTCTAGGTCCCTGGTCTGCCGCTCTCCCAACCATTCTGGTCGCAGGTCGATCTTTGTCTGCTCAATTTTCCAGCCGCGGCCGCCCTCTACATAGACAGCTTCGCCATTGAGATTCGAGTCGGCAGCTACGCCCATCAATATTCTGGCTATGTCTTCTGGCATGTTGCCTGGAAGTCCGGCAGCATCCCAATGGTGCTCTACTCCTTGGGTCAATCGAGTACGGGTCATCCATGGGCAGACTGTGTTTGTTCTGATGGCGTGCGGCTTTGACAGGATGAGTGTGCTGCCTGACGTTAGCATCGAGACACGACGGATCTTGATGGGACGCGAAGCTGACCTGCGAAGAACTCTCACCAACCCCATCACACCATGTTTGCTGGCCACATAGACGTAGAGTCCTGGATCCTCGCGGAACGCTGCCACGCTTGATGTAAATGTCAGACTCTTGTCCACCAGCGCAGCATCGGCATCTTCGCCCTTGGCTGGCTGTCGAAGATATACACTGGCGAGTCGTGCAAAGTACAATGGGCCTTTCAGGTTGACGTCGACCACATGAACAGACTTCTTGGGCTCTTCTCGCACGCTTTCGAGTGTCAATTCAGGGCTCACGAAGTTACCCTGTTCTCCGAGCCCAGCGTTCGATATAGCATGATCGACTCGTCCGAAAGCGTGGTATGCTGCGTCAAACAAGGCGAGATTGTCGACGTATGAGGTCACATCGCAATGGACGAACTTGACATAGGCTGCAGAGGAGTGTAGTTCTCTTTCAAGGGCTTGAGCTGGCTCGTCAAGGACATCTCCAAAGAAGACGTGAGCTCCTACATCGTGGAGGAGGCGAACGAGAACGGCGCCGATGCCTATGGCGCCCTGGCGGACATTAGGCTTGTATCATAATTGTAAATGTAAATGTAGAACATACTCCTGTAAGAACAACGACTTTGCCGCTTAGACCTGTGTTCGATGGAGGATGGAATTGGTTCGACATGGTAGATATGCTAGTAGTGATAGGTCTTGAAAAGACATGTGAAGACATTCGCACATTGGTCTCAGACCTAGACCACCATCTCCCGTCACCATTGTCTTCTCGTAGCTCGGCATTTATTTAAGGTAGTGCATGTATTCCTTTCGGCAATTGGTATGTCTCCACCATCCGTTTCTGCCCCTCTTCGCGCTCGACGCTCTCGCGCGGAGATCTTCCGAGAGCAGCGTCACTTCTCGATTTTATCCCAAAACGTCGGCTCTAGGCTCGATCGCCGTCGCAAGAAACATTATTATACCGCAACACCAACCTTTGGAAAAACACACACACGATCAACAATGTCAACACCAACCCTCGCCCTCCCAGGCCAAGCCATCGGGCCCGCCTCAGCCAACAACCCCGGCACAGGAACCCACATCCAATCCTCACACCTCTACTCCTCCCTCGCCGGCTCCCTCACCTCCAAATCGTCCAAATCAAAATCTGCTCCTCAGCCCACAGTCTCCATCGCCCGTGCCGCAGGCCCCCTAGTCCCCGAAACGGGCACCATCGTCCTCGGCCGCATCACGCGCACCAACCCACGCCAGGCCAACCTGTCCATCCTCGCTCTCGGCGCCGCCGGCGAGCACACCTGCCGCGACGTGTTCCCTGCGATTATCAGACAGCAGGACATCCGCGCGACGGAGATTGATAAGGTGAAGGTTGCGGAGAGTTTTAGGGTGGGGGATGTGGTGAGGGCTGTGGTTATTAGTTTGGGAGACGAGAGGAGTTATTTCTGCAGCACGGCGAAGAATGAGTTGGGGGTTGTGATGGCTGTTAGCGAGGCGGGGAATCAGATGGTGCCGGTTAGTTGGAGGGAGTTTGTGGATGAGAGGACGGGGGCGAAGGAGACGAGGAAGGTTGCGAAGCCTGTGTGAAGAGGCTTGCATAGAAAGAGAGGAAAATTCGAAGTAGCTCGAAAGCGAAGAAATACTGGAACCGACGACTGGAAAAGGTTGCCACCTATGTCTCTGGTTGGGAGACTGCTCTCCTGGGCGTGAGGCATGCTAGGACGCAATGGTGCGAAGCTACCAGCCACGCAATGGCAATACGAGATAGCTGAAAGCTATGTCACTTGGAGTGGCATCAGAGCTATGCACTCACATGGCGATATATCGACCCGTCGAGCGGAACCTAAAGGCCTGCACCGGAATCGACGTGAAGAGAGGGTAAAGACAGATGGAGATGAATAAGCAATCTTAAGGCACGACTTGGGATGCTTGGACACAGTCAGGTAGAGTCTACAATTACCACAACAGGTTAGTCTGCACCTGGCTGCTTGATGGACCTGTAACTGTAGTCATTTTGTTTCCTCAAGAGGCTGCCGACCCTAATGCTAAGTCGTTTTGTGCTGGCAGTTCGTCTCGCTATCCATTTCACAATCTTGGAAAGATTATGCATTCGGTGAATCTACTAGGCTTTTGTATCCAAGGTTTTGCAGTTTTCGGCAGCGATGCGAGGACAAGATGGTGGAAGGAAGGAGCGGTCCTGGCCTCTGTGTGCTTATTTCAACCTCATCTCTAATTGTCATGGCAAAAACAGCGACCACGTCCTTCGTTAGAGAGGACCTTTTACAAGGGCTCGAAAGCCTATGGCAACCAAATGAGCTGTGCTGCAACATACAGATTGCAGCCCTAGTAATTGAATTTGCAAAAGTTATGGCCTAACTCGTACGGTACCGACTCATAGCGAAAGTCAGTCAGTTGTGCACCTGTAAACCACATATACGGAGCATTTTGAAATCGATTTCTTTTCCATATCGCAGTAATATTCCTACAGATGTCCAAAAATGCCCAAAACGCAACTTTCAAGCCCCAACTTTTTGGTCCGCAGGAACACAACTGTACAAAAATCCCAATCCGCCTATTCAGCACCTGATTATCCAATGTGAGCCTAACCAGGCGCCCGCCTGCTCACAATTCATCCACAGCAATCTACAAAGCCTGCTTGCTCTTCGACCTGCCGCTGCCAACGCGCCTGGCCTCAGGGCGCTGCAAGTGTCCGGCGGGGATCCAGCTCTGGTCGAAAGCACCGGCCTTTGCGCCGCTGGTGACGGCAGGGCCGTCGGCACCAATAACGGAAACCTGGTCGGCGGGGTCGACCTTCTTGGTCTGGCCGGAGGAGCGCTGGGCGCGCTCGCCGCCCTTGCCGCCGCGCTTCTTCTGGGGGAAGAGAGTGGTGATCCAGGTGTTGTAGATGAAGTAGACGACGCCGCCGAAGGTGGCGAGGAGGAAGAGGTAGAGGAAGATGCTGGGAGGGATATTGGGTTAGTTTGTGGTGGATTTTTGTATTTGGACTTGGTGGTTCTTACATCTGAGGGTCGAACCAGCTCACGGGAGCCTCGACGACGCTGACAGTCTCGTTGTAGATCTGGTGAGTGTAGATCTGGCCGGCGGCGCTCTGGAGCACGGCGGCAAGGTTCAGGCGAAGATCTTGCGGGTGCATCTCAGTCGCGAAGGAGTAGGTGAGGGTCTCGTGCTCGCCGGCGGGAATGGAGACGCCATAGCGCTGGGTGGTCAGGTTGCGCAGGATGGCAGGAGTCTCAGGCGCGCCGGGCACATCGACGGGAGTGGTGAGAGAGCCACCGACGATCAGGACGGAGATGGCCTCGGTTTCCTGGTTGTGGACGTCGAGGACGGCACGGGTGGGGTGGCCGTTGACGAGCTTGACGCCGAAGACCTCTGCTTGCGGGAAAGTGGTCTTGATGTCGACGTTGATGTTGGGAGTAGTTTGCTGGCTGGGATCCTCGATGTTCTCCTTGACACCCTTGACTTCCTCGATCTGGAGAGTGTGTCAGTTTGAGAGGCATTGGCTATGGGTGGTTGTAGCGTGAGTTTACCGGAACGCCCTCAGAAGCCTGGGCAACGGCACCGAGAGTGTGGAAGGCCGCGAGGGCGAGGGAGGTGAGCTTGAAAGAGACCATTGTTGCTTGTCGGTATGGTTTCTTGGTGGAGTTGTGCGGTGCAAGAGGTGGGCTGGGATCTCCAGAGCCAGAAACATGAAGCTATGGCAAGCTGGCATCGCACGCCGAAGGGCACGGACTGAATTCCAATGGCCGAGGCCGGGCATGCACGTCGCCATCATCACTTCATCACTTCCTGCTGTCACGAGACCCTTCATCACCCGTCATGAACTATTGTACATCCATCTATGTTCCCGGTTTCATGATAATGTTATTCATTTTATGCTTTCATCGGACGAAGGCGGCACCGCCCTTGCAAAACATCATTTCAAGGTCAAAATTAGAGAAAGAACAATCATTGTGAATCCTTGTAATCGCTAGCTGACAGACGCCTCTGATCTTTGAAAAACAGTTCCGTGGGATTCCAAAAGGCAGGACATGTACCAAATTCATGAAAACAAATTAAACCAAGAACGAAGCCCAAAACCTTTCGATGTCAACCTTCAAGAACTTCTATCGGACGTTTCGTGGAACCATCCTTGTTACGAACGGAGAAAGGACAGGGTCTACTGCTCCAACTTCTCCTCCAATGTGAACGACGGTCCATCCCATCCATAAGCTCGATTGAGCCGACGTCCGTGACGTCTAGCGACGTGGTACGGGATCTTACTGTTCCCACCGTGCGGTTCGTGAAACTGGATGCTTCTCTCAACTGACAGCTTGTCCGAATCAGGGCTGAACTGCCAGACGGACCCATACAGCTTCTGAGGAATGAAGCCCACCGATACCATGGCGTGCAGGAAGTCCTTCCACGCGACCTCACCCGGGATCGATGTCAAGGAGGGCGTGAAGAACAAGGTCTTGAAGACCTTGAGCGCTCTGGCATTCAGAGCAAACAGTGGCTCGGTCTGAACTTCGGCCGTTGGAATATCGACTTCGCTCTTGTGCTCCCCAGCTGCAATCTCTGAGTTGCCGGGCTTGCGAGTCTTGACCTTCTCCTTAGGTTGTTGCGCAGAGTTCCCCAAATCTGTACCTTTTCTGCGTGTCTGGTCGTCAAAGAACAGCTGAGAGAAAGGAACGTAAAGCTCTTCGACAGCTGGCTTAGTGCTCTCATGTGTGGACTGGATCCATGCAGGTGTTCTCTGCAGTGTTCGATCTTGCGTGAATAGGCGATGAACAGCACCATCAGCAAGGCTGCCGCACTCTGACTTGATGTCCTGGTCAACTTTTTGCCAGAACTTGTCCAGGTTGCGCTCGGCCTGTCGCATCATCTCTACATTCTCGCGAGTCCTACGCTTCGCGACGGGATAGGCAAACTTGCCGTCCGTCGGCCTTCCCAAGCTACCCAACGTGGCGTCACTCTCGTTGATTGCGTTCGCCGAGTCCTGCCATGGCTTCATATGCGCGTCCATCTCGACCATCATATCTTTATGCTCCTTTTCTGTCTGGCTGCCATGTTTCTGCGCCCAAGGCTGATACAGCCCCACTTGATGGACACACTCGGAGACGATCGAAAGGTCTCCCACCGTGGAAGCAAGATATGTGGACAGCAAAGATCTAGCCGACTTGGTGTCGACCAAGCGCTGCAATTCGTCAATGATATAGAATGGGCCGATCATTCGAAAGCGTGCATCCTTGTCCCACAGTATGCCAACAAGCCAGATGAGCCGAGCTCGTTCCGCGTCGAACTTGAGATCCGGATTCCGCAAAACACCCAAGACTTCAGTGGTAGGATCTTTTTCGGAGGGACGTCTATGGTAGGACCGCATAGGTGGAGAGGCGCAGATTCCAAGACCGAGTTCTGTGCTGAACGTGTTGACAGCACTGATAAGATAATGCCGGAACATTAACAACGCCGTGGTGTACGGTTGGGGAAATGCAGAAGACGTACTAAGCTCGTCAGCATACAACTTTTGCATGTCCTTGAGGCCCTCGGCTTGAGATTGAAGCTCGGCAAATATCTCGACATGATGGAAGGCATTTGTGATTTCTTGATGCACGATTCGGGCCCAGAACTCGTCCTCGTGCCCATGGGAACAGATCGGATGCTGCTGTCCGTAACAGTCCGGTACAACCTCTCGGCGGTGCTCTCTCACCTCCAGCATCTGCGCTTCGAAATAACTGGGGTCCTCACGAAGTGACCACAAATGGTCCGCAGCGGCATCACGCTTCGCTGTCAGCAATGTGGCGATCCGAGTGAAGTCCAGACTGTCAGGCTTCTGGTACGGGGCCTCAGCAGCAATCGTCGCAAGTGAAGTGTGTACAACGTCCAGTTTCGGCGGAATCTGGAATGGCAGGATTGGGCCTTGCAGAATGGTTTCTTCGGTGTATTCATGCAGTACAAGCTTTGCGCATCGCACGAGGAAAGACAACACGCGTTCCTGCGCTTCGAGTACCAAGATGCCGTGTTCTGGGTCCTGGTATTCCTGTTGCCAAAGGCTTTCACACTGATCGGTATGAGAAAACATGCTCCACAGCCGTCCATAACAATCAGAGCCGCCGCGGGTCTTGAGATCCATACATTATTCGTCGAATTCTTTGCAGTTTGAGGAGTAACTGAAGATAAATGCAGAACGGCCTATCCGGTGGGCCGCATATTCGCTGATAGCAAGTTCGCTCGGATGACATCTACCACGCGTAGACATCAGGAGGAGCAGTGAGCGAGGTTTACCCAGGTCTTCCTCGTTGATGTAAGGGAACAAGTAAGAATCGCGATAATCGGTTCCACTGAGACGCTTCGACTCGCTCTCAATCTCCAGAGCTTCAAAATCGGGACGATGTGTCGGAGCCATTTTCACACCCCACGCTTCGCGAATGACGGCAAGGCGCAACTTGTTTGACTTCTTCAACCAACGTCGATGGATCGTTGCTTCGTGCCTGTCGAGTATGCTGCCGAGAGTTCCAAAGTTCTCGAATATGCTCTTCGAGTAGCTATGTGCTTTGCGACACAACCCCTCCCATGACCATTGCTTTTCTTGGACCTCTGCGTGAATCCTTGACCACTCGGGTGCAGCCATCATTGCCCGACCTATTCCGGATGTTGACATGAACTTGTCCACGCAGGATTCATCGAGGGTTTTTAGGGCCTCGAAATCAGCGGTTGCAATGTGAGCCTGCACCATCTTCTGGGCCGCTGCTGCGAGCGACAACTTCTCGCCATCCTCCAACGCCCTCTGGAGGCGAGAACGGGGTGCCATGCTGAGTTTGCACTCTCGTAATTGTGGGAATTCAGAGGTGAAAAGTTCCGGAGATCAGATGTCCGAAGGGCCCTGTTGGGGTCGCTGTCTGGGATGTGAGTTTTTGCGATTGGCACGCGGAAGACGAGAAGAAAGTTTTCTGGTGGCGACACAAAGTTGATCAAGTGCAGGTGTTTGCTGTGGTGCTTAGTGAAATGCAGGGACATGTGACAACCCGAGCTCTTACGCACGCGCAAGTTGAAGCCTTCACTTTCTCCCGATAAGTGAAGGCGCACGACTTTGCAGTCACTGAGAAGACAACAAGAGCTGATGCGGTCTTCTTCAACGTCGCAATGGACAACTCGGGGTTTGTTTAGGGTTTGTGGCATTCGAAGCATAACTGTACATGTAGCATAATGTGATACACTGGCGCAACTGAGAATATATCAGTAGCTCTATCTATACGGCTAACTTTACCTATCTCCCAAACAATCCAATGACATACCAAGTCCAACATGCAATGCAATGCAATCCATAAATATCATAATTCATAATCCATCCTCCCCTCAACGCGCCGACCCATACCCAACACCCGTCTCCCTCACTCCACTCTCAAGCAGCCCTTGCCTCTCACTCGCATCTCCTTCACCAAAGCTCGGCACCCAGCCTCGCATCCAGCCACTCACTCTTCGCCACCTGCCCATCTGCCCTCGCTCCTCTTCCACAACAATCACCTTCTCTTCCTTCTCCCCGTAGAGTAAGAATTGCACACCTACGCTCGCATCCAGAGCCAGTACACCCGCAGCACCGAGGAAGAACGGCATTGCCGCTGCTACCCACGTTTCACGGTCTGAACCTCCGGCTCCGGCCCAGCCGTGTCCGCCGTAGGGACCCATGTCGGACCAGGCTAGAGGGTTTGTGGCTAGGGCAAGGGAGTAGAACATGTTTCCGGAGAAAGCGGCGGCGAAGAGGGATGGTGAGAGGCCTGCGGTGGATTGGAGCTTGTAGTTCTTGTAGATCTGTGGAAGGCGAGATCCGAGGTAGAGGAAGGTTGACATCCAGGAGAGGACGGTGCCGGCGGTTTCCAGTCGGGTTGGACCTGTCGCCATGAGTGTAATGGCAGGCTGTGTGGTGTCGATCGGCGAGGCTTGAGTCATGGCGATCAAGCAAGCCAGCATTATCATCGTCCGTGGAGATGGTGAAGGGAAAGGCGAGGAAGGTCCCGAGCGACGAATCGTGTGGCAGCGAGGTGTATTGGAAGGACTTGGAGTACCCTTCTCGTCCTGTGTAGAATCCCTACGGAACGTCGGGGTACGGAATACTATTGGTCGTGGTTTGCGGGTGCTGCCGTTGTCACTTCCATGATTGCTGGTAGGCGGGCTGACACCTTCGATCACCATCCCATGTAGGCCTGGGTCCACGTCGGAGTCACCACCTCCGCTGCGCGGCCAGACTCGGAATAGGTGTCTCCCATGTTTCAGTCGCTCGTACCAGACCCACTGCAACACTAGACAAACATCGACGAATACGTAGTAGCCACCGATTGCCACTTGCCACTGTGCTTGATGTGTGAACAATGCTCCCAGTAGGTTTCCCAGATCACCCAGACACCATTCCACCAGGAAGAATATGGACAGTCCGGATGTACTCTTCAGATTGTAGTTCTTGTATATTTGTGGTAGTTGTGCAAAGAGCCAAGAGCAGATGCTCAGAACGCCCAGTGTGTTTGATATGAAGGCTAAAGGTGTCGGTATGCAGACGTGGAACGTACTGCTAAATCGTAGGAGGAAGTCAGTCGTAGGTGTGCAGTGGTCGGGTAGTGCGGGATGGAATGCGGATGTGGTAAGCCATGACATGGTGGTGTTGTAGGTTGGCGGTGGTGGAGTAACGGATGCTCGTCGTGATGATTTGTTCGCTCCGGGAAGATGTTGGTCCTGCTGTAGGTTGCTCGCGGGTTTGTATAAAGGTTTGTAGGTGATCGCGTGAACTGCAATGCTCCCACACGTGCCTTCCCGAAGTTTGCTTATGACCAAAGGAAGGCTAGGCGGTAGTAGGGTTCTTCAGGCTGAGTTCTGTCTCGTGTGGTTTGGGCGATGCCACTATATTATAGCGTCCAGTATACGCAGTGACGTAGTGACTCAGTGGGTAAGGTGAGGCGGCGACGCGATGGTGCCCGAGTAAGTGAGCTTGTGTATGTAGAGACAGGATCGAGAACTCTAAAAACGGCGATGCGAAGATGGGGTGCAGGAAGAGGAAGACGACTAGGAGAAAGATGACAACGACGACAGCCTTGCCTGGAGGAAGCAAAGTAATCAGTGGTACCTACCGCCGGGTGGCACTGCACGCATGATTTGTGCAGCACGTTGAGACGACCCGTAGACAGTCATGCCGTATCTCCAGACACCGAGAGATAGCGAGGCAGCGCATTGCACCGGAGGAATCACGACTCGATTCGAGGCTGGAGTTCCGCGCGCATGTGGAGAAGCAGGTGATCAGCAGGGTCAGGTGGGCGTGGAGTGGGATCGATGATAAGCTGGGCGAAGAGTCAAGGCCAGTCATAGCGGCTGCTTTATGGATGCGTACCGCGCCGGCGCAGATAGGCGGCTTGGAAGGGTGAGAATATGGTAGCAGATGGACTAATTGTCGGCCTGCTGATAAGAAAGGCCCGAAACTAGCTCCAACGGCCGCCGCCGCCGATAATCGGATCGGAGAAGTATAGTGAGGAGAACTGGGGAGAGCGCGGGGAAGGCGGTTGTTGAAAATAGGTGTTACGTTACTGATAGTGTGGTACTACACGTGATGTACGGAAGTTTGTAACATCCCGGAATCTTCGAACATGGCTGCTGTACCTGTCGATGACCACGACGTCTCCCCACGCAACGTGCCAAAGTTCCCCTTCCTCGAGGAAGTGCGGAACATTCGTGTCGATGAATCTCACCCCCCAACCAGCAATGCCGATGGCATAGACTTCGAGCGATGCAGTGCCCTGCACAACGCCATCATCAAACACGCATGGACTGCGACTGGACACGAACTATCGGATCTCCCCCAAACCACATGGACTCAGATAGAGTACCACGTCCCTCATTTGGCAAAGGTAGAGAGCAGGCTTCATCCTTCGGTGTTCGAGTTTCTAAAACGTGCGCTTGCTGTGAGCTATTTCCCGGATAAGCCGCGCGAGAATAGGTTCTTCTACTACTGCGATGATCTGAGTCCAGCGGGAATAATGTTCGACGACTATGAGATGTACCGAGGGGATGGCATCAACCGCATCACACTCTACTTGTCAGGCCGCTTCAAAGAAGAATTTCGAGACGGCCTGGTGTATGTCATCCACATGCATTAAACGTAGATGTCGGGCTTGACTAATCCTGCGCAGGTACGACCAAGATACGCACATGGTTTTGTACAATGAGTATGATCCGATGGACGTACAGCGCAGCGAGAAGCCTCGACCTTGGCAACCACTGGAATCAGTCCTGAGTGTGTACCTCGATATGATCGAGCGTGGGAAAGCCGTGGCTCTTCACAAGTCGGTTGGAGAGGTGCCGCCCATATTCCAGGTTACACAAGCTGATGGCAGCTTGTCGAAGATATATGCATTCCCACCAG
>Ga0265797_10003123_pt1 | contig 26892 bp, 35 predicted proteins | sample P2T30metagenome_FD_192433 | JGI IMG/M metagenome (GOLD analysis project Ga0265797, IMG submission 192433) | Plant litter microbial communities from East Loma Ridge, Irvine, California - P2 T30 | ecosystem: Environmental > Terrestrial > Plant litter > Unclassified | place: USA: California... | reverse complement strand
TGAGCGTTTCTATTGGGGAATCATGCCTCTGTACTGTGTTTGTCGTTGTTTCAAGTGTGACTGGTAGCCCTGTGTAACCGCATTTCTGCTATCAGTGGTATTTCTTGCGGCGTGTGAATGTCGTGATTGCGAGACTCAAGCGCTTCATCAATGTAGGTTGGGTCGCGAGAACGGTTGTGGATTTTCCAGTGACCTGAACTGTGCACCGAGGCACCTCACCTCATTGTGTGCCACTACGTATCTCCACCAACAAAACAAAAAGCAGATCGAACAAACAAACCCCTTCCCTTCCAACACTCAAACACCAACAAAATGCCCCTCCACGTCCCTCCTCGCCCGGACCCGGCCGCAAGCACACTGGGAAGCCCTTCTGACGTGCGTCGTCACAAGCCTGATTCTGAACGCTTGTCTGCACTACCCTCTCAGTCCGCTCAGGTCGCATCCGTACTTTGTTGCGTTCGTGTGCGTTGGGAGGGCTTGTGTCTCGGTTGTTTGGATTAAGCTTCATCAGTTGTTGACTGGCGAACCAGGATTCGATCCGTTCTTGAACATCGGAATTACTTTTCTGGCGCCTTTGCTGGCGGAAGGGTGGTGGTGGACTTGAGTGAAGGGGGCCGAGAAGCTGGTGGAGTTTGATATGAGGGCTGATATAACTCTTTGGGTACTCGGTTAGATTATCTTCCTCGAAATCTTATCGAGATACTGGAAGCTTCACAATTGCCATTAAAATCCCTTCGAGACACTATCAACCAGGGATTGGTGTGCTGGCGTGGTGACTAGGCCGATTCAGCATCTAACCACAGAAACCCGACCTTTCCCTCCTCCCACCCTGATCGAGAATGTCTTATCCTTCACGACAATGCCTTTTTCGATTCCTCCAAGTGCCACACTGCCTTGCACACCAGCAGGCAACGCGGGCACCGTTACTTTACCCCGTGTCCCTTCGGGCACTTCCCAACTCAACACATATCGCTCGCCCTCGTCCTCAATCTCCCACTTCGCCGAAAACAATCCCAACTTCGTACTAAACCCACCTTCGGCGTTCGTCAAATCTCCAAACTGCGGCGCAAGCTCCCAGCTACTCCCCAACCGCCCAGTGACCTGCAACCCAACGACATAATTCGTCAACGCCGAAGTCGGTCCCGACGACCAGCCATGCGCATGCGAGACATAAGTGGCATCGTAAGCGTATCCACGATAGTTCCGGTACGCCCAGGAGCCGTTCGTCAAGTAGCCTTCGATGACCGTGGATCCGGTGCCATTGGGGTGGTGAAGGTACCAGCCCCAGGACCTACGGATGAGTTCTAGGGCGCGGTCTGTGTGGCCTGTTGCGAAGTGACCCTGGACTTCGAAGGACGAGATGAACGGGGAGATGTTGTTGGGGAGTTCGGGGGCTTCTGCGCCGATGGGCGTCCAGTTCTTGGTGAGGCTTGAGGAGATGCGGGAGGACTTTGACGGGTCGTCGGTTTCGAGGCCGAATAGCAAGGCCATGCTGTTGGCGTCTTGTGGATGTAGGGCTGTTGAAGTAGCGTTGTCACGGTAGCTGCCGTGGTCTTCGTCCCAGAGGTGAGCGTGTATGCTTTCACTCAAGTTTGCGGCTCTGGCTTTGTAAGTGTCGCTGAGAGACGATAAGCCTTGCCATGTAGCGAGCTGTTCGGCGGTTGTCAGAGTATGGTACAAGATCACATTGGCTTCGGTGTTGTAGCCGCCTTGTGTGACACGAGCCCAATCGCGAGTACCGGTGACATTGAGTAGTCCGAGAGGTTGCTGCACCTTGTGGTATGTGTACTCCAAAGCTCGCTCGTACCTTGCCCAGTTCGCATCAAGAAATGCAGTATCATTCGTGTACAAGAGGTAGTAATACGTCCCGATCAAAGTCCACATGTGATAAGTATCGCTATTCTGCTGCAGAAGTGGCGGCCCGGCTTCCGGCAGTGACCCATCGGCATTCTGGTGATCGTACATAGTCTGCAGCGCTGTACGAACAAACTCGATGTCTCCAACACTGTAGAACGCGGACGGTACAGCGATGGCCATGTCGCCCGGCCAGACTGCGCGATCTCTCTTGGCGCCGTCGACAATTGTGGTGGACCCGTTTGCCATCGAGCCGTTGTTTGCCCATCCAGAGCTTAGAGTCGGCACTTGACGGCCAGTATCCACAGGCACAGCGTTGGTCTGGATCGTGTATGCTCCAGAATACCAGATTTTGTTCAGATCTTCGTCGTTACAGTGGAAGTAGCCCTGGTATGCGCGAAGGTTTGACCAAGTTGGCTGGAACGAGATTTCAAGGCTGACACCGTTGATGTTTAATGTGGTGTTACCGTTCGCTCCAGTCAATAGGAACAGCGTGAGGTAGCGGAAGCCGCCTCGCATCTTCTCGTCGGGCATGATGTAGCTGTGATTGCCTTCGGCCGAGAAGTCGGAGTACAGTGCACCATCACCGCATGCGAAATCGCCAGTTCCGAGCGCAAATTTGCCATTGCTGGAATCCGATTGCAGACCGATGTAGTCTTTTGCTTCGGTGAATGCGAGGCCCAGTGATCCTGATCCACCAGTCGTGCTATAGCTCACGCTAATGATGCCTCCGACTTCGACGCCGAAATCGAATACTAAGGCACTAGCGTTTCCAACAAGCGAGTTCCTGCCTGGGTAGGCTGATATGACTGAGCCATCATCCAGAGATAAGACGTTCACAGGTGATGTCTTGCGTATCTCTGGTGCGAAGATGTTCTTATCCCACGGTCCTGAGAAAGCTGGTTCTGTGATGGTGCTGCATTGAGTATCCCGCCAGCAGTTCTCTGCAGTGGCAATGGCCGTGACTGCCAAAAGATAAGCTATGGCATACATCTTGATTGTCGACTAGTCACTGGTCAACCATGATGGCTATCATGGTGAATGATATGGTAACACCTTGTCTTTCTAGAAAGTCAGGATAGACTTCTGTTCGCTACATAATACACCGAGAGATATGCCCGGGGACTTGGTATGAGAGCAGTAGGAGGTTCACGGCAGGCATCTTCCAGCTGTACTACTCCGCTCCTAACTTTGCAGATCCATCCTTGAATGAAGTCATCCGGCTATAGTCTACTGGTGTCCCCCAGCTTCTCTTCACAGCTGAGATGCAGGTACCACATAGCGTTAAGAGTGTACATAACGTGACTGTTTGACTATCTGAAACTCTATCCTCTGTCTTCAGCGACCTACCCATTAGCTTCTAGCACACAGTATCGGTCAGACCATTTCTGTCAGTCATCAAGGGAGCGTGGTGGTGGCAATCAAGCTCGCTAAGCTCCCAGCCACAGGCCTGCCAAGCTTGACGCGTTTGATTCATGGAAAAATTGACGTGATCTGCATTCAAACATAATTATCATAAAGCGGGGATGAACTCGTGAGAGTTCCATTCTGGCGCGCACACGAGATGCAGAGCCCTTGAAGGTCTTCATCTCGGCCACAGCTTCGCCGAACGGATCATGGCACATTTCCCAGGACATCATCCCCGCAGCATGGGTTATGCCAATGCGGATTGGTAGCCATCAAAAGACTTGCTCCAAAGGCTCAATACATCAAACAAAAGTAAAAGTTTCTCATCTTGTCCCAGAGAGCTTTCTTCAGAGAGAAAGAACGACTCCATCAAGCCAACCACTTCGTCACCCAACATGTCTCCGCTTTCAATCGCAAGGCTGCTCTCGCTATCTATCATCTCGCAGGCATTAGCACAACGCGTCTCGTTTTCTGACCGCCATGGGCGACCCAGTTGTACTGTGCATCCTGGTACAACAAATACAACTGATGATGTGCCAGCCATACTCGAGGCCTTCGAGAGATGTGGACATGGAGGGGACATCATTTTCCCAGCCAACAAGACGTATCACATCAACTCCAAACTGAACCCTGTGGTCAACGATGTGAGCATTGACTGGAGGGGAGAGTGGGTGGTAAGTTTGTTAGACCGGGATCAAGCCCAAGGCATCAGATCACAGCCGCTGACACTTATCCAACTTGTAGTTCTCCGAGGACCTTGAATACTGGAGGAACAACAACTATCACATCGAGTTCCAAAACCATGCAGCTGGATTTGTTCTGACCGGCGATCATATACGCATCGACGGCCATGGCACGGGTGGCATCGATGGTAACGGCCAGGTCTGGTACTACGACGAGCGAAACGAGACCGAAAGCGCCACGGTAGGCGCGACCCGGCCAGGCCGACCAATGCCTTTCATGCTCTGGAACGTTAGCGATGTCGATGTGCGCAACTTCCACGTAGTACAGCCCCAGCTGTGGGCCATCAACATGATGAACGCTACCAACATCGTCTTCGACAACATCTATGTAAATGCCACATCCCCAGAAGCCCCCGCCGGAAAGAACTGGGTCCAGAACACAGATGGCTTCAGTAAGTTTAGAATTGCACCTTGAAAGCAGCATTGCTAACTGTTCCCACAGATACGATGGACACGCGTAATGTCCGGCTGACAAACTTCATCTACCAGGGTGGCGACGATTGTGTCGCCATCAAGCCACGCAGCCATGAGATATCAGTTCGCAATGTCACTTGTGTGAGTGGCAATGGTATCGCCATTGGATCTCTGGGCCAATACCTCGAGGATTCCAGCGTCACCAATGTTGAGATCGATCAGGCCACGATCATCAAAGGCGGCGCTCAAGGCAACATTGGTAATGCCGTATACATCAAGACATGGGTCGGAGAGCTTGTCTCTGGAGGCGATCGAGATTACGAAAGCGACTTCCTGCCACGCGGCGGGGGATGGGGCGATGTCCGCAACATGCTCTTCAGCAATTTCACCGTGCATGGTGCAAAGAACGGGGGTGTCATCACTCAAAACAGCGGCGACAACGGAACAGCTGCGGGCACCTCGAACATGCTTGTCAGCAATGTGGTTTTTGCTAACTTCACCGGCTATCTTGACAACAGAGAGACCACTGCCAGCGTAAGCTGTTCGGAGAGACAGCCCTGCTACAACATTGCATACGTGAACTACGATATAAAGACGGCGGCGAACAGTACCAGCTTGGGCAAAGCCAAGTGCAAATGGACAGAGGAGGGAGGCGTGCATGGCGTTGAATGTTAGGCACTTCTCAATGGAAAGCATGGCATCGTGTCTCAATGTACCTAGTGGCACCACCACACCAATCATTCGATGTTTGCGCATGAACGCGAATTAACGTACTAAGGAGAGACGCCGGAAGGAACGTTCTATCCAGGTAGATGTTACCAAACCCTTTCGCTATTGGATGACAAGCTTCATGTATACCACGCCAGCTCAGGTTGATTACTATTCAAACAAGCTATGGTACCGGCGACGTATCGACTTTGAGCTCCGTATCGAGATATACTGTAGTCCATTCTTCACACGTGCAACAGACACATCCTGCCTGTATCCGTGACAGGTGGCACAATGATGCGGCATAAGCGAAACACTACATTTCAAAAGATTCTGACCAAGCGCAGTGCATCCCGTCGTTCGACTGTCAGTCCACTGAGCATGCTACACGTACAGCATAAAAGCGCTGATGATGCTATGGACCATTCGAACTCACTAGATTGACCCACAAGAAACTAACATCAACATTCAAGTAAGGTTGTCACGGGATGAATTCCAAGCCTGTGATGGAGATGCTGGTGCGCAACAGGTCGGTATCCCTTATCGGCCCCATACCGGTGCAGTACCATCGACAAACAGCTCACTGTTCATAGGGAATTCGCTCGCACCCATCAACCTTCGCCGCATATTTTGGAGATGGCACCGAAGACACGGGCTTCCGGTGAAGGCGGGATTGTGATCTCATGCGCAGATCCGAGAGTGCCATGCGACAAGATTTTGGGCTTTGACGAAGTTATCAGTATTGAGACCGATGCCATATCTGGTCATGATCATTCTAATGTCGTCCCATAGATCCAGCCGTGATTTGGAATGCCGGTGGTCGTGTCTCGGACGCCATCCGTACCATCGCGGTCATGCAAACCATCATCGAGCCGAGTTGGATCCTTGTTATGCACCACACTGGTATGATTTCTCCTCTCTTATCCCGGGCCGATATCGTCACACTGACATGTCTTATACTGTGGCATGACGCATCACTACGACCCAATGGTCCGCGAAACACTGCTCAAGATCTCGCCTTCCGAGAAGGAGCAGATTGATTCAATGAGCTTCGGCGAGATAACTGGCCCGTAAGTCACAGTTGTGCCGGGAATTCCTTCCTAGCTCAGTCTACTGACATTTGACACCAGGCTCGAGGAGAGCGTGAAGGAAGATTTCGCTACTCTGAGGAAATCGCCTTTCATTAAACAAGGTACGCAGCTCGTTGGGTTGACATACGGGAGAGGTCGCGATGGTCGAGTGATGGATTCGAAGCACAGTGGCGCTCGGTTGATGATGCACAATGCATGATGTGAAGTATGACATTATGTTGAGGGTCGAAGTATAACGCTGGAGAGTTTTGTCTTCCATGGATGCGTAAGAGCTCACGCGTAATGGCGAGTATCTCCAGCCATTCTGTAGTGTAATTTGGCTTTGTGGGATTTGACCAGAGCCCAAGATGCTGTTCCTTGGAATCACTCTTCGTTGGAGTCGTAGGCAACGTCGCTGTCTGAAATATCGTCCTCGGACCCACCCTCATCGTCGTCAGTCGCACTTGCTGTATGCTCAGCTTCGGCAGCAATCGGACTTTCAGCTACCTGGGCCTCAAGGCTAGCCAGAATCGAAGTCAAGCCTGCCTTCAGCTCCGGGCTTTTGGCATGCTCGATCCGTAACTTCATCTCAGCAATCTTCTCCTGCATCTCCCGCAGTTTCTCAGCCTCCAGATCGTCACCGGAATCCGCTTGCTCTGAGTCGTCCTCGTTATCATCCAGGATCAAGCCATCACCGAACGCCTGCCCGAATGCGTCTGCCAGCCCAGCATCTTTGATGGCGAACACGACAGTCTCGATGCCAGTCCACAACTCCTTCCGTCCCTTCTTAGACCTCTGTGCCTGTCTTCCACCAAGCAGTACTTTCTTCCACGCTGCCGCGACCTCTCCAACAGGATTGCCATAAGCGCCACAGCCCCAAGCCCCAAGCACAACTTTCTTCACTGATTTCGAGTGGAAGATGCGCATCACTGCTCGCATCTTTTCAATGACCAACTCCCTGTCTTTGCTGCTGGAGTAAGATCCGCGGCCTGTAGCCTCATCGACCGAGATGCTGGGAAAGCGCAGCATGCCAGCAGACACGCAGTCGACGAACCAACGGTCTCGCTTCTCCAGATCTTCCGCCTCCGCATCCCTGAACACCAGTACGTCAGGTGTGTAGACGCCACCGACTTCTGGCAGCCGATAGAAGCTATCTGACAGAGACGGCAGTAACGTCGTGCGCATACACAGCGCCTCTTCTTGGCTGCTAGCACCGTTGAGAAAACCGCCTCCAGGTGCGAGCATGGAGGCCATGTTCAACACGCCGACTCTGGAGTTACGGTTGCTCAGATCATCTTTCTGTGTTTTTGAGTCTTTCAGCAGCTCACGTGCGGCTGAGAGAGTATCTACTACTCGTAGTCTGATGTCTGGTTCTGACCCGTCTGCATTTGCCGCCACCGCAGGGACGGCTTTGCCTTTGGTCGATGTGGGTTGGACTTCCTGGGCCGGGGGCTGCACAATCAGCTCCGCCGTACCTATACCACGCTTCGCTCGTGGATGTGTTGTGAGTAGGGCGGGTATGACTTTGTTGATGGTGACTTTAGCCTTCTTCGCCCGGACATTCTTCTTGAATGCAGCTGGTGGCTGTCCGACAGACGGGACTTCTCGGCCCATGATAGAATTTGTGCAGCGAAAGGAGAACTAATCGAAACGATGTTGAGGATGTAAAAAAGTTGTGTGTTGGGAGGAAAGCCTAAAGACCGGCGCTTTAAGTTGTACGCACCAAGTCATCACTCATCAGGGTGTTGCATTTGAAACTCCGCGCTCCCCGAACCACTAGTGTGCATCACCAGCCAATTAGACTGGATCTGAGCCGTATACACATGCACATTGTGCCAGAAAGAGAATCATAAATAGTCCATAATAGCTGTCCAGTTCGAACAGGTCGACCATTGTGTGGCAACCTCATGTTAAATGCAAAAACAGACCCGACCCAAACCCTTACCCTAACAAAACTGATATCGGTTACATGTACATGTCCATATCCCGTTCACAATTCAACATGGTCGTGTTCATGCTCGACAGACTGAGCTGATACATCGCCAATGATATGAAGGCATGGAGAAGATATAGTCAATTGTCCTTGTCACAGCTCTCTGGGAAGTGGCTCACTCTAATTGAAATTGTGGCATTGATGCTGAATTGATCAAAGTCGGCTTCAAGCATATTCTTCAGCAATGCAATGATCTCGTTTGGAATAGCCAATCTAGCTGAGCTTTACACTGCTAGCCTTGCCGCTCGATCTCATCCAGTCCATGCACTTCTCAGTCTCCTTCTGCATGATATCCGTAGCACCCTCAATCAATCCAGTAAGACCTTTTGTTTCTGCATGCTTGGCCAGGTACTCCCGGTAAGGGTCGTTGATGATATCGTTGATGTTACACTTCGAGATACCATGCGAGATGTTCTTCTGAAGCAGCTTTCCATCGTCAGTGCCGTACCATTCGGCACCAGCACCGTGCAGCACAAGCTCAACGCGGCCCTTGGTCGAATCGCGGATGTTCTGGAGGCGGTCATATTGGAGTTGAGGGCCCTTGGGTCCGTATTTGCCATGCACGTTGCCGAAAGCGGGTGCTAGCCAGTCGATGCCGGTGGCAATGAACTCATCGGCCTGCTCGGGAGTAGTGAGGATACCTTCCAGCTCTGCAGTGTCCTGGGAGTGGGTATCAGCACATGTCTCCTAATCATGTATCACAGTGCACAGGAATTGAGAAAGAAGTACTTACAGCAACACCATCCTCTCCACCATTGATGCGGCCAGGCTCGGCCTCAGTAATGATGCCACGGGCATGGCAGTACTCGGTAAGTTCCTTGGTCAATTGGAGGTTCTCCTCCTTCTCGTAATGTGACATGTCCACCATCTACGCACGTGTCAGCGATCCGACCACAGAATCCTCGACTTGACTGGTATACTCACAATGCCGTCGAAGCCTCCGAGGTCGGCTGCCCTCTTCACCATCTCCGGACTCTGGCAGTGATCCATGTGGACGGCAACAGGCACCTTTGCGTTCTTCGCCGCCTCTGCAGCAGCGTGAAGCAGGAGACCATCCGCGTACTCAATCGCCCAAGGGAAAAGTTGTAGAATGACTGGTGAGTCTTTTGCTTCAGCGGCTCGTACACTGGCGATAATGCCCTCGACGTTGTACAAGCACATGGCTGGGACGGCCCAGCCGCCTGCCGCAGCAGCATCGACAATTGCCTTAGCACGGTTGTTGGTAGGTTTGGGCATGATGAGTAGTTGTAAAGATGCGGAAAAGAATACTGAGGATAGAAGTTGGAGTTGGAAGGAATACTTTTGTTGACCAAACACGCTGAGCAAGCCTAGAATACCCGAGGGCTAAATGTACAATACCTGGACGATGACCAGGTCGGCCTTTGATAACCCGGACGGACCATGTGGGGGCTACCCTCCGCAGGATACTGACTGGAGAGATGTCGGCCCGATGAGACATTAGATAAGCTTGGGTATTGAAGATCACGTGATTTTCCGGTCGGTTGCAGTAGGGACATCTTGGACTCGTCAAGAGTGCAAACGTTGCAATGACGATACCTCGTTTCGAGAAATCGCTGAGCGTGTCTTGTTGCTGGCTCGCTCTTGGATTGGTATGTGGGCTTGCGGTGCCTGCAAACCACATGAAACATATTCCTGTCATGTACGACCTCAACGCGAGCAATTGCCGATCAACATGCACAATGCACATCTTCGAGAATGATGTTGCAGTCTTACGAAACACATTTTCCTCTGATTCTTAGCGAACGATGCCTCGTCGAATCTAGTAGTCGAAGTATCTGACGATTCTTTTTATCGTACGCCTTTGACGGGTTGGTAATTACCTTGTCAACCTTCATTTCCTCCACACCAAAAACTGCACCCGTGTGTAACACAAATACGTGAGATGTGCATAAGTGGCGTCGCAACCCAGCAAGAGTGACCGCTCGAACGCGTATGAGCGCGTAGAGTAGCGAACAAGTATATCTGACAAGTCCGTCTTTTACAGCCCGCTACGCTCGACTCTACTCATCTTTCTGGTGGCTCTCGTATCGTGCCCTGGCATGAAACGCACACGGAGCAAGGCGTCCGCCTTTATGGAGTTCTCGAAGACGAATACGACCAGGTATATATGCATCAAGTGTTTTATGAGAGTCGACTGAGCTGACGTCAAGCAGTTGGTACAACAGTCCCAAATGGTCAGACCTGACCATCAGACTCAGTGATGGCCGCGGCGTTCATGTACACAAGATAGTGCTCTGCAGTCGCAATGAGTACTTCAACAAGCTTTGCGGGCTCGAGAGTAGATTCGCTGTCAGTACAGCCTAATATCGCCCTTCCCGCGATTTCCGCTGACACTTTTACAGGAAAGCGAGCAGACCGAAATCGAGCTCGAAGAAGATGATCCAAATGCGGTCGAAGGCGTGCTCCGCTATATTTGTGGCTGTAGGATTGAGGACTGCGACCAGAAACCTTGGCAATATTGGCTCAATCTTGTCGAAACCGCAGACAAATACCTCGAGCCAACATTGAGCTCGGAAGCTGCTATTGCCTTCAAGATGATAGCATTCAGATTGAAAGAGAAAGACGTTGAAGTGATCTGTGAGGTGCTTCACACCTTGCAAGATACGGACAGATACGAACTCTTCAAAGGCTTCGCGGTTGATCTGACAATGCGGCACCTGGAGCTACTTGACAACAAGCAGTTCCGAGCCCAAGTGTACAGCTGCAAGCGAGTCATGTTCAAATTGGTTGAACGCCTGGGTTTTGCTGCGGACCTCGTCCCAGTGGAGGTGATCTGCGCAAAACATGGTGAAGTGGATTTTTATCAGAAGAACGGCTCTGTTCAGTGCAGAGTTATGCGGTGTTTGGAGTGAGCCTTCCGTATTTGTGACCCGGCAGGCTGTCCAGCAGAGCGGTATCAGTTTTCACCTGTCCACCACTACTTGCCTTCTTGCTCGTAGACCACAATGGATGGATGTTGCACGGGTCAGTGTGGCATTAGCGACAATGGGCTCATGGCCAGCTTCTTATCAAACCCTCGTAGCTTCTACAGACAGCTGGTAGACTTTCTTTCAACACACCTTATGCCATGCTACCGACTTCGATAAGCGCGACACGGTCATGCTTGCAACTCCAGGGTTTTCAAGCGCTGGTGATGCACGCCAAAGTAAGCCACAGGGCGCTTAGCTTGAGACTCATAACAGGCTCGATTTGCCACGTCACCAGCGTTAGCTTGCGAGGTGCTCGATACATATATACCGGAAGCGGCGGTCAGGTTTCGTGGCGACCAGAACACTGCGGTGGCCTAGCGAAGCCCGGCAATCCAGCAGCTGGGTGAGAAGGGAATCCGCTTGATCCGGATTTGGAGAACAGTTTGGGTCAGCCGCTCAAATCTTCAAATGGTTCGGGAGATCAAAGAAGCGAGCCTCGTCTCGAGGAAAAGTCCTTGCCTTTGCAGTGATATTTCTCCCAATTTGTTTCGTGTTCCAGAGCAGAGAGCAGATTGATGCCAGCGAAAAGTTCGAGCGAGCGAGCTTATCGATGCAGGGACAAAGGATGGAAAAACCAAGACAATGTTGTCTGCACCCAGTCAACCCGAATGATACGAGGGTCAGCCCTTTTTGGAAGCCACGAGGCGCGTGCGGGTTGTTTAGGTTTTTTGACATCCAAAGAATGACCGCCGACTTCGCCTCGTGATGAGACACATTTGCCGTAACGGCTTCAGATCCCGTAGTATGGGGGAACGTGGGGAAGGGAACATGACGGCGAGAACCAGTCAGCGTTACGTGTCGCCTTCGCTTGCCTTTGCGTCGGGGCATTGGCAGGCCTGCATGTGCATGGGAGTTGATGCGTTTACACGTCTTCAAAATCGCGATCGCAGGCTCTCCGTCCTTCGGTCTCCACGCTGCTCGAGCCAGACCATAGAGACCTCGTCTGCGCCGCAAGAAAAGCAACGGGCCGACTGCCGGATGATGTTCGCAGGATTTTAGCTTGTCGTGGGCTTGATGATCTGGCTTTGGTCGTCCTGATTACTATCCTTGAACCGGAGCCGCTAGTCAGCAGTAACGCGCCATCCAACTATGGGCTTATCACGGTTATCGTCTAGTCCTTCTTGGCCATACACAACTTCTGGTGGTAATCATACCATTATCGTGGTGCTCCATAGCAAGACAAGGTCTTGCACTCCCCTCCACACCTCGGCGCCGTGCGGCGGGGGCAGCGATGGCGGCCATGCGGCCTCACGATACCGTGACGCGGTGAGCTGTCGTGAGCCTTCCAGTGGCGCTGCAAAGATCAGCGCGTGGTGCTACGCTGGTCTCATGGCAGCAATCCCATGGAAGCCGTGGAAGCGTGGAAGCAGTCCGGGTAGTCATATGTGCGTCTCGCCCGCCAGAGCGCTCGTCTGCACACCAGTCATTGGCCGTGCCGTGCGCCATCCGCTTCAATCCCCACCCAGGGCGCGTGATAGCTGGCCGGGAGGGGTAAGATAATAGTAGTACGGCAAGAGTAATGCGCTGCATGTTGAGACGATAGGGCAGGCGGTGACGAGAGGAACCTTATACTTTTGCGCCCGTACCTTCGCCTCGTCTCATTCTTTACCCCGAAGCTGCATCGTAGTCCTGCCATGCACTGACAACAACCGTGCGATTGCGCAAAACCACCGCGAGCGGAAGGCATAGACTGATGGCTGAGGACATCCACATCCCCTCGCCCTCTGTCTTCCTGCGAGCCAGCCCCAGCCCACCTCGACCGCGAGACGACCAGCCGCCTGTGGCCAAGAACGCCCGCAGGCAGCCCTCGACCACCACCAAGAAGGCCCCTGTGCGCAAGCAGTCGACTGCTGCCGCTGCTGCTGATGGTCCGCCCAAGCCAAAGCAATCCAAGAGTCGTAATGGTACATTCTCAGCATCCCTGCTGGGCCTCTTCAACAGAGTCCAGGTTTATATATAGGAGCAAAAACATGAAAGGCGGACATGTACTGATTGGGACATTTTGCAGGCTGCGTAACGTGCAAGGCCAAACGACTGAAATGTGGCGAAGAGAAACCTGGATGCCAACAATGTGCGAAGCGCAAGGTTGAGTGCGGAGGCTACAGGAAGGACTTTAAATGGCGACCATTCGAAGAGACGAACGTCAAAGTGAACATCGACCGACAAAAGCGAGGTTCGTGTTGGCGTACCAACCTGACAGGACTTGGTGCTGAAGTACAAGTACCGCTGCTGACTATTTTGGACATAGCATCACCACCTCGCCAGACTACTAATGACAACAGCACAAGGAAGGAGTCTCTGGCGACATCCAGCGCTCCAGACTCACAAGCGCGACCTGCAAAGGCTGCCAAAAGCTCGGCATCGTCAAGAGACAGTGGGATAGGTACCTTTGACGACAAAGAGACTGAATCGCCTGAGACACAGCTTCCCCAACGACCAGCAGCGCGCCGTGCGACAACACATGAAGTGCGAAACGAAAGTCGGGCTATCTCGCCTATCGCAGAGGGTCACGAATCAGGACCTGCGACTGGTAGTGCACCAGACACACCCTTGTCTCCCTTATCTAAGGATACTTCGAGTGTGCCGATCACCGGCATAAGCCCACGAGCGGTCTACCATAACCGCTCATTGTCCGCCGGCGCCACTGTTCAAGGTTCGTTCGTTGCAGGGTCACCTACCTTGACGGAGATCCTTGCACCGACGGCGGAGGTGAGCCTCGAAGATGGAGACTATGTGCCCTTTCAGATGCCCGAAGACTACCATTTGCCACTCGATGACTTTCCTGACATTGGACCTCTACCAGATGACCATGACCTCCCTCATGATGACATCGAGGAGATCCTCCGATCGGGTCAAGCTATCGATGACCCACAACTAGCATGGGCAGCACGATACATGGCACCTCTCTCCGATCAGGAGGAGTCACCCAACTCAGAAAGTGCTGTTGACACATGGAATGGATTCATGTACAACCAGCCTGTATTCGCTGAGGATAGCCCTGAGATGCTCTCTCTTCGATTCGATCGATACACTTGCGGCATTCTTTCTGTTATGGATGGGCCAAACGAAAACCCCTGGAGAACTCTCATCTGGCCACTGGCACTCAACTCTCCGGCTCTCTACCACGCCGTGCTGGCCATGACTTCCTACCACGGCTCTTCCGACTTCCCACGATTGCGTTTAGCGGGTCACGAACACAAATCAGCCAGTATACGTTACATTCAAGAAGGTATTAGAGATCACAGCATGACCGATCAGACTGCAATTGCGACTGCGCTAGCTCTTGGATTTTCGGAATCATGGGATCAACATACTGCCACTGGTAATACACACATCAAAGGTGCGCAAGCTTTGGTCAAGCGAACACTGGCCGATCATCGTGCAAACCCTCTTCAGGGAGAAGAACTGTCTCGTCTCAAATTCTTGTGCAACGCTTGGGTGTATATGGATGTTATTGCACGCTTGACATCCGTCGACAGCGATGAGTCCAACGACTTTGACAACACGTTCTTGTTCTCCTCGGATGCACCACAGATGATCATGGGCGAACACGGTATTCCTGGCTTCGGTATCGACTTTGGCATGCCTATTGATGCACGTGTCGATCCTTTGATGGGCTGCGCAGGAACGCTATTCCCACTTGTCGGCCGCGTGGCGAATCTTGTCCGTAAGGTGTGTCGATCGATGAAGACGTCTCCCGCTTTGATCAGCCAGGCCAACGATCTGAAGATCGCTCTTGAGACTTGGGACCCGCCTACGTACATCGAGCCGCCCGAGGATCCCACCGCCCAAGTCCAGCACATGTTGCAGACTGCCGAAGCTTACAGATGGGCAACTCTACTTCACCTTCATCGCTCGGTTCCTGAATTACCGTCTTTGCCTTCAACCGAGCTCGCCGAGAAAGCTTTGAGCTATCTTGCCACAGTCCCGCTTGCCAGTCGTACCGTCGTGGTACAGATATACCCTCTCATGGTTGCTGGTTGCGAGGCCGTCACTTCAGAAGACCGACAATGGATCAGAGAGCGCTGGCGCGCCATGGGCCTTCGGATGCGCATCGGTGTGATCGACAAGTGTGCCCTCGTCACAGAAGAGGTCTGGCGCCGCAAAAATGCGTACGAGGCTCAGCCTGGTACATCACGCAGACTGGTCGCGACATCCGAGCTGCAACCCGTCCGCCGCCACGGAGAGCCGCTCAAGCGTACGCGCTCTGGCTTCGAGGACGCCGATCCAGGACGCAAAGGCATGGTATACAGCTGGGTAGAAGGCGAAGGTGCGCAATCAGGCGAATGTAGTGGCACTGGCTCGCCGGATTCGAACTCGAAAGCGGATGGCGAGCGTTTCCCTCGCAGACCAAAGCCGTTGCCTCTGAATATCGGCAAGATGGATCCGGCGTACACGGTACGGGGCCATCTGCATTGGGTTGGTGTGATGTGGGATTGGGGTTGGGAAGGTAAGTTTGCACTTTTCTCTCCACGTGGATGATGAAGGCCATCATGACTAACACATTCTTAGTTCTTCTCGGATGATGCGGCATTATGGGACTCTCGGTTTGACGTTCCTTGCGCGCGAATCCAGTTCCCCATCTCTTTAGCGCAACATGTGATGCGCAGGCATACGCAATCCTGTGACGGCTTTCGCGTTGCTGGTCTTTTCGGCTGTTGACCTTTTACAATGCTTACCAGGAGCATCGAAAACTATGCTTGTTTGAAGCATGAGAATGTCTTGCATGATATTGTGGTGTTTTGGGTGCTTCATCATTCTTCTTTCTTTTGCTTTCCCGCCTCTGTGCAATAACGATCATTGAGCGAGCGCTTTTAGCGGTTTTATGAAGCAACGGGCAGTTGTGTTTTTTGGTCCAGAGAATGACAGACATGAATTTCGATATTTCTGGCATCACCAGGTGGCTTCTGATCCAGTAGACCTACGGTATACGATCAGTCATAGATTTTGTGCCCATTGTTCGTTCGAGCAACTCATACCTGTTCGTTCCCACATCTCACTGTAGTATCCTTTTGGCGTTTCTTGTTGGGTCGCGACGCTTTCAGGTAGATGTCACAGTACTTCGAAACGACTGAACAATTGAATTAATTGAAACACTGTACCCTCTCTCTACCGCAGAGATCCGCATGGTCTTATCTCTCACCCTACCAGGCGATCTCCAACCCACCAAAACCACGCCATCCCGATGCGGTAGCACAATGCGACCCCACACCAGGCGCACAACTCCAAGTCCACATCAGCTGTCAGAACCACCACCGCAAGCTCCCATGATAGGCGTATCGTATCTTTGGACCCGACCCGGATGTCCTTGGCCTCTGACTTCGAAGCAGAAGGGAAGTCTGACTTGCCGAACACGGCTACTTCTTGCGGGCAGACATCTGGTATCTCGCTCTCCGCTCGCATCGTTTGTTTTGAAGATGGGCATTCATTCTGTAGGTGAGGGGTAGCTCTGCTCTCTGCCTTTGTCATTGAATGTTTCTCGAGAAGTGGTATATATGCCGTAGGTTCTAGTATCATATGCTCAGCTTCTTGTTCCTGTACCTTGATCGACACTTGCAACGGTACACCTCCATCAGCTACTCCATTGAAAAAACCGACAAGCTTCCCAACTCTTCCGAAGCAATATTGACGTCGCATAACAAACACCATCTTAACTCAAAACAAGAAACAATTCCAACAATGGCTCCCGTGTCTTTCGAATACTCCCAGGCCGCCCAAACATCCTTCAAACCCCCTCTCATCGCCAACGAAAACGCTTTTCTCGGCGACGTCTTCACATCCGAGGGCAATGATCCTCAAGCGCCAATCTCAGCCGGCTTCTATCGTCTCGAGAAAGGTGAGACATTCTGTTTCTCCATGTAAGGTCGATTGATGGCGACTGACCAAGTTTTCTTGTTCCCTACAGGCACTCCTCTAGTCTACGAGTACACATACCACGAGATGAAGATCATCGTCGACGGCAGCTTCGATATTTCGGACGAGACGGGCAAGAAAGTGCACGCGACTAAAGGCGATGTGTTTTACTTCCCCAAGGGATCTAAGATTACGTTTGAAACGGACGATTTTGGGCTTGGATTCTTTGTTGGGCAGAGGAAAGAGGGCGGTGCTTGAGAGCGAGGGCTGATAATGCAAATTATGAAGATTCGATTCGCTGAATGTCGTCTACAATTGGTTGAAGTTGAGCCTGAAACGCCGCCTCAAAGGGCGACTTCGTCAAATTCTCCCTTGCCATCTTCTGCTGCGACCTTGGCTGCTTCTTCTTCGGTTGTCTCTTCTTTGGTTGGCGTAGAAGGTCTCGGCTGGGCTTCTGCTTCCGCTTCCTCTCGGCCTTGCTCGATGGCCTTTGCAGTATCGTCGGATTCGTTGCCTTCATCGTACTCGTCGTCATCACTGTAGACTTCTTGTTGAGGTCTGTGAGCGAGAGGTGTGCCAGTGATCGAATGCGGGAGCTGGGACGAGTTGCTTTCGCTTCTGGCTGGCGACGCCTCGCGTTGAGAATCAGAGTCGGGACTGCCCTTGGGTGGTGGCTGGGGTCGTTCCGAAGCTCCATCATTTGTGAATGTGCGTTCACTGCGAGTAGGCCTCTCAGGTGTCGGGGGAGTGTGTTCGATCCTTGGACTTTCTCTTGCGGGAGCCGTGCTTACGCTGGACCGCTGAACCGTGCTCGAACCCATCTGCCTGAGCTTCGGATCGGCATCCAGGTAATATCCTCGAACACCCACGATCCTGCCTTCGCGCTCACAGCCCTTGATCCAATCCGGCACGACCACGGGAACGTTCATCTCCACTGCCTTCTCCCATGCCTGTCCGCGCGGTTCGGTGCATACAAAGTGCGTGGTGTCGATGCGCACAGAATCGGTGATCTTTGCACCGATACGGTTGACAGTCTCGGCAAGGCTTTCCTTGAGTTGGTTGGGCATCACACCAGGAGTGACCGTGATACCAGTGAGGTTCTCCATGGTGTGCGTCTTCACGGTCAGGCGCTCGGAGCTGTATTGACCGGCCGATGTGCGCAACACAAGGTGGAAAGTGTACTCGGTATCCAAAGCCAGGCCTGAGATCTTTGTGCTTAACTTGTCCTTGGGAATCGCGCCTGCCTTGTTGCCATTGCGGTAAAGGCTGAGACTGCGCAGTTCAGCCGTCGCGAGTTCGATAGGGTCCCACTCCAGCACAACGCTGGTCTGAGTTGCGTTGCGGCATCGAAGTACAGGAGCGGAAGGTGACTTCGTGCCAAAGGTATTGTAGATGTCGGATTGCAAGGCAGAGAACTTCTGGTCGGCAACGGTCTCGGCGTGCTGGTTACGGGCGACGTTGATGTCGACAATGCTGCCTGAGTGAATGTCAGGCGGGAGGAGAATGGAGGGGAATTCGATCTGGAGGGCATTGTAGTTAGCATCTCGGCGTCAAAGGTATGGGGTATGTCGTTGTTGCTTGTATGTCATTACACCCTCAGGGATGGATGGAAGGATGGAAGCGGATGAGAAGATACTCACAAGGCGTTTGTCTTCGGTGAGGAGTACGGCGACTCCAGCGTCGACCTTGCCGACAGTCAGTGATACCAACATGGTGAAGTTGTTGCTTTGTTGGAGAGTATCGCGATGTTTACGCTGATCACAGCACTTCCAACGGTACGGAGGCCAGCTGGAGCTGTCGCATGGATTGGCGAGCTGTGATTGGGACGGGGAGCGCCGCCGCTAATTTTGAGCCAGCACTATATATTGCTCAGATGCCCCGAATTCTGGTCGCCGCTCTTCCTTTCGCTACACTTTGTGTACGCGTGTTTTCTCGCCGGCATGATTCACGTCAGGCGCTATTAAAAATCGCACATTAACGAGACTGAGCGTTTGCCCAAGGGTTTATTCATACAGATCTGAACAAGCATGCGCCTTTCCTCACACGTGAGCTCGATAAGCGGCTGTCTTCGACTTTGCGTCCTGCCTTACTTCTCCGATGTCTTCTGGCTGTCAGAGCTACCTGAGTTGTCCTTGCTCTGGGCCTCTTGAGCGTCGAGAGCTTCTTCAAGCTCATCTTCTTGCCTCTTGCGCTGAGCGGTCAGCGGAGAGTCGCCGTCATTGGCCGCCGCATAGAGTTCCTTCACGATGTCGCCGAGACCCGTGTTCGACTCTTCGTGCAGCTTTGGTTTGATATCGACGAAGATGGGCATGGTTTCTTGATGTTCAAACTGATCGGTGTGTATATCGTGAGGCCTTTTGGTGCTGGCGATACCGAGAGGATGGATGGCGGTGCAGCTGTGGTATAGTAGCACTCGTGCTCATTGAACGCCGTCTTTCTTTCTCGTCCTCAAGTGTCGGCATGTGTAGCCGAAGAAGACAAGCACTCGAGACAAAGGAAACTCCGTGGCGAGATTCTTCGCTCCATGGCATCACTTGCGCCTCGAAGAAGCCAGCAGACCGAGACAAAGAGACGAGGCCCTGTCACGGGATTAAGGCGACATTGGAAGTCATGCTCCAGGAGCCCACTGAATTAACGATGAAGCAACATTAGCCACTTTGGCTGTTTGCATCATGTCGAGAGGATGTGAATCCTGGTGAGGACGCTGGCTTTGAAACCGACTTCATTATTGTGGCTGTAGTGCAGTGCCTTGATACATCTTCAGCCAGGTGGCGCACTCTCCAGTCAACGAATCTTTGCCTCCGGTCCTCCGGAAGATATTTGTACGGCTCTTGATTGTTGCTACGACGTTGGTGTGACGCCTCAAAACAGTCAATGCATTATATGCTTTGTCGTCATGTGGTGAGAACATGGGGCGTTGAACTATATCAGAAATCGAACAACTTTATCAGACACCACTCGGACAAATCCGAGAGCTATCTGACCTCCGGATTGACAATTTACCGAGCGCGAGAACAAAGCGACTTTGAGAATACTATTGCAGAGTCGAGGCAGTGTGCAGTGTGTAAATCATAAGACAACCATCTGGACTTTTCAGGCATGAGCCGCACATATGTCGTGCAACTTGAACCTAGTCAGCCTGACCACGCATGCATGTCAGCTGTACGAACTTCCACCTGAAGCTACACTTTGAGGCGCTGAATGCAGATGGTCCGGCACATCCGCCTGGTCATTTTGCCAGCCAGTAAACAACAGTATGCATTTCTCAGCAATGCTTACTTCTCGTAGAGACGTGCTTGTATCAATTGCCCTCGCGTACCGAGCGAGCCGTCTCGCCAGCATCCGCGCAATAAACATATATATGAAGTGCATGATACTATCAACGATTTTGTCTACTACCCAAATAGCCATTCTGCGTTGGCATGCAGGGACACTCAGCCGATATGTCTCGCAAATTTAATGCGTTGGTATCAGCCCTTTTGCTGTCATGCTTGCGTGATTCGCCAGCAGGATGCGAGATTTTATCCTGCACAAGAAGATACACGTTTCTTTCCAAGCAATTAACGGCGCCAGGCCCGGGATCAACGTGTTTTACCGTTTCTCCTTCTTGGCTTCCTGTCATCACACAAGTGGTCGCTAAACTTTAGCATCTTCTGACTGCTCCTGTCCCTCCTGGGAACTCTCGCATGTCATGGACGACTACTGAATGACTTGAACGGAAGGTTTTCTCTTGCGCTCATAGCCGCCCGCTTCTTGCAGGAATGGACCCAGATTGAACGTGCACCTATCTCGTGGCGCAGGGCCTCGACCACCGGGCCAGTCGTATCAATAAATCCCCGACCTTACGCCAAGACCATATCAACCGCGGTGCTTTTCTACCGGGGGGTGTCCAGCGCTAGAGGCTAACAAGCCCTCATCCTAAGCATGCACCTCTACCAAGCACAACACCACCCTACCGCCGTTGATTTGGGAGCATGCTTCGCATAGTTTGTGTGGCAACACACATGGCATTGCTTAGCCCTCGCTCTCCTTTCGTCCAGGACGCCCACCGGAGCACCGAAGCTGCATTCACACCGTCTTAGCGTGCTTATATCGTTGCACCAACCTGGCTCAGCTTCACCTTTCCACCCGCAGGCCAAGACGAGGCGTTACTTGGCACCTATGGTTCATCACGGGCTCCACCACCCAACATCGAATCTGCCAATCTGCTTAATCCGCCAAAGCATTGGTGCCGCCGCCTTCCATATCGGCTAATAAAGTGGATCGAGCCTTTTCCCCAGATGGATCCCCCATGGGGGGTTGCGCTAGGCTCGCGCACGTTTCAACCACGTTGAGCTGCGCTCTGGCTGGCTCGTCTGGATGCCCATTCCCTTCCCTTGCAGTAGGAATCTGCAGCAAAAGTACCTATCCTTGGCACAACATGCACGCCGCTTGTGCGAGGTGGGCAGCGAGGGTATTTCAGCTCGCTAGCAGCCTTTGGTCCGGTGACAGATGAGATCGTATAAGATGTAGATCCATGTCCCGATCCCACCGCTGATAATCCTGCTGTCTGTCCTCTCAGTTTCTTCCCTTTCCGTGTCTCTACACTTTTCCACTCTCTTTGGTGGCAATATTTGATATGGCGGACATCAAAAATCCTCCCGCTGTGCACAGCGAGGCTGTCAGCAACTCCGACATCGATGATGCTGAGAAAGCTGGAAGAAACTCCATTACTGAAAGGAACTCCATCACTGGAGGCAACAAGGAAAATTTGGAAGACCTCGAAGATCCTGATGCAGGCAAGTCCGCAGAGGAAAGAGCTGCTATCGTACGTCTTACCATATATCTGTGCAAGTTGAAACATGAAGACTGACAACTTCACAGGACAAGAAGCTCGTGAGGAGAATCGATTTCTGGCTGATCCCATGGCTTTGTTTGCTTTACTTGCTCAGTTTCCTTGGTAGGTCGCCTATGCTTCGCTCTGCGTTCATCATACGTAGACGCATCTCAGGTATTCACTGCTGACTGAGATCAACAGATCGCACAAACATCGGCAATGCTCGTCTGGCTGGGCTCGAGGCCGATTTGGGCATGGGTGGTCACGACTACAACAACGCTCTTACCATCTTCTTCATTTCTTATGGTCTGGCAGAACCCGCTACGAACGTCATGCTCAAGCGCCTTACACCCCGTGTCTTCTTCACTGGAATCATCCTCCTTTGGGGTCTGATCATGACTCTGATGGGCTTGGTCGAGAACAAAGCAGCTCTTCTGGCTTGCAGATTCCTCCTTGGTCTTGCAGAGGCTGGTCTCTTCCCAGGTATGGCGATATTTCGTTAATGGCCCAACACTTCCAAGCTGACATGTTATAGGTGTGAACTACTATCTGTCCTGCTGGTACAAGCGCTCCGAGCTTGGTTTCCGCGCCGCCATCTTCTTCTCCGCTGCAGCATTGGCCGGCTCATTCGGCGGTTTGCTCGCCGCTGCGATCGCGCTGATGGATGGCATCGGTGGCAAGAACGGCTGGGCTTGGATCTTCATCATCGAGGTAAGACATACACTGGCTCATCATCTCCACATCTTCTAACACAGTCAACAGGGTATCGCCACCATGTTCGTCGGCGCTTTCTGTTGGTGGATGGTCTTCGATTGGCCCGGCACTGCTCGCTTCCTTTCCCCGGAGGACCGCATCCGCGTCCGTCGTCGTCTCGCCGCCGACAACCAGTCCAACGCCGCTGAGGAGTACGATCGCCGCCACATTACCGCTGCTCTCAAGGACTGGAAGTGCTGGGGCTACGCCGTAATCTACATGGGGTGCTTGATGCCCTTGTACGCTTTCTCTCTGTTCCTGCCCACCATCTTGGCTGGTATGGGCTACGCCGGTACCCAAGCGCAGCTTCTGTCGGTTCCTCCGTATGCTGTTGCAGCTACCATGACCATCATCGTTGGTTACCTTGGAGATCGTACCCGTCAGAGAGGTATCCTCAACATGATCGTTGTCTCGATCGGCATCGCTGGCTTCATCATGGTAAGCAACATCGAACAAGCGATGACGCGCAACCTCAAAACACAACGCTAACATTTTCGTGCAGTTGATTGCTTCCGACAACCCACACATCCAGTACGCAGGCACATTCCTCGGCGCTATCGGTATCTATCCAACTGTGTAAGTTGAAGCAAGATCGCAGACAATCCTGATCACATTGCTGACCATCTCCTACAAACAGTCCGAACACCCTCTCCTGGTGCAGCAACAACATCGAAGGCGTCTACAAGCGCGGCGTCATCATCGGAATCGTCGTCGGCGCCGGTAACGTGAACGGTGTCGTCTCCTCCAACATCTTCCTCAAGAACGAGAAGCCAAGATACTACACCGGCCACGGCACCGTGCTCGCCTACATGTCGCTGTTCCTGCTCGGCGGCACTGTGTTCATGTACACGGCGCTCAGGCGCGAGAACTCAAAGAGAAGGAGCGGCGCAAGGGACAACATGCATGCTGGTAAGACTGCGGATGAGATCTGGGTTGCAGGTGACAACAGGCCTGACTTCATCTACTCTTTGTAGATGGTGTGTGTCCTTGCTTGCTTGTTGGTTATGGGATGTGGTTTGTGGTATACCATAAAGCATATCGGATATTCGTTCGTTTAAAATGAGAAGGACTGATTTATGACACTTGCATCTGGGCATTCTTCATTGACTCAGAAGACGGAGTGGTTGATAGTGGTTTCATATTCCTGCCGATAATCATGCTATGGAGTCCAAGTATCACTGCCAGTGTTGTCTTTTGGAAAATTGTAGCCATGTCCGTCTCGCAGCTACGCCTCAAGTGGCAAATCTGAGATAGGGTTTGATTGTCAGTACTTGCCAGCAACGAAAGCTCTCATGAGCGACCAAGTTGCAAAACTCTATACATAGCATAATTCCTCGAACTGTCTGCCAACTCACAAGCTGACGTCCAAATACGCTTTCTTACACAGGATCTCTTGTGGGTCAAACGCACATCACACCACGCCGCCGCACACCAGAAAGCAGGGAAACCTGACGACCCTTCCAGACCCGTGGGGAAATAAGGTACAGTAGCTTAACATCCGCCAGATGAAGTTCGCGTGGCATTTCTCGACCACCAGCTATGTGCCCGACGCCCCGACAGGCAAATCCAGCATTTTCTCGATTGATGCCGATCGCGACCCTGGTCTTTTTGTGGGCCTCTGTCGAGATTAGACTTTGCACACGAACCTTCACCCCAACGTCACTCTGTCGAAAGACCGCAGAACGTCCGGGATTTACTCCTGATCGTTCGCAACGATTGCGATGGCGAGGATGTGTTTCGTGGGCCAAACGGATCGTTGGTACTCGACTAGCCGGGCAGCAGTCATATCGGCTCTTCCTTATCGGATGAGAACGCATCACAAAGACGCTACTTCGACATCACACGTGCGACAGCACAACATCACGCGCGTCCCATCGGCACTGTACGCCGTCAAGACGCCATTGTGAAACAGCAAAGCATCCAGACGTGACGCTGCTGTGATCCTGGGCTGACCACGACTCTCAGACCGAAATGGCGTACCAAATCTCGCACGCTCGTGCGTCTTCGCCAGCCTTCTTTCCCTGACCCACTTTCCTTCCGCTGTTCTGTGGGACGAGCAGAGCCGCAAGTTCTCTTTCGGGCGGCAAATCCACAACTCTGTCGAATTTCTTGCATCATGGCAGCAGTCTGCTATTAAGATGCCACCAAGGCCAGCCCGTTGCGCAAGGCCGTTGGGCCTAAATTTTCTCCCATCCCTTGTTGCGCTAGTCAGAACGATTCGCACTCTATCTCCACTCGCCTCTTCTGCTTTGGCATCAAGTTCGAGGTCTCGGAGAGTACAAGAACATGGACTTGCCGTCCAATGTAGTTTGGTCAAGTACACCTTTCGCATCAAGTACCTCTCTCATCACGATTCTTTGTCCTTGTGGCAACAGGACTGGGCTCCGACAACTGACGATCTCTCTATCCGCTTTCATCGAATCGTCGCCAGCAAACCTGTTTTCAACATCTCCTAGCGTGACTTGAGCGCCGCGGGCAACAGTAACGCGCAGAAATGTCACCAAATGAGCCTCGTCCGCAACAGGGCGAACGCCTGCACACTATGGAAACTGTTCATGAAAGCAGTAGCCAACAACCAGACTCCCAACATCAACAAACCAACAGCAGACCGTCTGCACCCCGCAGGCCAACAGCAAAAAGCAGGCCAACAAACGCCAGCATGGCCCGCCAGCCAACCTCGAACACTCTGCAAGAACACGGTCTCGCAGGTCCCCCAGCATACCAACAAAACCAAAGACGAGACGACACTCACTACGACAAAGGCTACGAAGAAGCCAATCCTTGGATGCAGCAAGAAGATGACGCCGGCTTCTCTCTGGCAGGCAACTTCCCACGCACAGTCCGATGGAGAACCAAGCGCCACGACACCGGCGGTCACGACAAAGTGCAAGCGGACCAGAGGGGCGAGACTGATACTGCTCCTCAAGTGCAAGGTGCTGAAGATCAAGCCAACGGCAACGATGACGACCCTGTCGACTATGCGAGCTCGATTGGCGAGGAGGAATCCATCAAGCGCCAGAAGTTCGAGGCTCGCCAGCAGGGCGGCGGTCTTGATTTGTCGGCTACACGTACTATAAGCCACCAAGATGTAAATGCTCAATACCCGCCTAGCATTCGTCCTTTCAATTGGTGGGCGGGCTTCCGGATGAAGTACCAACGTCCTTTGGCTGAGTTTCTCGGCATGAGTGTATTTATGTTTTTGGGCGTATCAGCGAATTTGTCCGTCTATGTCTCAGAGAAGCAATCAGGCACTCAACAGACAGTATGGTGGACATGGGGCTTCGCAGTCATGATCGGCATCTACATCGCCGGTGGCTCTTCCGGCGCGTTCCTCAATCCTATGATCGTCATGGTCCTCGCAGTCTTCCGCGGGTTTCCTGCAAGACGCGTCCCGGTGTACATTTTGGTACAAATTCTCGGCGCATTCATCGGATCGCTTCTCGCTTTCGCCGTGTTCCGCGACAGCATACTCAATCTCGATGGCGCTCTGCTCCCCGAAACAACTGGCGTCAATTTCTACACCCAGCCACAAGCGGACTACATAAGCGTACACACCGCGTTCATCGTCGAGATGCTAGGCAGCGCCGTCATAGCCTGCACCATCCTCGCTCTCGGTGACTCCGGCAACTCCCCTCCAGGCGCCGGCATGCACGCATTCATTATCGGCCTGCTGATCACAACCACTTGTATGGCCCTCGGCTGGATCACGCGCGGCTGCTTCAACCCAGCCCGCGATCTCGGGCCACGCCTCGCCGCCCTCGCAGTCGGATACCCCCTGCACTCTTTCACCGACTGGGCCAACTTCTGGATCTGGGGCGCGTGGTGCGCACCCATGGTCGGCGGGCTAATCGGCGGCGTGGCCTACGACGCCTGCGTGTTCAAGGGCGGCGAGAGCCCCGTGAACTACAGCGGTGGGCTGTGGAAGAAGAAAGCCATGCACCGGGAAGGCGAATTCTTCGCGCACATCATGCGCAATCCCGCGAAAGCCGAAGACATCGACCGGCGGCTGGAGAGCGGCGAGCTGCAGACAGTTGAAAGCAGCGCGGCGCATGACAATGATATGCCGTCTGCGAGCAGTACGCAGGAGCGGGAACGCTCTGTGTCTGGTTCGCGCTCTGCTGAGAGTCGCAAGCAGGACGGTATGAAGGATGCGTATCTTGCGAGTCGCTTCAATCGAACGGAATAGGTGGTAATAGCCTTTTCGTTTTTGTTTTAGTAGCGTAGAAGGTCCGTCAGATTTACTTTCTGTCGAAACGACCTTGGTTTTTTTTTTTTCTGTCTTTTCTGTTAC
>Ga0265797_10003122_pt1 | contig 26894 bp, 24 predicted proteins | sample P2T30metagenome_FD_192433 | JGI IMG/M metagenome (GOLD analysis project Ga0265797, IMG submission 192433) | Plant litter microbial communities from East Loma Ridge, Irvine, California - P2 T30 | ecosystem: Environmental > Terrestrial > Plant litter > Unclassified | place: USA: California... | reverse complement strand
ACATCTCACTGGTACCAGTATGCTTGTCACGTACGGTAGCTGCTGATACCACTGCATACCCAAACCCAGTCCATCGAGATGCCGCAGTTCCGTGACCCGTCCTCTGCGTCTCACTGGCATCAGTATGCTTATGATATCCCGCGTCTGCTGATACTATTTCATAGCCATATCTAATCCAATGAGATACCACTAATCTATTCTAGACGTCTCGTTGGTATGATGCTTATATTAGTGGGCTAAAGCTGCTGATACTACTGCATACCCACGTTTAACCCAGTGAGACACCGCGACTGCAGCCTCTCTATCTCGCTGGCATGGTCACAATTCGAACCTCTGTATCTCGCTGGCATGATGCTAATGTTGATCAGCTAAGGCTGCAGATACTATTGCATTCTGACGTCCAGTCCGATGAGATGGAGCGATTTCATCCTCTAAATTTCGCTGGCATGATGCTGATCCCAATAGTGTAAAGATGCCGATACTACTGCATATCTACATTCAGTCCGGCGAGATGGAGCGATTCTAGCCTCTCAATCCTGTCAGTATCTCGCTGGCGGACATGGTTATCACAATATGAGAAATCGCTGCTACGCCCATTGTGTCGTTCGCGAAGATTGGGGAAGCTAAAGAGGCAGGGCTCCATGCCAGTCGAACGATCCGACACTTCGGCTACATCTCCGTAGCTCGTGGCCGGGCAAGAAAACAACGTGTTCCACCCGCGCGATCCTCAGATCTGTACCGGCACCAATTGACTCCCCTCTTAATGCCCGACCATCGCCTGCGCCCTCTCATTGTACCGGTTCCCCTGCGGCTTCAATGAGTCGAGAATCCGGCGCATCTCTTCCTTCTCCTCCTCCGTCAACTCAACCTCCCTCGCCGCGAAATTCTCTTCCAAACGATGCGGCTTCGTCGTGCCCGGGATCGGAATCATGCCCTGCGCCATCACCCACGCCAGCGCGACTTGCGTGAGAGAACAACCTTTACGCTGGGCTAGAGTCTTGATCTGCTCGACGATCTTCTTGTTGTCGTAGAAGTTTTGGCCTTGGAATTTGGGGACTGTGCGCCGGAAATCGTCGGGCGCGAAGTCTTCGGGGGTTGCGTACGGGAAGTCGTCGACGAGCCAGCCGTGGCCGAGGGGGCTGTAGGCTACGTAGGCGATGTCGAGTTCGCGGGCGGTGGCGATTAGGCCGTCTGTTTCGTGCAGGGTTTCGAAGGCGGAGTATTCGGCTTGGACGGCGTCGATTCGGGCGACTGTGCTTTGTGTTAGTGGTTGATGTTTTGGGGGATGTTGGAAGTGATGAGCGAGGGGGCTACATACTCGAGTTGGCTTTGCGTAGGGTTTTGGCGGAGCACTCGGATAGTCCGATGTACTTTGTCTTTCCTGCCTTGCGGATGGAGTCTAGGGCGGGGATCGAAGACTCGAGAGGAGTGTCTGTGGGTTGATTTCCAGTCAGTATGCTTATTCAGAGCATATGTTCGAGCCAGGAGAGCACTTACTGGGGTCGATACGGTGAAGGTAGTAGAGATCTGGAGTGAACCCAAGACGCTCAATCGTTCCCTCGATGTAAGATTTGATGTGCTCGGGGGTGTTGGTCACGGCCATGTCGCCTTCGAAAGCTGAGATTCCGCATTTGGATGCAACTATGAATACACACAGGTCAGTGGATCGCCATCAGCGTTCAAGTGTATTCTGCACGTACGGAAGATCTTGTCTCGGACATTGTGCTTCCTGATGAAGTCGCCGAGGAGCTTCTCGTTTACGCCGGCTGCGTAGACGACCTGTATGGTGGGTCAGTCTCTGTTGACACAGATCAGAAAATGCAGTCAAGTCTTACAGCAGTATCCCAAAAAGTACAGCCAAGTTCAATTGCTTTCAACAGTACTGGCTCAGCCTGCTCAAGGGTGAGCTTGTTACCCAAGCCAAAGCTGATGCCCATTGCTCCGAAGCCAGGGACCGGGACTTGCATGTCGCCGAATTTCTGAGTGTGAACCATATTGGAGGAAGAGACGGATTTTGTTTGCGAGTGATGATAGTCTGGAGAGCGATGCTGGAATTGTTGTCTTTTGGAATTCGGAGCTGGGAGCAATTGGTATCTTTTATGTTGTTCCGTGAACGGACTCTGTTGAGTAGCACTCGGCGATGTTGGTCTTCTCTGCCATCTTAAGTCCGTTCTCAACCATGTTCAAGGGTGTTGGCGTCGTTGAATCGTCGTCATGCTGTTGCGAAGAAGAGAACGACTCCAATGTTGTCGGTGTTAAGCCAAATTAAGACCGTATCGATTGCCCTAAGTGGAGCGTACAGAAGTGTGATCTCGCGCGGCCGCAGATGCGGCCGCACTCAAGGGGCTGGAGCGAATATTCATCGCCGGCAGCTGCCCTCATCGATGTGTTCTCGATTTTGCGGTTGTACCCATACATTTCTTCAGCCTTGACCCTTCGGGTTGTCTGTTAATCGCAGAGGTTTGCTTCAAGCCATCTCGCTCGGAAGAATATTTTGCCACACAAACAATGATTCCTTCTCCGCACTCCGCCGCGGTCGTGCAATCGAACCATCAGCATCCCTTCAGACAACTTCACTCGCCTGCTCAGCTATCTTGACGCCCAGTCACTTGGCTTGGACTTAATTGGATAGCTCAGACTGCCATAATCGGACACTGACTTGAGAAGATCATGAGATATTCAACCAGGCGTGTCTTGGTTGTTCTTTGCCCAGGCTCAATGCACAGCGCCGTGTCAGCTTACGGGCGACTTGTCTTCCATACTGTCATGAGATTTTCACGCCACCTGAGTTCTGGCCTGCTCTTCTGCAAAGGCCCGTCGCAAACCAACATGTCAGCTCGCAGCCTTGTTGTAGAGGTAAGGAGACAAGCAGACCACTCCTCGCTCGCCTGATCCAAGATGATAGCATCAGCTCTGTCTTGGCATCTTGACATCGTCCGAGTAGGAGCTGTCGTTTGTACATCATGCGAGCACGATCTGTCGTCCATACATTATACAAAGTCCACCACGCCATCCGCGTATCGTGCGAGCGGGATCCGGCGAGACCTCTGTTCTGACAATGCGCAATAACTCACTACACGGGCTCTGAACCCAGATGAGCAGACTGGCGTTCATCACTCCGATGCTTGACAGCGGATCGTCAAAGGACTGCACTCCAGGCGATATCCTTGAGCGAAGCTGAGAGTCGCCACCTTCCTCTCAGCCTCGTGTTTGCATGGCTTGCTTTTATACTCACACCACCGAGGCTTACAGCTCTTGACACCCCCAAGTCAGGCGACCGGAGGCGCATATTGCTGACTTCTTTGATCGCTTGAATGCATATATGTAGACATGGCTTCGACTGGGCGAGTATCGACGTGCACGCCACGATCAATGCTGACTGCGTAGAAACAGATCTCCTGACTATCACCGGGGTGAAAGGCCAAAAACCTTTCTATAAAACTGGCTCTGTTCTCATCAACAGAAAACCGCACAACTTTCCAACAGTCCCATTGCCTCGACAATCTCTCAGCCTTCTTCAACCAAGTCTACCATGTCTCTGCCAGTTTTCCCCCCAGTCATTGAGTCTATGGCTGAGAATGACGGGAAGCCTCGCAACTACAACGAAAACTACATCTTTTACTGGAACAACGTAGCCCTTGATCTGGTCCGCCTCACGCACACGAATGGAGGCCACCAGAATGGTCCTCCACTGACAGCCAGGTTCCTTGGGATCTTCCATCTTGCCATGCACGATGCCTACTTCGACGTGTTTCCATATAGCACACACCCCAATTTCATGTCCGAATTCGCGGACGACTTCGAGCCATACCTTCCAAAGTCAGATCGGAACGAGAACAAGCTGTCAACACTTTCACGCAATGCGGCAGGAGCCAAAGAAGCCGTAGGCGGTGCCGCCGTCACAGTCCTCAACAAACTCTTCAGGAACCCCGACAAACGCGACGGTGGCGTTTCTCAGAAGACGTTGGCAGCACTGGGTGACTATATTGATCAGTCGGTCCGAACCTATCGGCAGGTCTACCATGTCACACTTCACTCACCTGCCTACAATCACGGCGTTGAGATTGCGAAGTTGATCCTCCGTAAACTCGAGACCAGAGCGCGGGAAGATGGCGTCGACGCCGGCGGCTATGCACCGAACGCAGACCAACCCTACTGGTTCGACGACGACCCGTCCCATCCTACTCGTATGCAATCCATCGACCCGAATGACCCGGAAGACGGCGACAGGGTTGTTCGTCCCTACCATGCACCATACTACGCCAGAACAGCAGCCGTTCTCGCGACAACACGAGATATCAAGATTGCAGATCCTCCTGTGGTCCCTTCCAATCCGCCAAACCCCGACGAGTCCCCTTCCCCAGAACACTTGAAATACCTGGAGTCACTCGAAGACGTCCACCGCATGGGCGGCGCCGAAGAACTCGCCACAACCAAGCGACGCCCAACCCAGACTGCTCGCGGCCTCTTCTGGGCCTACGACGGCGTCAATCTCATCGGCACGCCTCCCCGCCTCTACAACCAGATCGTCAAGCAAATCGCCTTCGACAAGAAAGCAGAAGGTCAACTCACCTCGGACGAAAACAACGCCCAATTCATCCGCTTACTGGCCCTTGTCAACGTCGCCATGGCAGACGCCGGCATCTTTTGCTGGCGCGACAAGTACAAGTACGAATTGTGGCGTCCTTTGACGGGCGTCCGCGCCGATCCCACTGGACCTGTTCCGGACGGCCACAGTCGGCCGACTTGGAGGGTGCTTGGTGCGCCCAACACTAACAGTAACATGGGCGGTTTCAAGCCTCCTTTCCCGGCTTACCCTTCCGGGCATGCGACTTTTGGCGCTGCGGCTTTTCAGATGGTGCGTTTGTTCTATCATCAGCGCGGGGATATGGTTCTTCAAAATGTCGAACGTGGGGCCGCTAAGTCGCAGTCGACGAAGACAGAGACTGATCCAGAGGAGATCGAAAAGCAGACGGAGGGCAAGAGGACCGAGGGGAAGAAGGTCGACGACAAGAAGGCCGACGACAAGAAGGCTGTGGCCGAGGGGAAAAGTTCCGGCTCGGAGAGCAAAGCGCCAAAGACGACTGTTCTAAAGAAACCTGAGCAGCAGAACACCAGCTCGGACGGTACCCTTCCAATTCCGAGTGAGGTTGAACGCATCGATTCTCACGGCCCGGAAATACCAATGTCTGACCCACACTCAAAATCTGACCAGGGCACAAAGAAGGCCACCAACGAAAGAACCAAAGATGCAACCAAGAGGGCCACCAACGAAGACAGCGACCCAACTAAGCAAGTCTCAACTGAGAAAAAGCTCGACCAACGATCCGCTAACGACAAAATCTCCTTCACCTTCATCTCCGACGAGCTCAACGGCATCTCGCGCACTCTCTCCCAACCCTACAACCCCTCCATGCCCATCCAGAACCAATCAGGCGACATCCGTACCCGCGTCCCCATCAAATTCTCCTCCCTCAAAGAAGCCATCTTTTCCAATGCCATGTCTCGCATCTGGCTCGGCGTCCACTGGCACTTTGACGCCTTCGCCGGCGAGACGGTTTGCGAGGGGTATACGGAGGGGAGTGAGCTCGGGAGAGACAACAACTTGCCGCGCCCGACTGAATATGAGCAACTGTTCAAGGTCGACAAGGATGGGAGTACGATGTACAAGGACGTCAAGAAGATGGACTGGTTTGACAAAGAGAGCATGGGCCCTCGAACCGGCTGTGGCAAGGACGAGAGATTCCCCGTCGGGGGCGTGCCTATGGGCATCATGATCGCGGACGATATCTTTGCCAACAAGATGCGGCTGGTGAATTGTTTAAACAGGTCTGGGGATACTAGTTCCGAGCATTTTTACTGTACTCCTTTCCTTTGAGCGGAGAGGCGGTGGCTGGGTTGCGGAAAGGCAAGGTCTTTGCAAAGGCCGGTAATCATGGCGCTGTAGTCGCGGTGGCGAGGATGCCAGATCGAGCGTAACCAAAGTCTCACAAGAAGTTCTACGGAGTATTGTCGATTTTGTAAACAAACTTGACAGCACTGGCACTCCCATTCTTCAACCTCCTCAACCCACTTTCAATCAGAACCAGATCGCCCCAAATCTCTTCCTGCGGGTGCACGCGGAACCAGCCCTCCTCCAGGCGGCCCTTGGGAGGAATAGCGGCAGAACACGTACCCGAGATCCCGGCACTCAGCGTGCAGGCTGTTGACCATGGTCATGCTACGCGTGATGCCCGCCGGGATCTCGGCGCATCGCGATTGGTCTTCAAGTCGTGGCCAAAAACTCCACGAGCAGTCTGATCGGCTCAATCGATTCCCTTATGCACCGCGTGGTAGCGCAGGCAGTAGAGTCAGCGCCGTGCTCGATTAGCAATCGCAACAGAGGGAGATCTTGCCGCCTCTTCGAGGCAGGCAGTCGCGTCAGTGATTGAGCCGTTACCAAGGAGCTCCGAGCTCAACAACACGCTGGATGTTGTCTGCCTTGTACTCGCAAGCCGAACGCAGCTCCGCTCTGGACTCGGAATCTTTATCTCTGTCACAACTATTCATCTTGGCACCAGGCTTGATTCTGGCCATCTTTAGGAGAGATGTCGCGTAGGGAGGTGTGCTATTGAGCGTCGGAGTCGGGAGTTCACAACCGCCTCGCTCTACGAATGGTCGCGGGTGGCTGCGTCGTGCAAGGACTTGTCAGAGGCAGCACCGGCATCTATAGCCGCCGGGTCCAAGTCGGAGCATGCATGAATTGACGAATTGTCTTGATCAGGAATCTTAGAAGGACGCAGGTTGTCATTCGCGTGCTGTGAGTTCCTGGATTGATTTCCCGCGAAATCCGACGCTGGCGAAGGGTTAGTGTTGGTGCAACGACTTCACGTTGACCATTCGATAATGTCTTGCGGCAGAAGCTCTTTTATGCACGGTCATCCGATGGCACAAGTCCACGACATCGCGTCTTATTCTTACTCATACGGCTTCGGGATTAACCCACCTTCGAGATGGTGAACTCGGTTCCAGCCGACAATTCCATTTCCTCTCCTCATCCCCGCAGATGCGTCATGTGAGAATCGGGTGTGCATGTGATGGTAGGTCAGCAAAGTCCAGACCTCTAATCGAATACTCCCCTGGTGTGTCCCCAGCAGGAGATACAAAGAGTGAGCTCGGGAAGCTCATTGCTACCGATCCTCATCGATCCAAAAAACGCCATGTCGTCAAAACAGGACCAAAGCACAGCTCAAGGTCGTTCAATCAACGACAATGACCCGTTGGAATGCGACGACCGGCAACATGCTCCAACCTCCGATCAAGACACAAGCAACATAGTAGACACCCTCCTCCGCGACCGCTTCTCCTGCCGCTACTTCCTCCCCGACAAAGTCCCAGATGCCCAAACCCTCAACGCCATCTTCGAATGCGCGCGCCACGCCCCCAGCGGTTCGAACTTCCAGCCCTGGAAAATCCACGTTCTGCGCAACGACAGGAAATCCCAAGTCGCAGCCCAAGTCCAAACCGCCTTCGACAACGACGACCCCGACGCCCACAAACCGCCCTTCACTTTCTACCCCGACGCCAAAGGACTCGCGAGACCCGAGTACAACCATCTCCTGCAGCGACGCAAAGACTTCGGCGCGAGTTTCTACGGCCCTTTGAGGATAGACCGGCACGATGCCGCAGCGCGCAGAGCTGTGACGGCTCGCAACTGGACCTTCTTCGACGCTCCCGTCGGGCTCATCGTCACGACAACCGACATCGCCGTCGCGGGGAGTTATCTGGACGTCGGGTTCTTTGTGATGAGTTTGCTGGTCAGTGCGAGGGCGCATGGGTTAGAGGCTTGTGCGCAGGAGTCGCATGCGGAGTTCCAGGACGTTTATGCGGATGAGCTGGCGTTGGGGGAGCGGGGGGAGAGTGTTGTGTGTGGAGTTGCGGTTGGGTATGCGGATTTGGAGAGGGTGAAGGATTTGGGGGGGAGGCAGGAGAGGATGGGGTTGGAGGAGATGGTTGTTTGGCATGAGTGATGGGCTATTTGGGGATTTATTTTCTGTGTGGGTTGTGTTGTTTGTCTGGTGGATGACTTGGTCTTTTTGAAGGGAAGGTGTGCTTGTTTGGAATCTTACCCGGGGAGTTGCTGGGTCTAGGAGTTGCTCCAATCTGATACCGGGCATGCAAGCGTTCCAACGTGATAACGAATGTTGTATCAGTAGAGTCCGGAAGTCGGAAGCGAGTTCAAACACGCTCGGAACCAAAAGATTCAGCACCAGGCGGGGCCGCGGGGACGGATCGTCTTTACGCCGCGAGATGGCCAGCATCTTCACCCAGTCAGGCTCATTCTAATGCGAAGCTTTTGCTGGAGAGTGGAGTTTATCAGGTCTTGGCCTGTGAGGCTGAAAGTGATCGGACATCAATCAGAGCGTGGGCGGACCTGGCGCATCGTCTATGCGAACGAGCGGGTCCGTCAAGACTTCCAGTGCAACATACAGTACCAGTTAGCCTTGGCTACATGTACCACTTCCGAGAGCATGAAAGTTCTTAGATTAAACACGCCCGCGAGATCTTGTCTTCCATCTCGCAAAGACAAGCCAGTCCGGAAGCATCACTTGGCGAGCTTGGCTTGCATCCTAAGCATGTCGAAGTCACCTCGTCGTCCTTCAAGCTGCCAACTATCGCCCTTGGCTAGACTATAAGCCAAGAAGACGTTCGCGTCAGTTGTTCAGTGTCGATGAACCTTGACGGACACACCAGCCGGCCGGCCAGCCTATACATTTCGCTCGCCGGCTTGCAGGAAGAAGCGATGCGCCGAATACCCACTCTCAGTCCTGTACGGAACATAGTAGCGTAGTACGAGCCGACATTGACGGTGTACGTAGACGCCGTGTCTCAGTCGAAGTGGCACTACAAACCTGAGACTCTGGCCACACATGCACTCGCCAATGAATATGCCACGACTCGAACCCTCCCAGCTCTTTCGTAGTGTACAGTGATGCTTTCGTCGAGCTTATCGGCGGCTCAGATCTGGCTGCGCGTGATAGGAGGTCGTGACCCGTCTCCGAGACATCTTCTTTCTTGCTTTTTTGGTATAGGCGCCGCCTTGTTCAGATCTAGAGACAGTGGCGCGATCAAGGGTGGAAGTCTGTGTCGTTGTGGTGTTACACTGGTGTGATGGGGACGAGAGGGATGCTTTCTTGTGGTGGTGCTCAGTGGAAGAAAGGAAGAAGTCGAGGAAGTGTCTCGGCAACGGCGCGCCTTATCAGTTGATCTATTACCCGAACTTGATTAATGCCCGTGCCCAAGCAGTCACCGATAATCGATGTCATCGCTCGGGCAACTTCAACAATACATCAACAAAACACTACACTTCCATCTCTTCTCCCTCTCCATCGTCAACATCACCTCACTGACATGACCCTCATCAAGACTCTGGCGCCTCTGGCCCTACTCGGCCTGTCAGCGCAAGCCCAGCAACAAGCTCCACTCGTAGACGCGAAGTCGCCAGTTTCACACGACACTAAGCTCCATGTCGTCGACAGTGAAGCTCTCCAATCCAAGATTCACGGCAAGAACCTGCTCGCCCGCGCCGAGGACCTCTACAAGCTGGCCGAACTCTCATTCCACGATTACAACCACCCAACCAGAGTCATCGGTAGTGCCGGCCACCAAGCCACACTGGAGTACATCTACGCCACCATCCAGAAGCTGGGCAGCTACTACAACATCTCTGAGCAGTCTTTCCCGGCCTACTCTGGCAATGTCTTTGAATCACGTCTTGTTCTCGCCGACGAAGTCATTGGCAACGCCTCTGCCATGAGCCTGACTCCCCCGACCAAGGACAACGAGCCTGTGTACGGCCAAGTCATTCTCGTGGCCAACAGCGGCTGCTCTGCCTCCGACTACCCAGAGGCTGTCAAGGGCAATATTGCTTTCGTCGAGCGAGGACGTTGTGGCTTCGGCGACAAGTCTACTCTTGCTGGACGCGCTGGAGCGACCGCTGCTGTCATCTTCAACAACGAGAATGGCACACTACACGGCACCATGGGCACTCCCAACGACGATCAGATCGCCACTTTCGGAATCTCTGCCGAGGAGGCGCAAAGCTCGCTCAAGAAGCTCAAGGCTGGCAAGAAGATCGATGCCATTGCATACATCGACGCCGAAGTCAAGACGATCCACACCCTCAACGTTGTCGCCCAGACCACCCGCGGCGACCCCGAAAACTGCGTCGTCCTCGGCGCCCACTCCGACAGCGTACCCGAAGGCCCAGGCATCAACGATGACGGCTCCGGCACCCTCTCCCTGCTCGAGGTAGCAACCCACCTCACCTCCTTCGACGTCAACAACTGCGTGCGCTTCGCCTGGTGGGCCGCCGAGGAAGAAGGTCTTGTGGGATCGGACTTCTACGCTGCCTCCCTCTCGCCCGAAGAGAACCAGAAGATCCGCCTTTTCATGGACTACGACATGATGGGCAGCCCCAACTTCGCCTACCAGATCTACAACGCCACCAACGACGAAAGCCCTGTCGGATCCGAGGAGCTCAGAGATCTGTACGTCGACTGGTACGAGGCGCACGACCTGAACTACACTTTCATCCCCTTCGATGGCAGGAGCGATTATGACGGTTTCATCCGCGCTGGCATCCCTGCTGGTGGCATCGCCACCGGAGCTGAGGGCATCAAGACCAAGGAAGAGGCCAAGGTGTTCGGCGGCAAGGCTGGCGATTGGTACGATCCTTGCTACCACCAGCTGTGCGACGATGTCGGCAATGTCAATGTCACTGCTTGGGAGGTCAACACGAGGCTCATCGCCCACTCTGTCGCCACGTACGCCAAGTCTTTCGACGGGTTCCCTGAGCGTAAGGTCGTTGCTGCGAGTGGTGAAAGTGCTTACCAGCGTGAGATCAAGTATCATGGCCAGAAGCTGTTCATCTAGGGAGGCTGTTGAATCTAGACTCGATGACACTGATAGATATAGGCTCTCGCGAGATGTTGATCGGCGCTTTTATGTAAATACGCGGAACATGTGAACACATTTTCCACACTTATTCCATCCCTTCCTCATCCAACCTCAAAACTGTGCAGGTTACTGCTGCAGCGAAGTTCAGCAGATGGGCTGCTGGGCAGATAGCTGTTGGGCAGATGTTAAGACTGCTGCACTCCATGCTAGCTGCATAAGCGAACGCCACCTGCAGCTCAGCCCCATACTCAGCCCCGGCGCCGACGTATCTCTTCTTTCAATTTGCCTCCCTCCCTGTAGCTTACTATCGTGAGAAGCAACATCGACTGTCAGAATGGAGGCAGTCGCGGCTCTGGGTGTTGTGAGCAGTGTTATCGCGATCGCCGACTTCGCGGCCAAGCTCACGACCACGACCGGGAAGCTTATCAAATCTGCTGGAGATTCCCTACCGGAGAATGAGTGGATCGAAGAAGTCGCCAAACGGAACCAAGAGCTTGCGGATGATCTCAACACCAAAAGCCACACGGCCGGGCCTCTGAACAAGATCGACTCCGCAGTAGTCAGTCTCGCGAGACGTTGCCTGGATGAATCATCAGTCTTGAAGAAAGTGCTCGAAGAACTAAAGGTGCCACGACGCTCCGATGGCACCAGTCTACACGGGCGGCTGTCAAGACCGCTTTCAAAAGTGTGCTGCGACGCGAGGATCTTGAGAAGAGGCACGGTAAGCTCGTCAGCCTCGAGCGGTAGCTCGCTGCGCTTTTGCTGCATGCAATCAGGACATCTCAGCTGGAGGGGTTTGAAGAACTGCGCGATCTTGTGGAGCGCAAGGGCAGAGACTATGTCAAGGTCGTAAGAGATTCGCATACCTTGATCGTTGAGAAGCTCGCAGCCCTCGAGCTTGGCATTCAAACTGTCGGACGGAGTGTTCAAAGTGTGGATAAAGGCGTCGGCAGAGTGGAACAAGGCATTGGCAGGGTGGAAACGCGCCAACTCAGTGACATTGAGCAAAGGCGTGTCAATGATCTCCTGCAGAGAAACTGCGTTGACGACGTACGACTCTTCGATGTCACGTGTAAAGGAAGAAGTCAAGAGCTGAAACACATAGACCAAAAGACGTACGAACACAACCGGGATTCCTTGAACCCTACACATCGGCTCATCCACAATCTTTGCGTGAAAGCTGACGGAAACCTACTCTGGGTCACCGTAGTCCTAGACACTGTCTATGAACGACTCGCAGACGGGCAGAGCGTCACTGAAGTGATGCGATAACTTACACCGACGGGATCCCTCAGGATGTTGAACAGTACTACTACAACCTCGTTTATACTCGGATACACACGACCTATAGGACGGGAAAGGTCTCTGAGTGCACGATGGCTCTCAAGATTATGACCTGCGTGATCAATTCATCCTGGCTTGGCCATTACAGGTTCCAGCTGATATGGGAGCTACAGGTAAGCATATACGATCCTGCATTCTGCACCAAACCATCGTCTCCCGAAACTTCTAAACCGCTGGATGAAGACGGATACCAGTCAGTCTGCGCGTTCGTGAGGTCACGTTGCAAGGATCTGATGGTCACTTCCAGGGATCATCATGGAGGACATCTGGACTACCAGCATCGAGTCATACACGACTTCATCTTCTCCAGGAAAATGCAGTCGTCACTAGACGCAGTTCTGCCAGAATACTTTCGACAATCACAATTTCCTTTCCAGGTGGGTCTCTCGTTAGTCAAACAGCTGTATGCGCGCAATGTCTACCATACAAAACGTGACTTGAGAGATCCCCTTGATCCAGGCGGCAAGAGTTCCTTGGTGGTACTGTCCTCTCACCTTCAGCTTTACCTATTCAAACCACGAGGCCCACTGGACGAGAACGTGCTACAAGTGTGCGCTGAGATGGCGACAGCTATCGCTAAGTTAAGAGAGCCGGAGACTCATCTTAAGAAATTATATCTACTGTGTTTGACGCTGGATCTCGCACGTGTCCAGCAATTCGCCCCGATGTCTGAAATCATTCGACTTGGGTCTTCACGTTGTTCAGACCATACTGGACTTGCATATGCCATGAAACATGGACGGCTACATGAAAATTGGCCGAGAAGCAGAACTTGGCCGATCCGTCGGATGGTGTCGCCAAGTGAGCAACATGCTCAGGTCATTGATCCTACCTCCAGTCGAGTTGGACCTTACTACTTGCCCTGCGAACGTACATGGTGGACCAGTTTTCTCTCCCATTCCGGCGTGAAGTTCGTCGAGCAGGAAGATGATGTAGGACCCGTCTGGAGCTTATCACGCGCGGTAACACACATGGCTAAAGCTTTTCTGGACGCGGGTGCTTCAGTCGATCTCGAACTCGGCCTAAGTTAACGGAAAGGAGTGCATGTCATGAACACACCTGCGTATGTTCTGATCCACTTACTCACAGAAGGCTATATGAGTGCCCAGGGTTCGGGAGAGAGCACAAGCACGAATGGGTTAGTGTCAAGAGCTTACTGTCAGACCGACTCGATATTTTCGAAGCAGAGCTGATGCAAATCGAGAAAGAAGATCGCAGCACTTCATCTATCTCTCAAGCAGATCTTATCGAGCTCGCGAGAGAGACTGAGGCAGTATGGCAGCGTCACGTGGAATCACGTGTCGGAAATCAGCTACCGGTTCCTGACCGATCTAAATGGTATCCCTTCATCGCAGGAGCGGAAGATCAGGTCGAGGAGAGTGAGCGCCAGAATACATCGTAGGGTGACTTACTTTCCGTCACAAGGATACGTAACCGGGACGAAGAAAAAGGCGTCCCTCGATGTGCATAGTCACACGACAGCGGGAGAGTTGCCCTTCCACTACTGCAAAACACAAGAACTCTCCTCAGATCTCAAATCCCTCGAGCTGAAACCGACCGAAAAAGTGAAGTTGCCCTCTGGGATGATCCATTCTTGGGAGTTGACATCCCAGAAGCTCACGTCCCTCCTGTTCAGCGAAAAGGACACGCTCTCAATAGCCACAGGCTCGAGCAACCTCTTGCTAAATCCCCTCAGGACTCTCAAAGGCGTACCAGATGGCGTCGTGTCCTGCGGGAATGCCACATACAGCTGAGGGACCACGGATCCTGCAGCTTTGCCCACGTTCTGCACATCCACAGAAATTGTCGCAACCTCGTTCCACAAGTCTTTCCAACCTCCGGGGACCTTGCCGAGTGAGTGAATAGGGGATGCTTTGAGGCCAGACTGAACGTTCACCTCGAGGTTCTGGCTGAGCTCGAACTCGGTGTACGAAAGACCGAAACCGAACTCATAGAGGGGCTCGATGTTGTTGGCGTCAAAGTGCTTGTAGTCGATCAACTGACCCTCTGTGAAATTCGTACTCGGGTAGGCTGTCAGACCAGTCATGTTCACGATTGGTGGTCCATAATCGGATTCCATCTTGGGGATGGTGTATGGGAGTCGGCCAGAAGGTTCTTGCTTGCCCCAGAGAACATCAACGACTGCGTTGCCGATCTCTTCTCCGGGATAGTGGGCTGTCAGGATTGCTGTCACATTTTCGTTGTCTGCCCAAGGCATCAGGACAACGCCAGGACCGTGGATAACGACAACGGTGTTCGGGCATAGTTTGGCGGTAGCTTCTACGGCTGCAGTGGCGTTCCATGCAAGGTCTAGGTTCTCTCTGTCGTAACCTTCAGATGCCCAGGCTTTCAGGAATAAGAGGCAAACGTCCGGCACGGGATAAATCGATGGGAAGGCTCCCTTGGCAATGATGTTGTTGTCCATGAGCGCCTGGACGCGGCCGCCGTATGCTTCGACGTAGTCGCGAACACTCTCAAAGGGCGACGTGAGAGTCGTGTGGCGGACCGAACCGGAACCGCCGCCAATGTCCAGAAGTCCGATTTCCAAGCCTTGAGGGTCTTCGTTGTCGTTTGAGTAGGCGGAGCCAGAGATCGGGTATGGAGCGCCGTTGCCGAAGACTCCGACGTTCATCCGCTTGGTCAGGGGGAGATAGTTGTTGGTGTTCTTCAGCAGTACCGTGCCAGCGGCGCCGAGTTTGCGGATGAGGCTCGCATGATCCCCACGAACATCAGTCGCGGGTGGCGTAGAAGGGTCGCCGGCGTGGCCGGTGGTGACGACCTGGATGACAAACTGGTTCGCCGGATCCACGGAAGGAAAACCGACGTCCTGCTCCAGCTTGTAGTAAGACTTCATGATTCTGGCGGCCATGTCGTCGAGGCGCTCCATGGGCACGGATCCGTTTTCCACGGCTTGCAGCAGTGGCGTCCCGAAGTAGGAGGCGCCGTATTCGACGCTCACATTTCCAGGCATCTCGAGGTCAAGGCCTGCGTTGGCAAAGCTTGCTGTACCATGAGTAGCGAACCAATCCGACACAACATAGCCGGGGAATGCAAGTTCGTCTTTGAGCATCGAGAGCGTCTCTTTGTCGTCGCACGCGTATCTGCCGTTGATGCGGCTGTAAGCACACATGACACTGGCAGTGCCGGCTCTGACGGCGTCTGCGAACGGCCAAAGGTAGAGCTCGTGGAGTGTACGATCGTCGATGTTGGACGACAAGGCCTCAATGATGGTCCCATTGGCGCTGATTTGCCGAGTTCGCTGCGTCTCCTGCTCGTTTCCGATGAAGTGTTTCGAACAGGTTTGGACGCCTTGCGATTCGATACCAAGCACGCTGGCATTCATGGCGTGTCCAGCTAGGTAGGGATCCGGTCCAAATCCTTCCCAATTGCGGCCGCCTTGGGCGTGTCTTCCCATCGCTCCGGTTGTTGGTCTGGATGGATATTGATCAGCGTTCATTGGACTACTTTTGTTACGCCTTGCATCCATCGATTGAAGCACAACTTACCCCAAATGTACATGTGCACCTTTACCTCGGAACTCCTCTCCAAGGGCAACGCCACGTTGGTACATGAGGTCTGTGTCCCAAGTGGCAGCCGTAGCCAACCCAGATGAGAAGACACTGACACCATCAGAACGTCCGAATCCGGCTGGTCCATCTGCGTAACAGATTCCGGTGAAGTTGAGGCGAGGGATGCTTCCGATCTGTCCAATGCAGGCCGGTCCCGGTTGTCTGTAAGCACCGGACACGATTCCAATCTTCTCGTCGGTGGTGAGCTGGGACACGAAGTCTTGGGCTTTCTGAGAGGCCGCTTCCCATGCTTAAAAAGGTGTAAGTCTGGTGCAGAGTTTGTGAAACATTGACAAAGACTTGTACATACTCAGAGCTGCATTGGCAGGTGCGAGAAGAAGTGACAAGAAAGTGCACCACGCGTCGAGATGGCGGGTAGGAGAGAGCATTTTGATGATCTAAACGCTGATGGCATGGTTTCCGCTATATCGAGATGTCGAGGTATCTAATATATACACATCCAAGGCTCGAAAGCCTCACGAACCATCCGAGGCCAAGATCCCGAACGAGGATGTTTCGCCGTTCAGACTGTGCCTAGAAGCATAGTCACATCCACCTATCCACTCTTCCCCCACGGGAAAGAGGGGTAATGGGGTTGGTAGTCGCCAGGACCGCGTCTAGTCTTGAGTTACGAGTCGTGACCAAGAGCGGGAAGGTGGATGTTTCCATATCGTGAGATGATGTTGTCCGCTTGGCAAAAGTCAAAACCCGTAAGCGAAAAGCGAACCCGAACCCGTAAGCGAGTAAACGAGGAACCCGAGCAAGCTATCAAGCTTGGTCGAATGAAGTCCCTTCGGCATTCACGCTGGCAAGTGGGTGGTTGGTTGGATTTCACTATGACATGCAGATTCACTTCCATCGGATCCGAAGGAACTTGCGAGATCTCGTGAATCTCGGTTCAAACTGGAGCCGGCACTCTAGAGTCTGATGTCAAGCGAAAGTGGAGTTGCATTCACGGATGACAGTCTCCATTTTCGGAGACAACCAAACCACTCAAAAGACATTCCAGGCCGACACCTGTTCACCACACTGGCTTCCTCCCACACAGCACCCACCTCATCACCTCATCCCCTCATTCCGCTTAACAGCCAAAAACGACAAACTCCACAGCTGCACCACATCACTCTCCGCCGCCCCGCCCACCCCAGGCGGCGGCGGCAGACTCCCCAGCGACGCATGCCTGAACTCCCCATCCTCGTACACCCAGCTCCAGACCTCGTCCGACAAGTACTCCTCGTTCTCCTCGATAGAATCCCACAACGCGTTATACGCGTCCTTCAAATTCTTGTATACGACCTTGTTGGTGCAAAAGTCTGGTTTCACCGTGGACGGCAGGCTGCAGCGGTCTAGTTGCCTTTCGACACCGCTGGCCATGGCGACGAGCTGCCAGCTCCAGACTACGCTGCCGTGGTAGGCGGAGTTGCTGAAGTTCTGGTTCACGATTTCGTTGCCGGAGATTGCTGGGTTGGCGACTACTAGACCGACGGGGGTCATCAGGCCTGCGGGGAAGGGTCGGAGGATGGAGAGCGCGGTGCTGTTGAGGTACTCGGTCAGGCGTGTCTGGTTCGTGCCATTCAGGTAGAAGATCCGCACGCAGGCGTCGGTGTTCATGACGGGGACTACGTCGAGGCCGTGGTGGCCTTCGAGGGCTAGGGTGTGATAGGAGAAGTCGGAGTCGATGACTTCGGCGTGTGAAGGGCCATTGTACCAGCCGCTGGTCTCGGCAAAGGTCTGGAGTCGTTGGCGGAGGGTTTCTGCTGGGACCACGCTGCGGAAGAAGTCGAGGGTTTTGTCCTCCCACACTTTGGCGTACTCCTCGGCGCGGGTGGACCAGTCTTCGGCGTGGTCACCGACGACACTACTGCCAAATTCTTTTGACAAGGACGAGATCGAGCGCAGAGCGGCGGGAGCAAGGGCAACGTTCACATCGAATGGGATGCGGCCGCCGCCTAGACCGTAGACTGAGTCGCGCCAGGCGCCCGTTTCGTGTCCTGGTTTGAGGTGGATCAAGTTTTCTCGCGTCTGGCCGCCGGGTGAGGCGAACGGGGCGGTCTGCTCCATGATCTTCTGGGCCAGCAGGATGAAAAGGTCGCCCCATGTCAAGCCTTCGTTCTTTGGATCTACTTTGCCCGCCGGCGTTGAGAGTAAGGCTTCTAGGCGGTCAAGGCCTGCTCCAAAGTTTACGAAGTGCGAGTGAAGGAGGATTGGCACGAAGTAGTCGGTGTCTACCATGCTGTAGTCGCATCGGTATTCTGTCGAGCCATTGCCTTCTTGCAGGTTCAAGAAGGTGGCGTAGTCTCCAATCGTCTCTTCGTGGCAAGCGCTGCCGTCGGTTCGATTGATCCTTTCCAGGACAGAACCGATCACTGCCTCCACGGCCTGCTCTTTCAGGATAGGTTGTAGAAGGAGGGTGGAGATCATATCATCGCGGCCAAAGTACGTGAGGAACCGCCAAGCGCCTGCTAAGATCTTGTCCGAGTACGAGAGGAAAGACAGAGCTTTTGTTTCGTGTTCGTTCTTATCAACCAGTGTCTCGTCTTTGAGCATGTCATGAAGTGACAGCTGCTTGAGCTGTGGGTAGTTGATGTGTGCGGAAAAGATGTAGTCGCCTGCTTCGAAGGTAGGCGTGTCATCGTTGATCGACACGCTTTGCGACTCCCTAGGCTCGAAAGTCACTGTCGTGGTAGTTACATTGTCGAGCCAAAGGCGTGATATGGTAGCACCGCCGGTTCCACAACTTGTGACTTTGACACCTCGTTGTAGTTCGGTGTAAAGCTGGCTTGGACCTTCGGTGAAGTCGCGAATTGCCCGAACAGAGCCGAGTATAGAGAGCGACAATGTAGCAGTCGTGTTCAAACGGATGACTCCTTTCACTCCGACACTCGGGTAGCCGTCGCCTTTGCCCTCGATGAAGACCGGAGCGAGCGGAGACCCAACCGTAGAGTTGATGACTTTGATCCCAAGAGATCCATTCATCCCACTCTCCGGCTGGAAGAACATGCAGGCTCCACTGTTGCCTGCCGGCCACGCGACGATGACTCGTGGTCCAATAATACTCAGGTCGCTGTCAGGCAAAGGACTGGTAACGACGACTTGAGCTGCCCCATTCTGGTCAGAATAGAAGTAATTCTCGTACGGTGGGGCGCTGAGGTAAAGCGTCGTCGCATCCGTGCTAGGGTTTGACATCTCCGTATGCGAGTCATTGGTGTGCGAAGTGTCAATCAGTGTGTCGGTAGCGGTTCTGGTTCCAGCATCAGTGGTTGCACGGATGGATGCTGATTTGAGCTTACCTCTGTGAATCGGTATCACGGCAACCAGCTTCTAGTTTAAAGTCGAACTCGCCGTCGTGGGTAGAGCATACTGAAGCGTCAACACGAACGGTCTGCTTGCTGATAAACTCCAGAGGTTTTCTTATCGGGAGACGCCATCCTACATCGGCTGGGCCAAAGTCGTGTAGCCACAGTTCGATGCCAATGATGATGGCGGATATGGTGACGAGGACTGAAAGGGCGCGAAGTGAAAGCATCGACCTTAGCATTGCGGCTCGAAACGGTGGAGAAAAGCGGCTTGATGATCAAGCGTAGTAAGTGACGAGCAAAGAGGCTAGTTTCGAATGGGAGAACTGAGTGGCGCCAGAGTGTACTGAGTGTACTGAGGAAGTTTTTGCGTCTTGATGTCGTCAACAGTCGAGAGTAGGTAGACAGAAGGAAGGACGCCAGCAGGAGGCAGAGAGTCGATGAAATACAGAAATGGGTCATTTGGCGTAAACTCCATGACCGGAGTTTCACCCATTTCGGAGAGCTTGCATCACATTTCCAGCATCAATACTGTCTCATGCAGACGGCATCGAGTGGCAGATTCCATTTCCATCCTTTTCCGTGGACATGTTGTGTCAGAGTGATGTTTCCGCGCTTTCCGCTTGCATCGTCACGGGGTCGGTCGGTCGGCTGAGCCGGATCCTGAATCTGGAGAGTCTGGAGAGGAAAGGTTGTACGGCAGAGCCACTACTGCCATTGCCGAGTCCAGATGGTATTGGAGGCTTGAGTTTGATGTCGCAGAGGTTGTCGATTGTTAAGCTGTCCAAGCAATTTACCTGGTCTTGCTTCCGCTATCAGTGCAATGCTCGAAGAACAGACCTGCAGAAATGTGCAAATGCTTTCAATCAGGATGCGTAGTACCGCGATTGACGAGTGTTGTGTGCTCTCCGGGCTGCTCAGCAGTGGAGTCCACCGTGGTGACTTCCGGGTTGTTGTGGGAGCGGCTCTCTGTGTAAATTTTACTGCCTCCCACGTAATTCCACAATGGGCCATACCATGCGAGCCCTAGACATCCCGAGCCGCTCCATTCCACGCTCGACAGTGTAGCGGATGCGGATGCCCAAATGTGTATAAGAAGGATCGCTTGGTCGACATTAAGTTCCATTCACCAAGCAGAATCGACGACAAGTCAGCAAACAACAACACCACACAATACAACCATGCGCATTGCACTCATCGCACCGCTGTTCGAACATGTCCCGCCGCGCAACTACGGCGGGACTGAGCGCGTGGTCTACTTCATCGTTGAAGAGTTGGTCCGTCTTGGCCACACGGTGACTTTGTACGCCACAAGAGGAAGTCTGACCTCAGCCGAACTTGTCGAGTGCTCCCCCGGCAATCTACGAGAGCTCGGAATCGGGGATGGGTCCCAAGAATGCATCGACTCGCATACCGCCCAGCTCAAGTTGGCTTTGTCTGGAGTACACGAACATGACATCGTCCACGTCCACCAGCATACGTGCCCGTATCTACTCGAGGTCCTGGAAGCCAATGCCGTCAATCAGACAATGCCGGTCGTGTGGACAGACCACAACTCTGTCCACAACGACAACAAACCTAAGCTGTTCAACTCCATGGCGAAACTCGGCATTGGACTCACCGCTCTGTCGGACTCGCACAGGAGCACTGTCCCGGATGCGAACTGGCTGTCTACCGTCCACCACGGCCTGCCGGCAAACATGTTAACTCCGTCGAAAGTGGAGCCGACTTACCTTGCTTTCCTGGGCCGCATCTCGCCGGAGAAAGGTGTCACGACCGCTGTGCGTATCTCGGAGGCGGGTGGGTTCGAGCTCAAAGTCGCCGCCAAAGTCGACAAGACGAACAGGGACTATTACGAGGAGGAGGTGAGGCCGATTTTCGAGACGTGCAATGTCGACTTCATTGGCGAGATTTCGGAGAAGGAAAAGGGCCCTTTCCTTAGCGGTGCCATTGCTCTCGTCTTCCCCATCTGCTGGAAGGAGCCCTTCGGTCTTGTCATGATCGAGGCCATGGCTTGCGGCTGTCCGGTCATCGCATTCCGCATGGGCTCTGTAGCGGAGATCATCGAGGACGGCGTTACCGGATTCGTGGTTGACACCGAAGAAGAGGCGATTGCGGCCCTGCAGCACATCGGGAGCCTGGACCGCAAGCTCATCCGGCAGCAGTTTGAGGAGCGCTTCACCTCAACGACTATGGCGCGGAAATACGTCGAGATCTACGAGCGCGTTATCCGGCAGGCCTCTGTCATCAGGGAGACGAAGGAGCTCGCCAGATCGATCGTGGTGCCAGATATCGAGGAGGAGGATGCTGTGATGGGCGCCAGCGCTACCACTCGCGAGCTCATGAGTATCCGCGCCACACTCGAAGATGTGTTGTCGCCAAACATTAACCCACGGCCCATGGTGTCGAGGCAGGTTAGTGCCTATCTGTGATTTGGTCCACTGTATCATAGCGTACTTGAATGAAGGACGCGCATGTTAGCTCAGCGAGTGTATAGAGACAATACTTCCAATTGAACTGTTCTTGACGCCCTGCTGTGAACTTGCCGCTTGTTCATTTGCATTGCCTTGAAGATCCTTGATATGGCACTGCACGACGAGGAGGACCACAAGGTTAGCACCTGGCATCAACATCTTGGCTCGAACTCCTTCTTGTGCTAGGCGACATCCATCAACACCATCACACAGGGCCCTTGCAGCTGAACGCGGTATTCCTCCCACCCTGAAAAGCCTCCACAATACCAACAATACTGCTGTACATGCCCAAGCCGGCCGTGGCCAGCGCCCCGACTCCCACAATCAGGTTGAATGCTTTGACGTACCATCGCCCGGCAAGGAAGCCACGGTACCAGCGCCTGGCACCAGCATCCGAGCGGGTCGTGCGGCCTGTGGCAGGATCGAAGCCCTCGCCTTGTGTGACGGCGTCGCGTTGGATCGTAAAACCGAGCATCAGTAATGGCGGGAAGGTGTATGTGAACTGCATGATGCAGAGCGCGGCGACGAAGCCGGAGAGAGCACTGAGAGGCAAACGAATGTTAGTGTGAGATTTAGACTGAGGAAAGCTGGAAGCCGACTTTAAGCTTTTGCTGGACATTTGGACATACGAGAAGTTGGGAATGGCTGCGGCAAGCACGAAGGCGAGAGCCCAGTATACGGGTACGAAGCCGGCCCATATCCACTTGCCCTTTTTCGATCCGAGATCAGGAAGATGCAGCAACTCCTTGAAACAGGCCTGGTACAGGACCTTGACACCGATATTCCCGTACAGCGCAGCAGCTATGAGTCCGCTGATGAGGTAGAGCATGTTTCCCGCGACGAGCGGACCTCGCACCGACACACCCTGATTGGCAGGGTTGACGGCGTACTGGCCTTGGTAGCTGTATACGTAGACGCCAAAAAAGACGTATACCCCGAAGATGAAGGCTTCGGCGATCAAGAGTGCTTTCCAGAAGTCGTGTGGGCGCCGCATCTCGGCCATGAACTCACAGTAAAGCATTGCCCCGCCGTAGGAGAAGACTGCTTGCATGAGTCCCAAGACCTGGCCGCTAAATCCGACGCCCGCCGGAGCGCTTGCACTTGTTACGACCTGGGCGATTGGTGGACTGATGTCGATTCCGTTCTGACTGCAATGTTGGTTGTCAGCGTCCGTCCCAACAGTCGCACTCTGAGATGGTTGCGTTCGCTCGACTTACTTCGAGGCTGCCTCGTAATTAGGCTCACTGTGAGTGACCGCCGCCATAACGAGGACCATGACTACCACGTTCATCCAAACGGCAAGGTTGGCGACCCAACCGAACCTCTCAAGAGTTCTGATCTGACCAAGCACCATGCCTAGGACAGCCCAAATCATGCAGCACACAACGTAGCAGATATTCCCGTTGATTTGATACAGGCCCTGGCCGTTGCCGATGATGACGACGCCCAAGAGACAGAACAGTTGTACTGACTGCAGCACATTCACGACGTGCCGAGCGACAGGACCGTAGATGCGGAACGCAATGTCGCTGTAATTCGTCATAGGGTAGCGAGTCGAGTCGAGCTGCAAGAACATTCTCCATAGCTACGGTAGTTTTGCTGTCAGCGGTCTGCGCCATACAAGAACTATAAACATGTCGTACCTGCCAGCCGGTGTATCCGGACAGGGTACCAAAGACCGTATACAAAGATATGCCCGGTCCGTATCCCATCTGAGCCATGGCCCACGGCACAGAATACGGGCCTAGCACATCGGTAGAGATCAGGTAGAAAATAGCAGCCCAGCCAGCGGTCCTGGCAGCACGCTGTGCTTGCTGCCATTCGACGTCAGATACAGTGGCGGAAGCCGGCTTGCCAGTTTGCATCTCGTGCATTCGAGCATCAGGAGTCATCTCGAGATTCTGGGTCAAAGCAGCTTCGCTCTTGCTCTTACCGAAACCCAGAAGGTTGGAGATCGGACCTTTGATCTTCGGGAGCTTGCTCTCCTCGTGTCTCGAGATTGCAGCCCAGTACATATATTCCTCGATGCTGACGGAGAGATTGTGTTGCAGCTGTGCTGTAAGCGCTGCAGTCATCTCAGGCACAGGAGGTGAAGATGAGCTCGGGTCCTGCTTTTCATGTGCTGCGATAGCCGTCATGGTTGCTTGTGAAGGCTGAGAAATGGATATCTAGACAGTGAGAGGGAATCCGAAGCTCGCTACGGCGCCCCAACGTCGGCCTCTCAGTGCCTTTTTATCAAGGTCGCAGCCGAGATGTGTGCGTCTCGCTTCGGTGTGCCGACGACCAGGGTATATCTGCACATGGAACCCTCGGGGGAATGTTTGCAATTCCATGCCGCCATTGCACATCAAGCGCACCAAGGCGGGCGATAAGCTAAGCTAAGCAGAGCAGGTGCCTGCCATCAAAGAGGGCAGCATGGCTGTGGCTACATGTACCTAGCTGGCGGCTAAAGAGTGTGCATGTTTCTTATCAGCGGAGGAGACGCGTGCATACATGTATGCAATTTACTTGGACGCTGTGATCTCGAGGTGGTACAAAAGACGGCCTGGCGTGTCTCGATGACTCGATGACTCGGCCGCTGAGAGGCTCATGCTGTGTACGGTATCGGACAGCAACGAAGGAACGCCCAGATAGCCATGTAAATGAAGTTATTGCTGATAGGTGTGATGGTGTTTGTGATTGTCACGTAAGAAGTCTTGCAGGTAGTTACCTGTAGGCTCTTAGGCAAGTCAAGCACGCCAAGAAGACGGCGCGTGAGACTTGGCTATGTCTTCCATATCGAACAACACTCGTCTACTCTTGCAAATACAACTTCGCCCCCTCATAACAGCCAATGTAAAGGCCATTGCCCAGGATGGTGAAGGCCGCGCGCAAGAGACCACCCCGGAACAATCCATGTATTCCTTCCTTCTGGAACACCTCTTTCCCGACCTGAAAACCGCTCTTCCTCGTCCCTCTACCTTCGCCCATACCACGCCCACTCGTCAACGACTCCTTCACTCCAGCCTCGAGCATCATCCGAGTCTTGACAACATCAAATGGAGTCGTCACCCACGCCGCCGCGCTCCCTGCCACTCCCGCGCTGACCGCCGAAATCCACGCCCGCTCGAACAACCCCGTGACCGGCTCGCCGCCTTTCTTCAGCCTCGACCGCCGCTCCATCAGCACTTCCCTGAGATACTCAAGCGCCGGAAACTGCAGCGCCGTGAACGGCAAATCCCGTGCCGCCATCGCCGTATACCCGCGCCACAGTCTCGTCGGGTGCCGCTTCATCTCTTGCAGCACAGCCATCGTTGGCGACATCGATGCCTTCTTCCCCGTAGACCTTGAGCCCGCCACGCCAGGACCCAGCATCTGCGCATTCTGCTTGAGGACTTCGGCGGGCGTCACCACGGCGCAGTTCACGAGCTGCGCGACGGAGCTGCTGAGCGCGTGCACAGCTGGTTGAGGCAGGAAGGAGAAAGAGGAGGACCCCAGTACGACTTTCAAGCCCTCGTATGTCGTGAAGAAGACTCCTGACGAGGGCACGGCTACGAGCGCTACGGTGCCGACGCCTTGGTAGAGGTTGCGCCAGAGTGTGCGCTCTGCGACGGCTGTGGCGCTTCGGTACGTTTGCTGGAATTGAGGGGATTGCAGGCGGGTTTTGACCGTGTCGAGTGGGAATACGAGGAGGTTCACGCTGATGCCGGCGAAGGCGCCTGCCTGTTTGTAGGTTGTGAGCGAGTGTCAGCGTGTGGGCATGACGAAGCACTGCGGTAAGTCAGGGAAGACGGGCTCGGCGGTCACTGTGGATTTGTAAGGCGGTGGACGTACCAGCCAGATGTTCACGCCAGCACTGGAAGACATGAGCGGGTGGGTGCCTGGGTTCGCAGAGATGGATTGACTCTTCTGTGTCTACTGTTTTTGGCTTCATTCTCTCACACTGTAGCTACAAACTCGCATGTGCTCAGGTCTACCTCGCCCTCTGTCATTCAATGTAAGAGTGATGTAACGAATGTTGTGTTTGTTCGCATCTTCCGGATCTGCCTGATAGCCTTCCGTATGTATCCGTGGAGAATAAGCCGGACGGCTCTATAAGGAAACATAAGGTTATATATAGGTAAGAATCTTAGACTCCTTATATAAGATTTTATTAATTTATATAAGATTACTAAGAGTGCTTTATAAATAGTACTAGAGTTTAGAATTAGAATATTTAAATACTATTATTAGTATTTCTATTATATTCTAGTTTACTTCTTATATTACTAACTCTAAAGCTAAAAAAGTTTAGAAGTTATTCTTAAGCTATTTTTCTTTACTTTTAGATTAGAAGAAGTGATATTAGTGATATAGGATAGCCTATCTAAAAGGTATCTCGTAGCGAAACACCTCTACTAAACAATTAGCTAAGGACAGAACTAATTACTACTTCTTAGTAATCGGGGCGCCTAAGCCTCGTACGAAGTACGTAGGCTACGCGCTAAGAGGGGGCCGTAGGTATACTAGCTACGCTAGCTAGTATAGCCGTTACGTACCCGCTAAACCTTATATCTATCTAAGCTCCGGTAATAATTACCTCCTCCCTTCGTAGTAGTCGCCTCGACTACGTCTCGTATAGGGTCTATAGTATCGATTATACCTATCGAGAGGATCGAATGATTATCGATTATTTCTAGTCTTCGGTCTTATTATTCGGGTCGATAGTACGTCGTAGGCGTACCCCTTACGACTACCGACGGTATTCCGGACCGGTCTTATAGTCTCTCTTATACTACGTTTTCTAGCTTCTATCTCTTTATAGTAAGAGTGAAGCCTACGAGGACCTCGCGCGGCGCGGGCTCTTCGGGGGTAGTTACTATGTTATTTACCTATTACTAGGTAGAGCTCCGTAGGGTAGGTTATATATATAGTTTTTCTTACTTCGCGTAGCGCTACTCCTACTCGTCGTATACTACTCGTAACTACTATATAACCTTCCCCTACGCTCCTATCTAGTACTATAATATTAACGTACCGCGCCTACTCCTCGTAATAGAGCCGCCTATAACTCCCCGTCGCGGTAAAGCCGCCGCGTACGCCGCCGCCGTTATCTATAATAGATATATCCCTAAGATTAACGGTAATCTCTTTAGTACGTTACCTTTCGCTTACGCTAGTCGTACGCTTGTTAGGACCTTGTCCTAAGTGACTACCGTCACGTGAGTGTAAAGTCAGGTGACTAAGAGGTCGGGTTTGTACTCGGTGGAGAGGGCACAGGCAATGTGAAGTGTAAGAGCAAAGGTTTGGTATTA
>Ga0265797_10003121_pt1 | contig 26908 bp, 28 predicted proteins | sample P2T30metagenome_FD_192433 | JGI IMG/M metagenome (GOLD analysis project Ga0265797, IMG submission 192433) | Plant litter microbial communities from East Loma Ridge, Irvine, California - P2 T30 | ecosystem: Environmental > Terrestrial > Plant litter > Unclassified | place: USA: California... | reverse complement strand
CTTCCTCGTGGCGCCTCTTCTCTCTTGCATCCACTCCTTCCTCACCCATAACTCTATTCCCCAAATTCGACTTCACCTTTATCGTCGCGCCTCAACCATCTTCCTCCCAGCCTACAAGTCCCGTAGTCTACATGCCTACTCTGCCACTCTGCCGGGTCTCCCCACGTCTTCCTCCCAGCCATCCATCCTCCCGCCGCCCGGTCCGCTTAGTCCCGTCAACTAGACGATCTTCAGTTGATCAACGATCGCGGAGCCCACATCCCTATCAGCACGTCAGCTACAACACGTACACCTTTCTCTGCATGGTACATGTAGTGTTCACTCCTTTGCTCCGTCAGCGTCACGACAGGCAGATCTTGAAATCTGCAAGGCGCCCCTGAGATACATCCGCTGCCACAACTTTGATCCACTCGACTCGGAATTTGCTCAGTCAAGATCTGTTCTGCGGATGATTGCTGTGGTGAAACTACATTCAAGCGTTGTCTTTGAAGGATTCCTGACCATGTGTGTCACGGACCTATCCTCCATGCTTACAACATACATGTACCCACAGAAAACGCAAGCAATGATGTAGTGCTTACCCACTTGCCTGAAATTGTTACGCGTCGTGCGCGTCGAGGTCGAACATCAGAACACTTGATATCCATCTGTAGGCATCGACCATCGAGATTCCAACACAGGAAGCGAGAAAGCTTTCTGCGATGTTGCCACCCAATTCTTGTTTTCGCGTCAGAGCCAGCACCAACCAGGAGGTACTGTACTCAGTAGTACAGCACAGCACATCTCCCTGTGTGCTGTCCTCAACCGTGCAATGGCGATATTGTCGCCTGACTCTTATATTCGCCAGCGATTCGCGCGTAGCTCAGTACTGTAAAAGTCGTCTCGTCAATAGCGCTACTAGTACTGCAGAGGATGGTCAGGTCAGGTATGCACGATTCACAGTTGAATTACCATGCCCAGCTTCCTTTTGACCGACAATATGTGCGGATCAAAGAACTTTCACAATTCTCATTCGTAACAGAGTAGAGTAACTGCCATGATGCTAGTGTCGTAAGAAGACGAAGAAGCCATCAAGAAAAGTACAGCATGCTTATGTAAGGCACCAAGCACCAAGGCACCCACCCCGCCAAACGAACCAAAGAGCTTCGGCGACTTCACCTCCGACCTCATCCCACCAACTAACCACACACCACACTATCGCCAACAATGGCATCTCCCACCCGCCTCACAGCCTCAACATCCACCCGCGCAGCCTTAGAAAAACCCTGGCACGCCCACCTAACAATCGACCTCCTAGCCCTCATCCTCGCCCGCTCCCTCTTCCACCCCTACATAACCTGGCTAATCCCCCTCAGCCTCGTCTCCCTCTCCTACCCACCCTCCCACCCCCACGTCAAGTCCACATGTCTGTACGCCGCCTTCATCACCCTCGTCGCCCTGCTGCGAAGAATCAACAGGAGACTGGCGTGGGGTCCTCCGCGGCGGATGGACTGGGAGAACGAAGTGGTGGTTATCACGGGCGGCGCGCGCGGGTTGGGGAAGGTGCTGGCGGAGATGTATGGGATGCGGGGGGTGAGCGTTGCGGTTTTGGATTTAGAGGTGCCCGCGGAGAGGAGCGAGGCGTTGGAGCATGTGCGCTTTTATCGGTGTGATGTTTCAAGGTTGGAGGAGGTGAGGAGGGTTAAGGGGCGGATTGAGGAAGATGTACGTAGATTGCAATTCTTTCTCTCTGCTTGTTTATTTCATCTCATCTCATCAGCACGGAAGAAGAAATCAAAACCGAATTCTCATGTTCACTCTCATCCAATCCCACAATCCCACATTCCCATCAAGATCCAAAAAAGAAAAGAATAAAAAGACATAAAAAGGCACCGGAAAACCCCCTCAAATCCTTCCCACTTACTCCTTCCCTCCCTCTCATCCTTCCCACAAACACTCCACTCCACTCCAACATAAACTAACCCACCCTCCCTCCCCCCAGCTCGGCCCCCCAACAATCCTAATAAACAACGCGGGCACCGTAAACGGCCGCCCCCTCCTCTCCCTAACCCCCTCCCAAATCACCACAACCCTAACAACAAACCTGCACTCGCACTTCCACACCCTGCAGACCTTCCTGCCGGCCCTGCTCGCGTCGCCTCAAGGCGGCACAATCGTCACCGTCGCCTCGGTGCTGGGCAGGCTCGGCGCCGCAAACCTGACGGACTACGCCGCTGCTAAAGCGGGCTTGATAGCGTTGCACGCTTCGCTAAGGGAGGAGCTGGCGCTGGCGCAGCGCTCTGGTTCTGGTTCTGATGGTGGAAGTGCCGGGAGTCAGAATATCAGGATGGTCCTCGTGACGCCAGGCCAGCTTGGCACGGGATTATTCGCTGGGGTGGAGAGTCCGAGTTCGTTCCTGGGGCCTGTGGTCGAGGCTGTGGAGGTTGCGAGGGCGATTGTCGCGGTCGTGGATGAGGGGATGAGCGGCGAGGTGAGTTTGCCGCTTTATGCGGGGTGGGTTTGGGTGCTGGACGGGTTGCCGGGGAGTTTGAGGCGGGTGGTTAGGTGGGCTAGTGGGGTTGATCGGGCTATGGGGGGGTTCGTTGGGAGGGGTGGGAAGGTGGAGTGATGGGGTGGTGGTGGTGGTGGTGGTGGTGGTGGTGGGCTTGTGGATGGATGGATGAGTGGAGTGGAGTGGGAAGGAGAAGGACGGTGCGGCGGTGGTCTTGAGAACATTCAAAGTTCTTAACGAACGAGGTTGTGGTCTTGAGATAACGACGGGCGAAAGATCAGCATTGTTGATTGCAATGCGAGAGCTGGATCAGGCTGTATGGGGGACCTGTCAACCCAAATTTACCTTTTACGGTACTCAACTTCTAGATAAGTAGGTAGAGAGACGTATGTATACCACCACAGCACCCAAAAAAAGGGAGGTACTACTACTAGCGAAAGCAGAACCCCTCAGCATCCATCACAAACCAGCACACAGCAACATACGAAACCTCCTTTCCCAACCCAAGAGAGTTTCACAACAACTGAAAGTCTCAAAACCTCTCTTTATAATGACAAAGACTATACGATACACACTATGTGCCTTTGCAAGGTCAAGCCCCACCACTGGAACATTCCAAAGAAAAGAAAAATCGAGGGACTTCCACCCCATCACCATCGGCGCTGGGCCAGTAGCTCACACTACGAGAAAGGAAAAAATCAGAAAAGGGGGAAAAGAAAAGAAAAGAAAAGAGCCCTCCAGGACCATTTCTCGGTGGTATCGAAAGGGCAAGAAAAGAAAAAGAAGCAAGAAAGAAGCAAGGAAAACTCAAGAAGAAAAAAAGAAGAAAACGCTTCTAAACCTCGAATTCCCTTTTCAACCCAAAACATCGGCCGCAGGCTTGTTGAACGAAACAAAAAGACAAGAAAAAGCAAAAGAAATCGGGCAAGAGGGGGGGAATGATTGTGCTTCTCCTTTCAAACACCGACGCTCCGCTGTGAGAACACATGAACATCGGTCAAAAAGGGGATGGAAGGAAGGGAAGGAAGAGAAGAAAAAAAGAAAACTGGCAAGGAGGGAAGAAAAGATCCGTCGAAAAGAGGGAGAGAGAGAAAAAGAAACAACCATAGCAAACCGCCGCTAAGAGATGCAGAAAGGAAGGGGAGGTTGGTTTTAACAATCAGTCACACATGATGGAGACGTGGAGTGCCTTTCTTTTTGCTTTCCAGTCCGCTGCGTGAACGGGGATGGAAGAGTGAATGCATGTAGTCGAGTCGAGGGGAGGACCAGAAAGCCAAATTAGAAGCCGATTCAGGAAGGGTGGGTGGGCAGTTCATTATTCGTTGCGTCAACAGGGGAAAGGAGGCGATGAGGTAGGCGGTAGACAGAGAGGGGGTTCATGTTGGAGAGATGAAAAGGCGAGATGATCCGCAAGGGAGGGAAACAAAAATGGTTGAAGTCGTAACGTCGTGGCAATGATAGTGATGAAGTTTATGGTAGAATCCGGCCGTTTCAGTCGAGTGACTCTCGGCTGGGTAATGATGTCGTCGTTGTTGTGGTAGATGATGATGATGATGATGATGTGTATCTTCCTTTCTCTCGCTCTCTTCCTCTGCCCTTCGCCCTCTCTCTCCCTCCCTCTCTCCTTCCCTCCCTCATCTCGCCTCCTAAAACACCGCAGCCAACCCGCTCTTACTATGCCGCTTACTAAATCTTTTCCGACCTTTATTTCCCTCGCCGTCGTCTTTGTCTTTCCGTAGCGTCTGCCGACCCGAGTGGTTGCTGCTGCTTGGGCCAGTCATGGGCATGACTGAGTCGCTGCCCATTTGTTCACCGACAGGACTGTTGACTCCAGAGTTGAGGCCATTGATCTCTCCGACGTAAGAGCTAGACGCAGACTGAGCAAGAGCGATTTCGCGAGCTTGCTCGACGGACTCGATCCACTCTTGAGTGCTGTATTTGCTGCCTGCGGGATCGGAGGTGGTAGCACGGGGATCCTCAAAAGTCAAATGCTTGTCGCGCTGGGAGGGTGTCAGTGATGTGTGGCGAGAGAGGGAAAACTTCCACGCAGATGAACATACCGTATCAATGGACCATGCCGTCAGTCCTCTCGAATCCACGTAACTCTTCCATGAGCAACCAGGCGACACCAGCGGAATTTCCATCTTAATCTTCTTTTCGTGGCCGCCAGCCGGTGCCAATATGACTCTTGCATTCGACGTGATGAGAACGAGTCTCTCCTTCTTTTTGGTCGTGCTGCCGCTGAAGAAACGAGAAAACTTTGGTTTTTCCGAAGGTGTTGTGGGGTCACCATTCTTACCGCCCGGAGAGCTGGCCTGGGAGGATGTGTTGACAATCAAATTTCCGAGCTTCAAGATGCGTTCGTTGTTGTGTGTAAGTACGGGAGACCAGTCGATGTCGAGCTGGCTTGGAGGTGGGAGCTCTGTGATTCCTCGAAGTTGTGGTCGCGTGGCTGGAGGTTGACTTTGCGGTGGCGCTTGCGATGAAGGGTTAGGCGAAGGGCCAGACGAGATCTGACCGAAAGGCACACCATTGCCAGAGCCACCAAGTTTGATCGGTGCCGCAGCAGGCGGCACATATGCCTTCAGACGTGGTGCTTTTTGTCTCCAAAGGCTCTTTCCCCATTGAGTGCCCTCAAAGAATCGATGGTTCCTGATGTGCTCCACTGGCAGTCGATTCGCAGGTTCCAGCACCAGCAGCCTTTCGACCAAATCTCGAGCCACTTCCGGAAATCCATCAGGGAAAGTGTACTCCAATCCAAGGATTTTCTGGAACGTGAGGTATTCGTTCGCTGCTTTGAAAGGCGGTCGTCCAGCGATGAGCTGAAAGACGATGCACCCGAATGCCCATAGGTCACTGGACTTGCACGCGTTCTTGTCTCGAAGTAGCTCTGGACTAACGTATTCGGCGGTTCCGACGAACGATACTGCCCGATCAGACTCTGCGCCATCTGTAGGGTCCCCAGGCGTGTCGCCATTGAGTGCAGAGGTCGCCGCGTGTACCTTTGGCTCAGCCTTCAAGATCTTGGCAGTACCAAAGTCTGTGATCTTCACATGCATGTCCCTGTCGAGTAGGACATTCTCCGGTTTGAGATCACGGTGGATTACACCTTTGCTGTGCATGTATGCTATACTGTCCAGAATTTCTGCGGCGTAGAATCTCGAACACTCGACATCGAAGCTTCCAAGTTTCTTCAACACACCAAGCAACTCGCCTCCTGACGCCAGATCCAGGACAAAGTACAAAGATCGTTCGTCCTGGAAAGTGTAGTATAACCGTACAACGCCAGGATGGTCGGTCAACCGGTTCAAAGTGTCCCTTTCGATGTTGACGTACTTGACTTTTTTCTCCTTGATGATATGGCGTTTGTCCAAGACCTTGATCGCATACTCTTTCAGATTTTGTCGATCAGTCGCTGCCAAGACAGTGCTGTAGCTGCCCTCGCCCAGCGTCCGCCCAAAGTTGAAGTCTTTTACTCCTTTCTTGATCATTCTTTGCGTGGGCTGGCCTGTCGAATCAGTCCCTTGACTCCTGGCGACCGCCGCTCCCTTTTCCCGCCAGTCCTCCGCATTCCTGGGCATCGATCCGTTCCCCGGGTATGCCGCATCGCCGTTGTTCTCGTAGTCTATATTTGACCCGGGTGGTGGTCTCGTCCTCCGGGAGTTCCTTCGAGGCGGCAAGGGTCCATTGATTTGTTGACTCGGCTGTCGATATACCCTGCTTCCGTCCCTGATCGGTAAAGGACCCATTCCTTGCCTCGGACCGCCAGATCCATGTCTGGCCAAAGCCGGTCCTCCTCCATCGGCCGAGCTCATCTCTGATCGATAACTATATGATGCCTGGCTAAAACCTGAGCTCGCGGAGGCATTCCCCTGACTGTACATGCCCGATACGGGCCTGATATCAGCAGATTGCGCACCATGCGAACGCGTCTGAGGTCCGTAGCCAGGCGCGTGTGTCGGGTATTGTGGTGCCTGTTGTGCTTGGTAGTCGAGCTGCCCGCTAGTCCTGTGAGTCAAGGGAATTCTCGGCTGAGGTTCCTGTTGGATGCGTTGGATAGCCATGGGCTGGAGAGGCTGGGTTGCCGTGGGCGATACATTGGTGGATTGTAGATTGTATTCGTCTGGTTGGAAGCCCAGGCTCGGGGCGTAATCGAAGCTTTGATGTGATAGGGCTGGGAGGAGGTCTGGTCTGCGATCGTTGGTCACGGTGCTGTTGGAAGAGTGCGACGAAGGCGGTGGCTGCTGGCTGGGCGGAGGAGAGACAGGCGAGCCCGGGGAATCATCGTCAGGATTGGCGATGCGTAGGCCGCCGTGCGATTGCGAAAGACTCAGGTCGCCAGACATGCTGCGTGGCCGAAGCCAATGCCAGTTGGCGAAGGAGCGACGCTGGTGTCGGCGATAAGGGTTCTTGACAAGCTCAGGTGATTGCGGAGCATGAGGTGGTTGCTGCGGCGAGTAGCGAGTGGGTGTAGCAGCAGGAGGCAGAGGTCGTAGGGCAGAGCGGAGGGCGGAAGTCGGCGGTAGGAGGGGGTTGATTGGCGGCGGCGCGGAAGAGTCAGGGCGACGACGAGGAGTGTTGTGTGCAGTCGTGTGTAGCGTTCTGGTGATAGAAAGTGCGGGTGCCTGCAAAGGCAAGGCAGGGCAATGCAATGCAATGCAGCGACTTGGCGTGGGCTATGTTAGTAGTAGAGGTAGGTTGTTCTATATTCGGATTGGGCGTTTTGGGTGACAGCCGGCTGGAGGGCTGGAGGGCAGACAGGGCAAGTCGGCAGAGGATCGGAAGGGGAGCTGACGACGAAGCTTAGGATTTGATGAGTCCTTGCTAGCACCAACACTAATAACCTGACCACTTCACTCTGTCCTTCTCTACCAACTCTACCAACTCTACCGACCAACACTGACTCCTCGCATATATACCCAACCTTGACTTGACTCGACAACATTGAAGCCAAGTCGATCGTGCAGAAGCTGTGGCTATCATGCCCAACATACCATCATCGCCCAGACGCCTACGTTTCTACCTTTCATGGCTGCCTTGAGACGCGTTGCCAGTCAACGTGAGAGTATGCTGCGCCCCCGTATTAACAGCCAACAGAGACGACAGTACTAGGAGGTAATGCAATGTATCATCTTCGTGATCGAGCTTGTTCTCCATCTCTTGACCGATCTCTCCGGAAGCTGCACATAACAAAGCCTCTTTCCTACACATCTGATTCGCACCTCCTCGCTCAATCTCCAGTACCCACCTAGTGAACAACAGATGCTACTAACAATCATGCAGCGTGCACTTACCTGCATGTTATTTTCACATGTTTTGCGCCCACGCGGTCACTCTTGAACGACACCGTGCAAGACGACATGCTCCGCTGTAACCCCTCACAGATCCAACTCACCTCCAGCGACATTAGCGATCTGGAACACCACAGAGTCAGCAGACGGCGTGCTATGTCTGATGTAGCCAAAGGAAAGGCCAGACTGAGTACGGGACCACGATTGTCCACCGTGATTGCAGCAGCTCACCATGATGGCGCCTTTGCTCAGCACTCCTCTACTGCAACTGTCCATTCTCCGTCTCATCGGAAACGAGACTCGACGAGGATCCCACAGTATGATATACCGGCGAGAGAGGCGTCCGCATTTGCGCTCCGCCCTGATCACGAGCAGTCTGATCGCACTACAACTGCATTATACCATGATCCTGCTCCGCCCAATTTCCATACGAGTGCTCGGGACAAGGAGCCTGTCAAGATCGACTCGCCCCAGGCATCGCCATCCATTGATGCATATCTGAGTGTACCTCCGTTGGTCATTACCACCGACTCTGGCACTCCAGATCTTCGCCAGCAAACATCGCCTTCGCGTCACCCCGAAATAGCTGTCGATGTTGTCTCGGAGTCGGGAGAGGCTAAGTGCCCAGGATCTCCATCAACAGCAACCCACACTACACCCATGTACGCCGGTCGTCAGGTGTTTCGCGAACTACCTGGATCCGATGGTCGCTTGCCACATACTGGGCTGCGCAGAATGTCTGCTACCAGGACTCGTCATTCCAAGTCAAGAAGCCACGAACATGTGCTCGCGCAAGAAGACTTCTCAGAACACCAAGCTCAAACCAGCTCTCCGCGACGCGCAAGACCATTGAGATACGATCCATCTGACGTACTCATCGCGAGAGATCTCGACCCCGATGCACCGGTTTTTACGCCAAGAGTACGCTTTGGATCCACGACCGTAGTACCAGGGCGCGACAGCGAAGTTGTCGATACATCCCATCTGCGCCTTCGATCGCCGTCAGAGCAGAACTCTAACGTCAATCATACTCGACACTCACAATCAAGCGCTGCCGCCCAGGAGACCCGACCTAGACGGCCACGTTCGAACGCAGTCGTCACACGCTCCCGACAGTCTAGCGAGAACACCGTTCTGCCGCTCCCACACCTAGAGCGATACCCTCTTCTTTTGCCGACTGCACGCAACACTGTCGACCGTGAGAGTCAAGCACCGGTCCAATCAGGTCTACACCGAGCACCAGCACAAATTGTACGCTTGCCATCAAAGAACCCCGGATCCAGCTCTTCTAGTCCTGAAGAGACACCAGCAAGCCGCATTCCAAGTATTGTCAGTGCAGCGAGTGGAATCTCGAGACTCAGCATCTCAGACGATGCAGCTGCTGAGTTTCTACGCTTCCGCCCGTCCCCGCTGGATGGACTGACAGCTGAGCTCAGTAGACTGTCCGCCGCATTGGGTCCTGCAGCCGTCACCGGCGAAGGACGGATCAGTCTCCTGAACGGAAATCCCTTCGACGTTAGCAGCGCAGCGTACCACGACGATGACATTGACCTAGAGTTGTCAGAACTCGACCCGGATGTCTTGAGAAGGGATATCGCGCCTCCAAAGCTGCTCGCTTTGCCATCCCACTTCACCCTCCCCTGCTCGCGACCTGTCGTCCCAGACACTCCTATGCCGCATCGTTCCGGTACATCTCACGTACCAGCAAGTCCCTCCAAGCCAACCATCGAGACCAAGACTCCCACCCGCCAACCACCGGCGACCACTACGACCGCAACGCCCAAAGTCCCCATCTACAACGACGCAACCCCAGCCCACCTCCAACCGCAAACGCCCGCAGACCTCCACCGCTCTTCCCGCCATGCCCGCAATCGCTCGGACTCTAGCGCTCACAGAGAAGCATTTTGTGTAGGCCAAGTTCTCGTGGCCCCGCGACCTCCAATTCCGGAAAGGAGAGCTTACCGCAACACCTACCCAGCCAACACCACTGGCGGCAATTCCGTACATGCGCGTACTGATGGCTCTGCTCTTTCGCAGCGTGACGGCCGCGACGAGCCTGAAAACGGAGCGCAGGGCTTGCTGTCTGGGCTTGAGAGTGATCGTGCGGTTTGGGTGCGCAGGAGGCAGGGTGGGAGTATGGACGTTACGCCGCCTGGGCAGGGGCGATTTGAGCGCTTTTTGGATTGATTGGCTCGTTAGTTGAGTGGTTGACTGTTTGAAGAGTAGCTTGTTTGCTTTGGAGTACTGAAGTGAGGTCCTGACTATTGTTCGCGCCATTGAGCATGCTTTCATGGCATTTATCTTGTGACGTCACTTTCGAGCGAATTTCTAGCTAAGATGGCTTGAGTGCAACGAGATATCAACATATACCCATGTAGTACCTATACTTATCACGCGAAACGGCAAGAGTTGCTTGAGAGCAACAGCTTGTAGATTTTTCAGTTGACTCCCGAGCGATACGATTTAGTTAATATTCGCATGTCTCATTGTATTTTTTTCCAGTGAACTTATCTCGATGATATATCTGGCGGCGTGGCTTTGTACACTAGATCTATGTTGCTCGATCACAACTCCACCGGAAATCGTTTAGAAGGTTGTTCAACCCCGATTATCATGAATGACACCAGAAATGGATATAATGTCACATAGGACATCGCAGTACACAGTGTTACATAAGAACAGATTTCAATTAGACATCACAGTGCATTTCCAGATCGTTGTCGCGAAAGTATCAACCCAACCCTAACCCTTTGCGAAACCACTGGCCACCCTCTAAGCCGAACGCCTACAAGCAAAGGCACGGCATCGCATCGCCATGCATCTCCAATGCCTCTACCACACGCTGCATCATGCAGCCGGCGAGCTCGCCTCAGCAATTGCTTCCAAACATTAAAGCATGCCTCCGATAGAAGGACCTTCAGCCGCCCATCCTTCGCTCCCAAGCCAGTGCTAGATCTTAAGCACATCCGCCAGAACCCCGGCCTGTACGAACAAAACTGCATAGATCGCAACTACGCCGCGTCCGCGCGCAATGGCTGGCGCATTCTCGAGCTTCATCAGAATCTGCTGGCCGAACAGAGCAAGGCTGTTGAATTCAGGCAACGGGGAAATGTGCTGAGCAAGCTGCTTGCGGCGCAAGACGCGGATGCGCGCAGCAAGGATGACGCTCGCAGGGAGGCTAAAGGGTTGAAAGAGAGCCTTGCTGCGATTGCGAGGTTGGAGAAGGAGACGCAGGGCGAGATGGAGAGGTTGGCCTTGGAGCTGCCTAACCTGAGCTCGTTGCAAACGCCGGTCGGGAACGAGCCTACGAATATTGGGTATATCAATGGCGACATGGAGAAACATGAAAAGCATCGCAAGAGTCATGTGGATATAGGAAAGGAGCTGGATCTTCTCGACTTCCAGGCCAGTGCGACTACGAGCGGCTGGGGTTGGTATTTCCTCAAGAACGAGGGTGCGCTGTTGGAACAGGCCTTGATCCAGTATGCCCTCAGCGTCGCCATGTCTCGCGGTTGGAAAGTCATGACGCCCCCTAGTCTGGTCTACAGCCACATTGCAAGCGCATGTGGGTTCATGCCTCGGGATCAGAACGGAGAGACGCAGATCTACAACATCGCACAGCCCGAGACCGATGGCGACGACAAGCCCAGCCTTGTCCTGGCCGGAACAGCAGAAATCCCCTTCGCCGGCTCCCAGGCGAACAAGACCCTCGCGGAGTCCGACCTCCCTCTAAAATTCATCGGCCCATCGCGCTGCTACCGCGCAGAAGCTGGCGCCCGCGGCGTCGACACAAAAGGCCTCTACCGCGTGCACGAGTTCACAAAAGTGGAAATGTTCGCATGGACCAAACCGCCCCCCACAGCCGAGAGCAGCGATCGATTCGGCACAGAAGAAGACGACGAGGCAGCCTACGCACCCTCGCAAAGCGAAAGCACTTTCCAGGAAATGCTCTCAATCCAAACGGAAATCCTGTCTTCCCTCGGCCTGCATGCTCGGATCCTGGAGATGCCCTCGACAGACCTCGGCGCTTCCGCTACGAGGAAAATCGATATCGAGGCGTTCTTCCCGTCGAGGACGGGGATCGACGAGGGCTATGGCGAGGTCACCAGCGCTTCCATCTGCACAGACTATCAAAGCCGACGGTTGGGGACGAGGTTCAAGGGCGCTGGGGAACAGAGCCTTCGCTGGCCGCATACCGTTAATGGAACTGCTATGGCTGTTCCTAGGATTCTGGCGGCTGTCATGGAGAATGGTTGGGATGAAGAGGAGAAGGCAGTTGTGGTGCCTTGGGTTCTGAGGAGGTGGATGCCCAACGGGATGGACATGATCAGATGCGCCCAGGAGTGAGCGCCCCTGGACTGGCATTGTAAGATACTGTATGCATTACTTGTACAACATCGAACGGCGCTGGATATGCCCTCAGGCGACTTGGCTTTATCCAATCGATTGCTGGACCGCGTCTCGAAAAGTGGAAGGAAATAACGTTTGACAGGTAGGTTTCATTCCGAAATCTCTCATCTATATCACCCCCTCCAGCAAAAGAAATGCTAAGCATCATCATCATCAATCAATCATCGACCTGCCACAACCTCACAGCAGCAGTCCCTCATCTCTCCATCAACTCTCAACCCTCAAAGACGAGACTGACCCGGCGTCGGCTCCGCGCGGCCCTCCAAGTTAGGGTGCGCATCGCGGATCGGCCTGGTGACGGTGTAGAAGGCAAAGCCTGCCGACTTGGTCGAGAATTGCACTTTGGTGCCGACGTGGAAGAAAGCGAAATCGCCGTTCACCAGGTGGTGGGTGATACCTGTTGCTTCGTCCTAGAGATATCACGTCAGCAAGACGCCCCAAGAAGACAAACCAACTCCAAACAATGAAATCGAAGCAACTGCCAACTCAAATCGCTCGTGGGCGTGCATCTTATTGCTAGGGGAGAGGGATTACTTACTAGCACGTCGATCTGTCCTGACAACACGTACTTTGCCTCTTCGAAGGCATAGTGCGCGGACAGTTTGGGGCCTGCTTCGACTTTGTAGAAGCCCGAGGTCACGTAGGCGGGCGCGTCGGTTTTGGTGCGGATCGAGTGGAAGTCGGCCGTGATGTGTGGTGAGCCGGCCGCGAAAGGGATGTGCTCGTGGCCGGCGCCTTTGTAGACTGTGAGGGGGACGAGGTTGGAGGACACTAGGTTGATTAGTGGGTTGGTTTTTTTTAAAACGGGGTTGAGTTGGTTGTTTGGATGACTTACTTTTGTCGGTTTGGATGACGGAGGCAAGATTTTATGTATGGTTGAAGAGTGGGAGAGTGGTTGATCGATTGATCGACTGATTGACTGTGAGAATGGAAAATGAATGGGAGCAAGATGATTTTGGATGCACCTCAATTATGTACCTTTTGTCAGATACTACATTCTTGCTTATGTGGGTAAAGACGGCCGACAATTGATCGCAACGAGGCACGACATGCAGTCAAAAGAATACATCGCGAGTCCTGAATGGCGAATCGGTGGATTTAATTGGAGCAGGAAAGCAGACCCCAAAACGGAAGGAATTCACATGTATCGGCGACAACCCTAACCCTGATGTCACTGCAACATGTTCTCTATTCTCCATCTTTATTGAACAACGTAGCTGAAGGTACGAACGGCTACGATTCTACCGAATGTACTATTCCATCTCACCTATCGACTCCAAGAGACTCTCGGACTCTCTTCGCTGCAGCATCAACTTCCACCGGTACATCGACATGGCCAATGAAGCCTTTCCCTTTCGGCCCATAGCCGCTCTCGTCATCTTTGAGCCGTGTGACTTCTCCTACGAGTAGTTCGCACAGCCTCTTCATCTCCCAAAGATCTTCCGCTCGCAAGTCAGCCGCCGGATCAAGTACATACTCGAGCTGACCGTCGACCGTATGCACTTCTGGCACCACGACCGGACAAGCTAGGAACTGCGGTCGTTGCAGATGCGGCAAGTCCTCGAACGCCTTTTCAAAACTGGCTATCGTACGTAAGGACATGGTTGGATCTTGGATGACTATGCAAGTCTTGATGCCCGTCACACCAGCTTCGTCGAGCACTTTCCGCGACTCGACGGCGTTGGCGCCGCAATTGGTAGACCGGTCTTCTACTAGCACTCGTGGGCCTCCAGCCTCAGAACCTAGCAGTGAGAAGAAGCGATTCAAAATCTCTTGCAGCACTTGTGCTTCTGGGAGTCCGTCGATCCGAGAGTGAATCGCACTGTATTGTGGATGTCGGGCCACAGCATCGTAGATGAGAGAGGTCGAATGGCCTATACCGCCGACCAGTACTAGAGTCTTTGTGAGTGATGGGCGTGATTCCAATGCGCGGAATAGCTGCGAGGCTTGGCTCAGTACGGATGAGGCGCAAATTACAATGCAGTCGACTGGTTTCCGTGTATTGAGGGATTCCACGTCGACTTCGCGGTGGGCGAGAAAGGTGACGAGGAGGTTCACGTCTTTGGAGATGTCCGATGAGTTGCCGTTGAATTGCATGGTGAAGTGGTAGTCTAAGTGTATGGTAGGTGGAAGAGCTTGAACGAATACATGTACATACAACAAAGAGGATTTTTAGATGGTCACCCACCCAAGTACTAACCGCCTGAACCGATGCTTATGTATTGCGGACGGCACGACCGTCAAGAATGTTTCCGTCGCTTCCAATACGACTTGAACATCAACACACTGACGAATGAGAAACAGAGTCCCTTATTCTCGGTGCTCCGCATCCATCCTCGAAAGCTTCAACGCTTCTCCATCTCTCACTCTGAGCGCCTGCCGCGGCAACCCGTTTGCCACTTTAACGGGGTGGAATATGCTCTTGCTCTCTCTGAAGATCTGGTCGACTTCCTCGAGTTGAAGGTTGCTGGTCTCTGGGAAGAAGAAGTAGACGACTGCAACGTTCTAGTCAGACACGGTCCTCGATGGTGAGATATCAGGTAGGTGCTTACGTGGCAGGATAAGGAGGAAATTCGTGCAGGCATATACTACGAAGTATCGCCACCCGATGGTTGAGAAGGCGATTGGCGTGATCTCAGCCACGAGGAAACTGTGAGATGGTCAGTGTCATGCAGCTCCTATGGAATCAGGAAGTGCTTACTTGAAGATCCAGGCACTTCCAGTACTCATTGCCGTAATTGGCACTCGGACCATGAGCGGGCTGACCTCACTGGCGTAGAGGAATGTCAATCCGAGGAAGCCGACGGGGAAGAAAAGGCTGAAGAGGAACAAGAACGCGCTCGCCACGGAGACACAGGAGACGTTTGGTGCTTGGGATGCCGCTCCGGCGACAATCGCCATACAAGTCCCCATGCCGATGGCAGAAATCATCATCAGCTTCCTGCGCCCGAAGCGGTCTACTGTGAGAACGCCTATCGGTGAGCAACAAGTCTGGAAAGTGAACAAGGAGGCTGTCAAGATCCGGGCTGTCGTTCCTGAGAGACCGAGATATTGTTTGAAGATCGTCGTCTGGTAGAAAGCGATCGCGTTGATACCGGTAAGCTGCTGGAACATCTGACCGGCGCATGCCAGACACGTTCGGTTGAACAGACGTAGCTCTCCATTCTTGAACACATCGACAAAACGACCTCGCCCCGACAGCTCGATGGATTCTGAAATCTGCAATACGCTCGCTTGCATAAGCGAAGAGTCCGCGTGTGTCCCCTCCAACGCAGCAAGCACTTCTGTGGCCTCGGATATGCGACCTTTGAGTATCAGCCATCTTGGGGATTCTGGAAGCCTGGAGACAACAAAGAGCACTACGAATGCCCAAAGTGCCGACATAGCCAACGGCAGCCGCCAACTGACAGATCCTGCCGTGAAGCTCATACCCAGATTGAACCATGCCGACAATGCCAGCCCTGCACTGATGAAAAGACTTTCGAGAACGACTGCTGCGCCACGATGGTTTGACTGGGAGCACTCGCTCTGCCAATTGGGTGCTGTAGCAGATAGAGCTCCGAGGCCAAGTCCGGTCACAAAACGGCCAACGATCAGCTGTGGCAGCGAGAATGACGAAGCTTGTAGCGCGGTGCCCAGAATATCAACCACTGCTCCAAGCTGGATTGTTCGGATTCGTCCTAATCTGTCGCCGGTGTATATACACGAGCAAGCGCCGAAGAAGGCACCCAGGGTGTAGATCGCTACCACGGTGCCTTGCAACCTGGCGTTATGTTCTTTCAATTCGCCGCTGGTGTTCACCGTGTCGATGTCCGGGAAGGTTTGGACCCATGATGGAAGATCGAGCAGCGGACCAGCGACGGCATTGTTCCAACCGAAGAGAATGTAGGCCGGTAGAATGGCTGCCCAGGTCTGAGCAGAGAGAAGGGCGGGACCCCGAAGGTTGAAAAGATATCTTGGTATTTCTTGCATGCTTTTTGCTGGCATTCTGGGCAGGCGTGGCGGGCTCAGCGCAGGAGTAGTTAACTTATATGTCTACCCATTCCAACGTCTCTCTGACCCCAAAGGCAATGGTCGCTGATCATCGGGATTGTCGCGTTCGCTATCGGTGTTACCGACAGGCTTCCTTGGGACCAATTGATGATTTAAATCGTCAAATCAGCAAGCAGTTGTGTTTTGAGTTCCGAATCCAAGAAGCTTACAAGATCACTCAACAAGCTTCGAACAGGATGCTCGTGTGCTCAGAAGGGCGATGGACAATGCGTCAGCCATCGGAATACTCCGAAGGATCCAACGGAACTGCCGATGCGGTTGCTCCGCTTCTACTAACGACCGAGACCGGACAACAGTCTTGCTAAGCTAATACATATATGCTCTCCAAGGCGACCGATCTCCGTTTTGTTTACATAACAATTCAGTAAATGTCTTGTCAACTTTCCGTCGAATTGTCCTCGATACGTACCACGGAATTCACCGACTATGGCGACAGAAACTCTGCTCAATAGACCGTCGGCGGCTCTACCCACCCGACTATGATAAAAGTTCACTCCGCCATTCAAGGCGAGCCAGTTATCGCTACCACAGGCTTCCATATCGTGTTCGAACTTCGCCATTCGCTCGAGTTGTCGTCTTAACGCAAAGGCGATTCGTCTCAAGAACTCGAAACTGCCACCACAAGCAAAGACAGCAAAGATTACACTGCAGTAGGCGCAAGGGCTGGGATCAAAATGTGAGTTTCTTTCGCACTCGTTGGAGCATTCGTACTCTGGCATCGATATCGCCGCAAGAAGTAAAGCCAGAATAAGCGTCGAGAAATGTTTGATTCTGAGCTTGGGTTCAGAACTCATCCCCTTTAAATGAGTCGACCTCAAGAGAGGCCATCCGATTGTCGTGGATGGAAAGGGGGCGATGGCGGAGGTTCCGGCGTTTCCAATGAGTCCTCGTGAGCTGGCTGCAAGAAGATCGAACCCGCCTTGAGGCATTGGCATGGATGCGAGTGAGTTTTTGAACCTTAGACCAATTGTTGGAAAACATTGACGGCAGCTTCTTGTCTTAATTATTCCAATTCATCGATGATAGGATACATTGATGACAAACGCATTCACGGTTCGTCCATGTGCTAGTTTTCCTAAAGTTTGGGTAGATACCTTTGGCCACACAATTCCGTTAGGCAGCGTTAGACGCAGGCTGTCCTATCAGCCGTTTGAGTAAGCGATTCAAAACCACTTTCCCCTGCTCATCTATCATCAACCAGTGCCCACCAAGTGGCAGTTTGGTAATACTGCTCCGACCGACAGTCTGATACTCAATGCCTTGCTCAGTCTCAATCTGAGGTTTCCGCATCCCGTGGTCGGCATCAAGCATAAACTCTTCGAGACTGCCAAGTACAATACCCGGATTCAGCGCAATGTCTTGCATACCAAATACAACGTGGACCGGATAGCTGAACTGGCCTTTCCGAGTGGACCCGGGAGTGGAAAGCCAGAGTGGTGGTTGATGACTCGGATAGTTGGGCTGCCACTTTGCAAGAGCAAGACCTTCGCTGTAGATGCGGACACGCTCGTCCCAGTCGCCTTGTGGGGATTTCTGGGATCGGAGCTGGACTGTTGGACCGTAGCTTGAGCTAGATGGGAAGCGGAAATGACTCTCTGCGGGCCCGGGACCGTAGGACATTGCTAGGCTGTTAGCGTAGGCTGTCGGTGTTGCTTGAGGTGAGCTGGAAGATTGTAAGCAAGGTTCAATGGGCCTGAAAAGGATGTCTGGATACGAACTTTCGGAGCGCCAACTCATGGCATAACTTGACGAGTGATGCTGATAGCCAGGGCATCCATTTCGCCAGAGGTAATCTTAGGCATAGCATGAATATCTGCGGGTTCCTTAGTCAGCATTCACCCCATCCTGCTAATGCAAGACTTCGTGTCTTACATAGTTGGACATCAAAAGCTGCGAGAAAACAGCTTGCATGAATGACCAAGCTTGTCTGAAGTCGCCGGATATGATAGCGTCTCGACCCCGACTCAAACGATTTGTGACTTCGTGTCTGGCTGCTAGTGGCTGGATAGCTGTTAGCTTCCATGATTTAAGTGAAATCTCGGAAATCATACGTAGACAGAGTTGAGGACGACAAATTCATCGACCAAACCGGAAGTCTCTCCCGCCAGACGATATGAAATCGCTCCACCCCTGATGATACCAGACGTTAACGGCTATTTTCGAGTTGGCGAGAGTTCCAGATACATACCAATCGTGTGACACAAGTATCGATCTCTGCGCTGGAGTAGACCCGGGAGAAGTGACCATGTAGCGATCTTTGAGTTGTATGATAGCCTCTGCCACGGCATTCAGCATCTCGTCGGGACCATAGCGGGTATGGCTATCACTACCACCACATCCAGGTAAGTCAAGTGCGATCAGCTTCGATTTCTCTGCCAGATCGGAACGAAGCTGGTGTTCCCACACGTAGCAAGAATCTGGGAATCCATGCAGGAAGATTATCAGCGAGTCCTTAGGCCGAGAGACATCCCCTGTGGAGAGGTAGTGCATCTGCAGCCCATTTTGCAGTGTGAGAAAGTTGTGGGATAGATCGTCGTCTGTCTCCAAAGGCTCTGACAATGACCATAAAGTTTTGCAAGCTGCATTGGAGTCAGCTCATGGCCGAATGGCTAATTTCGACCTGGCACTCGACCTCTTACCTTTCTTGAACCGAAGCTCATCATCTGTGTCTTTGATCCACGTGTCTTTTCTTGTAAGACTGTATAGGATTGCGAGAAAAATGGTGAACAGTCCGTGGGCTATCCCTGCGCCCTGGACGGCTAACACGCCCACTCCACCGAGAGCACCCATGACGGAGTTTTGATGTGGACGAGGCTTTCCAAGGACACTTCACTTCCCATCACTCGCACGTGACCGATGCGGACACGGCCGTACTTTCCCCGCGAACATCACGTCCTTGACCCTGAGATCACCACGCGAAAGTACGTCATTGGCCCGAATTTTGGCGCGCGTCTCAATTCAATCTACCAAACCGCGGCACACGGCTTCAACCGATGATCGACAGTGACTGCTCTTGCTCCTCGTGCATGCATTACCAAATTACTATTCGGCCTTGACATCAGAAACATCTGCGACGCCTGTGTGCACAGAACCGACGACGCATGCCCACGAGCAACAAGCCACAATGCCTCCAGCCAAGAAAACCGTCACCACCGAAGACTCACGTTCAGACGCATCCACCGTGCGAGAACGACAGATCGCTGCCGCAGCGCATGCCAGAAAGAGCAAGCAGAACGCCGCCGCCGCCGCAGCTGCTGCCAGAGACAATGGGAGCGCGTTGAAGGAGCTGGCAGCCGTGAGCGCAGATGCCGACAATACAGCACAGGCACCTGGAGTAAGTTTTGAGTATATCTGCAAAAGCGTATGCGCGCGCTGTCCTAGAGATTGACTTGCGTACAGATGGCCTGGAGTACGACACCGCTGTCGCTGCTGAACACATACCGTGTCTCGCACAACCTCTCTACGCCCGCCGCTTTCACATCACCACTCAACCAAGCTCTACTGGTCAATCCTGGAATCGGGCGACAATCGCCGACAATGGCGAGACGGAAGGAGAAGCGACGAGTTTCGAAAGAACAGCTAGCCACGAATGTGCGCAAGCACTTCAACGGGGCCGCTGTGAATGAGATCGACGTTGTGGTCGAATTGGTGTATAAGAGCCGGAACAAAGGTAAGCGGCCTCTTGCAAGAAATAACACTGGACATACCACTAACGCCGCACAGACAAGGCGTTCCGCATGCGCTCGGCACCTGGAATCTCCAAGAAGACATGATACCAGCAAGCGCAAGCAAGCACAACGACCCTCAGATTTACAGCTTCTACACGCCCTTTGCACACTTTGGACACGACATAGATGACGACAACCCTGCTGCATGCAACACAGTATAGCATTTGGACATACCGACGACGACATAGGGGATCGGACTGGCGTTGGATTTTGGTTACGTTGCTCGCACAAGAGTGCTGGCATACAGGGAACGGCGCTCCGGCATGCATACATATGGCATCGGATTAATCTAGATACCCTTTGAATACGACTTTTGTGATTTTCGACACCGCGTTAAAAAGGCTTGCCATGCGATGGATCCAAACTGTTGTGACAATATCGTGTGAGACCGTACACTGCATCTAATATTTAAGAGCATTGAATATCGGCAATAAACCATGCTATTGCGGTTCTCCGGTGATGTTTGCAAAAGATCTCGTGCTTTGGTGATCAGGGGCTTCGAGCTCACTCCATTGAGGGACATTGGCATCAAAAGATGAAGAAGGAAAGATAAATGACCATGAATAAACAGAATACGAAACAAGTTGTTTGACAAAAGGCAAACCGACAGATCGACCGTTTAATAAATCGAATCCCCTCATTCGCTCTCGAAGCTTCCAAAAGCGGATCCGATGTCGTCGGTCGGCCAAACCGACAACTCCCGCAAAATGTTTCCCCCCGAGCGTCGAACGGAGAACATCAATTGATTCTGGGGAAAGCAATCGCAAACGACATTACTGTTACAACACTGTCTACATTTCATCCTTGTCATCTGCATCACATCATATCAACGGCCGCCGCGATGAGCATAGCATCGCCCGCGCTGCTGCCGCGAGCCGCTGCGCAACCGCTGCGCATCCTCGCTGCCAGTCGCTCTTCGAACCGCACCAGCAACCAAAGATACCACGACCACGAGCAACACCGTCAATTCACATCTCAGACCCGCCCACGTCCTTCACAATGCCAATACACTCTATCGCCATGCACCCGGACCCGCTCCAACCCCGAGCGCTCGCAGCGCCGCACTTTCCACGCATCCACTGTGTCGCTGGCCATGAAAGACCCTTACCAAGCCCTGGGCGTCAGTAAATCCGCTTCCGCCGGCGAGATCAAGAAGGCATACTACGGCCTTGCGAAGAAGTACCACCCGGACACCAACAAGGACCCGCAAGCCAAGGAGAAGTTCGGCGAGGCGCAGGCTGCGTACGAGATTTTGACGGACTCGACGAAGAAGGCGCAGTACGATCAGTACGGCTCTGCGGCCTTCGATCAGGGAGGCGGAGGCGGAGGTGGACCTGGTGGATTTGGCGGTGGAAACCCATTCGGTGGCGGATCGCCGTTCGGCGGTGGATTTGGAGGTGCAAGAGGTGGTGGCTTCGGCGCGGACTTCAACTTTGAAGATCTTTTCAATGCATTTGGTGGTGGAGGAGGAGCGAGGAGGGGTGGAAGAGGCGGAAATCCGTTCCAGCAGGAGGAGGTCATGGTGGGAGAGAACATTGAAGTGCAGACCAATATTTCGTTCATGGATGCTGCGAAGGGCGTGCAGAAAGACATCACAATCACACCTCTGGCGCAGTGCAAGACTTGCACGGGCAGTGGTCTGAAGAAGGGACAGACCAAGTCGAAATGTAAGGTCTGCGACGGAACTGGAGCGCGAGTGCACGTTGTCCAAGGCTTCCAAATGGCGAGCACTTGCAGTGCTTGCGCTGGAGCTGGTGTTGCGACTCCCAAGGGCGGTGAGTGTGGCACATGCAATGGTAACGGCGCTACAAGAGACCGTCGGACGGTCACGGTCGACATCCCGGGTGGTGTTGAGGACGGCATGCGCCTACGCGTGATGGGCGAGGGAGACTACCCGCCTACTGGCCAGGCCACAAACCCAGGCGGCAGCACGCAAAAGGGCGACCTCTACGTCTTCATCCGCGTTGCACCAGACAACAAATTCACACGCAACGGCTCCGATGTGCTTTACACCGCATCCGTTCCTCTCACAACAGCCATCCTCGGAGGTGAGATTCCTATCCCGACACTCGACGGCGAAGTCAAGGTGAAGGTGGCGACTGGTACTGGCACTGGCGACAAGATCACCCTGTCCGGCATGGGCATGAAGAAGCTCGGTAACCGCAGGGCAGCCAACGGTGACCTTCGTGTCGAGTTCAAGGTGCAGATGCCCAAGTACCTCAGTGTCAACCAGCGCACGATCATCGAGATGTTGGCGGACGAGATGGGCGACAAGAGCGCTAAGCGCGTCATGAACCTTGGACAGTACAACAAGGAGTCGGCTCAGAGTGACAGCTCCAGCGGCGCCAAAACTTCGAACCACCAGGATGAGGGCTTCCTGAAGAACATGTGGCACAACATCTCTGGTCAGCACAAGGATAGTGATGGCAAGTCGACCGACGACCCAAGCAAGAAAGACGACAAGAAGTAGAGTTGGCTTTGGGGTTGGGAGCCGATTCTTGTAAGTGTATGATGGATGAGTGGGAAGAAACAGAAAAGTGGTGCGCCTCGACAGCTCGCGAGCGCGCACATTGCATACATATTGGCGTCTTTTGCCTGGTTTGTCAAGCTGAGCGGCGGGACGTCGCGTGTATATAGAACAGAGCAGCGTTGCTGCAAGCCACGGCAGAATTTTGTATAGTAGCCTTTCGATTTGCTTGATAGTTATTGTGTAAGCTAATCTCGACTCAGTCGATTGTGTTGAAGCGAAGGGATATCCATAATGTCGTTTTTGTCTCAAAACGCAATATACATGTCAAGCACCTTCGCACAGCAGTATGCATGTGACCACCGCCAAACCCGGGCATCCCTTCGGAGGGCGAAGCTACGATATGTGTACTGTACGCGCCGGCGCGTAGTAGTGGCGATGAGCTGATCTCTAACATGACCGTGCGGTCTCGATTGGCCGCAGAATGGCGACCGTCAGCATCGTCGCCGAGGCTCAATGGACGGCGAAGCGCGCGTTTGGCGTATACCACAACGACATGGACGCTTGTGGTGGTTCATGGAAGGATGAGGGTGTTGTCGTCTGGAAAGTATATACCTCGACGTGCCCCGAGCGTTCAGGTTAGGCTTCAACGTGGCGGGCCCGCAGCCGATCTCGAACTGCGTCACATCTCGCTGACCAAAACAACACCAGACGGACAGCCGTACATTAACTATATACCGAAGACCTCGACCGTTTGCGTGGCCATTTTGACCGGAAGAGCATCTACGCAAGTTTTCAAGACCTTCTACCTTGTCACTCATCCACAGCAGTTTCGTCGTGCCCAGATCTTGCCTCGTCCGTCCATTGATACCGTATTCGACTGCCTGGTTATGGCTTGGCAATAAGCAGCCATTCACTGCGGTCACACGAACACAGACCTGCCGTCGACTACTACAGCTCCTCTTCCACGATGTTACCCGTACGACCAACGCTATCTCGACAGCTGTCTGCAGCCGACATGCAGATTCCCATGATATCGAGTCCGCTGAAGCAAACCAACGAGATCGACTGGATAGCGCCGCTCAAGCACCACATCCGGGCCAGCTACGGCGACGATCCCGAACGATACGCCGAAGAATGTGTGCAGCTCAACCGCCTGCGCCAGGACATGCGAGGAGCAGGAAAGGATAGCGCTGCCGGACGGGACTTGTTATACCGGTATTATGGACAGCTGGAGTTGCTGGACTTGCGATTTCCGGTGGACGAAAACCACATCAAGATCAGCTTTACATGGTTCGATGCTTTCACACACAAACCGACCAGCCAGTACAGCCTGGCGTACGAGAAGGCCAGCATCATCTTCAATATCTCCGCTGTGCTGTCATGTCATGCGGCAAATCAGAACAGACACGAAGATGTCGGGCTCAAGACCGCCTATCACTCTTTCCAGGCTTCGGCTGGCATGTTCACGTACATCAACGAGAATTTTTTGCATGCGCCCAGCCAGGACTTGAGTCGCGAAACAGTGCAGACGTTGATCAGGATTATGTTGGCTCAGGGACAAGAGGTGTTCATCGAGAAGCAAATCGCGGACGGAAAGAAACCAGGCCTTCTCGCAAAGCTGGCCTCTCAAGCAGCCTTCATTTACGCACAAGCGGTGGAGGGTACGCAGGATAACGTGTCAAGAGCAGTCTTTGAGCGAGTCTGGCTGCTCACTGTACAGATCAAACAGCACCACATGGCTAGCTTGGCTCAGTATTACCAGGCTGTCGCGGACTACGAAGCCAACAGCTACGGCCAAGCCATCTGCAGACTCCAAGCAGGTCTCAGCGCGAGCAAAGAGGCCAGCCGCCTCGCCAACAGTTTCCCCAGCAGCGTGCCTTCGAGTAGTAATCTTAGCTCCGAGACTGGGACAGTGCTGGTCGACGTGGTGAAGAAGCACATGGCTACCATCCAGGAGCGAATCGCCGAATACAACCGGGACAACGATATGATCTACCACCAACCAGTACCAGTAGAGGCAAATCTCCCGAGTATACCGAAGTTGCCGGCAGCCAAGGCGATACCTGTGAGCGAACTCTACCAGGGCCAGGACATCCAAAAGATAATCGGCCCGGATATCTTCCAGCGCATCGTGCCGATGAGTGTTACTGAGAGCGCAAGTCTTTATGATGAAGAAAAGGCGAAACTTGTCCGTGCCGAGACTGAGCGGGTGGAGGGTGCCGATGACGAACTGGCAGCGTCACTGGATTACCTCAAGCTGCCTGGCAGTCTCAACATTCTCAAGGGTGGCACGGATCAGGAGAGTATGGGTGTAGATGAAGGATTCCGGAATTGGTGCTCTGAACTTGCTGGCCATAGTTCATTCGACCCTACTTTTGAAAGACTTCGCGAAGACAAGCAGGGGATCCTTTCGACATTGGAGAACTCGATGAAGCAGCTTGATATGGAAGAGTCTGTCTGCGAGAAAATGCGTAGCAAGTATGGCGGGGAATGGACCCAACAGCCCTCAAGTCGCCTCACAACGACACTGCGAACAGATGCACGATCCTATCGCGCAGCCGTCGAGGAGGCTTCTACAAGTGACGCGCAGCTGTACAACACGTTCAGACAGCACGAGTCCGACTTTGACGAAATGAGGTCGGCTGGCGAGACTGATGAGGCGGATGTGCTGTACCAGCGTGCCATGATCAAAGCTGGCGCAGGCAAGAAAGATGGGTTGAGCCCATCGGGCGGAGCGCTAGAAGGCAATCTGCTGGACGATGACTTCGAGGACGATTCAAGACAGACCGTTGCCGGCCAGATCGAGAAGGTCGAGGAATTGCTGAAGAAGCTGCAGCTTGTCAAGAGGGAGAGGCAACAGGTGCTTAAAGACCTCAAGGAGAAGGTGTGTTGTTGTCAAAGCGTTAAACATCGCAAGTTACTAACAGCGAATAGATCCATTCCGACGACATCAGCAACGTCCTAATCTTAAACAAGAAAGCGACCACAAGCCAAGAGAACCAATTGTTCAAATCGGAACTCGAGAAGTTCAGACCGCATCAAAACAGAATCCTGCAGGCCATGCACAAGCAGTCTGCTATCATGAAGGAGCTGACTCGAACTTACGGCGACCTTCTACAAGACAAGCGCGTCCGATCCGAACAGAACAAATATGAATCCTTCTCTCGGCAACGGAACACAGTACTAAGCCGGTACCGCAAGGTATATCAGGCGTACGTCGATCTCAACGCAGGCCTCGAGCGAGCAAGACAATTTTACTCCGAGATGAAGGATACCGTGGAGAGCCTCGAGAAGAACGTCCAGTCATTTGTCGAGAATCGTCGCAGTGAGGGCAGCCAGCTTTTGAATGCAATCGAAGCCGCAAAAGGCACCGGCGCGGATCGTGAGCAGACTAGGTTGAAGGAGCTTATGGAGAGGATGAGCATGAACCCTTCGCCTCATCCACACTCCAACTCGCCCAGCAACTCCATTTCCTCCCACCGACCTCCGCCTCTACAGCCGCAGGCGTCTTACGGGTCTCAACAGCAGTCGACGTACAACCCTACCGCCAGTCCTCCCGCCACACCTCAGTATCAGAACGGCGTGCGCTCGTCCGCCAACTTCCAAGGTTACCAGCTTCCAGCTTCTTCTGCCAGCTACAGACAAGACTCGTACCCATCTCAAAGCCAAACGCCTCGCGACTCGGGGTACAACCCTTCCTCCTATGGCCCAGTCTCACCGCCCGCTCACCAGCAGTACTTTTCGCCTCCACCAGGACAACAGGGCTATGGCTCTCAACCTACGACCACCCAACATGGCTATGGACAGCAACAGCACACGCAGCCGCAACACCTTCCTCCTGGTTGGCACCCTCCCCCACCGCCTCCAGGCCCTCCACCTAGTCAAGATTACAGCTCGATGCAGGCTTCCAATTATCCTAGCGGCCCTGGCGGCTACGCCAGTGATCCAAGAAGGAGCCAGCAGGGCGGCAATGGAGCGCCGGCTGGAGATCCGTGGGCGGGGCTGAGTGGGTGGAAGTGAGAGTTCGCTTGGCTTGCTTTTCAGATGCGCAAAAGGAAAAGAAAGCGTATCTGGTGTGGAGGCATGGTGCTGAGGAAACTACGTGCCACAGAGAGTTCGGTCGTGTGTATAGCGTTATGTAGGCATTTTGCATTGTGCATGAATATACGTTGTGAAAGCGTGTGTCGTTGTTCCAACAGGGCCTGTTTCTTCCTTCTCATCCCATTTCATCATCGCACTCGCTTACTCTACATGATACTGAGGAACAGATTGATGGTAAACGCTAGCGATGTGAGTGGACCTGAACCTGGACGACCTCTGGCTGACTCATTTCCTGCAGCCTCCTAAGCGAGAATAACAGTCATACATCTACAGGGCACTTTTGTACACCTATCCGGAACAACCGACCTTCTGGACTTCATGAGCACCCCAGCTGAGCTTCGAGCCCTATGATTGACGCCGAGAA